>Ga0208848_1000147_pt1 | contig 13739 bp, 14 predicted proteins | sample NGESurshal072012_2_FD_184455 | JGI IMG/M metagenome (GOLD analysis project Ga0208848, IMG submission 184455) | Arctic peat soil microbial communities from Barrow, Alaska - NGEE Surface sample 210-1 shallow-072012 (SPAdes) | ecosystem: Environmental > Terrestrial > Soil > Wetlands > Peat ... | reverse complement strand
GCCGAGCAGGCGCTGATCATGGCCGGCGCCGGCGCCAACGTCGTGTACGTGACCGATTCGGCCGGCGCCCTTCTGCCCGACCAGGCCGCCGCAAGGGTGCGGGCGATCCGCCAGGCCTTGCCGGCCGAGGTGGAAGTCGGTTTCCACGGGCATCAGAACCTCTACCTGGGTGTCGCGAACTCGCTCGTTGCAATCGACGCCGGTGCGACCTGGATCGACGGCTGCACCTGCGGGCTGGGCGCCGGCGCCGGGAACACGCCGACCGAAGTCCTCGTCGCAGTGTGCGACCGTCTTGGGATCGAAACGGGGATCGATGTGTTTCAGATGATGGATGTGGCCGAGGAGGTCGTGAAGCCGATCATGACCCGACCGCAGGTGGTCGATCGCTCCGGGCTGATCCTCGGTTACGCCGGGGTCTATTCCTCTTTCCTTCTCCATGCTGAACGGGCCGCGCAGCGGTTCGGCGTCTCGGCGAAAGACATACTGGTCGAGGTGGGACGCCAGAAAGCCGTCGGCGGCCAGGAGGACCTCATCATCGAGGTCGCCTCTGAGCTCGCGGCGAAGGCCGGCCACTAGGCATGGGGGATGTGGTCACAATCCTCAGCCCGGTTCCCGAACCCAGGCCCAGGGTCGAGGGGGAACAGGCCCTCAAGCCGCGACTGGGCGCCACGATCCGTCTTGGCCTGCTTTCGAACGGCAAACCGAACACCGACCTGCTCATGCGCGGGATGCTGGAGTTGCTCCTTGCCGATGGGCGGCTCAAGGTCGAGGGCCGCGAACGCAAGTCTTCGGCATCCGAGCCTGCCGATGAGGCTATTCTCGCGCGACTGGTAACCTCGGCCGACCTCGTGGTGGGCGCGACAGCCGATTGAGGGTCATGCACGTCGTGGAGTATCCACGACTCGATCGGCCTGGAGAAAGCAGGAATCAGGACCATCACGATCACGACCGACCGTTTCGCGCAGCTGGGCAGGATGCAGGCCGCGACGCTGGGGCGGGCTGACCTTTCCCTGGTGGTGATTCCCCATCCGCTTGCGGGCCTGCCGGAATCCGAGGCCCTCGAGCGAGGACGCTCGGTCGGGCGCGAGGTGCTCGCGGTGGTCGATGCAATGAGCGAGGCGTGACGGAGGCCGACCTGATATCGAGTCGGATCGACCTCCCCGCAGACGCGGAGTCGTTTTACGAAGAAATCGAGCGCCGCGGGTGGGGTGACGGCCTGCCCGTGATGCCCCCAATCCCGGGCCGCGTCTCCGAGTTCGTCGCCGCAGCCGGAATGGCGGCGGGTCATGCGATCGCCGAGCTGGCGCCTTCCTGGTCGTTGGCCACCGTCGAGAAGATAGCCATCAACGCTGTGATGGCCGGGTGCCGACCCGAGTTCATGCCGGTGCTGATCGCAGCGGTGCGGGCGTTGGCACAGCCCGCGTTCAACCTGCAGGCGGTCCAGACCACGACACACCCGTGCGCCGTGCTCGTCCTGGTCGGAGGTCCGATCGCCGGCCGCCTTGGGCTGGGCTCGGGCTACGGGGCTTTCGGTCCGGGTAATCGCGCGAACGCCACGATTGGGCGGGCGGTCCGGCTCCTGCTCATGAACATCGGCGGCGCGCGGCCCGGCGAGCTCGACCGCGCTACGCAGGGTACGCCTGCCAAGTACACCTACTGCGTGGCTGAGAATGAAGAACGGTCGCCCTGGCCGCCGCTGCGGGTCGCGCTCGGTTACGAACCTGACCAGTCGATCGTGACCGTGATCGCAGGCGAGGCGCCGCACAACATCAACGACCACGGCAGCGTCGACGCCGCCGGCGTGATCCGCCAAATCGCGAGCACCATGGCCACTCCTGGCAACAACAACGTCTACATGCGAGGCGGTGACAGTTACGTGTTTCTCGGGCCTGAGCACGCGAACCAGATCGCGGTAGAGGGCATTAGCCGTGATGAGCTCCAGGCGCGCCTGTACGAGCTGGCGCAGGTTCCTCACAACATGTTCGGCCGGGGTCAGCTCGAGCACATCCGTTCAGGGCTCTCAGACGAGGTTCGCGGGCAGACGACCGAGACCATGTACGTCGGTTTGAGCCCAACCGACATCCAGATACTGGTCGTGGGCGGCGACGGTCGGCATTCGGCATGGGTCCCGACGTTTGGAATGACTCGCTCTTGCACGGCGATCGTCGCGTGAAACGACCTCTCGAGGGCGCGATCGACACTCATGTCCACAGCGCTCCGGACACCATCGCGCGAGCTCAAGACGATATCGAGCTTGCCCGCTCGGCCGCTGAGGCGGGCATGCGGGCGATCGTTCTCAAGAACCATCACTTTCCGACCTCCGACCGGGCGGCGCTGGTCATGCGTCACGTGCCGGGGATCGAGGTCCTCGGCGGTCTCGTCCTCAACGCGACCGCTGCTGGTGGCCTCAACGCCGAGGCGGTGCGCACGTCGCTGCAGGTTGGGGGCCGAGTCTTCTGGATGCCGACCATCTCAGCTCAAAACCACCTCGATTTCGTAGCCGGTCTCGATGCGAGCGCCCACATCCAGAAGCTCACCAGCAGCCGGGTACCAGTGCCCTTGCTACGCGACGGACGTACAGTGGCCGAACTCGATCCGGTGCTCGATTTGATCGCCGAAGGTGATGCGGTGCTGGCGACCGGCCACCTTGCTCCGGCCGAAACCGTTGCGGTCGTAGATCGTGCGCGAACCCTTGGTGTAAAGCGGATCGTGGTCACCCACCCTGAGCTGCCACTCGTCTCGATGCCGCTGGAGGTTCAGCAGCGCCTGGCTGGGCTTGGCGTCTTCTTCGAGCGGTGCTACCTCGGGATCATCGAGTACGACAACGCGTCAGAGGTCCTGGCCGCCGCGCGACTTGTCGGCGTGGATTCGACGATCCTCGCCACCGACCTTGGCCAGGCCGCCAACCCGCCCGCAACGGTGGGTCTGGCGGCCTATCACGACCGGATGGCTGAGGCAGGAATGTCGGAATCGGAGTGGGACACCATGGCTCGACGGAACCCGGCGCTCCTTCTCGGGCTGGATTGATGGCGCCGGGTCAGAACCTCGAAGGCCGCGTGGCGATAGTCACGGGCGGCGGCAGCGGGATTGGATTCGCGATCGCCTCCGAGCTTGCCGATCGCGGCGCCAGGGTGGTTCTGGCCAGCCGCAAGGCCGCGAACGTGGAGGGTGCCGCCGAGAGAATCAATGAGCTTCGTCCCGGAGCGGCGACTGCGATTCCGACCCACGTGGGGCATCCCGATGAGCTCGAGAAGCTTGTCGACCTGACGCTCGAGAAACTTGGGCGCCTGGACATCGTAGTCAACAATGCAGGCACGAATTTCTATTCGGGCGCCACCGCGGATGCGGATTTGTCGGTTTTCGACAAGACTTTTGAGGTCAATGTTCGCGGCCCCTATGTCCTGAGCTGCCTGGCGATCCGCAGATACATGGCCGATCACGGCGGTTCGATCCTCAACATCGCATCGGTCGGTGGAGTCAAGGCACGCCCCGGTCGTGGGATCTACGCCATCACGAAGGCGGCTCTGATCTTCATGACCAAACAGTTGGCTGTCGAGGTGGGCGGCAAGGGAATCCGGGTCAACGCAATCGCGCCCGGTCTGGTCAGGACAGGATTCTCGGAGCCGCTGTTGAACGACGAGGCCTTCCTGAAGCACGTGCTCTCACGCACTGCGCTTGGCCGAATAGGAACGGTTGCAGAGATCGCCAGGGTGGCAGCCTTCGTCGTCTCCGACGACGCCGCCTACATGAGCGGCGAGGTCCTCGTCCTCGATGGCGCGGGGTACTGAGGCCAGATGGTGCCGCAGATCGACTCGTGGATCCGGTTCACATTCGCCCTTCCTGACCCGGACCCGAAGGTCCAGGCGCGGCAGCTTCGAGGCGCACTCGAGCTGGCCCGGTACGCGGATGACCACGGAATCACAGGTGTCCGTGTCGACGAGCACCATGTCACGGATTACGGCTGGAGCCCCAACCCGATCCTCGAATGCGGAATGCTGCTCGCCGCGACGACTCGCATCCGAGTCTCGGCCCGCGCAGCGCTGGGTCCACTTTACGAACCGATCCGACTGGCCGAGGACATCGCGCTTCTCGATCAGCTCGGCGGCGATCGGATCTACGTCTGCATCGGACAGGGCTACCGGCCAATCGAGTACACAGCCATGCGAAAGACGTTCGAGCATCGCGGACGGCTCATGGACGAGCTGCTCGACACCCTGCTCAAGGCCTGGTCAGGTGAGCCGTTCGAGTACAACGGAGCCATGATCAGGGTCACGCCCCGGCCGGCCACCTCGCCCCACCCGAACATAGCCATCGGCGGCACTGCACGTGCCACGGCGCGCCGAGCCGTCCGGTTTGGCCTGCCGCTCCATATTCCTGCCTACCTGCCGGACCTGGAGAACTACTACGAGAGCCTGTGCCTCGAGGCCGGAATCACGCCGTCTGTCACCATGGTGCCGCGAGATTCGCACGGCCCGGTCTTCATCACCGAAGACCCCGAACGGGCGTGGGCCGAGATCGGTCCCCACTTCCTGTGGGAGGCGGCGAGCTACTCGAGCTGGATGCGAAGCGACATGACATCGCACATGCATACCAAAGTCCAGACGCTGGACGAGTTGCGCGCATCCGGAGTCTGGTCGATAGTTTCGCCGCAGCAATGCGTCGAGCGGCTGAAAAGCATGGGAACGTCCCCGTCGATCCTGTTTCATCCACTCTGCGGTGGCATTCCGCAAGAGTCGGCGATGGAGTGCGTGAGGCTCTTCGTCGAAGAGGTCGTGCCCCGATACTCGAGCGACGCCTGATCGCCTGACGTTCAGCCCTGCGTGAGCAACGTCATGTCGAGCTCGGCTATGCGATCGATCGAGTCGAGCCTGTCGACCAGCTCGATCACCCGATCGCTCTGAGCTGCAGGCATCACCGGTGCGGCACAATCGCGGAACTTGCCGATCAGCTCGTCGCGGCTCAGCGGGTTCTCTGCGCGACCGCGGAAGAACCTGCACGCTCGCTCGACGACCGTTCCGTCGGTGAGACGCAGGACGACGCGGTGGGGCTGCGCCACGATCTCGGCCGTCGAATCGACCATCCCCTTGGGATGCACATACCGCACCTTGCGAGCCGCAGCACGAGCGTCGGGTCGCCGGACGGCTTCGTCGGTGAACTGCCCGATGCCGGCCTTACCGTCGAGAAGCGCAGCCGCCATCGCGTACTGCATGCTGAACTTGCCCTCGAGGCCCGTGTTCGGCTCCGAGTACTTCAGGATCCCCGGAACCATCGGTGGTACGTGGCACTCGATCACCTCCACGTCGTCGGCATGGACGTGGTGATCGGCCACGAGCCCCAGCAGCGCATCGATGCAGTAGTGGCTCGCTCCGCAGCAGGCGTGGAGCTTGATCGTCCCGCCGGGCGACACGATGTCCCAATCATCGCCAAGGCCGGCGATCATTCGATTCGCATCGCAGTCCTCTCCGATGAGGGTCTGTCAGAAGTTGCCGGGGCCTTCGAAGATGTCGGCGGCTGCGCTTACTCCGCGTGCGGCGAGGTCCGCGGCCATCATTCCGTTTCGCGCCGCGATGCCTGCATGAACCGGCTTGGTGTCCGTTCCGCGGTTCAAATACATACCGGAGGTCATCGAGGCCGCAATGCCGAGTGCGGTCCTGGTGCGGTCGGCGTTCAGACCCGCCAGATTGGCGCAGGCTGCCGCCGCCGCGATGGTGCCCGTGACGCTGGTCGAATGCCAACCCGCCTCGTGAATCCGGTGGCGGATGCTTCTGCCGATGCTTGCCCCGACCTCCCAACCGACGACGTACCCGGTCAGTGCGCTCTGCCCGGAAACCTCGAGCCGGGTCCCGGTTGCGAGGACGGCGGCCACGAGGATGGCGGAAGGGTGACCGAGCCACGTGATACTGATGTCGTCGTAGTCGAGGGCATGCGCCATCGTCCCGTTGGCCAGGGCGGCGAGCGCCGGCGAGGTGCGAAATCCCTGCCCGATGACCGAGACCTGCGGCGGGCCGGCCTGCTCTCGTATGTAGGAGGTGATCGCCGCGCTCAGCGGCTCCGCCGAACCGGCCATGGCCACGCCGATGCTGTCCAGCCACAGACGCTTGGCTGCGGTGACCGCAACCTCGGGCAGGTCGGCGAACCGTGTCCGCGCGATGAACTCGGCCAGAGCTTCGGTGATCATCTGCGGCCGTTAAGGAGTTGGAAAAGCTCGCGCAGGTCCTCCTGCTGCTCGAGGGTCGATACCAGCTCGATGATCCTGCGGATGTCGGCAGCTGGAATCGGCACCGCCGAATACGCAGCGCAGTCCTCGAACTTCGCCCTTCGCTCATCCACCGACATCGGATCGTCCGGACCTCCGTGCGCGTACTCCACGCGCGCGGTGCGAGTGTTTCCATCGCGAGTCTTGACTTCCAGAACTGCCTTGACCATTCCGGCGCCGCGAAAGCCTGCGCCGTCATCCAGCCTGGGGTCGTGTCGGACCCTCACGCGATCCGCCAGCGAAAGCACCGCGGGATCGCCAAGGTTCTTCGGCAGAAAGTCACCCAGCAGGACTTTGTGGTGCGCCAGGGCCACCGAGACGATGAAGGGGATGCTGAACTTGGCGTCGATGGACGTGAGCGGCCTGCGTCGCAGAGGTAGCGGCTCGGAGGCCAGCAAGGCCAGGCCACCGCAGTGGATGGTTATCTCTTCGACGTCGTCGCTGCGCACGGATCTGGCGATCTCCAGCGCCGCCTGAATGTAGGCGTGACTGGTCCTGACGGCCGGCACGGCTTGGTCTCTATACCCGGGACCTCGAAGTCACGTCCGTATCCGACAGCGAGCGAATCCCTGTCGTAGTTAGCGTCGAGAAAAGCGGGAAAGACGCCCCCTTCCCCCTCGAAAGGAGCGTTAGGACCGGTGATGCCCCGTGCGGCCATGAGGGCCGACATGACCCCGACAGAGCTGGGAAACCCGTAATACAGCTCGGCCACCAGATTCCGCGCGCCTTTGACATAGGCAAGGGTTCCGCCGGTCCGGTAGAGCGTGATCCCGAACGCGTTCAGGATCTGCGCCTCGTTCAGGCCGAGGACGCGGGCGGAGGCCACAGTGGCGCCGAAGTATCCGGCCAACAGTGTCGGGTGCCACTGGCGCCCTGGCCAGTGGTTGGGGTTGGATGCCGGCGCCTTGAAGATCGCAAGGCCGACCCGGATGGCCAGTTCATCGCCGAGCGCCACCGCGGCGATCAGCTCCCTGCCGCTCACCTGGCCGGCTCGTTCGGCCGCGGCAAACGCAGCCGGAATCGTGATTGCGCTCGGATGCACGCGAACCGGGCTGAAGACATTGTCGTAGTCGAGCGCGTGAGCGAAGCCCCCGTTGACGAGCGCGGCGGAGCGACATGGAACCTTGACGCCGGTCCCGAAGACCGAGCTCTCGCCCTTGCCGCCTTCGTCGATCACCATCGCAGCGAGATCGCGCGATCCCTGGCCGAGCCCGCTGCCGCCGAGGATGACGCCGACGGTGTCCAGGATCGAGGCCTTTGTTGTGCTCACGACTCCCGAGGGCAGGTCCGCATATTTGACGGAAGCGGCCGCACGCGCGATCACGCCGCCCACGTCTTCACGCTCTGATGGGTGTTTGAGCGCGTTCATTTCAGCCTCGGCCGGCCTTCATGCCGCGTGCCGACCGGGGTCTCAGGAGCTTACTGAGACTTGTTGCGATTCGCCGCGGCCCTGACTGGTTTCGCGGACGCCGCGGCGCGCTTTCTCGCCGATTTCTTTGCGCTGAAGAATTCGTCGGCGATGGCCAGGAAGGCGGTGGCGGCCATGTCGCCCAGCTGGTGCGCATCATGATCGACTTCGATTTGGCTGGCGATGAACGACCCGTCACTGGCCGCGATACCGAAGACGGCCAGGCGCTCTACGAATTCGGCGATCTCGGGGTCCGATGACTCGCCGTAGATCTCCACGAAGGCGCGCTTCCATCCTTTGGCGACCTGCCGGCGAACCTTCCGGATGGTGTTGATGACTTCGTTCCGGCCCTCGCCGCGTTCGAGCGCGATCATGAAGAGGAGTCTCAGGAAGTCGGGGCCGTCCTGGCTCCTGGTGCGGCCGAACCCTTCCGACACGATCTTGTGAAATCGCGCCCGCGGCGTGCCCTCGACGTCTTCGAGGCGAGGCAGCGTGTGCAGGAAATTCGAGGCGGCGTTCTCGAGGACTTCGCTCAGCAGCTGCTCCTTGCTGCCGAAATGCCAGTAGGTGGAGCTCGCCGGCAGGCCAGACAGCTTGGTGATCATGGATATGCTCGTGCCGGCGTAGCCACGCTCCGACATCAACCGAGTCGCAGCCTCGAGGATGCGGTGGCGCGAATCCAGTGGCTGCGAAACCTCTGCAGTTGCGGTCATTGAACCTTGTTTACCTCGTGTAATTGGCTTGCGGTGTGGCCAACCGGCGCAAGGGCCAGATCGAAGGGCAACTCTCCGGGCGAAATGTGAGACACCGGCTGCGAACTCGTAAAGGGGGTGCTGGACAGGCGGTTAACAGCGGATTCTATCTGGTCAACACGACGTGGCGGCGCTTGAACCGGCGAGCGTGCAGGGATCACCGGCCACCCACTGCCGTGCTGGTCTCCGGTCCAGCCGCAACCGGCTTGCCGGCCATGTGCAGGGCCGCGATATAGCCGAAAACCATGGCGGGCCCGATGGTCACGCCCCCACCGGGATAGTCGCCGCTGAAAATGCTCTCCATGTCGTTTCCGGCGGCATAGAGGCCCTCGATGGGCGTTCCTTGCCCGTCCAGCACGCGTGCGAACTGATCCGTTCGCAGGCCGGCAAAGGATCCCGAGTCGCCGGCCACCATCTTCAGCGCGTAGAACGGGGCTCTGACGATTGGCGCCAGGCATGGGTTCGGCTTGACGGCCGGATCGCCCTGGAGACGGTCGTACTCGGTTTCGCCGCGGTGGAATTCGGGGTCCTTACCCTCCGCGGCCGCGTGGTTGAACCGATCGACAGTTGCCACGAGCGAGTCGCGATCGATGCCCGCCCGGTCCGCCAGCTCCGCGATTGTGTTCGCGCGGAAGAGGTAACCGGCCTTGATGTGTGGGCCGATCGGAAAAGGGTACGGCTTGACGACGATACCGAATCCATACTTCCGTACCGCCTGGTGGTCGCCGATCACGAAGGCCTCCACGTCCTTTTCGCCTGCGCAAGCGCGGATCATCTCCTGGACCATGTCGTGATAGTCGATGGCGTCATTGGTGAAGCGCACGCCCTTGCGAGTGACCGCGATCATCCCGGGCTTCGCGTATGTGCGTTGATGCGGCAGGTTGAGCATCCGGCCGCCCCGCTGCGGGACGGGAGTGGCAGGCGCCCACGCCGCGGCGTTGGTCACCTCCGCGCTGAAGTGGGCGCCGACCCTCTCGGCTATGCGAGCTCCGTCGCCCGTGTCCTGAGAGGTCCCGAAGGGGAAGTGATGCGCTCCCGCCGCCTCGTGGGGATAGATCGGTTTTCGACGTTTCTGGTCCCACGAGAACCCACCTGAGGCGAGCACCACGCCCTTCGCCGCGTCGACTCGCACCCTCTGGCCCTCACGCTCGACGTACGCTCCTCGCACCCTCCCGTTCTCCTTGATGAGCTCGACAGCCGGGCTCGAGATCCAGATCGGAACGTCAAAGTCGTGACAGCTGTGCGCGAGCATCGCCACCACGGCGTTGCCGTTGACCAGCCGCTTGCTGCGGCCGTAGAAGAGAAGGTCTCTGGCTTGCTTGGCCAGGAGCCACATCACGTATGCGGCCGACGCGGGCGATCGGGATGCGTTGTAAAAATGGTGCTGCTCGCGCGACGCCGCGCTCACCTGAAGGCCCATGAACGTGATCTTCGTCCAGGGCCATTTCAGGTTCTTGCGCAGCTCACGAGGTAGTTTCTGGGCATCGTATTCGGCCGGATTCAGCGCTCGTGCTTTGTCGCTGTGCCCAGGCAGCTCGGGGTGGTAATCCGGGAAATACGCGACGCCGGCCCAGCGCAGGCGCGTGTTCTCCTCCATGAATTCGACCATCCTCGGCCCGTTTGCCAGATAGGCGTCGATACGGTCTGCGTCGAAACGGCGGCCGTACTTCTCGATGCAGGCCGCGATGTACGTGCGTGCATCTTCGATGGTGTCGGTCAACCCTTGACGTTTGGCGTGTGGGCTCTCGGCGATCCACGACACGCCGCCAGACGTCGCCGTGGTTCCACCGAAATGGCTGTCCTTCTCGACCACCAGCGTTTTGAGACCTTCTTTCCCCGCGGTGACCGCGGCCGAGAGCCCGGCCGCTCCCGAGCCGATCACGAGCACGTCGCACTGGTACGCGGCTTCAGCCATTCCGGCGGCACCCTCCTGGGGTCTGGACGGGTCGCAAACCTTCTGGGACGAGCATTCCAGACTCGATTATTCTACGGGCAGTGGATTTCGCGGTCGCCGTGCTCAACACCGGTTTTCCGGCATTTCTCGAACGGGTGCGCCTGGCTGAGGAGCTGGGCTTCGAGATGGTGTGCTTTGGGGACAGTCAGTCATTGTTCCGCGAGGCGTACGTCAGCAACACCGCCATGGTCATGTCGACGAAGCGGTCACGGGTGGCGATGACTGTCAGCAATCCCGTCACCCGTCACCCGGCGGTCGTAGCAAGCGCCTGCGCCAGCCTGGACGAGTTGAGCGGTGGTCGTTTTGTGCTCGGCCTCGGCACCGGAGACAGCGCGCTCTACAACATCGGAGAAAAGGGTGTGAAGGTTGCCGTCCTGGAGTCCTACATCAACGCGCTGCGGGACCTCTGGACTGCCAAGCCGGTGGAATACCAGGGAAAGACCATCCGCATGAACTGGCCGTGGCGCCGCGTCCCGATCATGATCTCAGCCGAAGGACCGGCCACCCTGAGGCTCGCCGGGCGTCTTTGCGAGTCGGTGTGCGTCGGGATGGGCCTGACCGACGACATGGTGTCGGACAGTCTCGAGCTGCTGTCTGAGGGTGCCCACGAAGCCGGCCGCAGCCTGGACGACATCGACGTGTGGTTCTTCGCCAAAGGCAACATCGCGGAGACGCGTGAAGAGGCGATCGACGAGATCAAGATGGCCCTCGCCGCCAGCGCGAACCATGGCTTCCGCTTCACCTTCGAAGGCAAGCGGGTCCCAACGCACCTGCAGTCGCGCATCCAGGAGCTCCAGCGGCGCTACCGTCCCGATCGGCACGAGCAGCTGGGTGCCAACCCGAATCGTGACCTGCTTGACGATGACCCCGAGCTCCTGGAATTCCTGGCCGAGCGTTTCGGCCTGGCCGGTACCCCGGACGACCTGGTGCTCAAGCTCAAGCGACTGGAGCGGGCGGGCGTCAACAAGGTGTTTTTCACCGCCATCGCCGACGACCCGGCCAACCTGATGCGCCGGTTCGCGTCCGAAGTCCGGCCGAAGCTCGAGGCGAAGGCGCCGGCCTAGCCTGGATCCCAGGTCGAGCGTTTCAGGTTCGTCCGGTTCCCATCGTGAAGAGGCTGTACGCCGACATCCGGCCTCCGTCGACTGCAATGTTCTGTCCGCTCACGTAGCCGGCGAGGTCTGAGGCGAGAAAGACGACGACGCGGGCCAGGTCGGCCGGTTCGCCCAGCCGTTGCAGAGGAAGCATCGGAGCCAGCTTGTCACCGTGCTGGGCAAACCCGGTCTCGTCCCCGCGGTTGAGGATCCAGCCTGGAGACACCGCATTGACGCGCACGTTCGGTCCCAGCTCGGCGGCCAGGTGCTGCGTCAACACGATCACGGCCGATTTGACGGCGGAGTAGTAGGCGATTCGCCGTTCGACGACGTCGGCGGCGACGCTTGCCACGTTGACGACGACGCCGCCGTGGTCTTTCATCCAGGCGACCCAGGCGGCGCGAGTCCATAGGACGATCGCGCGAGGGCCCGTGGCGGCTGCAGCGTCCATGTCGGCGACCGAGATCTCCATCAGGCGGCCCTGACCGCCCGGCGGGGCGTTGTTGACCAGGATGTCCACCGATCCGAAACTCTCTTTCACCGCGGCCACGCAGCGTGTCGCGGTGGCCGCGTCGCCAACATCACCCGCGAAAGTCTCGATTCGGGTCCGCGGGGCAGCCGCCGCGATCTCGTCGCGGGCAGCTGACAATTGCTTTCCATCACGTCCGACGATCGTGACGCCGGCCCCTGCCTCCGCCAGGGCGAGCGCGATGCCTTTTCCGATGCCTCGAGAGCCACCGGTCACGATCGCAGACTTCCCAGAGAAGCTGATCTCCATAGGTCCTCCTAGCGACCCACCACTCGCGTGAAGAGGCCGTGCGCGGCGAGCGCGCCGCCGTCGACCATCACGTGCTCGCCAGTGATCCACTCGGCCAGGTCGCTGACCAGGAATAGGACGGCGTTGGCAATGTCTGCCGGCCGGCCAAGCCGTCCCGAGGGCAGCACCGCCGCGAGAGCCTCACCGTGGGTGGTGAATGTCCGCTCTGTCGACTTCGACCAGACCCAGCCCGGCGACACCGCGTTGACGCGCACGCCCGGTGCGAGCTCGGCGGCAAATTGCCTCGTCAACCGGATGACGGCGGCCTTGTTGGCGCCGTAGAAACCCAGTCCGCGCTCTACCCGCTCCGCCGCGGCCGCACCGATGTTGACGATCGCGCCCCCGTGCTGGCCCATCCACGCCTTCCACACCGCCTGCGTCCACACCACCGCCGCAACCTGGGTCAGGCGGAAGACACCTTCCATCTCCTTCGCGTCGACCTCGAGGAGGAGCTTGCGCAGACCCCCGGGCGCGTTGTTGACAAGGATCCCGGCGGCGCCCAGCCGCTCGACCGCGGCGGCGGCGCACGCCGAAGCCACCGCGCCGTCGCCCGCGTCGCCACAGAACACCTCGACGCGCGCCCCCGGGCGCACCTCGCGGAGCTCTGCCTGAGCGACTTCAAGCAGCTCGATCCGCCGCGCCACCAGCATCACGTCCGCACCGGCGCGAACGAGAGCTTCGGCGATTCCGCGGCCGATGCCCTCCGATGCGCCTGTGACGATCGCGACGCGGCCGGTGAGATCGATCGGTATCAACTGCGGGTCACGACCCTGGTCAGGGCGGCGCTTGGTTCACGAGCAGGCCGTTCCACGACGGCGCGTCCCGCGATGTAACCAAACGCGATCGCAGGCCCAAGCGTGCCTCCGGCCGACCAGTATGCCTGCCCGGCGGGCGACGCCACGCAGTTGCCGGCACCGTAAAGCCCGGGAATCGGGCGCCCGGTCTGATCGAGGACCCGAGCACGAGAATCGGTGCGCGGTCCGCCCTTGGTATCCAGGCCGCCGCCCGCGATGAGAATGCAGTGGTATGGCCCGCGCTCGCTGAAGGGATACATCGTGGGGTTCTTCTTGTTCTCCGCGCGAGGGACGCTGCCCCAGTAAGTCTGGATCGGCGTCTCGCCGCGTTCGAAGTCGGGATCTTTGCCGTCGGCTGCATAGCGGTTGAAGAGGCGGACGGTTTCCTCCAGGTTGGAGCGGAACGAGGGGTCCAGCTGGTAGCCGCCTGTGTGCGCGGCATGGACCTCGAGCCGCGCCCGGATCCCTGACGTGAGCTCGTTCCAGTCCTTTCCGGTGATGACCCATGACGGGTTGTCATCCGGCATCGGAATCGGCCGCCTCATGTTGTAGGCGATCGGGTTCTGATGAACGGACTCGTCGTAAACGAGCATCAGCAGGAGGTTCGGATACTCACGCTTCCCGCCGTCCCAGAAGTGATGCACCTGCCCGCGCTCGTTGTAGG
>Ga0208848_1000145_pt1 | contig 13845 bp, 12 predicted proteins | sample NGESurshal072012_2_FD_184455 | JGI IMG/M metagenome (GOLD analysis project Ga0208848, IMG submission 184455) | Arctic peat soil microbial communities from Barrow, Alaska - NGEE Surface sample 210-1 shallow-072012 (SPAdes) | ecosystem: Environmental > Terrestrial > Soil > Wetlands > Peat ... | reverse complement strand
ACCGCCTACATTCAGCAATGGGATCCCTACCCGTTCATCCTGCTCAACCTGGCGCTCTCGTTCCAGGCCGCTTATGCGGCGCCCTTCATCATGATGAGCCAGAACCGGCAGCAGGACATCGACCGCAAGTCGGCCGAGAATGATTTCAAGGTCAACGTCAAGGCCGAGCTTGAGATCGAGCTGCTGCATCAGAAGATCGACCAGCTGCGCGAGACCGAGGTCGTGAACCTGACGGCGGCGGTCAAGGAGCTCACCGCCATGCTGCGCAAGGCCGGGCCCGGCGCGGCCGCCAGCACGTCGTAAGAAATGCAGTCCGTCGGATAGGGTAAGCGACGCGAGACCGATCGCGGCCGGAGATCAAGACCCCGACGGTGAGGATTCGGTCGATCGCTGCTTATAACCAGTCCCGCCGCAGCGCTGGCACTTCACTTTCTTGTCGCCCAGTTTGACCAGGCCTTTGCCTTCGCAATTCCGGCACTTTTCTTTTTTCTTGCCCGCGCTGTTCTGCATGGCCGCTCCAATCCAGACTTAATGCCTACTCCCATGTAACGGCGAATGCTATCGGGCTACGCTTGCTGCAACCCCTGGCGCAAGATCGAGACCCCGCTTAGGCTCATGCCTGCAAACCTGCATAACTTGGGGGCTGCCGATGGCTAGGAAAGCGCGCAAAAAATCCGCTTCAAAGGCAAAGAAAAAACCCGCCGCGGTCACCAAGAAAAAGCGCAAGACAAAGCGCAAGACCGTGGCGAAAAATAAATCCAAGCTTGCGGCAAGAAAGAAGCCGGCCCGCAAGGCCAAACCCAAGAACAAGCCAAAGCCCAAAGGCGTCATCGCCACGATCGTTGCTGACTTTAAAGCCGTCGTTGCCACCCTGACCGACGCCGAACGCCTGCACCAGAAATTGGAGCCCCGGGGGTCGCCGGAGTCGGAGTCGTAGCCCGCATGGAGCGACGCGGCTTGGTCGGGGCGACAGCGTCGTTCTTCGCCGGAGCTTACGTGGCTGCGGAATAGTTTTCGTGCGGCGGGAGAGTCATCGCGCATTAAAAACACGCCGGGAGGGGGCCAGGTTGGGCAATGCCTAACTGCTGTAGCCCATAGGCCGCTCCCGGCGTGTCGTTCGTGTGGAGCCGCTACGCTAGTGCCCGAGCGTGTGCCTCAGCGGTCAACGCGGCAATTATACCCGGTGGTGCCATGCGAGCCCTCCCTATTTGATAAATTAGTTTATCAAACAATCAGAAGTCGTTTTTGATCAATATCAATGCAGAAGGGCGGATTAGCGCAGCGTAATCCGCCCTTCTCCAGCAAAGCGGCGGGTTACGCCGGAGCCTGCCGTCGGGTCGCGCTCCGCGCGGACCTGATGGGCTAACCCGCCCTACGCGCTCTCCTTTTGTGGGAGAGGGAAAGTGCGAACGCCTCACCGCCGTCGTCTAGGTCGAACGTCCGTCGTCGTCGCGCGCACTATGATGGAGGTGCAGAACTTCGACGCGGTCGGATAACACGCGATAGAAGATTTTGTACGGGTAGCGGATGAACGGGACGCTGCGGATGTTCGGGCGCTGCACGACTTCCTGCGCGCTCTCCGGTCAAGTGCCGATCCGCGTCACGATGGTCCGCAGACGCTTCTCGAACGGGCCATAAACGCCCGGATAATTTGTCGAAATGTATTGGAGAATCTCGTCGAGATCGCGCAGCGCGTCTTCCGTGAAGACGATCCTCATGCCGGCCGGTGTTTGGCGATGACAGCTTCGACCTGATCGTCGGTCGCAAAGCGGCCCTCGCGCGCCGCTTTCAGGCCGCGATCGATGCCAGCAAGCTCCGCCGGCGTCGCATGATATTTCCCCTCGCGCAGTTCTTGGTCAATTTCGAGCGCGAGTTCGGCCAGCAGGTCCTGGGCATGTTCCGGCCAAGCTTCCACGCGCTGAAGTGCGTTCTTAAGGGTCTTCGCTGTCATGGCCTTAATATAGCATGCGGGCGTTGGCTCGCCATAGCGGCTATGGCGCGGCCGCGCTCCCCGTTGTCATCACCGGGCTTGTCCCGGTGATCCCGCTTAGAAGGGCAATGCGCGTCCCTAAACGAGATGGCATCGCAACTCGGGCTTGCCCGAGTTGCGCATAAATATGCGTGCTATTGGTTCGGCAGCGAAAACGAATCCAAGATAACTCACTTCCTATCCAACTTCCTCAACACTCCATCCAACTGATCCAAATCGCGATACTTGATATGCAGCGTGCCGCCCTGGCCGCGGTGGTCGACGGTCACGTCCAATCCCAAAGCATCCGACAGCCGCCGCTCCAGCGCCTTGGTATCGGCGTCCTTGGCGCGCGAGGTGCCGGCCACATCGCGCGACTGCGCGCGGCCGTCCTTGCGCATCGCCGCCTCGACTTGGCGCACGTTGAGCCCGCGCTTGACGATGTCTTGCGCGAGTTCGAGCGTGTTCGGCTGCCCGACCAGCATGCGCGCGTGCCCGGCCGACAACTGGCCGGACACGACCAGCGCCTGCACCGGCTCCGACAGCTTGAGCAGCCGCAGCGTGTTCGCCACATGCGGGCGGCTCTTGCCGACGATCTGCGCGACCTCGTCCTGGCTGTGGTTGAACTCCTCCATCAGTTTCAGATAGCCGGTCGCTTCCTCGATCGCATTCAAGTCAGCGCGTTGCACGTTTTCGATGATGGCGAATTCGAGCGCCTGCGCATCGGTCGCCTCCACCACCGCGACCGGCACCTCGTGCAGGCCGGCGCGCTGCGCCGCGCGCCAGCGCCGCTCGCCGGCGATGATCTCGAAGTTATCGGGCTCGCCGCGCACGCTGCGCACCACGATCGGCTGGATGATGCCGCGCTCGCGGATCGAATCGGCCAGTTCGTTGAGCTCGGTGTCGCTGAAGGCGCGGCGCGGGTTGCGCGGATTGGCGCGTAGGTTTTCGATCGGCGCGCGGCGTGCCTTGCGCCCCTGCTCCGGTGCTGAGGTTTCCTCGCCGACGTCGCCCATCAGCGATGCGAGGCCGCGTCCCAATCGCGAATGATCCGCCATCGCCGCCTCTCCTGAACCTCGTGCCACGCTTGCCTCTTGAGTGTTTTTGTTTCGCTGCTTTTGTTTTTGTCATGGCCGGGCTTGACCCGGCCATCTCGCTTAGGTGGGCACTGTCATGGCGTCCCTTATCGGGATGGCATCACAACTCGGGCTTGCCCGAGTTGTGCAGTTTAACATGCCAAAAGTCGGGTACACCCGACTTTTGGTGACAAGCCCGGCCATGACAGTGAAATAGTGACTCACCCCGCCTTCAATTCCTTCTCGCGCTGGATGATCTCGGTGGCCAGCCGCAGATAGGCTTCGCTGCCGACGCATTTGAGATCGTAGACCAGCACCGGCTTGCCGTAGGACGGCGCTTCCGAGATGCGCACGTTGCGCGGGATCACCGTGTCGTAAACCTTGCGGCCCATGAACTGGCGCACGTCGGCGACCACCTGGTTGGCGAGATTGTTGCGCGAGTCGTACATGGTGAGCACGATGCCATGGATCGACAGGGTCGGATTGAGCGTGTTCTTCACCTGCTCGACGGTCTTCAACAATTGCGACAGACCTTCGAGCGCGAAGAATTCGCATTGCAGCGGCACCAGAATCGAATCCGCCGCCGCCATGGCGTTGACCGTGAGCAGATTGAGTGAGGGCGGACAGTCTACCAGCACATACGTGAAGTCATACGTGCGCGTGCCCTTGTTGAGTTCGCCGAGCGCGCTGCGCAGGCGGAAGGCGCGGTCGCGCGTCTGGCCGATTTCGAGCTCCAAACCTGAAAGGTCCATGGTCGACGGCGCGATGTTGAGCTGCGGCACCGCGGTCGGCAGCACCGCCGCGCGCATCGACGCCTTGCCGGTGAGCACGTCATAGGTCGAGGTGCGGCGCGATTTGCGGTCAATGCCGAGCCCGGTCGAGGCGTTGCCCTGCGGGTCGAGATCGACGACCAGGACATGCTCGCCGATGGCGGCCAGCGCGGTGCCGAGATTGATGGCGGTGGTGGTCTTGCCGACGCCGCCCTTCTGGTTGGCGATCGCCAGCACCCGCGGGCGGGCCCCATCGGGCCGCGGCCCCGGTTTCGGGAAGGCGACGACTTCGGGATCGGCTGGTGGCATTTCAGACATTCGGCGTTTCCATCTTTAGTTCAATGGCTTAGCTGCGTTTTTCCGAGATGCTTGAGGCCGCGCACAATAACGATGGCACTGGCCGGATTGGTCACGCTGGGTACAAGTGAAGCCTGAAGTCTCCAATATTTAGCGGCTTCGGTCAATTCGGCCGCTACATCTTGACCCTTGGGGAACAGCCCGACGGCTCCTTTGGCGATCAAAGGAAAGGCTTGATCGCATAGGGTTTTCAACGGGGCGAGCGCGCGCCCCGTTACCACGTGGACGGTTTCTGCACAGGTTTCCCCAAATTTCTCGGCCCGCTCCTGATGCACCTGGGCCGGCAGGGCGAGCGCGCGTACCACCTCGCGCAGGAAATTCGCCTTTTTCCCAACGCTTTCAATCAGATGAACCATCGCGCCAGGCCTACCGGCGAGCGCGCAGGCGATCGGGATGCCCGGAAATCCAGCACCCGACCCGAAGTCCACCCACACCCGTGCCTCCGGCGCCAACGGCAAGAGCTGGAGCGAATCGGAAATATGCCGGGTCCAGAGCAGAGGAAGAGTGGATTCGGCGACGAGGTTGATCTTTTCTTGCCAGAGCAACAGTTGGTCGACGAAAACCTCGAGACGCTCTAGCGTTTCACGTGAAACAGGCGTGAGCGCGAGCGCGCGTTTTTTATCGGTTTCGAGGTCGAAACCGCCCTGCCCGCTTTTTTTCAAGCGCGTTTCGCAGCGTTGCGGCCGCGTTTCACATGCGCCACCAAAAGCGTCAGCGCCGCCGGCGTCATTCCATCGATTTTGCCGGCATGTCCAATCGTTCGCGGACGATTTTGTTGCAGCTTTTGTTTGGCTTCGTTGGAAAGCCCGCGCATGCCTTCGTAATCGAGATCGTCCGGCAGCGTGAAACTTTCATCGCGCCGATACGCCGCCACGTCCGCCGCCTGGCGCGAAAGATAAACATCATACTTCGCATCGATCTCGATCTGCTCGGCGGTTTTTTGATCGAGCGCGCCGAAGCGCGGCCAGATTTTGGCGAGATCCGAAATCGTCACATGCGGATACGACAACAATTCAAATGCCGTGCGCCGCTGACCATCTTTGTTCAGCGCAAGTCCGTGACGTTCCGCTTCTTTCGGCGTGAGTGAAACTGAATTGGCAAATTCGCGCGCGGCATTCAGCGCAGAACTTATTTCATCGTGGAATTTCGCGCGCGCGACGCCGACGCAGCCGATTGAAATTCCTTTGCCGGTCAAACGTTGATCCGCGTTATCGGCGCGCAGCTTCAAACGATATTCGGCGCGCGACGTGAACATGCGATACGGCTCGCTGACGCCGCGTGTGACAAGATCGTCGATCATCACGCCGATGTAAGCTTCGGCGCGATCGAAAATAATTTCAGCCCCGCCACCCGCCAACGATGCCGCGTTGAGACCTGCAAGAAGCCCTTGTGCCGCAGCCTCTTCGTAGCCAGTCGTGCCGTTGATCTGGCCGGCGAGAAACAATCCGCGCAGCCGTTTCGTTTGCAGCGTCGGATGCAGCTCGCGCGGATCGACGTAATCATATTCGATGGCATAGCCAGGCCGGACGAAGCGCGCCTTTTCCAATCCGGGAATCGTCGCGACCAGCGCATGCTGAACTTCTTCCGGCAGCGATGTGGAAATTCCGTTCGGATAAACGGTGTGATCGTCGAGACCTTCCGGCTCCAGAAAAATCTGATGACCGTCGCGCTCGCCGAACTTCACGATCTTGTCTTCGATCGATGGGCAGTAACGCGGACCCGTGCTAGCGATTTGTCCGGAGTACATCGGCGAACGATGCACATTGGCGCGAATGATCTTGTGCGTGGCTTCGACCGTGCGCGTGATGCCGCATTCGATCTGCGGATTTTCAATGCGCGTGGTCAGAACCGAAAACACTTCCGGTGGATCGTCGCCGGGCTGCATCTCCAGCGCCGACCAATCGATCGTGCGGCCATCGAGGCGCGGCGGCGTGCCGGTTTTCAAACGGCCGAGCGTGAAGCCATATTTTTCCAATGTGGTGGAAAGACCCATCGCGGGCGCTTCGCCGACGCGGCCGGCGGGAATTTGTTTTTCGCCGATGTGAATGAGACCGCGCAAAAACGTGCCGGTGGTCAAAACCACCGAGCCGCAGGAAATCTCTCGACCATCATCGAATTTGACCCCGCCAACGCGGCCATTTTCGATGATGAGATCATCGGCTTCCGCTTCAATGACCGTGAGATTCGCCGTTTCCCGAATCGCCGCTTGCATAGCCGCCGCATAGAGCTTGCGATCGGCCTGGGCGCGCGGACCGCGCACGGCCGGCCCTTTGCGGCGGTTCAGAACGCGGAATTGGATGCCGCCTTTATCGGCTACATGGCCCATCAGGCCGTCCAGAGCGTCGATTTCTCGAACCAAATGGCCTTTGCCGAGGCCGCCGATGGCCGGATTGCAGGACATGGCGCCGATGGTGGCGAATCGGTGCGTCACGAGCGCCGTTTTGGCGCCCATACGAGCACTTGCGGCCGCGGCTTCACAGCCGGCATGGCCGCCGCCAATCACGACAACGTCGAATCGAGCCTGCATTTTCGCCTCGGATGCGAGCTTGTAGCGGAGGCGGGGGCAGGGGTCAAAAACTCCCCATTTGGCGGAATGTTTCACGTGAAACATCGCCCGGATGGGTACCAGCATACCCAAGAGCTCGATGTTCTGCGGCCCGAACTGACCTAGTTGGCTCCAAAACCCGCGGTGATCGAGGCAGACGTCACGCCTCGTTCGGCCATAACATCCGGCCCCAGGCCCAGAACATCCGGCCCGGCTATTTGCCGATGCAGAAGTCGCGGAAAATCACGTCCAGGATATCCTCGACATCGACCCGACCGGTCAGGCGGGCGAGCGCGCGGGCGGCGATGCGCAGCTCCTCGGCCAGCAGATCCTCGCGCGCTGCCACTTCGCCGCCTTGGGCCCGGCGCAGGGCCGCCAGGATCTCCTCAAGCGCCCGCCGGTGACGTTCGCGGGTCACCAAAGCCTGCTCGGCGCCCGCCAAGAAACTCTCGGCCTGCCGCGCCAGCTGGGCCAATAGCTGGTCAAAACCCTCGCCAGTAACGGCTGATAAATTGAATACTAATTCAGTCTTAATGGATTCTGATTCAGTTTTTTGTGTTAACTCATTTTTAACCATGTCCTTTAAGGATTTATTAGGGTCGAATACGGCTTCACTTGTTCTTATATTGCGTAATCTTAGTTCATTTCTTTGCGCGTCCCCCTCAATTAGGTCGATTTTGTTGCGAATCAGCCAGGTTGGCGGGCGAGATCCCGTTTTTCCGGTCGATTCGGCCTCGTTTTCGGATGCGGCTGCGCCGGAGTTAGGCAAATCCCGGCTGTCCACCACCCACAGCACCAGGTCGGCCGCCGCCGCCCGCGCGCGCGCGCGCTGCACGCCTTCCATCTCCACCGGATCGTCGGTTTCGCGAATGCCGGCGGTGTCGAGCAGTGTCACCGGCCAGCCGGCGAGGTCGAGATGCACCTCGATCACGTCGCGGGTGGTCCCGGCATAGGGCGACACGATCGCCGCCTCGCGCTTGGCCAGCAGATTGAGCAGCGTCGACTTGCCGGCATTGGGCGGCCCGGCGATCGCCACCACCAGACCTTCGCGCAATCTTTCGCCGCGTCCGCCGTCGGCCAGCGCCGTAGCGATTTCCGTCTCCAATTCGCGCGCAATTATCAGCGCCGGCGCCAGCAGATTGTCCGGCACATCGGCCTCGTCGGAAAAATCGATGCGGGCCTCGACCAGCGCCAGCGCCTGGATCAGCCGCTGCCGCCAGCTCTCGGCCCGGCCGCCGAGCAGGCCTTTCATCTGGCGGAACGCCTGCCGGCGCTGCCCTTGCGTCTCCGCCATCACCAGGTCGGCGAGGCCTTCCACCGCGGTGAGATCGAGCTTGCCGTTCTCGAAGGCGCGGCGGGTGAACTCGCCAGCCTCGGCCGGGCGCAGGCCCTCGATGCGGCCGAGCGCTGCCAGCACCGCAGCGATCACCGCACGGCCGCCGTGCAGCTGCAGCTCGGCCACGTCCTCGCCGGTCTCGCTATGCGGCGCGGGAAACCACAGCGCCAGCGCCTCGTCGATGATCTCGTTGTCGGCCAATGGATCGGGATTGCGCACACGCGCCAGCCCGGCCTTGCGCGGCTCGGGGATTTTGACGCCCAACGCCTTCAGCGCGTCGCCCGCGCGCGACCCGGAAATGCGGATGACCGCGATGGCCGCAGGCCCGCGGCCGGAGGAGAGGGCGAAGATGGTGTCGGACGCTGGGGCCATCGCGGCGCACGGAAGCGCCGCAGGGAGAGCGGGTCAAGAGGACGAAACGTTCGCATCTCGGAAGGAAGACGACAAATGGCCCGCAATGCCAGCGATGGATCAAGCGTGCGTGCCGCCCTTGATCTGAATCAAAGTGGCGGGCCGCGGATGCTTTTTCATGAGATTGCGAAGATGATGGAATGTGGAGCTTTCGAACGCGAGAAAGCGCCCCGACCCAATGAATGTCGTGAGACGATTGACTCGTGCCCTCGGCTTGAGCGTCCTATTGGCGGTATTTGTGTGGACCGGCAGCACGGCGTCCAGCCAGGCCGCCGGATATTGGACATGTACCGGCGACGCATGGAGCGCCGTTGGCAATCCACAACACGCAACACCACTAAAATCATGCGGATCACATTTGGAAATACCGCGCACACAGCGCGCGTGCGAGAACGCGGGGGGAAGATGGGGACGGGCAGGTCTTTTTCCGAAGCCCATCTGCACCATGCCAACGCACGATGGCGGACGGCCTTGCGCCGACATTGATGAGTGCGAAGGCTCGTGCCTTGCCGATCTCACGCCGGCGCAGCGCGATCTGCTCATGCAGCGCGAAAAGCTGGAAATACTTGGAAAATGCACCCCCTCTTCGCCCGTGTTCGGCTGCATGGCTCTCGTCAAAGAGGGATTCGTTTCAGGCCTATTGTGCAAGGATTAACAATCGACCGGCCTGCAATCGGGTCGCGGGCGGGCGGCCGGAGGAGAGGGCAAAGATGGTGTCGCGGGTTGGCTCAGGCATCGCGGCGACCTCCGCGCAAAAAGGGCCACTCGCTGCCGCAAGCTTCAGGATCACTCCGGAAGACCGTCCTGCTGCAACTGGGTACGCGCGCTCGGGTCGGGAGCCGCGCGGTTCATTTGCCCGGCGGGTCGTTCACTGCCTTGAAGCCGCGAACCGCCCATCCGGCGGCTAACCCGAAAATTAACAAAGCAATCGGCGGGCCGAAAAGCAGAACCGGGATCACAAGGAAATCGCCGGTTGTTTTGAACTCGCCCTGAAGTCCCTGCATGATCAAATAAATGATCCAGCCCATCAGCCAGGCGGCGCAAAACAAAAGCCAGACGCGAAACAATCCGCGCCGCCAATTTACCGCCAATATTTCTTCGTCCTTCGCGCTCAATGAGCGCCGAGGAATGCCAAAAGGCGCCATCACGGCTGTCCCTATAATCTTGTGAATTCACTTTACCAAAAATCACCACGCAGCGCGAGCCACCCCCCGCCTTCGCGGGGGCAGGCTCTCTCCCAAGCTAAATTTCCGAACTCGGATAAACCCGAGTTCCAATGGGAGAGGGAGAAGTGAGAATGCCGCGCTGATACCCGCTGACTGATCCCCGTCAATTCGGTATCCTGCAATCCGGCCCTGGCTGCGGGGGTACGGTCGAGGGACCAGGAAGGAGTCTCAATTGTCTCGAATACGCCAGTTTGCTGCCGCCGTGACAGCATCGTCGCTGATCGCAGGTGCGCTTTTCGGCTTCCTTTTCTCAGTCGCGGACGCCCAGGCCCAAGGTGCATCCGGCGCCTGCCAAGACGCGGCCGAGCTCGCGGTCTTGTCCTCGCCGATCGCGCCGTGGAAGGGCGCAGCCTTACGCGTCGTTTTCGCCGCGGAGAAGCCGCTCGAGGGCGAGCTTTCGCTGATCGCGCCCGACGGCAGCGTCGCGGCCAAATCGCGTGAGCACCACGGCGGGCCGCCGTATTCCTGGTTCGCCGAGGTCGCATCGCCGGCCGCAGGGACGTGGCGCGCGAGCCTCGCGCGCGACCATGCGCCGGCCGGGTGCGGCACGATCACGCGCGACATCGCCGTGCGCGTCGACGAGCCGCCGCGGCCGAGCGCGGTGCCGGGAAGCGTCTGGCCCTTACGCGCTACATGGAACCGCGCGACGGAAAACCTGTATTCGGCCTGGATCGAGAAGCTGTTCGACGCCTCGCTCGACGCGCCGCCGTCGTGGAATGCGCTGCACGAAGTGTTGCGCGATCGATCGCGCAATGTCCTGTTCGATTATCTGGGTCTCGGCGAGGACGAGACCGGACTCGTAATGCGCCCCGACTGCGCCGACATGCCGTACTTCTTGCGCGCCTATTTCGCGTTCAAGATGGGGCTGCCGTTCGGCTACTCGAAGTGCTCGCGCGGCGGCGGCGGCCATCCGCCGAAGTGCTTCCAGTGGTTCAACATTCAGCATCTCGATGCGGCGCGTTCACCTTCGCCCGAACAAAATAACGCGCCGAGCGGCGTTGCGGGCAAGCGGACGGGGCTCGCAGCGTCGTTCGCTCAATATATTCCGATCGTCGGCGACGCCGTCCATTCCGGATCCGGGCGAACGCTGGCGAGCGACGACAACACCGATTATTACACTGTGCCGCTGAGGCAGGAGACGCTGCGCCCGGGGACCGTGTACGCCGATCCGTACGGGCACGTCTTGATGCTGACGAAGCGCGTGCCGCAAACGGGCGACGCGGCGGGCGTCCTCCTCGCCGCCGACGCGCAGCCCGACGGGACGGTTGCGATAAAACGTTTTTGGCGCGGCAATTTCCTGTTCGCCCAGGATCCCGCGCTCGGCAGCCCCGGGTTCAAGCGCTTCCGGCCGATCGTGCGCGAGCAGAACGGCGGCTTGCGGCGGCTGAGCAACAATGAGATCGCGAAACATCCGCAGTACGGCGATTTTTCGCTCGATCAGTCGAAGCTCGCGACCGAAGCCTTTTACGATCGTATGGATGACGTGATGTCGCCGGCGCCGCTCGATCCGTTGCGCGCGCTGACGGAGGCGATCACGGCGCTCGAAGAACAAGTGAAGACGCGCGTGACGTCGGTCGAGAACGGGCGAAAGTTCCAAAACAGCGGGCGCGGCGAAGCGACCATGCCGGACGGCGCGGCGATCTTCGAGACCACCGGCGCGTGGGAAGATTTCGCGACGCCGTCGCGCGATTTGCGTCTGTTGATCGCGATCGATGTGGTGCGCGGGTTTCCGGATCGCGTCGCGCGGCGGCCCGAGCGCTACGCCATGCCGAACGGGAAGAGCATCGCGGACGTGAAGGCCGAATTGGATAGCGCGCTCGCGTCGGAGCTTGCGGCGCTCAAGTTTTCGTATACGCGCAGCGATGGCTCCGCGTGGACGCTCGCGCTCAAAGACGTGCTCGACCGCACGGCGGCTCTCGAGATGGCGTACAACGTGAACGACTGCGTCGAGCTGCGCTGGGGCGCGCCTGACAAGAGCGACGAGGCCTCGACCTGTAAGCGGCATGCGCCGGGGGCGCAGCGCTCGAAGATGACGAAGTACCGCCCGTGGTTCCACGAACGGCGGCGGCCGCCGCGCGCTAACGGTTAGTGCATTCCGCCGCAAGCTTCAGGATCACTCCGGAAGACCGTCCCGCTGCAACTGAGAACGCACGCTCGGGTCGGGGGCAGCGCCGATTAATTTGCCGTCCGGCCCGACGACGGCATTGGCGTCATACCCTTGGCCCTGAGTACGGTCATGGGCTTGATCAACCGGAGCCACCCCTTTGTGGACTGAGCGAGCAAGCGTTGGCGTAGCGATCAAGGCCGCCGCAGCAATGGCTGCGGAGAAAAGTTTTATTTTTCGCGAGATCATTTTAGTGCCTCGTTGAGTGAATCATTGCGGTAGAAATAGCACTTTTACTGCGATGCACAATATTGTCTGCGATAACATATATTTGTTGTTACCGTACAATTAGTTAACAGATTAGCGCAATGCACAAATTAGAAGCGTTGGCGCAAGGCGGCGAAACCAGGCTCTGAGTAGCGCAATTTGTTACCGATATCTGCCTGCTGGCCTTAGGCGCCAATGCCTATGTGACCACGACCAAGTCCGCGGAAGGCCTGCGGACGTTGTCGCACGAGATCGAACAGAAACTGCAGACAGTCTCCAATGTCAGCGACGCCATCGTCACGACCCATATGAAAATTTTTCGTTATGTGTCGTGGGCGAGCAATAGTTTGAGCAAGAAACTGCTCGATTCGCTTTATGCGCAGATCAGCTCGGATCTTTCCGAACTGTCGATCCGCATCGACGACCTCAGCCAACGGCAGGATTTATCGGCGGAAGAAAAAGCAAGCCTGCAAGACCTCACAATCAAGTGGCAAAAGTGCATAAGGCAGGCCAAAGATACCATCGACGTTGGCCAATCCGATTCGGCCATGGCGACGATGATGCTTGGCCAGACCGATGACAGCTTCAAAGCCGTCTATTCCGATATTCAAACAATGTCGCTGAAAACTATAAATGCCGCGAATACGGTAAGGAACAGTCTCTACGCGGATGCCGAGCGGACCAAGACAATCATAATCCTGGGCACCGCCCTGGGTTTTGTGGTCAGCGTGTTCGTGACCTTCATGGTCGGCGCATCGATCGTGCGGCCGATCAAATCCATCACCGACGTGATGCAGCAGCTGTCCGCCGGCAAGACCGACGTCGAAATCGGCCATCGCGACCGCCGCGATGAAATCGGCAAAATGGTGCAAGCCATCGACGTCTTCCGGAAAAATATGATCGAAATCCGTTCGATGGAGCAGGCGACCCATCAGGCCGAGCAAAATCGCGTGGCCGAGCGCAGGGCCGCCATGCACGAGCTGGCCGGCGAATTCGAGAAATCGGTTGAGCAAATAGCCAAGGAGCTTACCGACGCGGTGGCCGCGATGCACGACAATGCGGAGGCCATTTCGCTGATCGCAGCGCAAACCCGCGACAAGTCGCAATCAACCGCCGGCATCGTCATCGACACGCAGACCAACGTCGATTCCGTGGCGGACGCCGCCGAAGAGCTCGCGAAATCGATCGAGCAACTGGCGGCGCAAACTCACAGCGCCAGGGAATTGACCAACAAGACCGTGGCGGAATCGGCAAACGCCAGCGCCAACGTTCAGCAACTGCTCGACGCCGTCAGTCAAATCGTTCCCATCACCGGCCTCATTCAGGCGATCGCCCAGCAGACCAACCTGCTGGCGCTCACCGCGACGATCGAGGCGGCACGCGCGGGCGCCGCCGGCAAAGGCTTTGCCGTGGTCGCCGCCGAGGTCAAATCGCTGGCGCAGCAGACGGCGAAAGCAACCGAGGAGATCAATAAAAAAATCACGGCCGTGAACGCCTCGTGCGGCGCCGTCGTCGGCATCATGGAACAGGTCATCAGCGCGGTCGGCCATCTCGGCGAAGGAACCATGGAGATGGCGACGGCGGTCGGCCAGCAGGCAGCCGCGACCCAGGAAATCTCCAAGAACGCGCAGCAGGCCGCGGATGGCTCGCGCATCGTCGCCAACAATATCGTGGAATTGGATCAAAAGACGCGCGAGAACGATGATGCCTCGGGGCAGGCGCTGGCGGGCGCCAAACGTCTGCTCGATCATGCGGCAACTTTGCAGACCCAGGTCGACAAGTTC
>Ga0208848_1000144_pt1 | contig 13879 bp, 10 predicted proteins | sample NGESurshal072012_2_FD_184455 | JGI IMG/M metagenome (GOLD analysis project Ga0208848, IMG submission 184455) | Arctic peat soil microbial communities from Barrow, Alaska - NGEE Surface sample 210-1 shallow-072012 (SPAdes) | ecosystem: Environmental > Terrestrial > Soil > Wetlands > Peat ... | reverse complement strand
GAGGGAGGGATTTTCGCGGCTTTCCCCGAACCTCAACGTTTTCAATGGCTTCGAGCTGCCTCCATATCACCTTGTGTACCAGCTGCGTGTGCTGAAGTCGAGCTCACACCAGAGTCGTCTCCCAGGCTGGCCGTCCGATGTGCGTGTCAATTGGATGGTGCCAATAAATTAGACTTACCCATTGTGGCTGCGGGAGCGCGGGCGCACGTGACCAAGGCCGCCTTAGTTGGCACCCTAGAGTGATCTCAGGCAACGTCATCCAAGCGGACGAACGCGTATTCGAATTTTGGCTCAATGCGCCCGAGTTATCTCTTTTGCACCTATTTCGTCTGGATGATCGGCACGAGCAAATAAGACTGGTGCAATTCTCCGGTATGAAGCGACACTTTCCTGCCGAAAACGTCCATCGGTCGGTTGTCGGGGTCGTTATGGGTCATGCCACCAGTGCCGCGGGTCGCGTAGTGAAACTTCTTGGCGAAGTCCGACAATTCGCCGGTGTACTCATAGTCCTTGCCGCGCACGCTAAGCGCCAGCCGCCATCCCTTAGGCACCACGATGCAGCTCGACACGATCTCGACGTCGGCTTCGTAGACTTCGCCGGGCGTCAGCGGTACCGCCTTGTCGTGGGGATGATAGGGCCTGTACGGCGTACTCTTGGTCGGATCAAGCGCCCGGTGAGAGACCCTGAGCCAGCCGTTGGCGATCGGCGTATTCGGATCGGTGGAGCCCATGAAGGTGAGCTCCTTGCCCTGCGGGTCGAACACGCGGACAATTAAGAACAGGTCGGCGTCCGTGGATGACGAAGAGACGAACAGTTTGGCGGCCATCGGTCCGGTAATCTCGGTATCGTGCTCCAGCGGTGGGGTCCAGAAGGTCACGCCATCACCGAGCGCTTCGTATTCGATCTTAGCCTCCGCCGCGAGCGGCGTACGGCTCAGCGTCTTGTTCGCCGGATCGAGATAGAACTTGGTCCATTGCGTGCGCGCGAGCGGCCACTCGTTCTCGTATCGCAGGACGAACTTTTCCCCCGGATGGCGGATGTTGAGGGTCACGGGCGGAGTCTTCTCCCAACCATTGTCGATACCTTTGAGAAAGTGATCGAAGAAGCGTTTCTGCAGCGCTAGGCCATAGCCGGACGAGAACAGCGACCAGTGAGAGTCGCCGTGGACTTCTAGCCATTTCTGCTTTGACGCACCTTCGATAAAGCCATTGAAGTTTCCGCGCGGGTGGATGCCCTGGCCACCCCAATTAGCGCAGGACAGAAACGGCACCTCGACCTTGGACAAATCGGTGGTCTGCGCGCGATGCCATTCATCGTCGAGCGGGTGCTGCTTGAGGGCGTGGTAGGTATTGATCCGATTGCTGGCGAGTTCCTCTTCAGAGAGCGTGACAGGACCAGCTACTGACTCGCCCGTATTGGGGTTTTTCTTGGCGTGCTCGCCCTTGCCGTACTGAATGTTGACCACTTGGTGCTTCGCCCAAGTTTCCTGGAACTGACTGAGAATACCACCGTGGTAGCCAGAATCGCGGTAGCGATCGTTCTGTCCCTCCCACGGGATGATGGCCGCCAGGTGGGGCGGGTGCTTGGCGGCCACGCGCCACTGGTTGCTAGCGTAGTAGGAGATTCCGAGCATGCCGACCTTGCCGTTACTCCACGGCTGCGTGCCAGCCCACTCGATGCACTCGTACAGGTCCTGCGTCTCGCGCGGAGAATTGCAGTTCATCACGCCGGGCGACCAGCCGGCACCGCGCGAATCGACGCGGATCACAACATAGCCGTGCGGTACCCAACGCTCAGGATCCGTCACCTCCCAATTCTGGTACTTATTGGTCGAACCCTCCAGTATCTCCGGATGATCTGCGACCATCTTGTTCCACTGGTGCGGATAGCCCTCCTGGTAGGAGAGTCCCTTGGCATAGACACCGTAGGTGAGGATGACTGGGTAGCGGCCGTCCGCGATCGGCCGGAAGACGTCGGCGCGCAGCACGAGACCGTCGCTCGCCTCGATCCCCTCGTGCCACGTGATCTTCATGCCGTCCCGTATCTCCGTTCGGGACTCGACATTGGGACTCTGAGCCATTGCGCCTCCTCCTCGGCGCCGCAAAGACGCGGCGCCTTCGTTTCGCCGAAGCATAGCACCGACGCGTGCCTAAGTCTTTTCGAGCGCCATGCGGTGCCATAGCGCTTCGCCTCATGCTGCGTAATAATGTCGGGCCTTGCTCCTATTCGGAAATTTGCAATGACAGACACAACGATTGACACCCGCCCGCTTATCCATGGCTCCTGCGATCCAGAATTCGCGTCGGTTCAGGAGGCGTTCGCGGACAATTTTCGCCGCAGAGGAGAGATCGGTGCGGCAGTCTGCGTCTACAAAGACGGCAAGAAAGTCGTGGACCTGTGGGGCGGATTTAAAGACGTCGCCAAAAATCAGCCGTGGGACAAGGACACCATCGTCATCATGAATTCGCTCGCCAAGAGCATGACGTCGTTGTGCGTCCACATCCTGATTGATCGTGGAAAGGTTGATTTTGATGCGCCGGTCGCGGATTATTGGCCCGAATTTGCGCAAGCAGGCAAGCAAAGCGTCCTCATCCGCCACATCCTCGCGCATACTGATGGCGTTATCTATTGCGACCAAGCCTCGCCGGGCTCCTGGTTCCGTTGGGAGGAGCACATCAGGGCGCTGGAGAAGCAGGAGCCGGCGTGGGCTCCCGGAACCTACGGAGCATACAATTCGATCAATATTGGCTATTTGCTTGGCGAAGTTTTGCGGCGCGTCACCGGTGAAACGGTGGGCAGCTTCTTACGCAAGGAAGTGACCAAAAAGCTTGGCGCTGACTATCACATTGGGTTGCGGCCTGACGAAATCGCCCGCGTCACTGACATGCACCAGAACCCCAAGAGCGGCTTCTTCCTGGTCGCCGCCGATCCCTCGTCGCCGCTCGGCCGCGCTTTCCGATCGGCGCCGAAGATCGGCTACTTCCAGAACAGTCGGGAAATCCGCGAGATTGAGGTGCCGTCATTCGGCGGACACGGCAATGCACGGGCGATGGCCCGCATCTATGCAATGTTAGCGGCGGATGGGACGCTCGACGGCACTCGCATTCTTAGCGCCGCCGCCGTCGAACGCACGCGCTGGCTCGTTTGGGAGCGTGACTGCATCATGACTAAACGCTACCTGCGCATGGGCTTCGGATTCATGCACAATGAGCCGAACACGTTACCGATGGGAATGAACATGGCAGCCTACGGTCACTCCGGCACTGGCGGCGCGTTCGCTTGGTGCGACCGCGACCGCAACATGGCGTTTGCCTATTGCACCAACTTTCAGCGCGAAGGCCCCGGCATTGGTGCACGCGGGGCGGTACTTTCATTAGCCGCTGGTGGCGGGACGCCGCCGCCGTGGCTGACGTGATGTTTGCGGACTTCCGCTCGGCTACCGTCCACGAAGAGGGCAAGTTGCGGCTGCGCATCTATTGCTTCTGTGAGCGTGCCGTTGCAGGACAGTGGCCAGCCCACGACGGTAAGGCGGTAACCCGAAATCTATAGTCTTGCCCAGTCTTTTGGAGTTTTGAGCAACCGCACGTCCGGCGTTAGGCGCGGACGGCACCCTGCTAGCCGCGCTGCGCGTATCAGGAATGCCAATTCGGCGCACAGCTGCAGGAGCGGCTGGGGGCATGACCGAAGCATTTTGCGGGAAGCTGGGCTCGCGATTTCTTGTTTCGCTTGAAAGCCTCGCCGCTTTTCGGCTTACTGCAGGCGCTCGTTCGGGACGGCACGCGTCGTTCGGCCCAACGCGTCATGGGGAGACCCACGATGAATGTCGAGGCTATTGGCCGTTCGACGACCATGCAGACCGCCGTGGCGCGGCCCTCGACTATGATCGAAATCACCCATGTCGAGAAGATCTTCACAACGGTCCGCCAAGAGCGCATTCACGCGCTCAACGATATTTCGTTGTCGGTGGGCGAGCGCGAGTTCGTCACTATCGTCGGCCCAAGCGGCTGTGGTAAGACGACGTTGTTGAAGATCCTCGCGGGCCTGCAGCGTTCGAGCGCCGGCAGCGTCACCGTCGCCGGCACTCCCGTCATGGCGCCACGCCGCGACATCGGCATCGTGTTCCAGAATCCGATTCTCCTGCCGTGGCGTACGGTGATGGAGAACGTGCTGCTGCCGGCTGAGGTGCAGGGCATTCCGCGCGACAAGGCGCGCGCCCGTGCGCGTGACCTCCTCGCCATGGTCGGCCTTTCCGATTTCGAGAACAAATACCCGATGGAGCTGTCCGGCGGCATGCAGCAACGCGCCGCCATCAGCCGTGCCTTGGTACACGATCCAAGCATCCTATTGATGGACGAGCCGTTCGGCGCGCTCGACGCCATGACCCGCGAGCAGATGAACCTCGACCTGCAGCGCATTTGGCGCGAGAGCGGCAAGACTGTCGTGCTCATCACCCACAGCATCCCCGAGGCGGTGTTTCTCGGCGACCGCGTTGTCGTGATGACGCCGCGGCCCGGACGCATCGCGCGAGTGGTCGAGGTGGCGATCGCGCGGCCGCGCGGGATCGACGTCATGGGCGATCCGCTGTTCGGCCAGCTCACCAGCGAAATCCGCCGGCTTCTCTATGGACAGCGCGACGGCGAGACGGTCGCGGGCGGTAAAGGCATCACATGACCAATAGCGTCAACGAGCTGCCGCCGGTGGAACTTGCGGCGAAGCCGCCCAGCGATTTCCGCATCCTCATCCGCACGCGGCCGGAGCTGATCCTCGCCCCGGTGCTGCTGGTGGTGATTCTCGTGACCTGGGAATGGGGCGTGCCCTATTTCGACGTGCCGAACTACGTGCTGCCGACGCCGAGTGCGATCGGCGTCGCGCTGTGGCGCGGCCTCGACGCCGGCTTCATGGCGCGCGGCGGCTATTGGCTGCATACTTGGGTAACGGTGTGGGAGGTGCTGCTCGGCTTCTTCATCGGCAGCGGCGTCGGCCTGCTGCTCGGCACCGTCATTTCGCAGTTCCGCATCATCGAGGCGACGCTGCGCATCTACCTGGTCGCCATCCAGAGCCTACCCAAGATCGCGCTAGCGCCGATCATCGTGCTGTGGTTCGGCTTCGGACTGACCTCGAAGGTTGTGATCATCTGCCTGCTCACCTTCTTCCCGCTGCTGATCAACAGCATGGCCGGGTTCAAGGCGGTCGACCCCGAGCGGCTGGAATTGATGCGAGCGCTCGGCGCCAATCCGTGGCAGATATTCTGGAAGGTGCGCCTGCCCAGCGCCATGCCCTACATCTTCGCGGGCCTCGACATGGCGGCCGTATTCGCTGTGGTTGGCGCGGTGGTGGGCGAGTTCGTCGGTGCGCAGCGCGGCCTAGGCACCCTAATCCTGTCGATGAACGCGCAGATGGACATCGCCGGCACGTTCTCGGTCTTCATCATCCTCGCCGTCGTCGGCATCGTCATCCACAAGGCCCTGCGCATGGTCGAGCGCCGGGTGCTGTTCTGGTCCGGCGAAGAGCAGCGGATGATGGGTACATGATGCGGATGAGGGCATTCGCGTCCGGACTCCGTGCAGCGCGGGGGTAAGCGGGTGGCCCTTCCAGCTCCCATATTTCCCCGCTTCTCCGCTGTGGAGTATGAGCGGCGCTACGCGCTCGTCCGCGCGGAAATGCGCAAGCGCGGCCTCGATGCGGTGGTTGCCGCAGGCGATTCGGCGTTCCGCAACAGCAACCATGCCAATGTCTATTGGCTTACCAATTGGCTCGATCCGTATGCCGCCTACGCGGTCATTCCACTCGACGGCGAGCCATTCCTCGTCATCAGCAACGAGCTCTATATCCACAGCGCGCGCCGCGCCGCGGTGGTCGACGACGTGTTCGGCACCTTCACGCCCGGGCGCGCAATCGGCGAGCGACTCTGCGACCTTGGCCTTGTGCGCGGACGCATCGGGCTTGCCGGCGTGCGCAATGTTGGCCGCGCCTCGATGGCCTCTGAGCATCACCGTGACCTCCTCGCGACCATGCCGCAGGCGAGTTTCGAGGACGGACTCGAGGTAATGCAGTCGGCCCGGCTGATTAAAAGCGCTGAGGAGATCGCTTGGTTCGAAAAGGGCGCCGAGTTCACCGACCGCGCCATCGACGCGATCGCGCATAATTTGCGCCCGGGCATGCCGGAATATGAACTCTCGGCACACATCCAGGCGTCGTTCCTGCCGGACGGCGGCTCGCTGATGTTCCATTTCCTTGGTGCCACGCCGATGAACGACCCCGAGTTCATCTTTCCGTGGCAATATCCTTCAGCGCGGGTGATTGAGCGCGGCGACGTCCTGATGACCGAGATCAGCGCAGGCTATTGGGGCTATTGCGGCCAGATCCAGCGGCCGTTCGCGGTCGGCACAAAGCCGACGCCGGAATACCAACGCCTCTATGATCTCGCCGCTGAATGCTATGATCGCGTGTTCGCCGTGCTCAAGCCGGGCGCCACTGATGCCGACATCCGCGCTGCCGCGGCCTTCGTCGAGACGAGCGGCTGCCGCACCCGCGACGTGCTGGTGCACGGTTGGGGAATAACCATCGAGCCCCCACGAGCGGATTTGCCAGGGGCCATGATCAAGCGCGAACTGGCGCCGTTCACGGTTGAGCCGGGCATGCTTTTGGTGGTTCAGCCACACCTGGTAAGCGAAGATGGCAAGCGCGGCGTGCAGGTCGGCAACCTCGTGGCATGCGACGGACATGGCGCCCGCTCGCTGCAGAGGACGCCGATGCGTTTTTTCGAGACCGCCGAGCCATACTAGGCTGAGATGCGAGCGCGCAGTCAGGGAGCAACAGCATGATTAATCGTCGTCATTTCAACACCCTCGTGGGCTCGGCCGCCATCGGCCTGGTGGTGGCGCCGCACGTTGCGCGCAGCCAGTCCTTGCCGGTCGTCCGGCTCGGCAATGCCGCCGGCATCATCGACCCGCAGCTCATCTTCCTCACCATGGGCCAACACCCGCGGCTCAAATATTACGAGGAGGAAGGCTGCAAGTTGGACATCATCAACATGTCCGGTTCCGGCCAGACGTTGCAGACGATCGCCACCGCCAATGTCGAGACCTCGGCGATCTCGCCGACGGTGTTCCTGCCGGTCTATGTGAAGAATCCCGACATCGACATCATCTTCCCCTATATCTGGCTGCGCCAGCCGCATTGGTCGGTAGCGGTCAAACCTGACTCGTCGATCAAGTCGCTCGCCGAGCTCAAAGGCAAGACCGTTGGCATTCGCAATCAGGGCGACACCGGCTACTTTGGTGCTCGCGCGATGTTTCGGGAGCTCGACATTGATCCGGACAAGGACGTCGAGTGGGTGTCGGTCGGCGACGGCGGCCCGGCGGGCGAGGCGGTCTACCGTGGTCGCGTCGACGCTATGGCGTTCTGGGACGGGAGCTTCGCGCGCATCGAGATCGCCGGATTTCCGCTGCGCCACCTGCCCAACTCGCCGGGGATGCAGAAGCTGTTCGGCAACGGTTATGCGGTGCGTCGCTCCGATCTCGCCAAGCGGCGCGAGCTCTACGTCGGATTCTTCCGCGCCATGGCGAAGTCGACCGTGTTCGCCTACGCCAACCCCGATCTCGCCATCAAGCTGCACTGGGACATCTATCCGGAAACCAAACCTAAGGGTAAGACTGACCAGGAGGCTTTTACGGAAGCCCGCAAGGTAGTGGATTCGCGCAAGGACAAGTGGTTCGCGGGTGCGTGGCAGACTGACAAGCGGTTCGGCGGGCAGACTTTGGACGAGTGGCAAGCGCAGGTTCACTTTGCCGGCCTCGATGGACAAGTAAACGACCTCAACAAGGTCTTCACCACCGAAATCCTCGACGAGGTCAACAAGTTCGACCGCACGGCGATCGAGGCCAAGGCCAAGGCGATGAAGATTTAGCTCCTGCCGCATGACGAGAAGACTGATACGCGGTTGGTTTTGGCACCTATCGCTGTCGCCGTTCGTGCCGACGAGGGCTTTTCCGAAATAGCCCTGCGGGCCGAATGCGAAGCGCGAGAGCCGGGACTCAACGTATCGCAACGGTCGGGATTAATCACTTACTCTGGGATACCTCGGTCCTGGATTTGCCCATTCGGGCCGTCCGGCATGACAAACGAGAAATTGGTAGACCTATGAATCGCTCCCCCCTCTACCTCACCGAGGCGGATGTCGCGCGCCTCGTCACGGTCGGCGATGCGATCGCGGTACTCGAGCAGGCGTTTGCCACCTGGCATGATGTCGGTACGACGAACCTCACGCGCCAGCGCGCGCCACTTGCCACCGGCAACTTCAATCTCATGGGCGCTTCCTATGGGCCGAAGGGCGTGTACGGCCTTAAGGCCTATTTCGGCGGCAAGGCCGGTGCGCGCTATCACACGTTTTTGTATGCCGCCGATCGCGGCGCGTTGCTGGCCATGATCGAGGCCGATCTATTCGGCCAACTGCGCACAGGCGCCGCGAGCGGATTGGCCACAAAGCTGCTCGCCAACCCAGCTGCGCGGACGCTCGCCATCATCGGTACCGGCAAGCAGGCGCGTGCGCAGGCCTTGGCGGTGTGCGCGGTGAGACCGATTATGCAGGTGCGTGTGTTCGGTCGCACTAACGAACGGCGGATGGACTTCGCGCGGGCGCTGGAGGCCGAGCTCAAGATCGAGACGCGCCCGGCCCACACGGCGGAGGCGTGCGTCGAGGGCGCCGATATTGTGGTGACGATCACCAAATCGGCCGAGCCGGTGTGCCGCTCGGAGTGGCTCGCCGACGGCGTCCATATCAACGCGGCCGGCGCCAATTCCGCCGACCGCCGCGAGCTCGATCCCGCCACCGTGTTGCGCGCCGCTGTGCGCGCGACCGACGACCGCAAGCAGTCGCGCGAGGAAGCCGCCGAGTTCCGCGATCTGGTCGGTGCCGGGCGCCTGAGCTGGGATGACGTGCAGGAGCTTGGCGATCTCGTCACCGGCAAGGCTCCCGGGCGCACCTCGCTGTCCGCGGTGACGCTGTTCAAGTCGCTGGGCACATCGGGCTGGAAGACGTCGCCTTCGCCGAGCTGGTCTATCGGCGCGCGCTTGAGGCCGGCGCAGGACGAGATATTTAGCCTGTCCCGATCGCAAACCTTATCGGACCAGCATTTTATACCGAAAGCCTCAAACACCGCGCTGGCGCCAAGATCGCTTTCTTCACCCGGCGGTGCCTGGTATCAGGCTCACTTGAACGTCGCTCTACCCTCAAACGCAGCACCATCAGCGTTGGCAATAGGCCGATACTGACTGCGGGCGATATGTTTTAGACCCCTGTGGTTAGCAGCGTCTTAGCGCGCTCGGCCGAATGTGCAGACGTATGTGCAGGATTCGAAAACGGCCCCAAAAGGCCGTCAAATACGGCCGCCACTACGGCTGCGGCCGGCATGGTCTTGGATAAGGTTGCGACGACGATAGAAGCAAGGGCCGTTAAAGGAGCCAAAGCGCTTGCTGGCGAAGCCGCCACTACGGCTGCGGCCGGCGTGGTCTTGGATAAGGTTGCGACGACGATTGAAGCAAGGAAGCCCAATTCCTGCGCGAAGAAAAAGGTCGCGAAAAGAGTAGCTGCTAAGAAACGCGCTGCACCAAAGAAGAAGGCCAACACAAAGAAAGCGTCCCGCAAGGCTACCAAAAAGAAACGAATTTAAACGCGCCCGCCGAACTGGCGGGTTTTGCGTTCCGCTTTTTATAATTGTACTCGATGCCGTTCGTCACCTTGTGACGTGACGTGAACTTGAAGCTGGCAAACTGATCCTCAGATTGTTTACCAACCCTACCCGGTGGCCTGCCGGGATGCGGGCATATCGCTGCAGAACTACGCGATGAGCTGCTGAACGGCGAAATCTTCTACAGCCTGAAGGAAGCGCAGATTGTCATCGAGCAACGGCGAAGTCACTACAACACGATAAGACCGCACTCAGCGCCCAACTATAGCAGGCGTCGGTATATCTTTTCGGAGATCAAGCAGCCAGTTCGGCGCTAAGCGCACTTCTTATTTTGCGGTGATCGCGTTCCGCAGTGCCAGCGGCGCTGCAATCCGCCGCAAGCTTTCAATCCCTTCCCCAGTGCCGAGCACATGGATAGTGCCGTAGTTGAGCAACCGCCCGAGTATCGATTGATCAACATCCACGGACTCGATCTTGTCCATGTTCATCTCCACGGTATGGCGTTTAATGAACCCACACTTGTAGATAACGCGTCGGTCCGTAACCGCGAACTCAGTGATCCAGCGAATGAACCAAGCGTGCAAGAAGCTGACTGCAAATCCGACCCCAAATACGGCAAGCGTACTATAGCTAAGATAAGTGCGGGCATCCCCATTCGGTAAATTGTTTTCCAGTGCAACAAGGGCGGTGCCGACGATGAGAAACAGGATCGCTTTGATATAGACGATCCAATGCAGTCTCCCAGTTATGAGGACCTTTTCATTCGGCTGAAGGACGGAGCGGACATAACTCACGGCGCAATCTCGCTGGTTTAGCAGGCAAACAGGAAAGTATGCCATGGTCTAAGTGACCGTGCCATGCAGTCTCGAAAAGCGGTACTGTCCTAATTCGGACCCTGGGTAGGGAACTTAGGACACCGAACTGAGTTGGTGAAGCAATCGCTCTCGGGCTCACCCATCCCCCCCGATGCCCCACGCCTGAGAAGCGCTTAAAGGCCGCGCAGAAGTAATGCGCGGCCTTTTTTTATTCAGCCTTTCCGCCCTCGATTACGGTCAGTGGGTATTTCACCGGGCCGGGCTGGGCACCCACTTGGCATGGTGACGAGCAAGACACGAGCAAGCCTACGGAGCCGACTGATGCGCTATTCCGAGTGCCAAGGCTCCGCTTTTCTTCCCGCTTGCCGATAAGTGCACGCAGATCATCAGGCACGCGCTTGCGTAACCAGTAGACGCCGCTATTCGGATGTTTCCAGGGACGCTACATTGCAAGGGTCATGTGTACCACCCGTGTGTACCAATCGGGCAGCACGAAGCCATTGAAGATCAATAACTTTACGCAAGTTCAAGGGCTTGGGTAAAGGTTGGCGGAGAGGGAGGGATTCGAACCCCCGATACGGTTGCCCGTATGCCGCATTTCGAGTGCGGTGCATTCAACCGCTCTGCCACCTCTCCGGAGCCGAAAACAGCCTGAAAAGGCCGCATGCGGACGGCCGCTATCTAACCAAGCGCGCCAAGAGAGACAAGAGACAGACAAGGGTCGCGCGACGTATATTGAGCGACTTGGAAAGGGAGCCGGCCGCCGACCGGCAAAACGATGCCCGACGCGCTGAAATTCGACCGCATCCGCAAGGAATTGCCCGGGGTCTGCGCGACGCTCGGTCTGGTCGGCGTCCTGACCATCGCGCTTTTCTCGATGGTTTGGGAATTAGGGCTCGAACACGGCTCCATCGTCTATCTGCTCCCGGTGGTGATCGCGGCCACGCGCTGGGGAATCGTATCGGCGATCGTTGCAGCGGTGTGCGGGGTGCTCGCCTCCGCCTTCTTCTTCTATCCGCCGCTCTACAGCTTCCGCATCACGAATCCGCAGGAAGTCGTCAATCTGATCCTGTTCATCTTCGTCGCGGTGGTGGTGAGCCAGCTCGCCACCCGGCTCAAACGCCAATTGGAGATGGCGCGCCAGCGCGAGATCGACCTGCGCGATCTCTACGCCTTCTCGCGCCGGCTGGCGGTGGCGTTCGACGTGTCCGACATTCATGCCGCGATCGAAGACCACCTCGCCACCATCATGCAGCGCAAAGTCGTCCTGTTCGCCAGTGCGCGCGATGCTTCCGGCAGCAGCGGACGGCGCGCCGGCGTCACGGTGCCGGAGGCAGTGCTCACCCAGGTCGTCAAAGTTGCATCCAGCCGCCGCGACGCCAACAGCGGCGTGACGGTGACCGCCGAAAGTGGCGATATCTGGCTGATCCGCGCGGTGTCGCCCAAGAGTTCCGAGTTCGGCGTCATCGCGATCGATCTCAGCCGCGAATCCCAGGAAGGCTCGGACGAGTTGCGCATCCGCGTTGACGCGGTGCTGGCCGACGCCACCGCGACGCTGGAACGGCTAGGCGTCGCGCACGCCATCAGCGAGGCGCGTATGCGCGCGCAGACCGACCAGTTGCGCGAGGCCTTGATCGGCTCGGTCAGCCACGAGTTGCGCACGCCGCTCGCCTCCATCCTCGGCGCTGCCACCGTGCTGAGCGCGGCGCCGGCGCTGGCGAACGAAAAGAAACTCCGGGCGCTGGTGCACGACGTGCGCGACGAAGCCGAGCGTCTCAACAACGACATCCAGAACCTGCTCGATGCCAGCCGCATCAGCAGCGACGGCATCAAGCCGCATATCGAATGGGCTGACCCGGCCGATATCGTCAATTCGGCGATCGAGCGCTGCCGCAACCGCATGTCGGATCGCCGCATCGTGCTCAATCTGCCGGCCGATCTGCCGCTCATCCATGTCGATCCGGTGCTGGTTGAGCAGGCGCTGGTGCAGCTCTTCGACAACGCGGTGAAATATTCCCATGCCAGATCGCAAATCACGGTGACCTCGCGCGCACGCGATGGCCGCATGATCCTGAGCGTCAGCGACGAAGGCGCCGGACTGACCGCGGCCGAGCAGCTGAAAATATGGGATCGTTTCGCGCGCGGCGAACGCCATGCCGCGACCACCAGCGGTTCCGGCCTCGGGCTCTGGATCGCCAATGCTTTTATCGCCGCCAATGGCGGAAAAATAATCGCCGTCAGCGAGGGGCCCGGCAAGGGCACCGCGATGGCGATCGAACTTCCGGTGACGCAAGCCGCCGTCACGCAACTCGAAGGCGACACAGATGAGTGAGCCAGCCCCGATCGTGCTCGTCGTCGATGACGAGATTCAAATCCGCCGCTTTCTGCGCACCGGTTTCGAGCTCAACGGTTTCGTGGTGCACGAGGCCGGCACCGGCGCCGAGGCGATCCGCTCGGCTACGCTGCGGCCGATCGACCTAGTGATCGTCGACCTCGGCCTGCCCGACATGGACGGCTCCGAAGTCGTCGAGCGCATCCGCTCCTGGTCGAGCGTGCCGATCATCGTGCTCTCGGTGCGCTCCACCGAGGCGCAAAAGGTCAGCCTGCTCGAACTGGGCGCCGACGACTACGTGGTCAAGCCGTTTGGCATGGCCGAACTGCTGGCACGCGTGCGCGTGGCGCTGCGCCGGCAGATGCGCGCGGCGAGCGGCGAGCCCACCGTCAGGGTCGGCCCGCTCGTCATCGATCTCGCCGTCCGCGCCGTGACGCTCAATGACAAGCGGCTGACGCTCACGCCGAAGGAATACCGGCTGCTGCAGGTGTTGGCGCAGCACGCCGGCAACGTGGTCACGCATCAACACTTGCTCAAGGAAGTGTGGGGCTCGATCCACGTGCAGGACACGCATTACCTGCGCATCTTCGTGCGCAAGCTGCGGCAGAAGATCGAGCCGCATCCGGATTCGCCCAAGATTCTGGTGACCGAACTGGGCGTCGGCTACCGGCTGGCCCAGTCGGAAAACGAAGCCGAGATCGGCGCCGTTACCGCCGCCGAGGCGCCGGCCAAGAGCGAGAGCTGAGAGCATAGTTAGCGCGCCTAGAGACTCTCCGTTCCCTCCCCCTGAAAGGGGGAGGTTAAAAGGGCGGGTTTTCTTGACAATTTGGCCCCTTCCCCGTCATAAGCATGGCCAGCGCGGGCCTCAGGGTCCGCGAGCTTTTTCAAGGGCCCATTAAGCCCTTAAAAACACACGAAAACCGACTGAAAGAAGCCGGTCCGGAATCCTCCGAGCACCGGGATCGAACACAAGGGAAGAACGATGTTCGCAGTCATTAGAGCCGGCGGCAAACAGTACCGGGTGGCCGCCGAAGACGTGATC
>Ga0208848_1000143_pt1 | contig 13960 bp, 15 predicted proteins | sample NGESurshal072012_2_FD_184455 | JGI IMG/M metagenome (GOLD analysis project Ga0208848, IMG submission 184455) | Arctic peat soil microbial communities from Barrow, Alaska - NGEE Surface sample 210-1 shallow-072012 (SPAdes) | ecosystem: Environmental > Terrestrial > Soil > Wetlands > Peat ... | reverse complement strand
CAACGGTCGCCCTCGTCAGACCCTGGGTTGGCGTTCACCAGCCCAGAGACTGACCGAGTTCATGGAAGAATCGTCAGCGGCGAGTGGTGCAACCACCGCTTGAGACCGCCTCCGGGTTCCCTCTCATATCTACGCGTAGCTGACGTGGCAGGGGCGGCCGGGTTCAACCCGGCCGCGAATCCGCTTCTCACATTTGCCACTCTTCGTCGCCTGGAGTGACATATCAGAACTAATCCCATCCAAAGGGAGGGAGTAGGGGCGCGAATCCGGCCGGCACCCTCGTTGGAAATGCGATTGCTGCGCACGGCCGTTGAGCGCCCCGTACTAGAGGGAACCGTAGGTTCCCTCTAGTCTCTACGCCGCGCAGGCGTACCGGCTGGTGTCCTTTGGCGACGGGTTGGCTTGGGCGTCCCTGATATCCGCCGCGATCTCGTTGTCGGTCAGCGCGTAGGCCTGGGTGGGGTCGCCTGCTGAGGTCGCGAACACCAGGCCCAGGACGTGACCTTGCAGGTCGACGAGCGGACCGCCCGAGTCTCCGGGACGCACTCGCGACTGCATGACATAGATCTCGCGGGTGATGAGGCTGGAGTTGTATATGTCGCGTCCGTCGGCGGACACCTTTCCATCGACGACGGCAGGCGATATCTGCTCCGGGCCTCCGCCCGGGTAGCCGATGACAGCGCCCTGGGTACCCCGGTCGGCAGGACCTACGATCAGCGGCGCGGCCCTGTAGTCCGGTGCGTACAGCACGGCAACGTCCTTTTCCGGGTCGAAGAAGATGACGGTAGCCTGCATCTCGGCGCCGCCCGGAGTCAGGATGGTGTGGGCGCTGGTTCCCGACACGACGTGGGCGTTGGTGACGATGTAGCCCGTACCGACTGGAAACCCGCTTCCGGTGACCAGGCCTCCGCAGCCGAGGCTCGCAACTTTCACCACCGACTGTGCCGCGTGCGCGACCCCTTGGGTGTCAACCGAAGTGGGGACGGGCAGGGCCGAAGGCAGCGCAGGCTCGAGGCTCGCGAATACCGGCGGGAAATAGACTCCGGACAGGATTCCCTCGACGCTGGCGAGGAAAGGCGGCGGCCTGGGTGCCACGCTGTCGAGCGAGTGCAGGACGACCGACCGCTGGATCTGTTGCGCGATCTCGGCGCTCGGACCGCGCGAGAAGGTCAGCCCGAGAAACCAGCACATCATGAGCACCGCCACCACTGACAGGGCGCCGCCGCCGATCGAGTCGGTGGCGGTGTGGACGCCGGCACGGAGGATGCGGCGGCGGATCGGCTCGCCAGCGGCAAAACCGATGCTGGAGCCGAGGCTGCCACCGATGACGAGCACGAGGGCGGCGCCAAGGGGGCGTGCCGACGGGTTGTGGATCCCGAGGTAGTTGAGCAGTGGAGTCGCCGCGGTCGCGCCGAGCAGCACGCCAACCACCAGGCCCGCGTATTGGGCCACCGACAGCCAGAATCCGCGCCGGTACCCGTTCGCGATCCCGATCAGCGTCGCAGCCAGGATCACGATGTCGATCAGGTCGAACGTCATCGGCTTGTCAACCCCCTGGCCGGGCCCGTCGCCCGAAGTACTCGGCGCTCAGCCGGTCGGCTAGTGATGAGCCTCGTCGTGGGACTCCGAAGCTGACCGCTCCGCAGCTTCCTCTGCCGCACGGTTCAGCTTATCGCCTCGCAAGACCCACCAACCAAGGCCGACCACGCCCAGCGAGGCGACCAGGAACGTGACGCTCATCGCCAGCCAGGCCGGCACCCACTCGCCGGCGAGAAAGACCGCGGTTGCAGTCACGGCGCGACCGGCTCCATCTCAGGCACCGCCACCTCTTTCAACTCGTGCAGGTCACGCAGCGGCATGAAGCTCCGAACCGGCGGCACGCGCTCGAAGTTGTAAGGCGGCGGGGGAGAGGTTGTCGCCCACTCGAGGCTGTTGCCGCCCCAGGGGTCGTCGCCCGCGACCTCGCCGCCGTGCCAGCTCCGCACGAGGTTGATGATGAACAGCAGCACCGAGAATGCCAGCAGGAAGGACGAGATCGTGATGATCAGGTTCGTCGTCGCCCACTCCGCATTGGTGTAGGTCGCGATGCGTCTGGGCATGCCTTCGAGACCAAGCGTGTGCATGATCAGAAAGGTCCCGTTGAAGCCGATGAACGCGGTCCAGAAGTTCCACTCGCCTAGCTTCCGGCCCATCATCCGCCCGGTGATCTTGGGGAACCAAAAGTACACGCCGGCGAAGATCGTGAATACGCTGCCGCCGAAGAGCACGTAGTGGAGATGGGCGACCACGTAGTAAGACTGGTGCAGCTGCGTGTCCACCGGGACTGAGGCGAGGTAGACGCCCGTGATGCCGCCGATCAGGAACGTGGCGAGGAATCCCCAGGCGAACTTCATCGGCACAGTGAACTCGACCGATCCCCACCAGGTGGTGGCGATCCAGTTGAAGAACTTGATGCCGGTCGGCACCGCGATCAGCATCGTCATCAGCATGAAAAAGCCTTCGACGGACGTGTTCATGCCGACCGTGAACATATGGTGCGCCCACACTGTCATCGACAGGAAGACGATGCCGAACAGCGCCGCGACCATCGTCATATAGCCGAAGATCGGCTTGCGGGCGAAGACCGGGATGATCTCCGAGATCATGCCGAAGCCGGGCAGGATCATGATGTAGACCTCGGGGTGTCCGAAGAACCAGAACAGGTGCTGGTACAGCACGGGCCGGCCCTGGGTCGTGAAGAACTGGGTCCCGAGCTGGCGGTCGAACTCAACCAGGATCATGGCCGCCGCGAGCGGCGCCCCGACGACGAGCAGCAGGATCGAAGTCGAGACCTGGGCCCACACGAACAGCGGCATCCGCGTCAGCTTCATGCCGGGTGCGCGCAGGGCGACGATGGTGGTGAGGAAGTTGGTCGAGGCCATGATTCCGCTGATCGCCCACACGATGATGCTCATCGCCCAGAAGTCCACGCCGAGGCTGTGCGATTGGTAGGCCTTCTCGGTCAGCGGCGCATAGCCGGTCCAGCCCGCGTCGAGCGCTCCGCCCGTGAAGAAAGCGCTGTAGTACAGGATGATCGAGACCGGCACGAGCCAGAACCCGAGCAGGTTCACGCGCGGGAATGCCATGTCGCGGGCGCCGATCATGATCGGGACCATGTAGTTGGCGATCCCGGTGAGGAAGATCGTCACGAAGAAGAAGATCATCGTCACGCCGTGCGCGGAGATCAGCTGGTTGTAGGTCTCGTGGTCGACCACCGAGAGGTTCGGTTGTGCGAGCTGCACGCGGATGATCAGGGCGAAGATGCCGCCCACCACGAAGCTCAGCATGCCCGTGACCATGTACATGATCCCGATCAGCTTGTGGTCGGTTGTCGTCAGCCACAGGCTGATCGGCTTGAAGAAAGTGTCGTCGTAAGCCTTCGGGCGGGGCAGGACAGTCGTGGCTGCCATCAGATTCCTATCCTAACTCGGGGTTGGTGAGGGACTGGACGATGGGGACGGCGAGGCGTTCATGGCTGCGAGCTGCGCCTGCATCCATTGGTCGTAGTCGGTCTGATCCATCGCTTGAACGATGATCTGCATCGTGCTGTGCCCGGCGCCACATAGCTCGGCGCACTCTCCGCGCCACGTTCCCGGCTGGCTGATCTTCAGCCACGAATAGTTGTCGTAACCCGGTACCGCGTCGGTCTTCCCCGAGATGGCAGGTACCCACCACGAGTGGATGACGTCCGTGCCCTGGAACTGCAGCTTGACCAGGGTGTTGACGGGCAGGACGAAGGGCGTCACGTCGCCCGCCAATGTGCCCTCCTGATGGACGACGATGCCGTTTTCATACCGGTAGTCCCACCCGAACTGGTGACCGCTGACGATGACGGACATCTGCTGGTTGTTGATCGGCTGGAAGTCCTTCAGAAGCACGGCGAAGCTGTAGGCCGAGATCGCGAGCACCACCACAAGCGGGGCCAGGGTCCAGGCGACTTCAAGCCCGTTGTGGCCGTGGATCTGCGGCGGGACATAACCCACCGGTTGCTTCGAACGCCGATAGCGCAGGACGACCCAGAGCAGCGCCGCCTCGACACCGATGAAGATGATGATCGCCGGGATCGAAATCCAGATGTAGAGGTTGTAGATGTCCTGGCCATTGGGCGAGACCGGCGTTGGGAAGATAGGGGAGATGCCCCCGAGGCCGCTGCAGGAGCTGAGCAGGAATGCCGCAGCCGCAAGGCCGAGTGTTGTGATCGGCGCGCGGGCGCGTGCTACCACGGCCGTGAATTATATCGGTGCCCAGATGGGCGCCATGGGCGGCTCCCCGCCGCTGATAGAATCCGAAATCGACTGTGGCGGCAGCTAACAAGCCTCGATACGTGGACGTGTCGAACGCTGCCCTGGCGGTCGAGTGCCCCCGGTGCGGCCTGATGACGGCCCGCTTCGTCGACCACTGCCGCAACTGTGGCTACAAGCTCTGGCCTTCGAGTGTGGTTGCGTCAGCCGCGTTCAAGGCCTGGCGGGTGGCAGATCCAGCGCCGCGTTCGGAGGTCTCTCGATTCGACACCGAATACCCGGTTCATGCCGAGAATGTCATCGACTACGACGCACGGGCGCACGAGCTTGGCATCCACCTCTCTCAGCCCAGCAACTGGCCGTTTGTCATCTGTTTCGGCGCTCTGTTCCTGTCGCTGGCCGCGATTCCATTTCCGGCGACCGTACGCATCGTGCTTGCGGTGATAGGCGGACTCATCTTCCTGTGGGGAGTAGTCGGGTGGGTCGTGATCGAGGACACGAGGATGTTCCCGAGTGATGCCCCGCAAGCACACGTCTCCACCCCGGCCGCAGGCGGCCAGACCCCCCCACAAGGCGGCGAGGTGGTCCACCACTGATGGCAGTCGCCGCGATAGGTCAGGAGCAGCAGCCGAAGTACCCGGCGATCAAGCCCGGGATGATGGGCATGTACATCTTCCTGGCTTCCGAGGTGATGTTCTTCGGGAGCCTCTTCGCGGTGTACTTCTACCTGTACGGCTCGCACCTCGTCTGGCCCCCACCGCCGCCCAGCAGCACCAACGAGTTCTATGTCAGCTGGTTCCCGATCCCATTCGTCAACACGATCATCCTTTTGTCCAGCGGTGTGACCTGCCACTTCGCAGCGGACGCCATCGCACATGACAACCGCAGACGGTTCTTTACCCTGCAGATCGCAACCATCTTCCTGGGCCTCGCTTTCGAGGGCCTCCAGCTGTACGAGTTCATGACCGCGTTCGGGCGCGGTATGAGCCTGACCGCTAACACGTTCGCCAGTGCGTTCTTCACCATGACCGGCTTCCATGGCGCCCACGTGCTGGGCGGCCTCGTCCTGCTCACACTCATCCTCTACAGGGCGGGAAAGGGCCAGTTCTCGTCGCAGCACCACGTCGGGGTGGCGGCGGTCACGCTTTACTGGCACTTCGTGGACGTGGTCTGGATCTTCCTGTTCGGGATCCTCTACCTCGGGGTCACAGCTTTCCGGTGATAGGCCCACGAACCCCGAGGCTTTCGCAGTAAGTTCGTGGGGACCCCCAAAGCGCTGGCGATGGCTGCGGCCGTGGCGGCCCTGCTCACCGGATGCGGTGCCGGCGGCGGCGGCTCGGCCCAGCCGACCGGGTCGATCAAGGTGAGCTTGACCGAGTTCAAATTCGACCCTTCAACGATCAGCGCGCCAAGTGGCAAGGTGGTGTTCTACCTGGTCAATGCAGGCACAACTTCGCATGACATGATCATCCGGGACAGCTCCAACAACCGCCTGAACGGTAGCGAGCTCATCTCCGCGGGCGACACATTTGTCTTCACCGTGGACAGCATCCCGCCCGGAACCTACACCTACTTTTGCGACCAGTCCGGGCACGAGGCCTCGGGCATGAAAGGGACGCTGACGATTACGTAGGCGTCGGGCTGGGCGACGGTGACGGACTTGGAACCGGCGAAGGGCTCGGTCCGGGCGCGGTGCCCAGCAGCTCGACGTCGAAGATCAGCGTCGCGTTGGGGGGGATGATCACGGCCCCGGTGTTCGGATCGGTCTGGCCCGCGGTGCCGTAAGCGAGCGCACCCGGGATGATCAGCTTGCGCTTGCCACCGATCTTCATACCCGGGATTCCTTCGTCCCAACCCGGGATGACCTGCCCTCGGCCGATCTGGACGGTGAATGGAGTGCGCCCCGCCTGGCGGCTGCTGTCGAACGGCTGGCCGCCCGTAGAGAGCCAGCCGGTGTACTGGACGGTGATGTTGTCGCCGCTCTGCGCGGCGGTGCCGGTCCCGACCGTGAGTTCGATGTACTTGAGACCGTCAGGGTACGTGACGACCGGCAGCCCGGCTCCGGCGTTGAAGTCATCGGTTCCAGGCGACGGACTCGGGGCAGCCGCGGGGAGGGGGCTTTCGTTGGCGACCGGGCCGGTGCTCGTGTACGGGTCCGGGTAGCCGCATGCCGCCACCGCGAGGGCGGCGAGGGGAATCGCGGCCAACAGCCCTTTCCTGACTGAGACGAGCCTCCTCACGAGGCCGATATGTCGATCGAGGTCATCTTGTCGCCGATCTGTATCTTGTCGACGACGTCCATCCCGGAGCTGATCTGGCCGAAGTGGTTGTAGACGCCGCCTGTCGCGAGAAACGGGGCGTCGCCGATGGTGATGAAGAACTGCGAGCCGCTCACACCCGCGGGGCTCGACGCCATCCCGGCCGTGCCGCGCGGCCATTTCGACGGGTTGCTCTCGTCGGGCAGCTTGTAGGCTGGACCGCCGGTCCCGTTGCCGAGCGGGTCGCCGCCCTGGACGACGAAGCCGGGCACGACGCGATGGAACGTAAGGCCGTCATAGAAATGGTTCTGCGACAGGTAGACGAAGTTGTTGACGGTCTGCGGTGCGATCTTGGGATCGACGAACGAGATGACGAAGTCGCCCCGAGTCGTGTGCACGGTGGCGGAATACTTCTTGCTCGAGTCGATCACTGTGGGCGGGGGCGTGGTTCGTTGTTCCATGCAGGTGACGATCTCATTGTCGCAGCCCGGGGCGAACGAGGTCGCGGGTGCGCCTCCGCCCGAACCGCAGCCGGCGACCGCGAGCAAAAGCAGCGCCGTCGCAAATGCCGGCTTCACCGCCGAGACATTAAAGGATCGGGCACGCCAGGGCTGGACAGTCAGCGGGCGGGTTCCCGCGCGCCGGCCGCGATCACGGCGGCCAGCACGAGGGCGAGTCCGCCGATGACGATCAGAGCTGCGGGCACCCCCGCGGTGGCGGCCACGCCGCCCCCGATCAGCGGGCCGATGCAGAACCCCAATGCGACCGAGCTTGCGTTTGCTCCGAAGACGGTGCTCTGCGTGTCGGGCGGCGTTTCCAGCCCGATCATGCTCGCGGTCGCGGGGATGACCACGCCGCTGAACAGGCCGTTCAGTGCCATCCCGGCCACGACCACGGCCGCCCACGGCGCGACCGCCATCAGTGACACTGCCACCGCGACCATCACGGCGGCAAGGGCTGTCGTTCGAACGTAGCCCATCCGCCGCGTCACCTGGGTGTAGAACACCGCCGCCCCGCTGCTCGCAACGCCCGCGAGTCCGAATGCCACTCCGGTGATCGCCGCCACACCGCTGCTCAGCATCTCGAGCAGGCGCAGCACGACGAGCTGCTGTGTCGCTGAGTTGCAAACGCTGATCAGTCCCTGCGACCCGATCAGCACGCTCAACGCGCGGAGCGCTCCTGGCCGCTGCCTGATAAGTGTCAACACCCCCAGTTGCGGGCCCTCGCGCCGGCGGCGCGGGCTCTCATGGACGATGAAGAACACCGGAATCGTCGACAGGAGAAGCAGGATGCCTCCTCCCAGGAAAACCACGCGCAAGCCGAATACCGCCCCGGCCAGGCCGCCCACAACCGGGCCGATCGCGCCTCCGAGGGCGACCGCCGACGTGACGACGCCGAGCGCCCATCCCACCCGGTTACGTGGCGTCTCGGCAGCCACGAGCGCCGTCGCCGCGGCAACGGTGCCGCTGGTCGCGCCCTGGAGGAATCGCAGGGCCAGGAGGTCGGTCGGGTTCCGCGCGAAATAGATCAAACCCACAGTCAAAGCGCCGCCCACCATCGACCGGAGCAACATGGGCTTGCGCCCATACCGGTCTCCGAGGACTCCCCAGATGGGGCTCGCAATGGCCATCGACAGCCCCGACACGCTGGCCGTCGCCGCCGTCCACAGGTCGAGGTCCCCGCCCTGATGAACGCCAAGGTCGTGCGAGATGAAGATCGAGAGGAACGGAAATGCGAAGCTGAAACCGAAGATCGCCATGAACTCGGCGAACCAGAGCGCGGCCAGGTTGCGTCGCCAGTCGATACCCCCAGGTCCCAGTGGAGGATTGGTCGTGCGTGGATCAGTCGCCAGTGCCAGCGCCCAGCAGCTCGACGATGCGGTCGGAGGTGATCGGCAACCGGTCGATGACGGCTTCCGGATTGCGCTTGCGCAGCGCGTCTTCGACTGCATTTGAGATCGCCGCGGGAACCGGGATCGTCCCGCTCTCACCGGCGCCCTTGAACCCCTCGGGATTCGCGTCCGTCGGCGTCTCAAAGCTCAGCAGCTCCGGAGTCACGCCGACCTCGCCGATGCTGACGATCGTGTAGTCGAGAAAGCTGGAGGTGGGGTACGAGCCGTCCATGCCGTAGATGGCCGCTTCGTACAGTGCGTAGCCGAGTCCGTGCGCGTAGCCGCCGTGGAGCTGGCCCTCGAGCGTCACGGGATTGATCGCCTTGCCGGTGTCATGCGCGATCACGTACCGCAGCACCTCGACCTGGCCAGTCTCCGGGTCGACCGCGACGACCGCCGCATGGCACCCGCTGGAGAAGGCGGACGGGCGCTTCGGATCGAAGCTCTCGAAAACCTCGAGGCCCTCGTCCGGCAGCACCTCGATCGCCGACACCTGCCGCGCGGGCGCGCCGCGCACGGCGATCACGCCCTCTTCGAAGACGAGGTCCTGCACATCCGCCTCCAGCACCTCTCCGGCCCGCTCTAGCAGTCGTTTTCGCATCGCGGTCGCCGCCTGCGCCGTTGCGCTGCCGACCATCACGGCGCTGCGGCTGCCGGCTGTCAGGAGCGCGAAGGGCACGTGCTGCGTGTCGCCCGCAGTGACGCGAATCTTCTCGAAAGGCCAGCCCAGTCTTTCTGCAGCGACCAGAGCCACCATCGTCTCGTGCCCTTGCCCCCCGGGCGTCGAGCCGACGTATACGTGCGCGATGCCGTCCTTCGCGATATGGATCTTCGCCGGCTCGCCGCGGCCAAACCCTGTCGATTCGACGCAGCACGCCACCCCGATGCCGACCAGCCGGCCACCTGCCTGCCCTTCTCGAGCCGGATCTGGGCCCAGCTTTTCAAGCGCCATCTCGAGTAGGCGCGGGTAGTCGCCACTGTCGTACACATAGCCGCTCCGGCCCGCGGGGAACCCGGTGATGTACGGGATCTGGTCGGGCTGGACGAAGTTGCGCCGTCGCAGCTCGGCCGGCTCGAGTTTCAGCTCGCGCGCCAATCGGTCCATGACTCGCTCCATCGCGTAGTTGCCGAGCGGCCGGCCGCCTCCGCGGATGAATCCGCTGGGCACAGCGTTCGTGTACACGAGCTCGTGCGCCACGTCCATCGCCGGGAGCACATAGGCCGAGATCATGTGGGCGACGATGATGCCCGGCTGCCCGGCGCCGGATCCCGCGTACGCGCCGATGTCGTGGATGAGGCGCCCGCGCAAGCCTCGCAGACGGCCGTTCCGGTCCGACGCCAGCTCCACCTCGATCACCGACCCATGTCCGTGTCCTGTAGTCGCACCGTCCTCGCTACGTGAGGCGACCCAGCGCACCGGCCGGTTCAAGCGCCAGGCGGCAAGCGCGGTCAGGACCTCCTCGGGGAAAACGCTGCCCTTGGCGCCGAAGCCCCCGCCGACGTCTTCCGCGAGCACCCGGACCTTGGTTCCGTCAATGCCAAGAGCCGACGCAACCGCTGCCTTGACTCCGAAGACGTTTTGGGTCGACGTCCACATCTTGATTCCGCCGGTCTCGGCGTCCGGCGTGGCGGTGACGGTGCGCGGTTCCATCGCGGCGCCCGCGACGCGCGCGGTCGTCAAGCGGATCTTCGCCGTGACGCTGTCGGACGCGAAAGCGGCTTTGATGTCGCCATAGGCGGTGGAGGCCGACTGCGCGATGTTGGACTTCATATCGGCATGCACGGTCGGCGCGCCGTCGGCGATCGCAGACATGACGCCGCCGACGCCGGGCAGGGGGTCGAGCTCGGGCGAAACCTGCTCGGCCGCGTCCTGCGCCTGGTATGCGGTCTCAGCGATCACCAGGGCGTACGACTCTCCGACGTAGTTCACCTCCTCCCGATTGAGGATCGGGCGCCCGCGCTGTTCGATGCCGGCCGGACCGAAATCGCTCAGGCCCGCGGCGACCTCGGGCAGCTCGTCGGCGGTCCAGACGGCGACCACACCAGGCATCGCCACCGCCGCCGACCTGTCGATCGCTCGGATCCGGGCATGCGGGAGGGTCGAGCGGCAGAAAGCGATGTGAAGCAAGCCGTCGAGCTTGATGTCCCCCGCAAAGTGCCCTCGCCCAGTAATGAGTCGCTCGTCTTCTACCCGGCGCATGGGCCGGCCGATGTAGGGAGGCACGGCAACTACAATAATTCGTCACTCGGCAGCCATTCCGAAAGCCCCACGAATTCCGAGGCTTCGCCGTGAATTCGCGGGGCCCCGAATCGACGCGGGCGGCTAGCTCAGTTGGAAGAGCGCCAGCTTGACATGCTGGAGGTCGGGGGTTCGAAACCCTCGCCGCCCACCATCGGGATGGCCGGGCTACGTTTCCGGCACAATCCTTGGGCCTGGGCCCGTTCGTCTAGTGGACTAGGACGCCGGCCTTTCAAGCCGGAGATCAGGGGTTCGAAGCCCCTACGGGCCACCAGGCGAAGACCCAAAAGCGGGCGTAGCACAATGGTAGTGCGGCAGCCTTCCAAGCTGTTTACGTGGGTTCGATTCCCATCGCCCGCTCCATCCGCGCCGGCGCGCGGTACGGGCGTCATGCACGCGATCCGCAATCCAGATCTGATCGGTCCAAAACTCACACGGGATTCCAAGCCTGCTATGAGGTTGAGTCTGAAAGCTGGGGGCTGTGAACAAGACCCGTGTCCTCATCTTCGGAGCCGTAGTTGCAGCCGCAATGATCTTCGGCGGCGTCGTAGGCGCCACCGTCCTCGGTAAGACAACCCTGACCTCAGTCAGCGCCGCCATAACCGCAGCATCGCCGTTGCCTGGCCCCTTCAAGTCGAACGAGGCCGCAGCTCATGAGACTGGAGAAACGGCCGCGCAGGAAACGGCTGAGAACAACGGTACGTTCCGCCCGGGCGGTCCCGGCGGTCCCGGCGGTCCCGGCGGAGGTCAGTCGAACGAGACCGCGACACACGAGGCGGGAGAGACCGCAGCGCGGGAGGCGTCTGAGAAGAGCTAACGCCCGAAAATAGGCTTCGTGCCGGGCGATCTAAATTCCACGAGTCGGGTCTACCTGGAGGTCGGTGGCAAGCGGGTCTTCGCAAGTGCCGTCGACTGGCCAGGTTGGTGTCGTCCCGGGCGGGATGACAAAGCCGCTCTCGACGCCCTGGCGGCCTATGCGTCGCGCTACGGCAAGGTGGCAAAGCTGGCGAAGATTTCCTTCCCGGTCAAGGCGGCGCAATTCGACGTTATCGAGCGCCTGATCGGCAACGCGACGACAGATTTCGGCGCGCCAGGCATTCCAGGCAAAGGCGAATCGCGCCCGCTGACCCCCGCCCAGGCGCGGCGGATGTGCGACCTGGTCGAAGCCTGCTGGACTTTCCTCGACCAGGTGGTCGCCAAAGCCCCGGCCGCGCTGCGCAAGGGGCCGCGAGGCGGCGGGCGGGATCGCGACGCGATCTTCGACCACGTTCTGGGCGCGGAGATGGAGTATGCGAAGCGGATAGGCACCCGCCTGAAGCAGCCGGACGGAATGGACAAGCCGGCGGTGCGCGCCTTCCGCCGAGCGATCCTTGAGAGCCTCAACAATCCGAATCGCGACGAAAGGTGGCCGGTGCCATACGCGGCGCGCCGGATCGCGTGGCATGCCCTCGACCATGCGTGGGAGATCGAGGACCGAACCACGCCGTAACCGGCCGCTATCTTGGCTCTGATGCAGAACGCGCCCGGCCTCCTGGTCGTGATGGCTCATCCGGACGATGAGTCCATGGGATGCGGAGGCCTGGTCCTGCGACACACCCGCGCCGGGATACCCGTCAGCCTGATCTGCGCGACGCGCGGCGAGGCAGGTTGGACGGGCAAGCCGATCGGCTCCAAAAAGGAGGATCTCGCCCGGATCCGCACCGGTGAGCTCGAAGAGGCCGCGGCCGCCCTGGCCATCGGCGGCATCGAGCTCTGGGACTACCCTGATGGCAGCGTCACCGCATGCGACCAGCAGGAGATCACGCAGCGTATCTGGGAGCAGATCTCAAAGCTGCGCCCGAAGGCGGTCGTCGGCTGGGGTCCCGACGGCGCGTACGGGCACCCGGACCACATTGCGTTGGGCGCGTGCACGGATTTGGCGGTGAATTCCATGACCGAGGGCGACCGTCCTGCGCTGTACCACCTCGCGGTGGACCAGCAGACCGCCGACTTCTACCGCGAAGCGCTTCGCCTGGCGGGCGACGATCACGAGCTGCACCTGGTCGTGAACGACCACGCCGACGTCGTCTTCGACCTCGACTCGGACGAGGTGATGATGAAATTGCGCGCCATCGACTGTCATCGAAGCCAGCTGGAAGACTGGCGGATCTCGATTCGCGACCACCCAAGGCTCATGCAGGACGGGTACGGACACGAGCCGTACGTCACCATCGCATCACGCACGGGAGGCTTGACCGCCACCGGATTGCTAGGAGAGTTCGCATGAGCACGGCAGAGTCAGCCACGGTTCGGGAGATGAGGCCAAGCCTCGAGCCCACCCTGTGGTGGTTGGCTCTTAATAGTTGCTTGGCAAGCTGAACATCCCTATCGCCGAATCGCAGCCAGGGTGGGCTACCTTTAGCGCCTGATTCCCGAGCGTTCGGGGGTCGTATCCAAGTCGGGGGTGACGAAAGCTAATGGACGTTCAGGAGGCAGTGGCAGAAAGCACGCCGGTAGCTTCTGCCGACGACAATGGCGACGGCAAGCGGGACGGGCAGCGCAAGTTCACGATGGGCCCGAACGACAGCCTCGAGGGCAAGCTGGTCTATGACGGGCACGTGCACGTCGACGGCCACGCCGAAGGCGAGTTCAAGGTCACCGGAAACCTGGATGTCGCCTCGGGCGCGACGGCCAGGATCTCGATCGAGGCGGCGAATGTGACCGTGAAAGGACAGGTCGAGGGCGCCGTCAATGTGCGCGACAAGCTCACGTTGGGCAAGAACGCCAGGCTCAACGGCGACATCGTTGTCCGCCGGCTTCAGATCGACGACGGCGCGAGCCTCAACGGCCACGTCCGAATGGGAGACATTGAGCAGCAAGGGTCCGGCGGCTAGAAACCGCGCGTCGGCATCAAAGCGGGGGGATGTCCCCCCTGATGAGCCAATCGAGCAAAGCCCGGCTGGCGCCCCCCACACGGCGAAAAACGGGTCCGACGGTGAGCACAGCTCGGTCGTCCTCGGTCCGCGTGACCGGTTGGTCGGCCAGCTTTACATCGAGGGCGACCTCCGTGTGGCCGGAACGGTGGAGGGCGAGCTGGAGGTCACCGGGAGCGTCGAGATCGATGAAGGCGGCCGCGTCACGGGACCTGTGACGGCGCGCGACCGGCTCGTGGTCGGGCGGGCGGGCTCACTGAATGGCGACGTGCGAGTGGCGCGCCTCATCGTGCAGGACGGCGCCACGTTCAGCGGGAATGTCTCGATGGGCAAGGCAGTCGAAGCGCCGCCAAAGCCCATCGAACCGGCCAAAGAGCTAG
>Ga0208848_1000142_pt1 | contig 13963 bp, 13 predicted proteins | sample NGESurshal072012_2_FD_184455 | JGI IMG/M metagenome (GOLD analysis project Ga0208848, IMG submission 184455) | Arctic peat soil microbial communities from Barrow, Alaska - NGEE Surface sample 210-1 shallow-072012 (SPAdes) | ecosystem: Environmental > Terrestrial > Soil > Wetlands > Peat ... | reverse complement strand
TCTTCGGATGAACCAGCATCAGCACGTCGACGTCCTTGTCGATGTGATCGACATCGGCGGTCAATGTACGCATCGTGAACAGGTCCTGGAGCTGGGTGAGGATCGGCCAGGGTTCACCCATTTGACCCGTCATCGGGTTGAATTGCCCTTGCAGCCCCAACGAACTCATGAGGCCGATCACCGGCTTCTTCGGCGTGCCCAAATCATTGATGAGTTTTGCCACGTCGTATTCCAGAAACTCCTCGCGATCGGCTTGGAAGCTCGGTATCGACGAACGGCCGTCGGTGGAATTGGTGCCGGTCAAACCAAAGTACAGCGCATCGCCGCCGCCGGCTTGGAGCGGCTGCAGCCCGAACTCGGCGGCGTGGTCCTCGTCGTCCGAAAACGGCTGCGGATCGACGATGCGAAGGTGAACCTTGCCGCCGGAACGCGTCGCCAGTTCTTCCAGGAACTCGCGCACGCGGGTGGCGTACGGCAGGAGGAGCGGCGCCTGCTTCGCCGCGGCTTCGCGCGAGAAATAGAAATATAGATTGAGCGGCTCCTTCAGTTCGGCGAGCACTTGTTGCGTGCCGGGACTCAAGGTGTAGAGCCGATTTTGCGTGAGATCCACGCGCATGCCGCGCAGGCCCACGTTCGACAGCATGACGACCCCCAAAAACAACACGGCGAGCGCGATCAACCCCCCGACCCCAAAACCCATTCTTCGCCAGCGACTACCGTTCACCTATTCCGCCTTTTTCATGTCGAGTACCAAGGCCGTGGCGGCCAACCAGAAGCCGATCAAAGCGCCGAAATACACGAGATCGCGCAAATCGATGACGCCCCTGGAGATGGCTTCGAAGTGAGTGAAAAAGCTCAACGAGGCGATTGCGTCGACGATCGCCTGCGGCAAGATGCCGCGCACGAAATCGAGCACCAGAGGAAATCCCGCGAGCAGAAATACGAATCCGACCAGCGCCGCGGTGATGAAAGCGACCACTTGATTGCGGGTGGCGGCTGACAGGCACATGCCGATGGAGAGAAAGCCCCCCGCCATCAACAGGCTGCCGACGTAGGCCGCAACGATCGCCCCGTTGTCCGGAGACCCCAGGTAATTGACCGTGATCCAGATTGGAAATGTGAGCATCAGCGCAATGCCCGCAAAACACCATGCCGCGAGAAATTTGCCGACCACCGCCTGCCACAGCGTGATCGGCAGCGTCATGAGCAATTCGATGCTGCCGCTGTTGCGCTCTTCGGCCCACAGGCGCATGGAGATGGCCGGGATCAGCACCAGATACAGCCAGGGATGCCAGCGGAAGAAGGACTGCAGATCAGCCTGGCCGCGCTCGAAGAATCCGCCCACCTGGAAGGTGAACACGGCGGCGAGGACCAGGAAGATCACGATGAATACATAGGCCAACGGCGTTGCGAAATAGCTGCGCAGCTCGCGTCGGAAAATCACCAGAACTTCGTTCACGGCACGACTCCTCGCGCATCGGAGACCGCAATGCCCGGCGGTTGGGTCAGCGAGCGGAACACCTCGTCGAGCCGCCCCGATTCAAGATGCAGCTCCGGCACGTCCCAGTTGTTCTCGGCGATAATCGCGCTGACCGCGGATAAGGTATTGGCTCCCGGTTTCGGCACGGCCGTGAGCCGCAGCTCGCGCGCGTCCGATTCCACCTCGGCGACCTGCGCGAGCAGGGCGATCTTGCCGCGCGCCGCCTCGAGTTCCTCGCGCTTCTCGAAGCGCAGGCTGACGGCGTGGTGGTATCGGGAGCGGGCTTCGAGCGCGGCCGGCGTTTCATCGGCCACGATGCGCCCGTCGGCAATGATGATGGCGCGTGTGCACACCTCGTGCACCTCCTCCAGGATGTGCGTGGACACGATGACCAGCTTATCCTTGCTGAGCTCGTTGATCAGGCGCCGCACTTCGTGCTTTTGATTGGGGTCGAGCCCGTCGGTCGGTTCGTCCAGGATCAAGACCTGCGGGTCGTGTATCAATGCCTGTGCCAGGCCGACGCGGCGGCGAAACCCCTTGGAGAGCGTCTCGATCACCTGCTCGATCACCGGCGCTAAGCCCAGCCGGTCGACCACGACGCCGCGACGCTGGCGTCGCCGTTCTCCCGTGAGGCCGCGCACGTCGGCGACAAAATCCAGAAATTCGCTCACGGTCATTTCGCCGTAACTCGGGGCGCCTTCCGGCAGATATCCCATGCAGGACTTGGCCGCCACGGGCTCCCGCTCGATGTCGTGTCCGCAGACCGAGACCTGCCCCGCGGACGGCGAAATGAAACCCGCGATCATGCGCATGGTCGTGGATTTGCCCGCGCCGTTGGCGCCCAGGAAACCCAGCACCTCGCCCGGCGCCACCGAAAAAGTCAGGTCATCGACGGCGAGTTTGTCGCCATAGCGTTTGGATAAATTCTTCGTCGTGATCATGGGCGCCTTTGAGCGTTCATAAAGAAGGAGGTTCAAATTGAGTGCGCGATCCGAAGCGCGATATTTTATGCGAGTACCGGCTGACGCGGCTACTTGGTCGGCGCTCCTGCCTGTGCATCGATGGCCGATTTGTTTTCCTTGAGTATGCGCCTTACCTCGGGCAGCGACGGCCGGCCTGCCATGCGCGCAATCAACTCCGGCAACTCGTACCACCGGCGTCCCCATTGCACCAGGCGGGCCGCGTCGGCCACGACCTGCGCGCGAGTCGCATCCGCGGATGTGTCGCGGCCGGACGGCGCCGCCGGCGCAATTTTGTTGGGCGCGGTCTTGCCGGCAGGCTTCACGGGCGGTGCTGCCCTCGAGGTGCCGAGCCTTGCCGGCTTGCCGGCGGGTCTTGCCGCCGGCTTGGGCTGCACCGCGGTCTTGCGTTCCGTGCGCGCGACCTGTGAAGTGCCGGTGGCCGGCGGCGTGCGTTTGGTGGCCAGGAACTTCGGCATTTCGCGTGTGCCCGTGGCCGCATCCGCCGGCGCGCGCGCGGCGTCGCCCGGCGGCTGCAGTGTCACGGGACGCTCGTTCTCTGCCTCCGCCACGGGGATGAAACGCTCGATGTGTTCGGATCCAACGAGGTTGGCGAGGAAGATCATCAGTTCCAGCGACTCCGAATACTTCGCATCACCCATTTTTACGCGCTCTTGCACGTGCGCCCGGAGCGCGAGGGTTTTTTGCATCGCTACGTCGATGACCCAGCGGGTCGGCCGCTGATGTTCCACCCACGGCTGGATCTTCCAATAGCTGTCGTCGTCGAGGGAAGTGTACTTGGCATGCAGCTCAAGGCTCTTGAGCCATTTTTCCAATAGTTCCAGCAGTCGTTGATCGGCGGGTGTTGCCATGTCTGTGAAGCTCCAGCACGCACCCTAAACGAACCGCCGGCCGATGGCTAGCGGGACAGGCTGCTAAACTGCCCGCCATGTGTGGAATAGCCGGCATTGTGGGTTCGCGGGCAAGCGTTGAGATCGCCCGCAGCATGGCGCAGCGTCTGCGCCATCGCGGTCCGGACGGCGATGGCGCATGGGCTCAACCGGGAGTGGCGTTGGCTCACCGCCGACTGGCCATATTGGATCTGTCCGAAGGCGGTCACCAACCCATGCTGTTCGACTCCCAGGTGCTGACTTATAACGGCGAGATTTACAACCACGAGCGATTGCGTGCCGGCTTGCCCGGACCGTGGCACTCGACCGGGGACACCGAGGTGCTCGTCCATCTGCTGGCGGAGCAAGGCAGCGCCTGCCTCGACCGCTTGGTCGGGATGTTCGCATTTGCCGCTTGGGACAACGTTAAGCGGCGTCTATTGCTCGCGCGGGATCGATTGGGCATCAAGCCCTTGTATTACCAGGTGCTGCCGGACGGGATTGCGTTTGCCTCGGAACTCAAGGCGCTCTTGGTGTTGGGTCAACCTGAGATCGATCAGAGCGCCGTGCGCGATTTTTTGTTCCATGGCTATATTCCCGCACCGAAGAGCATTTATCGCGGCATCGCCAAGTTGCCGGCCGGGCACATGCTTACTTGGACCAAGGGCCGCATCAGCATCGAGCGTTATTGGAATCCGTCGACCGCGATCGAGGCGCGCAGCGCCGGCGATATCGTGCACGAACTCGATGCGTTGCTTCGCGATGTGGTGCCGGCGCATACGCTGTCGGACGTGCCGGTCGGGGTGTTCCTGAGCGGCGGCATCGATTCCGCACTCACCGCATACTATTTGGATTCCCCGCGAACCTATACTTTGGGATTTGATTTAGGGAAGCGCTCCGAGACAGACGCGGCGCGCAGGGCGGCCGAGCATCTGCACACCGAGCACCTGGAGATGACGGCGCCACTGGCGGATTTTGCAGAGGCTCTCGAACGGATGCCCGCGCTATTCGACGAGCCGTTTGGCGACAGCGCCGCGTGGTCGAATTATCTCATCGCGCAATTTGCGCGCCGCGAAGTGACCGTCGCGTTGAGCGGCGAGGGCGGCGATGAAATTTTTTGCGGTTATCCGCGGTACTGGTCCAGGATCGGCGGGCGTTCGACTGTTCTCAATAGGTCCCTGGCCCGATTCCTGCCGCCGTTGTCGCGCTTAGGCTCATCGATGCAGCGCCATGCGTACACCGGATTGCCTGCGTATGCCGCCGCGCTCGGCGGGCTGACGGCGCTGCAGATCGATTCCTTGTTGGCGAAGCGCTGGCTGGAGCCGGAGTACGACTATTTGTGGTTCTACCGGCAGTATTGGCGCGAGGACCTGCACCCGCTCGCTCGATTGCGCTGGCTCGATTTGAACACTGATCTCGCCGAAGGCCTGTTGACGAAAGTCGATCGAACCAGCATGGCGCATTCGCTCGAGGTACGTCCGCCGCTGCTGGATCATCGCTTGGTCGAGTTCATGCTGAGGGTGGATCCGGCGATGTTGGTCGACCAGCAGCGGCGGCGGGGCAAATTGTTGGTTCGACAACTCATGGAGCCGCGATTGCCGGCGGGGCATTTGGAGCAGCCGAAATCCGGATTCGGTCTTCCGGTGCATCGCTGGCTGCGGCGCCATCCAGAGGTGTTGCGCGAGGCGGTTCGGCGCCTGATGGATCGCGGCGTGTTGCAGCGTGCGGTCGGGCCCGGATTTCGCAGAGCCTGGTACCTGTTGGTGTTGGATCGCTGGTTCACCGCCTTTGGTTGACGCCCCGATGTCCGCCACTTATGCGCCGCGAATTCTGTTTGTTCCGGTCTCCGGACCTTACGGCATGGGCGAATACGCACGTTCCCTGGCGATTGCGCATGCCGTGAGCCGGCGCTGGCCCGGCGCTTCCATTCACTTCGCATTGAGCCGGGAGGCCAGGTATGCGGACGATGCGCCGTTCCCCAAGACCTTGCTGGCCTCATCGCCCACGTTTCATTCCGCGGCCGTCATCGACTTGCTCGAAAACTGGCGGCCCGATGTCGTGATATTCGACAACGCGGGGCGCACGCTGCAGCTGCGCGCGGCGCGGCGCTTGGGCGCGAGCGTCGTCTTTATCAGCGCGCGCCGTCGCCAGCGGCGCAAGGCCTTTCGCTTGCGCTGGATGCGGCTGCTCGACGAACACTGGATCGCGTACCCGGAATTCATCGCCGGCCGCTTGAGCTTCTTCGAAAAGCTCAAGCTGACGATGCTCGGCCGGCCCGTCGTGCGCTACTTGGATGTCATCCTGTCGCGCGCGGATGCCGCGCAACACAGCTCCATCCTGTCGCGGGCCGCTTGCGGCGCCGGAACGTTCGTTTTGGTCGTGCCGGGCGGCGGCACCGGGCATCCGGGCGCGGACGGTGCGGTGGGCCAATTCATGGCGGCGGCGCGCTCGCTCGCCGCACGCGGGGTGGCGACGGTGTACGTGGGTCCGAGCGATGCCGGTGCGGCCGGCGCGGATGAGATCGATTCCGTTGACCCGAACTGGCATCGTCTCGGCCCGCTCCCGCAGGCTGAGTTGGCGGAGCTAATGCGCTCGGCACGCCTGATCGTCGCCAACGGCGGCTCGACATTGCTGCAGGCCATTGCCTGCGGCAATGCCTGCGTCGCAGTTCCCATCGCCAAGGATCAAGCCGAACGCATACGGCGCTGCGTCGCCGCCGGCGTGGCTGTAGCCGCAATTCTCGACGCGGCCGGCATCGTGCAAGCCGCGGAGCGGCTGCTGCAGAATGAGCCGCAGCGCGCGGCGCTTGCGGCACGCGCCGCCCGCTTAGGGCTCGCCGACGGTGTCGAAGTCGCGCTGCAGGCCCTTAAGGCTTTGGTCGGACGGGCGCAAGACGCAGCGGCGCCTTGAAGTTCGGCTCACGTGGAATACTCAGACAGGCTCCTATGTCGACAGTTGTTTTATTGGGCTACGATCTCGAACAGCCATCGTTCCGGCACCGCATGCGAAGTCTGATCGGCACGCTCGAAGCGGCCGGTTGGCAGGTGCGGCCGGAGCGTTTTCCGAGCGGCCGCTACGGGCTGCGGACCTGGGAACGCCGTTCGCTGCTGCGCGAAGCGGACGTGGTGGTATTGCACCAGATCAAATTGAGCGCGCTGGAGGCGCGCCTGTTCGCGTCGCTCAGCCGGCACCGGGTGTTCGACGTCGACGATGCCATTTACGTGCGCAAGCCACGCCGGCTCGGCGAGGCGCCTGACGATTCGCCCTGGCGCAAAAGAAAATTCGCCGCCACCTGCCGGTGGGTGCACGTCGTCGCCGCGGGCAACGACGTTTTGGCGAGCGCCGCCCGCCCCTCGGCGCGGGCCATCGCGCTATTGCCGACTTCGATCGACGCCGCCGCCTATCAACCGACGACGGCCACGGCGGCCGATGCGCCGACCATCGTCTGGATCGGCAGCCCGGAGAACCTGGTTTATCTGGAGATGATCCGCCCGGCGCTCGCGCGGCTGACCGTTCGCTACCCGGCGCTCAGATTGAGGGTCATCTGTTCCCGGTTTCCGGATTGGGCCGAGGTCAACATCGAACGAATTGCGTGGAGCACGGCGACGGAAGCCGAGTCGCTCGCAGCGGCGCACATCGGCGTCATGCCGTTGAGCGATGACGAATGGGCGCGCGGCAAGTGCGCTTTCAAGCTGCTGCAGTACATGGCCGCCGCGTTGCCCTGCGTGGCCTCACCGGTGGGCGCAAATACCGAGGCGGTGATCGACGGCGTCAACGGCTTTCATGCGCGAACCACCGATGAGTGGGAGCGGCATTTGGAGTCGCTGATCCGATCGCCCGCGCTGCGCGCGCGCTTCGGCGCAAGCGGACGCGAGCACGTCGAATCGCGCTACGCAATGCGCACCTACCAAACACGATATTTGGATTTGCTGACACGGTTGGCTTCAGGGCAGGCGCGGGATTGAATGCGCCGCGCGTCGGAAGCCGGTATCCTTTGCGCCATGCATGCGCTGCATATTTATCAGATCCTGAATCACTACACCTCGCGCCAAGAGCTGGACTCCGGCTTCGAAGTGCTGGACAACTCCGCGAATGAGCGGCCGGATTGGTACGAGTATTGGCCGATCAGGAGATTCTTGCTGAACGAGGCGCTGGATGAGGATGCCTTTTACGGTTTTCTGTCGCCGAAATTCAAGCTCAAGACCAGCTTGAGTTTCGCGGCCGTGCGCGAGTTCATTCAAGCAGCCGACACTGGGACCGAGGTCATACTCTTCAGCCCCAGCATTCACAACAGCGCCTATTTTTTGAACGTCTTCGAGCACGGCGACGCGGAGCACCCGGGTCTCAAGAATGTCGCCAAGCGCCTGTTCGAACGGCTCGAACTTCCGAGCGACCTGGACTCGCTCGTATCCGATTCGCGTAATACCGTGCATTCGAACTATTTCATTGCGAAGCCGCGCTTTTGGAGAGCCTGGCTCGCGATCAACGAGAAAATGTTCGCGATTGCGGAAACGCCGTCCGACGCGCTCGGCGAGGCATTGCGCACGCCGACGCGCTACCGCCGCGGCTCCAACGTGCAGATGAAGATTTTCGTCATGGAGCGAATCGCGACGTGGTTGCTCACCACCGACCGCAGTTTCGCGGTGCGGGTGCGCGATCCTTTCGTCGCGCGCTCGCGGTTGTACAAGCTCCCCGTCGCCATCGTCTGCGATGCCCTGAAAATCGCCTTTGCCACGCAAGGGCGCGCGCAATACAAGGATGTATTCCTGCTCGTTCGGGGCCTGCGAAAATTCTTGAATCTGCAGATTAGGCTTGGGCTGATATTGGGTTTGCGGCGCGTACGGCCAACCTTGCGCGTTCTGAAATCGTACTGGCTGCACGAACGCTAGCAGCTCTCGATGACGAAAATCGGCACCATGGAGCAGTTCTGGCACGGCCGGCGGGTGCTGCTCACCGGGCATACCGGCTTCAAGGGCGCATGGCTTTGCGTGTGGCTCAAGAGCTTGGGCGCCGAGGTGTGGGGATACGCGCTGGCCCCCTCGGGGGAACCCAACCTATGGAGCATCGTGGCCGCGCCGGCGCACGCCGCGGGGACGCAGCGCTCGGTCATCGCCGATATCCGCGATGTGCAGCGCGTCGGTGAAGCCGTGGCGCGCGCCGATCCGCAGATCGTGATTCACATGGCGGCCCAGGCACTTGTCAGGGAGTCCTACCGCGACCCGCTCGGCACGTACTCCACCAATGTCATGGGCACCGCAACGCTGCTGCAGGCGTGCCGCTCTCTGCGCCATCTCGAGTGCGCGGTCGTCGTCACCAGCGACAAGGTCTACGAGAACCGGGGCGAGGGCCGCGCCTTCGACGAAGGCGATCGACTCGGCGGCCGCGATCCCTATAGCAACAGCAAGGCCTGCACCGAACTCGTGAGCTCGAGTTTTCGCGACAGTTTTTTTGCCGATGGGGCGCCCATCGCCACCGCCCGCGCGGGCAATGTCATCGGCGGCGGCGACTGGTCGGAAGAGCGCCTGATTCCCGACTGCGTCAGGGCGCTCGAGTCCGGACGGTCCGTGGTCTTGCGCTACCCCGATGCCGTCCGGCCTTGGCAGCACGTGCTCGAACCCCTGTCGGGCTACCTCACCTTGGCGGAGGCCCTGGTCACGGTGCCGAAAAAGGCGCCGCGCGCTGTCAATTTCGGCCCGGACCCGGCATCCTTCTGCACGGTGCGCGAGGTCGTGGACGCCTTTGGCGCGCGATTCGCGGGCAAACCGGGCTGGGTACGCGATCCTTCGCCGCAGCCCTCCGAGGCGCAAGCACTCACTCTGTCGTCGGCACTGGCGGGGCATGCGCTCGGCTGGCGTCCGAGGCTCGATATGCGCGAGTCGATATCGTGGACCGCGGACTGGTATTTGGCCCACTCGGCAGGGGATGACATGGTGGCATTTTCCGAAGCGCAAATAGCGCGGTATCGTGAATTGATGGGGCGATCACAATGAAGTGCGTGATTCTCGCCGGCGGCAAGGGTACGCGCATCGCCGAGGAGTCGAATACGCGCCCGAAACCCATGGTGGAAATCGGCGCGCAGCCGATCCTTTGGCACATCATGAAGCTGTATGCGTCGTTCGGCGTCAAAGAGTTCGTCGTCTGTCTCGGCTACAAGGGATATATGGTCAAGGAATATTTTGCGAATTATTTCTTGCATCAGGCGGACGTCACCTTCGACATGACGGAGAACCGCGTCGAGTACCATGATTGCCGCAGCGAGCCGTGGAAGGTGACGCTGGTCGATACCGGCGAGGAAAGCATGACCGGCGGGCGGCTCTTGCAGGTGCGCAATTATCTCAATGCCGGCGAGCCGTTTTGCATGACCTATGGAGATGGCCTCGCCAACATCGATATCGGCGCGGAGCTCGCATTCCATGCCGATCATGGCCGCAAGGCCACCGTGGCCTGCGTGCGGCCGCCGGCGCGGTTCGGCCGTATCATCACGCATGGCACGCAGGTCGTTTCGTTCGAGGAAAAGCCGACCGCCGAGGGCGGGTTGATCAACGGCGGCTTCTTCGTCCTCGACCCCAGTGTGCTCGAGCTGATCGACGGTCACGACACGGTCTGGGAGAAAGAGCCGATGGAGACCTTGGCCGCGGATGGCCAGTTGGCTGCGTGGGTGCACCGAGGGTTCTGGCAGCCGATGGATACACTGCGCGACAAGCAAAACCTCAATTCGTTGTGGGAAAGCGGCGCCGCACCCTGGAAACTGTGGGAAGGTTGAGCGCGATCGAGGCTATGAGATGAGAGTTGCCGTTCAATGGTAGGTCTCGTGACCGGCTGTCGCTCATGCGGCGGACGCCTGACCGTGACCATGGCCGATTTGGGATTACAGCCGGCGTCGAATGCCTTCATCACCTCGCCGGCCGCCGCGCACGAGGAGAAGCGCTACCCGCTGCGCGCCAAGGTTTGCGAATCCTGCAAATTGGTGCAGGTGGACTATGACGTTGCGCCGCAGGAATTGTTCGGCAACTATGTGTATTTCTCGTCATATTCGGACGACTGGCTGGCGCACGCCAAAGGGTACTGCGAAATGGCGCGCCGGCGGTTCGGCCTCGGCGCTGAGAGCTTGGTCGTCGAACTGGCGAGCAACGATGGGTATTTGCTGAAGAACTTCATCGACATGGGTGTGCCGGTTCTCGGCATCGATCCGTCCGGCACCGTCGCCGCCGCTGCGGAAAAAATCGGCGTTCCCACCCTGGTGGAGTTCTTCGGCGAGAGCCTGGCCAAAAACCTGGTCGCGGACGGCCGGCAAGCCGACTTGATCATCGCCAACAATGTGCTGGCGCATGTGCCGCTGCTCAATGACTTCGTCGCCGGGATCGCCCTGCTGCTGAAGCCCGACGGCACGGCGACGATCGAGTTTCCGCATCTCCTCGAATTGATCGAGCACGTCGAGTTCGACACCATTTATCACGAGCATTACTCGTATTTCTCACTGTATGCCATCGAGCAGGTGTTCCACCACCATGGCCTGCGGCTCTATGATGCGGAGCAATTGCCGACGCACGGCGGGTCGCTGCGAATCTATGCCTCGCACTCGAATCGCGCGGACCTCGAAGACAGCGCCATGCTGCGCAAGCTGCGTGCCGAGGAGAGCGCGGCGGGTCTGGCCGACCTCGCCACGTATCTACGTTTCGCGGAACGCGTCGATAACTGTCGGCGATCCTTGTTGGCGTTTCTCGCGACGGCGAAGCGCGAGGCCAAGACGGTCGCGGCTTACGGCGCGGCGGCGAAGGGCAATACCCTGCTCAATTTCTGCGGAGTGACCCCCGCCGATATTTCCCAGGTCGCGGACCGCAACCCTCACAAGCAGTCGAAGTTCTTGCCGGGCACGCACATCCCAGTGGTGTCGCCGGAGGCGCTGCTGCAGGCAAGGCCGGATTATGTCTTGATCCTGCCGTGGAATCTGCAGGCGGAAATTCGCCAACAATTGCGCGAGATCAAGACGTGGGGCGGGCGCTTCGTCACGCCCCTGCCTGTGGTTCACATCTATCCGTGATGCGCGATTAAGATCGGCGGGTGTCAATGATATTCACTGAATTGCCGTTGTCCGGGGCATACCTAATCGAGATGCAGCTGCACACCGACGAGCGGGGATTCCTCGCGCGATCGTACTGTGCGGAGGTGTTCACCGAACGCGGGCTGGGGCCGGAGCTTCGACAGTGCAGCGTGTCCTACAACGCCCGCAAAGGCACGTTGCGGGGCATGCATTATCAAAGCGCTCCGCATGAGGAGCATAAGCTCGTGCGCTGCACCGCGGGTGCGATGTTCGACGTCATCGTCGATATTCGGGCCTCCTCACCCACGTACCGCCGCTGGTACGGAACGGAGTTGACGGCGCAGAATCGCCGCTCGGTGTTCGTTCCGCCGGGGTGTGCGCATGGATTCGTGACCCTTACCGACGACACGGAGGTGTACTACATGATTTCGGTGGCGCATGCGCCGGAGTTCAGCCGCGGAGTTCGCTGGAACGATCCTGCATTCGGCATCGAGTGGGCATTGCCGCCCGCTGTGATCTCCGCGCGCGACGCCTCCTACCCGCTGCTCGATGCGTCGGGCGGCCGGTGAGCCAAGCGAAGCGCGTGCTCGTCACCGGAGCCGGCGGCTTCATCGGCCGCTGGAGCGTCCCTGCGCTTCTAGGCATGGGGTACGAGGTACACGCGGTGCTCTCGGGGAAGGCGAGTCGCGACATACCTGCGGAACTTCAGGGTGCAATGATTCACTTCGCCGATTTGCTCGATGACTCGCAGGTCGATGACTTGATGAGCGAGGCGCGGCCGACTCATTTACTGCACTTCGCCTGGATCGCGACGCCCGGGCTCTATTGGCAGAGCGCGGAGAATTTTCGCTGGGCGGCGGCGAGCGAGCACCTGCTGCGCAGCTTCGGCGCCCGCGGCGGCGGTCGCGTGGTGATGGCCGGGAGCTGCGCCGAATACGACTGGTCGAGGGTGGAGGAGTGCGACGAGCTTTGCAGCCCTTTGGCGAATGACGGCACCGCGCCCTTGAGTCCCTATGCTGCCTGCAAGATCGGTTTACAAAGGACGCTGGCCGATGTCGGGCGCCGCGAGCATCTGTCGACGGCCTGGGGGCGCATTTTCTTTCAATTCGGCCCGCACGAGCATCCGGACCGCCTGGTACCGTTCGTGATCTGCAATCTGCTGCAGGGTCGCGAAGCTCCGTGCTCGCATGGAAGACAGATCCGCAGTTTTCTGCACGTCGCCGACGTCGGAGCAGCATTTGCGGCCGTGTTGGACTCTGAACTCGAAGGCCCGGTGAACATCGGCTCCGGCGAGCGGGTGGCTCTGGCTGATCTCCTCGGACGCATCGGCCGGCAGATCGGGTGTGCCGATCTTCTGCGCCTCGGTGCGCGGCCCGCGCCGCCGCACGAACCGCCGGTTCTCGTGCCGGAGGTGCGCCGCTTGCTCGAGGAAGCTCGCTGGCGGCCGCGCCTCACGTTGAATGAAGCATTGAGCGACACCATTGCGTGGTGGCGCCGCACCCTGGCCGCCGGCGCCGGCGGAAGCCTGCCTGAGGCTCCTGGCCCGTGATGGGTCTCCCGGGATGGCATCCGATGGTGGTGCATTTCCCGCTGGCGCTGGTGGTCAGTGCGACGTTGTTCCTGCTGGCGGCGCGGCTGCTTCGCGACGAGCGCCACGCTGCGACTCTCGCCACGGTCGGCACTTGGAATCTTTGCGTTGGCGCGGTCGCTGCCCTGTTTGCGCTGGGTACCGGACTTGCGGCCGTGGTCGACCTGCACGTCGGCGCGGCGGCGCGCCAAGCGATTTCGATGCACTTAAGATGGGCCATATTCACTACTCTGGCGCTGGTGTTGCTGGCGGTATGGCGCGGCGCGGGCAGCGCGCAGGACTCACGGCCCTCGCCGTTTTTCCTCGTGGTGCTGATTGCGGCGACCGTGGCCCTGATGGTGACCGGCTATCGTGGTGGCCAAAACGTGTATCGCTACGGCATCGGAGTGCACGGCGCCATGTCGGCGGTCCTCACTCATCTCACCGCCGGCCAATCGACGGTCGGGGAACTGGCGGAGCCCTTCAATATTTCTCTGCCCGCCATTTCGCGCCATCTGCGCGTGTTGGAGGCCGCCTCGCTCATCGTGCGCGAGCGCAAGGGGCAGCATCGCGTTTGCCGTTTGGACGCGGGAGCCTTGGGCGCGGCCAGCGAATGGCTCGACTCATACCGCCGATTCTGGAGCGAGAGCTTCGGCCGGCTCGACCAGCATCTGAAACGAAAGAAACGGAGCCCGAAATGAATACCCTCGAAGAATCGTCCCTGTCGCTGGAATTGTCGCGGCGCTTCGATGCCCCGCCGGAGCGCCTGTTCGACGCGTGGCTCGGCAAGGAGTGGGGCGAGTGGTTGCCGCCGCGGGCGGCACGTTGCAGCGTAACGCGCATCGAACCGCGCGTCGGCGGCCGCTACCACCTCACGATGACCATGGCGGACGGCAGGAACATCGAGATTTCGGGTCAATATCGGCAAGTTCTGCGTCCGACCAAGCTCGTGTTCACGTGGTTCGCCCATTACAACGATCAAGAGACGCTGATCACGCTCGACTTTCGGCGCGACGGAAATGGCAC
>Ga0208848_1000141_pt1 | contig 14040 bp, 13 predicted proteins | sample NGESurshal072012_2_FD_184455 | JGI IMG/M metagenome (GOLD analysis project Ga0208848, IMG submission 184455) | Arctic peat soil microbial communities from Barrow, Alaska - NGEE Surface sample 210-1 shallow-072012 (SPAdes) | ecosystem: Environmental > Terrestrial > Soil > Wetlands > Peat ... | reverse complement strand
TTGACGATCCACCCGCCTTTGGTTTTCACGGCGACGGTACGGAACGGTGCCGGAAACGGCACCAGGTAGTTCGAAGCGTTATCGGGTTCGGTGATGCCGATCGCCAGCATCCCGCGCGGATCTTTGGCGAACCCCGGGAGCACGCGCACTTTCTGTTCTTCGTTGAGCCCGCTCTGAAAGATCTGCGCGAGCTTTAGAGTCTGACCCAGGGTTATGGCAACGCCGAGGTCGCCTTTGCTCAGCTCCTCGATCACCATGACAGTGGTCAGCGGGTCGGTGCCCAGTCCGCCCCACTTCTCGTCGAGCGTCATGGTGCGGATGCCGAGCGCGTGCGCCTTCTCGACGATTTCCCAGGAATAGCAATTTGCCGGGTCTTGCTCGGCGTCGAGCGCCGCTGCCTTAGGCGTTACCTCGTCTTCAACAAAACGCCTGACGGTCTCGACAATGGCACGCTGGTTCTCGGTCTGAACGAAGAGGCTCTCCATTGCAATCCCCTACCGGTTGACCGACCCAAAGGGCCGAAATACGGCCCCATTTACTGAAACATGAAATTGGCGGCCTTGAGAAACAATGTTCGATTGACTCCGTCCGAATGCAGGAATGCAGCCGCGTCGCGCACGAGCTTCTCCACCCCCACCTCCTTCATGTAGCCGCTGCCGCCATGGATTTCGAGACACCAGGTGGCAATCTGCCACGCCGCCTGCGATGCCATCGCCTTGGGAAGCACCCCTAAGGTTTTGTCCCAGCCGTGGTCCTGGTGGTCGGCAAGCCAACAAGCGCGATGGATGTAGGATCGGGAGGCGTCGATCAGCATACGCATCTCGGCCAGCTGCGCGCGGATACCATCGTGCTCGATCAACGGCTTGCCGCCCTGGACACGGACTTTGGCCCAATCGACCGCCTTCTCATACAAGGCGACGGCAACGCCAAGAATGGTGGCACCGGCATAGGCGTTAGACTGCGGAAAGAATTTGGCCAAGACGTCAAAACCTTCGCCGACTTTGCCGACGACGTTTTCGTCGGGAATAAAGCAGTCCTGGAAGATAAGTTCGGCGTTGTTGGCAAGGCGCTCGCCCATCTTATCGTGCACACGACCGATGGTGAATCCGGGCCGATCCCGTTCTAGCAAAAGGCACGTGCTGCCTTCGGCCAACGGCTTTCCCTTTTCGGTCTGCACGAACAAAAGGTAAAAGCTGGAGCGATTACCGTTTGAGATGAAATGCTTCATCCCGTTGACGATCCAACCGCCGTTCGTTTTTTGCCCATTGGTCCGGAATGGTGTTGGATACGGCAAGAAATAATTAGAGCCATTATCGGGCTCGGTAATGCCGATCGCCAGCATTCCGCGGGGGTCTTTGGCGAATGCCGGCAGCACCCGCGCCTGTTGTTCTTCGTTGAGCGCTTTTTGCATTATCTGCGCAATCTTTAAGGTTTGCGCCATGATGACCGAAATGCCAATGTCGCCTATTCCTAGTTCCTCGATAACCATGGACGTGGTCAGAGAGTCTGTACCGAGGCCGCCCCATTTCTCGTCAAGCGTCATGGTGCGAATACCGACGGCATTGGCCGCTTCGACGATCTCCCAGGAAAAACTTTTTGCGGGATCTTTCTCGGCGTCGAGCGCCGCCGCCCGCGGCTTGACTTCAGCTTCGACGAAACGTTTGACCGTCTCGAGAATGAGCCGCTGATTTTCAGTCATGATGAAAATGTCTTGCATGGTCAGTCGCCTTGCGCTCGAGTTTGCGATGGTGAGAATTCCGACGCCGACGCGTTTCCCGCCTTTATGTTTCAGGCAGGTTTCTTATTGGGCGGATGCTCATCAAAGACAATCTGCTGGCTGGAGTCAACGGCAACCGCAGCGGGATCCGCCGTTTATCTTGAGCGAGGTCTCGAAGATATTCGATTGCAGTCGGCCCATGAATCACTCACGATGCGCTCAAATGACTTATTAAGTCGTCATATTTGAATTATGCCCCCCAAAGCAAAAACCGCGAAAAAGTCCGCGCTGCTATTGCAGTCGCAGAATCTGAAAAGTGGCAAGCGGCTCGCCCCGAGCCAGCGCGCCGAACATATATTGCGCGGGGCGATCCGATTTTTCGCCGAGCACGGGTTCAGCGGGCAGACGCGCGAATTGGCCACTGAACTCGGCATCTCGAAGGGGTTGTTGTATCGCTACTTTCCGAGCAAAGAAGCTCTGATCGAACGTGTCTATGAAGAGGTGTTTCTTCGCCGCTGGAGTCCGAAGTGGCAGACCATCTTGACCGATCACAATCGGCCGCTGATTGAACGTCTCAAGGTTTTCTACGTCGATTACGCGAAATTGCCGCTCGAATACGAATGGGGACGCATCTACCTCTATTCCGGACTGGCCGGAGCTTCCCTCAATCGACGCTACACAAAACTTGTGGCCGATCGTATCTTCACGCGCGTGATAAGCGAACTTAGGCGCGAATTTGGATTTCCTTCAATCGCGCGAATTGAAATAACCGAGCCGGAATCGGAGCTGATCTGGAGCTTGCACGGAAGCATCTTTTACATCGGCATGCGGCGATGGGTGTATCACGTGGACGTGCCATCGGATATCAACGCCGCTATCGAGCAATTGGTCGATGGCTTTTACGCCAATGCCAAGAGCGTGATGGATGCGGCGTTGACGCGCAACAAGGCGTCGTGACGTCGGGCTGTGATCGTAAATAGCGTGACGTGCCGGTTTAACGATCGCGTCTTGTTGGCGGAAGAGAGTGGGAGTCGAACCCACCAAAGACCGGCTCGCGGCCTCTCCCGGATTTGAAGTCCGGACGCCCCACCAGGAACGCTTCTCTTCCCTTCTGAACTTGGTTCGGCGCGCTAACCCGCCGGCGCTCGGAAAAGCTCGAGCCTCCGTCCATTCACCCGCCGCAACGCGCCGTGCCGCGCCGTCGCCCCGTGACGATCGAAAAACTCCAGGATATGCACCGCGATCTTTCGACTGATATTAAGCCGGTCGCGCAATTCCGCAACCGGGAACGCGCCATCCCGTGCGGATCCGGCAAGCTCGCAGATGAGCTCGGCGATTTCCGCCACCGCAGCGCGCGTCAGGAAATGATCGCGAGCAATCTCAAGGACCAGGCCCTTGCGCGCAGCGAGCTGCATAACGCGTCTGACATCCGCCTCGGCGACCTCGAGATCGCGCGCGATGTCGCGGACGCGCGGCGGCCGAAAACGCGCGTCGCCGCCGATCGGTGAACTTATCGACCGCCACAGGTCCTCGTCCGATTCGGTCATTTCCACTTCATGGCCGGCAAGACGCACCCAGCCGCGATCGAGGGAAACTTCCCCTGCGCGCGCGCGCGTTTGCAGGACCGCCGCGAACGCACTCTCCGGGAGCCGCGGCTCGAGCTGGAGCCGGAGCCGCTCGATTCCAAGCCCCGGTAAATCGGGATTCTCGGCATGGAATTTTTCCAGCGCAGCATGAAGACCGCTAAGCAGCTGCGACCAGGTTTCGGCGGCGAGCGCCAGCACGCCCTCGGTGTGAACGACGCGAACCGCGCCCGTTCCCGTTACCAGGCGGTCAACTTCGACATCGCTGAGCGCGCGGTCGCGAGCAAACGTGGACAGGTCTGCAAAGCCGGGGGGCCGGCCGAGCAGTGCAGACAGCGCACGTTGTGGGTCGACCTCCGCATGCGCGTCGAGCTGGGCGAGACGCTCGGGCCGGCGCCGCTTGCGCACCGGCGCACGCAAGTCGAGAAATCGCCCGCCACCGAGCGTCCATTGCCCGGACGTGTCGCGCAGCACAAAGCTGTCGCCGGCCGCTGCCGCGATCGGATGTTCGAGAACAAGCTGCACCATGGCTTGCGCCCCCGGCGCGATCGTCTCTTCCGTTAACGGGACGACGCGCGCCCCAACGTTGGCGGCGGCATGGTGCAGGCGAACAGGCGTCCACGGCTGCAATCTCTTTAACTCGCTCGGCAGCACGCGTAGGCTCGCATCGATCCGATCCGTAGGCGCGTGCAAGGCCGGGTCGAGCACGACGTCGCCGCGGATGATCGCGTCTTTGTGGATGTCGCGTCCGCCGAGGTTGAGGGCGCAGCGGTCGCCGGCCTGCCCGATCTCGGCCGGACGGTTCTGGGCGTGGATGCTGCGCACGTGCCCTTCCCGGCCGGATGGGCTGATCATCACGTGATCGCCGACGGCAATGCTGCCGGAGAGCACCGTGCCGGTCACCACCGTGCCGATGCCGGCCAGCGTGAAGCAACGATCCACCGCCAGGCGGAAGCGCCCGCTTGCTGCCCGACGCCCGAAGGATCGGCCGGCGCCGAACAGTTGTTCGCGTAGACGATCGATGCCGAAGCCGGTCACGGTCGAAACCGGCACGACCTCGGCGGTCGCCATGGCTGTGGCCGACAATGCCGTCACGATCTCCGATTTCGCTTCGGCCAAGCGCTGCCGGGAAACAAGATCGGTCTTGGTGAGCGCGACTAGCCCGCGTTGGATGCCGAGCAGGTCCACGATCGCGAGGTGCTCGACCGTCTGCGGCATGACGCCGTCGTCGGCCGCCACCACCAGCAGAACGAAGTCGATTCCCATGGCGCCGGCGAGCATGTTGCGCACAAAGCGTTCATGACCCGGCACATCGACGAAACCGAGCACGCAGCCGTCGGGGGTGGCCAGATAGGCAAAGCCAAGATCGATCGAGATGCCGCGTGCCTTCTCTTCGCGGAGGCGGTCCGTATCGACCCCGGTCAGCGCGCGCACCAGCGCCGTCTTGCCGTGATCGATATGTCCGGCCGTGCCGATGATCATGCCGTCGACTCCGGCCGGCGCCGGGCCGTATGTTTGGCGCGCCGCGTCACCGCCCGCGAGCTCCGATCAAGGCTCTGCATGGGCTGCACTCGAGTGTTGAAATCTTTCGAGGTTCCTGACGAAGGCTGCTTCGTCCTCGAGACTGCGTAGGTCGAAGATTAGCGCCTGATCGGCGATCCGGCCGATGACCGGAACCGGGAGGCGGCGGAACGACCCGGCGAGCGATACCAGCGAGCGCCCCTGACCGCGCGGCGCGGCCGGCCGAATTGCAATCCCGGCGCTGGGGATCGTTTGCTGCGGGAGCGCACCGGAGCCGACCTCGCTATCGCAGGCGGCAATCTCGCAGCGGAAGCGCGGTCCCACCGCAGCGACGAGAGCCGGAAGCAAACGCTCGGCGAGCTCGTGGATGCTCTGCCGCGGGCGCGCCATTAAGCGGAACGTCGGAAGCCGCTCGGCAAGCCGCTCCGGATCGCGGTAAAGCCGCAGCGTAGCCTCGATTGCGGCGATCCGGATTTTGTCGACCCTGAGCGCCCGCTTCATCGGATTGCGGTTGATCCGCGCAATCAAATCCTTGCGGCCCACCACGAAACCGGCTTGCGGGCCGCCCAACAACTTGTCGCCCGAAAAAGTGACGAGATCCGCTCCGTCGGCAACGGCTTCGGCCGCGGTCGGCTCCTTGGCTAGCCCGTAACGGGTAAGGTCGACGAGCGTTCCCGACCCGAGATCGTAGACGAGCGGCACACCACGCTCGCGAACAAGCGCGGCGAGCGAGCGAGCGGATACCTCGGCGGTAAAACCATCGATACGGTAATTCGATGTGTGGACTTTGAGCACTAGCCCCGTTTTCGGCCCGATCGCCGCCGCATAATCCTGAGGATGCGTGCGGTTGGTGGTGCCGACCTCCACAAGCTTGACCCCGGCGCGCGCCATGATGTCCGGCAGACGGAATGAACCGCCGATTTCGATCAACTCGCCACGCGATACCACCGCCTCCCGCCGGTTGCCGAGCGTGTTGAGCGCGAGCAGCACGGCTGCCGCATTGTTATTCACGACCGTTGCGGCTTCGGCTCCCGTCAGCGCGCAAAGCTGGTCGCGAACCAGCGAATCGCGTTCGCCGCGCCGACCGCTGCCGAGATCGAATTCGAGCGCGATCGCCTCACGCATCGCAGTCGTCGCCGCGGCAATGGCGCTATCGGCCAGAATGGCGCGTCCGAGATTCGTATGCAGGATCGTTCCAGTGAGATTGAAAACAGGCCGAATATTGGAACGCGCTTCGGCCTCGAGTCGTGCAATGACTCGGTTGGCGACGTCGGCAAGCGCTGCGCTGCTCTGCCGGCCCGCAAGCCGCGCTCCCCGTACCATCCCTATCACGGCGCGTAGCGCCGTCACCGCCGCAGGCCGTCCGAACCGCTCGACGGCCGATGCCAATATTTCCGTCTTGAGTACGTCGTCAATCGACGGGATATCGCGCGGGCTTGAACTTTCGCACATTGCCATTCCGGGCCATGCCGCCATGCATCAGGAAAGCGGACCGGCCCGGATGTTAGGTCATGGGCCGCCGGTCCGCCACTGCGCCGCCGTTGCTCTCGCGCCGATTCCGGCCGGCGCCACAAAGGCGTAGGTCACGACTGCGTATGAAACCAGGTGACTCTTGCTCGATTTCGATCGTCATGCCAGCATGGTCTTTCAAAAAGACGAGTCCCACTCATGGCCGACAGCGATTTTGCCGTTTGGACCGAAGGGAACTTCGACGCCGAAGTGCTGAAACAACCTGGCTTAGCGGTCGTCGATTTCTGGTCGGAAAACTGTGTTCCCTGCAAACAATTGACGCGGGTGCTCGCCCAGCTCGCGACCGAAATTCCAGCAAGCGTGCGCATCGGCACCGTCAAGGTCAACGACAACCCCGACCTCGCCGAGCAGTTTGGCGTGCGGGCGTCGCCGACGCTCCTGTTCTTCAAGGACGGCGCGCTGGTGGAAACGCGGACCGGCGTCGACCGTCGGCAGGTCCTCAAGAAACTGGTTGAAATGCACGCGTGAACGGCAGCTCCGCTGCCATAGGAGGCTTGGTAGAGCGATGGCCAATATTACGATGCTGGAGATCGAGGAGCTCAAGAAGACCAAGCTCCGGCCTTACATCGAAAAGTGCCTGGAGCACGGCGCGCCGGATCCCGGGTTTCACGCCATGATGGGCCATAACATCGATTTAGCCGAAGCGATGTTCGTGGCTTGGGACGCCTGCTTCAACAAGGGCCGCATCCCGCACACCATCAAGGAAGTGATCCGCGTCCAGCTTTCGCGCATGGCGGCCTGCAGCTATTGAGGGAATGTTCGGTCTGCTTCGGCGAAGCGACAGGGACTATCCGAAGAGCTGCTGGACGAAGGCATCAACAATTACGCGACCAGCGCGCGGTTTTCCGCTGCCGACAAGCTTGCGTTGCGCTACAGCGAGCTGATGGCGACGGATCCTGACGCGATCGACGCCGCCTTTTTCGACGAGTTGCGAACTTATTACAGCGACGAGGAGATCGTTGAACTCGGCTTATTCATTGGTTTCAATCTCGGCTATCACACATTCTTCGGCACGTTAAAATTCTATCCGCTGTTTTCGCCGGACGGACGGCTATTGACGCAGGCCGAGTCGGAAAAAATCTATGGACCCGCCCCGGGTTCCTTGAAGGCTACGGAGTCAAACAAATGACCTATGTGGCACCGCTGCCGCTCGAGGCCATCACCGACCCGGAGTTGCGAGAACTGATCGCGCAAGCCGAAGAGCTGGGCGTACCCGACGATCTGTTTCCGCGCATTGCCGCACGCGCTCCGGAACAGGTGAAACCGTTTATGCGGGCGCTGCTGATGAGTCACGCCGAAGGCAATGTCGACCACCGACTGAAGGAAATAATTCGCATCCTGCTGGCGCGGTTCGCGGGCGACAAATATTTCGCGGCACTGCGGTCGCGCAAGGCGCGGCAAATGGGTCTCACCGAGGAACGGATCGAGGCCGGCTGCGGCGATTACGAGGATTCCGATTTATTCACTGAGGCGGAGAGGTGCGCGCTGCGTTACGCTGACCAGATGTATCTCGACTCGACCAAGGTCGATGCCGGATTCTATGCCGAACTCAAAAAGCATTTCACCGAGCCGCAAATCATGGAGCTCGGAGCCTTTATCGCTTTCCACTACGGCATGCAGATGTTCATGCGTTCGCTGAACGCCGGAGCGCCGAGCGGCCCCGCGTAAGCCCGAGTGGACCAGAGACAGGCGAACCGGACTTGTCACGCTGTGAAGGACGGCCTTATATCCCCTTGCATTGCAAAGCCGAGCCTTGCGGAGATCGTAACCGATGGATGTGCCGCCGACCCGACTGACAAGCCTCGCACATGGCGGCGGCTGCGGTTGCAAGCTTGCGCCTTCAGTCCTGCAACAGTTGCTCGCCGACCAGCCCGCGGCTGCGCTCTTCCCCCAGCTCCTCGTTGGCATCGAGACCGGCGACGATGCTGCGGTGTGGCAGCTTGATGCCAACACCTGCGTAATAGCTACCACCGATTTTTTTACGCCGATCGTAGACGATCCCTTCGACTTCGGCCGCATCGCCGCGACGAACGCCCTCTCGGATGTTTACGCAATGGGCGGCAGCCCGATCATGGCGCTCGCCATTCTCGGTATGCCGCTCGGCAAGCTTTCGCCCGAGATCGTTCGCGAGATCCTGAGAGGTGGCGCCGCCGTTTGCGCGTCGGCGGGCATCCCGATCGCCGGCGGCCATTCGATTGACGCTCCGGAGCCCATTTACGGGCTAGCCGTCATTGGCACTTGCGCCCCGCAGCACGTCCGGCGCAACGCCGGTGCAAAGCCGGGTGATGTCCTGATCCTCACGAAGCCAATCGGCGTCGGCATCTATTCCTCGGCTATCAAAAGCAATGCGCTCCCGCACGGCGGCTACATGGAAATGATCGCCACCACGACGCTGCTCAACAAAATCGGCACAGAACTCGCCCGCGACGACAGCGTCCACGCTATCACCGACGTGACCGGATTCGGCTTGCTCGGTCATGGTCTCGAAATGGCGCGCGGTTCCCGGTTACGGCTTGTGGTCCGCGCAGATGAGGTGCCGCTTCTTTCGCAAGCTGCCATTTTGGCACAGCAAGGCTTCGTGACGGGCGCCTCGCAACGCAACTGGTCGAGCTACGGGAACGATGTTGACATGCCGCGGGAGATGCCCGAGTGGCGACGCCACATTCTCGCCGACCCGCAAACGTCGGGAGGACTTCTGGTAGCCGTCGCGCGCGAGCGCGGAGAATCGATACTCCGCACGATCCGTGACTCCGGCTGTCCATTCGCCTGCATCATCGGACATACGGAAGAAGGCCCCTCCGTGATCAAGGTTGAAGCGTGATCGGCCCCCCGTGGGCTTACGTACTGAAACATTTGCGGGAGAGCGAACGCAGCCGGCTTGAGGGGAAGAGAGCTGGCTCGATTTGGCCTTACAGAAATTGCGGATTGGTAAGGCTGTAGTCCGCGCTAACGCTCGGCGCGTTAGGGTGCGGTGCGGCATTTGCAAATGCGAGGATTGTTTTTTGATCTAAATCAACATGCTCAAGCGATCAGCCGGTTCAGTATTGCTAAACACGGCTCTCTCGCACCTTTTTGCATTTTCGACCCGCTCTGGACAACATTCCCAACGGTCCAGCAAGCATGAGCATAAAGGCGATCCACGTTAAATGCGAACAGCCCCTCAAAACCGAAACTTTTGGACGGCTATCCATTTTAATCGAATTTGGCCAGTCTTTGGTTGGGCCTGTGGCGCTCATGGTAAGGTTATTTGACCGGGGCCTTATCGCAAAAAAATGAATACACAATTCTGGGTGACCCAGGTCTTCAACGGCATATCCTATGGCGCACTGTTGTTTCTTGTCGGCAGCGGTCTTTCGCTGATCTTTGGCGTTATGCGCATCGTCAATCTAGCGCATGGCTCCTACTTTATGTTGGGCGGCTACATCGCCCTGTCCGTCATCAACTCGACCGGTTCCTGGGCGCTCTCGCTGCCGGTGGCGGCGCTCGCCGTTGCCGTGATCGGCATGGCGATGGAGCGTGTCTTTCTGCGGCCCTTGGGTTTCGAGCCGCTGCGGCAGGTGCTTCTGACGGTCGGCTTTGCCTTTCTGTTCCAGCAAGCCGCGCTCGACATCTGGGGCGGCAACAACATGGACATCGTTCCGCCCGCAGCGCTAACCCAGAGCATCGTAGTGGCCGGCACCTATCTGCCGCTCTACCGCGTGTTCATGATCGGCATGGCGCTAGCGATCGGCATCCTGCTGTGGCTGGCGATGGAAAAGACCCGCATGGGCGCCGCTGTGCGCGCGACCGTGGATGACGCGCAGATGGCGCGCGGCATCGGCATCGACACCAACCGTATCTCCATGTTCATCTTCGCGCTCGGCGCCTTCCTTGCCGCGCTCGGCGGCGTGATCGGCGGCGCTTTTCTCGGCGTTTTTCCCGGCCTTGATTTTGAAATGCTGCCGCTCGCCTTCGCGGTGGTGATCATCGGCGGCATGGGCAGCCTGGGCGGCGCCGCGATCGGCGCGCTGCTCGTCGGCCTCGCCGACAATTTCGGCAAGGCGCTGTTCCCGGAAGTGTCCTACTTCACGCTCTATGCGCCGATGGTTCTGATCCTGGCGATTAAGCCGACCGGCCTGTTCGGCCGAGACTGAGCAACGCGCCATGGTCAGCCAACAAATCAAGATCGCGATGGTCGCCGCCGCACTGGTAGTGCTAGCATTCATTACCCCGCACGCCAGCTCATTCGTCGTCCTGCTGGCGACGCGCGCTTTGGTGTTTGGGATCCTAGCGATGAGCCTGGACCTCCTGCTCGGCTACACCGGCCTCGCCTCGCTCGGCCAGGCGGCCTATTTTGGCGTCGGCGCCTATCTCACCGCGGTGCTCGCCACCAAATTCCATTTTGGAACAGGCTGGGATTTCTGGCTGGTGATCGTGTTTGGCATTTTAATCGGCGCCGGGCTAGCAGCGCTGTTCGGGCTGTTCGCCATTCGCGCCAGCGGCGTCTATTTCCTGATGATCACGCTCGCGCTCGGCCAGTGCGTCTGGGGCCTGGCCTATCGCTGGAATTCGCTCACCGGCGGCGACAATGGAATCATTATAAAAACGCGACCGAATTTCGGTCTTAATCTGTCGAACGAGGTGACGTTCTTCTTTCTCGTGCTCGGATTTTTCATCGTATCAATGATTCTGATGTACGTGCTGGTGCGCTCGCCGTTCGGACGCAGCTTGAAGGGAATCCGCGAGCGCGAGCTGCGCATGTCTATGCTCGGCTACAATGTCTGGCTGCACAAATACATCGCCTTTGTCATCGCCGGCGGGTTTGGCGGACTGGCGGGCGTGCTGTGGGCCCATACCAACGGCATCGTAACACCTGAAGATGTCGTTCTCACGACCTCGGTGGACGCGCTGCTGATGGTCGTGCTCGGCGGCGCCGGCACTCTGATTGGCGGTGTCATCGGCTCGGCAATCGTGCTTTTGCTGCGCGAGTATCTCAGCACGCTGGTGCCGTGGTGGCAGTACGTGCTGGGCGGCGTCTACGTGCTGACGATCCTGTATCTGCCGACCGGCTTGATGGGCATTCCGAAGCGAATTCGGCAGGCGCTCGGGTGGTCGGCGATTAAATCGGTCGCGCAATTGGAATCCGTGCGTCGATGACCGGATAGGACGAAAATATGAAACAACATCGGGAGGTAAGACAATGACAAACGCCTTGATACGAAAACTTAGTCCGCTGCTGTTGGGAAGCTGTCTTGCAGTCGGCACAAGCCTCGGTTCGACAGCGTATTCCGACGAGTTGCGCATCGGTTTCCTCGTGCCAGTGACGGGCATCTATGCTCAGATCGGCAAGGACATGACCGACGGCTTCCAACTCTATCTGGATCAAGTGAAAGGTGACTTCGCCGGCGCTAAGGTGAAGTTCATCATCGAGGACGAACAGGGCAAACCGGCGACGGCGGTGCTCAAGGCTTCGAAGCTTGTCGGCGAGGACAAGGTTCAGTTGCTGGTCGGCGGTTTGCTCGCCTCCACCGGCTACGCCTTAGCGCCGGAAAGCACACGCGCTAAAGTCGTCTATATCGCCTCGATTCCTTCCGCAGACGATTTGACGCAGCGCAAGCTCGCGGAATTCCCATATTTCTTCCGCACGGGATGGACGAGTTCGCAGCCGACCCAGCCGCTCGGGCAGTGGGCCTGCGATCAGGGTTATAAAAAGATCGTCACGGTCGCGGCCGACTATGCGTTCGGCTACGAGTCGGTCGGCGGCTTCCAGAAGGTATTCGAGGACTGCGGCGGCAAAATTATCCAGAAGATCTGGCCGCCGCTCGGCACCAAGGATTTCGGACCTTACATCTCGACCCTCAAGGCCGACGCCGACGCGGTATTCACGCTGATGGTCGGACCGATGGCATTGCAGTTCCCCAAGCAGCTGCGCGGGGCCGGCATCAAGAAGCCGATCGTCGGCGGCAGCGTCAGCTATGATGAATTCGCGTTGCCGTTCATGGGTGACGAGGTGATCGGCGACGTGTCGGCGCTGCAATACAGCGCCGCGCTGCAGACGCCGAAGAACGAGGCCTTCGTGAAGGCATACCGCGCCAAGTACGGCAAGGTGCCGGGCTACTATGCGGAGAGCAACTATACGACCGCGCTGTTGATTCATGAGGTGATGAAGAAGACCGGCGGCAAGTGGCCGGGCTCCGAGCAGTTCATCAAGATAATGGCCTCTCTCAAGGTCGATGCCCCGCGCGGGCCGGTCGCCTTCGACGACATGCGCAATCCGGTGCACAACATCTACATCAAGAAAGTCGAGAAGAAGAAGATGTTCGGCTACGAGAAGGACGAGCTCTGGAACACCGTGATCAAGGCCTACCCGAACGTCAGCCAGTTCTGGACCTACGGCAAGGAAAAGTTCCTCGCCCAGCCGGTCTACGACCGCGAATTCCCGCCCTGCAAATACTGCGAATAGGCGACACCGAGGTTAGCCGGGGCTCTGCGTAAGAGCCCCGGTTATTTCGGTTCCGTAAGGAATTAAGTATGAGCCAGGGCATCCGACAGAGCCGCGCGGAGCCGATTCTCGAGCTGAAAAACCTGTCGAAAAGTTTTGACGGTCTGCAAGCCGTGCGGGACGTCACGCTCGCGATCATGCCGGGCGATCGCAAGGCCATCATCGGCCCGAACGGCGCCGGCAAAACGACGCTGTTCAACGTTGTCACCGGCGTCCTCCCGGCCACGTCGGGACAGGTGCTCCTATTCGGTCTGGACGTTACAAACTGGCCGAGTCACCGGCGGATTGCTTTGGGGATGGCGCGGACCTTCCAGGTCACTAGCCTGTTTCCGATGCTAACGGTTCTGGACAACGTGCTGTTGGCTATCGATGGTACACGTAAGACGAAGTTTGTGATGTGGCGCTTTGATTCTTCTTACCTCGACACATACGAGAAGGCCTACCATCTCTTAGGGCAAGCCGGCTTCCTGGACCGGAAGGACGTCGAGGTTCAAAACCTTTCGCACGGCGAACAGCGTCAGCTCGAAATTGTTCTCGGGCTAGCAAGCGATCCGAAGATTCTTCTTCTCGACGAGCCAGCCGCCGGCCTGTCCTCGGGCGAATCCACCGAGATGGCCGAGTTCTTAATGAAGCTCGACCCTGGTTTGGCGATACTCTTGATCGAACATGACATGGACGTGGTGTTCGACGTCGCCTCGCAAATTTCAGTTCTGCACTTCGGCGAAGTGCTGGAAACCGGTACGCCGCAGCAAATTCATTCGAGCGCCAAAGTGCAGGAAATTTATTTAGGAACCGATTGAGTCATGGCGATTCTCGAAGTCCAGGACATTCATACCTATTACGGGGACGCCTATGTTCTCCAGGGCCTGTCTTTGCAATTAGAGCAGGGCCAGATCCTCGGCCTGCTCGGGCGCAACGGCGTCGGCAAGACCACGCTGGTGAATTCGATCGTCGGCTTCAATCCGCCGCGCCGCGGCAAGATCGTGTTCAAGGGCGACGACATCACCCAGAAATCCTCGTTCGAGACCGTGCGCAGCGGCATGGGCCTGGTGCCGCAGGGCCGCCGCGTGTTTCCGACGCTCGGCGTGGAAGAAAACCTGCTGGTGGCCGAGCGCAATCCCGATCGTCATGGCTGGAATCTCGACCGCGTCTACAAGCTGTTCCCGCGCCTGCACGAGCGCCGCCACCAGCGCGCCAAGACGCTGTCC
>Ga0208848_1000140_pt1 | contig 14082 bp, 14 predicted proteins | sample NGESurshal072012_2_FD_184455 | JGI IMG/M metagenome (GOLD analysis project Ga0208848, IMG submission 184455) | Arctic peat soil microbial communities from Barrow, Alaska - NGEE Surface sample 210-1 shallow-072012 (SPAdes) | ecosystem: Environmental > Terrestrial > Soil > Wetlands > Peat ... | reverse complement strand
GACGGCATCCTCGGCTACGAGGAATCGGTCATCCCGCAGCTCGAGAACGCCATCCTCGCCGGCCAGGACCTCATCCTCCTCGGCGAGCGCGGCCAGGCCAAGTCACGCCTGCTCCGAGGCCTCTGCGCCCTCCTCGACGACGCCATCCCGGCGATCGCCGGCTGCGAGATCAACGACGACCCCTACAACCCACTCTGCCGGCGCTGCCGCGACCTGGTGGCCAGCACAGGCGACGACACCCCCATCGCCTGGCTCACCCCGGAGATGCGCTACAGCGAGAAGCTGGCCACCCCGGACACCTCGATCGCCGACCTCATCGGTGAGGTCGACCCCATCCGCGTGGCCGAGGGCCGTTATCTCAGCGACGAGCTGACCATCCACTACGGCCTGATCCCCCGAACCCACCGCGGCATCTTCGCCATCAATGAGCTCCCCGACCTCGCCGAGCGCATCCAGGTGGGCCTCCTCAACATCATCGAGGAGCGCGACGTGCAGATCCGCGGCTACCGCCTCCGCCTGCCCCTCGATGTCTTCGTCGTCGCCACCGCCAACCCCGAGGACTACACCAACCGCGGCCGCATCATCACCCCGCTGAAGGACCGTTTCGGCGCGCAGATCCGCACCCACTACCCGCGCAATGTCGAGCATGAGATCGCCATCATCGACCAGGAGGCGACCACCTTTGACGACATGCCGGTGCCCGTGCACGTTCCCCAGTACATGAAGGAGATCGTCGCGGAGTTCACGCAGCTGGCACGCCGCCATCCCCAGGTCAACCAGCGCAGCGGCGTCTCCGTGCGCATGAGCATCGCCAACCAGGAGAACCTCGCCAGCAACGCACTGCGACGTGCCCTGCGCACCGGCGAGCGGGAGGCGGTGGCGCGCATCAGCGACCTCGCCGCGCTCACCGCGTCGAGCGCAGGCAAGCTCGAGCTCGAGACCCTCGACGACGACGACGACGGCGCCGTCCTCGACAAGATGCTGCGCAGCGCCTGCAACAACGTCTTCCGCCGCCACTTCAGCGCCGGCGAGTTCGCCCCGCTTCTGCAACGATTCGAGCGCGGTGGCTTCACCGTCGAGGTGGGCGACTCGCTGTCCGCAGCTGCGTACGCCGCCGCTCTCACCGAGCTTCCCGGCATCGACGCCGCCGCCACCAAGCTGGGCGAGGCCGGCTCCGCTGCAGCCCGCGTCGCTGTGCTGGAGTTCATCCTCGAAGGCCTGCACCGCGGCAAGAGGCTCAACAAGACGGAGATGGACGGCACCGCCGTGTACGGCGGGTGAGTCCGCACCGCTTCAGCGCCTGGGACGGCACCCAGGACCCGCTGGGGCCTGACCTCGACGAGGTTTTCAACCGCCTCAGCGAGGATGTCTTCCACGGCTGGGATTTCGAGACGGCGCTGCGGCGCATGCTCAGCCAGGGATGGCGCGATCGGTCCGGCCGGCGCCTCATGGGCCTCGAGGAGATGACCGACCGCCTGGCGCGCCAGCGCCGCAAGCAGCTGGAGAAGTACAGCCTCGACGGCGTCTTCAAGGACATCACGGAGAAGCTCGACAACGTCGTGCGTCAGGAGCGCCAGGGCATTGACGAGCGCCTCGCCCAGGTCGACGACGAGACGGCACGCCGCGTCCTCGACCGCGTCGCGGCCAAGCGGCGCGAGCAACTCGAGAACCTGCCCCGCGACCCGGGTGGCGCCATCCGCGAGCTGCAGGAATACGAGTTCATGGACGAGCGTGCCGCGCAGTCCTTCGCGCGCCTTCTCGAGGAGATCAAGAAGGGGGTCGTCGACACCTATTTCAAGGAGATGACCGCGCAGATGCAGGCCATGTCCGCCGAGGATGTGGGCCAGCTGCGCGCCATGGCCCGCGACCTCAACCGCCTCGTGCGCGAGAAGCTCGAGGGCGTTCCCGACGCGCAGCGACAGAGCAGCTACGAGGCCTTCCTGGGGAACTGGGGACATCTCTTCCCCAACGCACCGCCGCGCGTCGACGACTTCCTCGATGAGATCACCCGGCAGATGGCCCGCATGGACTCGCTGATGCGCTCGCTGTCGCCGGAGATGCGCCGCGAGCTGGGCGAGCTCGTCGACGCGGTGTTCGGCGACCCCGAGCTGCAATCCGAGCTGGCCGAGCTCGGTGCCGGCCTGGAGATGCTCTCCCCGCGCAGCGGCCTGGGATCGCGCTATTCCTTTTTCGGCAACCAGGAGCTGCCCCTCGATGAGGCGATGAACCTGATGGGCCGCCTCCAGGCCATGGAGGAGCTGGAGCGCAGCCTGCGCGAGGTGTATCGCGGCGGCACGGTGCCGCCGAACACGCGAGCCCAGCTCCAGGACATGCTCGGCGAGGATGCCGCGCGCAGCCTCGACCAGCTGTCACAGATGGCCCGTGAGCTCGAAGCACGCGGCCTCGTGCAGCGTGACGCCGACGGCCTGCGCCTCACCGCGCGGGGGATGCGGCGCATCGGCCAGAAGGCTCTCGGCGACCTCTTCGCCAAGCTGCGCAAGGATCGCTTCGGCGAGCACGCGCTGAGTCGGCGCGGCCAGCGCGGTGAGCGCGCTGAGGACAGCAAGCCGTACGAGTTCGGCGACCCTTTCGACCTCGACGTCGAGCGCACGGTGATGAACGCCATCCAGCGCCAGGCGTCCGAGGCGCCCGCGGAGCGCAGCCGTGTCCCGCGGCTCGACCCCGACGACTTCGAGGTGCACCGCAGCGACTCGCTGACCCGATCGTCGACGGTGCTGATGCTCGACATGAGCCGCAGCATGCCCCTGCGCGGTTACTTCTATGCCGCCAAAAAGGTTGCCCTGGCTCTCGATTCGCTGATCCGCAGCCAGTACCCGCGCGACTGCCTGCACATCATCGGTTTCAGCGACATCGCCCGCGAGATCAGCTCCTCCGACCTTCCCCACCTCAGCGTCAACGAGTACGTGTACGGCACCAACATGCAGCATGGCCTCATGCTGGCGCGCCGTCTCCTGGCGCGCGACGGCGCCGCCAACAAGCAGGTGATCATCGTCAGCGACGGTGAGCCCACCGCGCACATCGAGAACGGCCGCCCCGTGTTCTTCTACCCGCCCCTGCCGGAAACGTTCGCCAAGACACTTGTCGAGGTGCAGCGCTGCACGCGCGAAGGCATCGTCATCAACACCTTCATGCTCGAGTCCAACCACCAGCTCGTGCAGTTCGTCGACGAGATGACCCGGCTCAACCGCGGCCGCGCCTTCTTCATCAGCCCTGATCGCCTCGGCGACTACGTTCTCGTCGACTACGTCGCCAGCAAGCGGCGCCGCGCCGCCTGATCATGGCCGGCGACGCCCCCGGCGATCGGGCCGCCTTTGCCGAGAGGCTGCGTCTGCAGATCGCGGCCCGCTACGCCGCCACCACAGTGGAGATCGACCCGCCGCGCTACAGCCTGCGGGTGCGCGGACCGGGCCTGGACATCACCCTGCCGCTGTCCACACTCCACGCCGCATGCGCGCGTCATCCCGATCGCACCGCCACGCTGATCGCCGACTTCGTGCGCTCGGTGGAGGCGAGCATGGTGCCCCGGCCCGCCGAGACCGTGTCCTTGTCGCGGGTCATCTGGTGCGTGCGCAGCCGCCGCTACCTGGCGTCCCTGGCGCGCAGCGAGGAGTTGCTCGCCGACCGGATCGGCGAGGACATGGTCGCCTTCATCGCCGAGTCACTGCCCGGCCAGGTGATGCGCGGCGTGCCCCGCTCGGAGTGGGAGGCGGCGGGGATGGACGTCGCCGCCATCCGCCACTCCGCCGACGAGAACACGGCGACACGCTTCGCCCGCATCGTCGGGCGCGTCGCCGCCATCGAGCGCATCCCCGCCGACGGCTGGCGCCTGGCCGGCGACAATCTCTACCAGGGAAGCATCGTCATGGTGCCCGCCCTGCTGCGCGCCTTCGTGGAGCGCGCCGGTGGCGACGTTCTCATCGGTCTGCCCGACCGCGCCGTTGCGCTGGTGATCCCCGCCCGGCTGCCCGCCGCCGGCCTGTTCGCCAGCCGCGTGTTGCAGGAGTGGCGTGAGGCGATGAACCCGTGCTCACGCGAGGTGCTCCGCAGCGATGGCACAACCCTTCGCGCCGTGGGCCAGTCGCGACGAACCGCGTCGCTGCTGCCCTGGCTGAACGACTGACCGGCCCGGCGCCGCTCAGCGAGCGCGGGTCGCCGGCACCGGCGCGTCGATGACGCGGGCGCGTTGCTCCTCGCGGCGGGCGGCGACCACCGACAGCGCGGCCAGTGCCGCGGCCCCGACCAGGCCTGTGGTCAAGCGCATCGCGTTGCGAACCGAGTCACCACCTCCGGGCACGGGCAGCGATGGACCCTGACCGAACCACACCGTCACCGCCGTCTGCTCCGCGCCGTCACCGTGACCGTGGGAGCGCGCCCTCTCGACGCGCACGGCGGCCGGCGTCAGCGGATGCGAGGCAGCGGTCCCCGGGGGCGGAGCCTCGAGGCGACGCAGAGCCGCCGCGGACGCAGCACGGATCGTGGAGCCGCGGGCGGCTCCCACCGCTGCGCGAGCCAGCGGGCCCGCCGTCCTGAGCATCGCCGGTCCCATCGACGCCATCGCGGACAGGATAGCCCGGTCGACACGCGCTGATGTTGAGCGGAGCGGCGCCGAAGCCATCGGCACCGCCGCCGCCTGATAGCGTTGCCCCATGGGCGAACTCAGCGACCTCCAGCAGCGCATCACGGCGGCGCTCTGTGGAGCGGCCGGCGCCCGGAGCGCCACCGAACCCGGGTTGGCCCCCGACCCCGTCGGCGACATGTTCGCCGTCGCCGAGGCGATCGCCGCCCGGGGGGTCCTCGACGTCGACGACCTCCGCCACCTCTCTGACGCCGCCGGGGCGGCCCTGCTGCTGCGCGTCGTGCCCATCGGCCTGGCCACGCCGCTGGACCGCCCCCGTCTGCGCCGCGCCGCCTACCGCTGCGCCTCCGCTGCCGGCGCCGACGAGGGCACCACCCTGGTGTGCGTCGCCACGGCGCTGGTGGCCGCCGACCTGTGCCGCTTCGATCCATCCACAACGGCGATCCGGGTGCGCCAGTCGCTCCTCGAGGACGCACCGATGGCCCTGCTCAACCGGCTCACCATCCTCGAGCCGCAGGCGGATGTCGAGGCGGGCGCCGGCGACCCCGGGGCCATGCTCCAGGCCGCCCTCAGCGTTCTCGATTGGACCGCCTCCGCCGGGGTGTCGAGCGCGCTGGCGCGGCTTGGTGAGGCGGGACGGGGCGACACCGGCACCCTGGCCGCGGCCCTGGCCGGGGCCGCCTGCGGAGTGTGTGACGTCCCCGTGGACGCGGCCACCGCCGAGCGCGCCGGCCGTGCCGCCGCCGCCATCGCGGACGCCGCGGGGGCGGTGGCCTAGCTGCGATCCGCGGCGAGCGCGGCGGCGTACCGGCGTAAGATCCCGGCGTGGCGAACAGAGGCCGGCACATCCGCATCCTCACTGCCAAGGTGGGCCTCGACGGCCATGACCGCGGCATCAAGGTGATCTCCCGCGCCCTCCGCGACGCCGGCGTGGAGGTGATCTACACGGGCCTCCATCAGACCCCCGCGATGGTCGTCGACGCCGCCATCCAGGAGGATGTCGACGGCATCGGCATCAGCCTGCTCAGCGGCGCGCACATGACTCTCTTCCCCGAGATCATCCGCCTTCTCCGCGAGCGCGACGCGGGCGACATCGTGGTCTTCGGCGGCGGCATCATCCCGGACGCCGACGTCGAAGCCCTGCGCGCACTGGGCGTGGACAAGGTGTTCACCCCGGGCACCTCGCTGGACGAGGCGGTCGCCTACGTCAAGGAGCGCTTCGGCCGGGTCGCCGCCTGAGGCGGTTCAGCCACGGTCGCGCAGCGACGTCCGACTTGCCCTGTTCCGGTAGAGTGACCCCCCGTATGGCAACGATCGAATTGGCGGCAACGACGCGCGACGAGCGGGGCAGCCACAACAAACCGCTGCGCCGCGAGGGGCTGGTCCCCGCCGTGCTCTACGGCCACAACGTGGTGCCGCGGGCGATCGTCGCACCGGCCGGCCTGCTCCACCGCGTCTGGATGCGCGCCGGGCGCACCCAGCTCATCGACCTGAGCGTCGACGGCGGCCGCGCCCAGAAGGTGCTGGTTCGCGAGGTGCAGATCGATCCGCGCACCAACCGCACCATCCACGCCGATTTCTTCGCTGTCAACCTCCTCGAGAAGCTGACCGCCGACGTGCCCGTGGTGATCACCGGCGAGTCGCCGGCCGTGTCCGAGGCACGTGTCGGCACCATCCAGCAGCTCATCAACACGCTGCGCATCGAATGCCTGCCCGCCGACCTCCCCGCGCAGTTCAGCGTCGACGTGAGCGGCCTCACCGAGATCGACGCCGGCCTTCACGTGCGCGACATCGTCCTGCCCGAGGGCGTCTCGCTCGTGCACATCGACCCTGACGAGCTGGTCGTCAAGGTCGCCGCGCTGCGCATCGTCGAGGAGGAGCCGGAGGCCGCCGTCGAGGAGGGCGCGGTCGAAGCTGCCGAGGGCGACGACGAGTCCAGCGAGCCCGCCCCGGAGTAGGTCCTCGGCAGTCGTCCGCAGGGGCTGACTACCATCCGGGCCATGCTCGCCGCCTCCGCCGCCGTCTTCACCTGCCAGCCCCAGTATTTCTTCGACGACCTCTGCAACACGGTGCAGAGCCACGACCCCACCCGCATCTTCGGTCCGATCATCGAGCGCGTCATCGGACCGGTGGTCATCTTCATCCTGGTCTTCGCGATCGGGCGTTTCCTGCGTCGCATCCTGGCGCGCACCGTGCAGCGCGCCGGCGCCGATCCACAGGTTCGCGCCCTGGTCCGCAACATCGGCGGCGCCGTCATCTACTTCTTCGCGGTCCTCAGCGGCCTGGTCACCGCCGGGGTACCGCTGGCCCTGCTGCTCACCTTCGGTGGCCTCGCCAGCCTGGCCATCGGACTGGCCTTCCAGGACGTGCTTCGCAACGTGCTCGCCGGCATCTGGCTGCTCGTCGAAAGGCCCTTCAAGATCAACGACCTGATCAGCATCGCCGACATTGCCGGCGTCGTACAGACGATCACGCTGCGCACCACCGCGTTGCGCACGGCCGACGGCCGCCTCGCCATCCTCCCCAACCTGACCGTTTTCAGCGGCGTCGTCATCAACAGCACTGCCTACGGCATGCGTCGCTACACGGTCAGCCTGCGCATCGAGCGCGACCGTAACCTCGAGGCCGCTCTGCGCGCCTCACGGCGCGAACTCGAGTCCACAGCGGACGTCGCCAAGGAACCGCCGCCGCGGGTGGATCTGCAGCTGGACGGCGAGGGCATCCTGCTCCACTGCCGCTACTGGCTCGACTACCGCACCCACGACGTCGACGCCATCACCGCCGACCTCGCCGAGCGCCTCTGGGTCACCACCGAGAGCAGCGGTCCGGCCGTCTCCTAGCTGGCGAGGATGTGGGGGCGCGACACACCGCGCTCGTGCATCGGCGTGTAGTCGCGAGCCGCCGCGCCGAGGTAGACCTGCTTCGGCCGGGCGATCTTCTGCTCCTTGTCGAGAAGCGACTCCTCCCACTGCGACAACCAGCCCGCGGTGCGCGGGATGGCGAACAGCACCGGGAACATCTCCACCGGGATTCCCAGCGCCTGGTAGATGAACCCGCTGTAGAAGTCGACGTTGGGATAGAGGCGGCGGCTGACGAAGTACTCGTCCTCGAGCGCGATCTTCTCCAGCTCGCGGGCGATCTGGAGGAGTGGGCTGATCCCGGTCACGCTCAGCACCTGGTCGGCCATGCGCTTGACGACCACGCCGCGGGGGTCGAAGTTCTTGTAGACGCGGTGACCGAAGCCCATCAGCCGCTCCTTGCCCGCCTTCACACCCGCGATGAACTCGGGAAGCTTGTCCAGCGTGCCGATGCGGGTCAGCATCCGGACGACGGCCTCGTTGGCGCCTCCGTGCAGCGGGCCGTAGAGCGCGGCGATGGCGGCCGCCGTCGCCGAGTAGGGATCCGGGTGCGACGAGCCGACGCCACGCATGGCGTTGGTGGAGCAGTTCTGCTCGTGGTCGGCGTGGAGGATGAAGAGCACGTCGAGGGCATGCTCGATCTCCGGCACCGCGTGGTAGCGGGGCTCGACCATCTTGAACATCATGCTCAGGAAGTTGCCCGCGAAGCTGAGATCGTTGTCGGGGTAGTTGTAGGGGAGGCCGCGCGAATGGCGGTACGCGAAGGCGGCGAGCGTGGGCATCTTGGCGATGAGCCGGTTGATGGAGATGCGCCGCTGCTCCTCGTCGTAGATGTTGGTCGACTCCGGGTAGAACGTCGACAGCGCGCCGACCGTCGAGAGCAGCATGGCCATGGGGTGGGCGTCGTGGTGGAAGCCGTCCATGAAGCTCTTGACGTTCTCGTGGACCATCGTGTGGATGGTGATGTCGTGCTCGAACGCGGCCGCCTCGGACGGGCTGGGAAGCTCGCCGTGGATGAGCAGGTATGCCGTCTCGAGGAAGGTGCTGTGCTCGGCCAGCTGCTCGATCGGGTAGCCCCGGTAGAGGAGGATGCCGCGGTCGCCGTCGATGAACGTGATGCGGCTGGAGCAGGACGCCGTGTTCAGGAAGGCCGGGTCGTAGACCATCAGCCCGTGGTCGTCCTCGGTGACCTGCATGGCGGTGAACGCCGTGGCGTGGACGGCGCCGTTCTCTATGGGCAGGTCGTATGTCCTGCCCGTGCGGTTGTCGGTGACGGTGAGACTGTCAGGCATCTGCTCTCCTCGGATCAGCGCGACTCTACCGGCGCCGACCCGGTTGACGGCCGGGATGTGGTGGGGGCCACTGCGTAGACTGCGCCCATGGACGGCCACCACATCATCGTCTGGTTGATCATTGGACTGATCGCGGGCTCGATCGCGGGCCGCGTCGTGGCCGGCGGCGGCTTCGGTTGCCTGGGCGACACCATCGTCGGGCTGGCCGGGGCGGTCATCGGCGGAGCGCTCCTCTCCTGGATCGCGCCGAACCGGGCCGTCGACACCGGCGGGATCATCGGCGACATCGTCGTCGCCTTCATCGGCGCCGCCCTCCTGCTCGCCGTCCTGCGTCTGCTCAAGCCGAAACGCAACAAGTGGCAGCCGTGGAAGCGGTGAGCAGCGAGCCGGCGCAGCCGCGGCCCCGGCGGGTCGTGCTGGTGCGCCACGGAGCCACCGAATGGGCGCAGGACGGCCGCCACACCGGCTGGACCGATGTCCCTCTCGACCACGACGGGCGTCGCCAGGCAGCCACACTCGGCGCCCGGCTGGCGGAGTGGAGCTTCGCCGCGGTGCTGTGCAGCCCGCTGCAGCGGGCGGTGGCCACGTGCGAACTCGCCGGGCTGCGTGGCGACGCGCAGATCGACCCCGACCTGCGCGAGTGGAACTACGGGGGCTACGAGGGCATGACCACGGCGGAGATCCGCGCCGGCAGGCCGGGCTGGCAGCTGTGGGACGACGGCGTCATCGGAGGCGAGCTGCTGGCTCAGGTGGCGGCGCGCACCGACCGGGTCATGGCCACGCTTCGCAGCGTGCACGGTGACGTGGCCGTCTTCGCGCACGGCCACCTGCTCCGGGTCCTCGCCGCCCGCTGGATCGGCCAGCCGGCGCGGCTCGCCCAGTTCGTCAACCTCTCCACCGCCAGCGTCTCCACGCTCGGCTGGGAGCACGAGTGGCCGTCGATCACGCTCTGGAACGACACCTCGCACCTGCGCGCCCCTGACTGACCTGCGCCGCCCTCAGCCCGTGCGCCGGCCGCGTTGCCTGAGCCGGAGAGGGGCCGGGCCACCTCCCTCGCCGCGGATCCAGACGTGGAGCAACACCAGGCACCACATGCGGAACGGCGCCCACGCCTCGGCGAGGCGGAGCATCTCCGCCTGGCCGGGCAGGTGGTCAAGCTCGTAGAGGCGCTCCACCGCCTGCTTGCCCACCGCGTCGTCGGTGATCTCGTCGACCACACCGGCGCCGCGGAAGACGATTCCCTGGGCGCTGAACGGCCCCACCCCCCGCAGCGCGCTCACCTCGGCGAGCGCCGTCTCGACGGGTAGGGCACGCAGGCGGCGACGGTCGAGCACTCCGTCCAGCGCCGCGTGGGCGATGCCGTGGATGCGCAGCAGCTTCTCGTCCGGAAGACCGCGCACCTCGGTCAGCTCGAGGAGCTGCTGGGGCCGTGGAAAGGCGTGGAAGGTCACCCCGTCGACGGCGACGCTGTCACCGCTCTCAGCGCCCATCCGCTGGCGCAGCGCCCGTGCCTGGGCGATGGAGATGCGCTGGCCGATGACAAAGTTGCAGGCCGCCTCGTACGGGGAGTGGAAGAGCACGGGGCGCATCGCATGGTGGGTCTTCTGCAGCCGGGCGATCACCGGGTCTCGCTCGCCGACCGCCTCGAAGCCGGTGCCGTCGATGTCGAGCGAGAGCACGGCCAGCGCCTGGTCCCAGGCCGCTCGCGCACCGTCCGCGTCGGGCCCGTGGACGGTGCCGGTGACGACCCCGCTCTCCTGCTGACGGACCAGCACCACCGCAGAGTCGGTCCATCCCTCGACGGGGAACACCATGGCCACCGCCGCGGGGTCCGGCGCAAACGCCGGCCAGCCGCCGAAGAACCGTCGCTGGTGGGCCAGGTCGAAGGGGCCGCGCGGGGTCAGCTCGAAGGTCCGGGGCACGGCGGCGCGAATCCTACGGCACGCCGGTGGAGGCCATGGCCTCGTCCGGCACCTGGCGTTGGGGGGCCGCTTGACCGGTGCGTCTGGTGGCGAGGAACGACCCGAGCAGGATCAGGGCGAACCCGGCAGCCGTCGCTGCGGTGAACGCCTCGCCGAGGACGACCACCCCCAGCGCCAGCGCCACGGCCGGGTTGACGTACGTGATCACGGTGGCTCGTATCGGTCCCACCTCGGCGATCAGCGCGAAGAACAGCAGGAACGCCACCGCCGTGCACACCAACCCGAGAGCGGCGACCGCCAGGATGACCTGTACTGCGGGCGCGTGGTGGGGAAACTGCAGCACCCCGGCCGGTGCGTAGCCGATGGCGGTGAGCACCAGCGAGGTGGTCACCACACCCACAGCGGGGAGGTCGCGCAGGCGGTGCGCGATGATCATCGGGCCCAGCGCGTAGCCGATCGTCACCACCGCGATCTCGGCGACGGCGCCGAGGCTTCCGCCCGAGAGGTCAAAGCCGACCAGGGTGGCCACACCAAGGAAGCCGACGAGCAGGCCGCCGACGCGGCGCGCGTCGAGGCGATCCTCGCCGCCTGTGAGCAGGGCGAGGAGGGCGCCGATGAAGGGCACCGCGGCCACGAGAAGGCCCGCGAACGAGCTGGACACGTGCCTTTCCGCGTCGGCGAGCAGCATCCACGGCACGGCCAGCTCGACGACGGTGTAGAGCAGGACCCAGCGCCACCTCGCGCGCAGCGGCTGGATCGATCCGCGGGCGAGGGCGAGTGGGAGCAGAACCAGACCGCCCGTGGCGGTGCGCAGAAACACCAGGGAGGCGGGGCTGAGGTCGGCCACCGCCACCTTGATGAGCAGGTAGGGCACCCCCCAGATCACGCCCATGACACCGAAGAGCAGCCAGCCGCGCCTGGTCATGACGGCGGGCTGCCCGGTTGTCTGCGCATCCCGGCAGCATGAGGCGCGCCCCGGACCCTTGGCCAGCGGTCATCGGACACCTGCTTGCGACGGTCCTGTTCGGGGTTGACGCGAGCCTAAAGGTTAGGGTACCCTAACTAAGTTCGCCGACTAACGGTTTGCCGGCGGAATCCAAGCAAGAGAGGTGACCCTGATGCCCGACGCGCGCTCGCTCGATTCCCGGCAGAAGACGCTGATCATCGTGGCGATCATGCTCGGCCTTTTCCTGGCCGCGCTCGACCAGACGATCGTGGGCACCGCCCTGCCGCGCATCGTCACGGACCTCCAGGGGAACAACCTCTACACCTGGGTCGTCACCGTTTACCTGCTCACATCAACGGTGACCGTCCCCATCTACGGCAAGCTCTCCGACGTCTACGGACGGCGGCCGCTGCTGCTCATCGGTGTCAGCCTCTTCCTGCTCGGCTCCGCCCTCTCCGGGCTGTCGCAGTCGATGGGCGAGCTGATCATCTTCCGCGGCCTCCAGGGGTTCGGCGCCGGCGCCATCTTCCCCATCGCGCTGGCGGTCATCGGTGACCTCTTCAGCCCCGCCGAGCGCGGTCGCTACCAGGGCCTGTTCGGGGCTGTGTTCGGCCTCAGCTTCATCATCGGCCCCTTCCTCGGCGGGTTTCTCACCGACAACCTCAGCTGGCACTGGATCTTCTACGTCAACCTGCCGATCGGCATCGCGGCCCTCGCCGTCATCGCCACCCAGCTGCCCAACAGCGGCAACACGCGAGGGGTCCGCGCCCGCGACCTCGACTTCCTGGGCATCGCGATCTTCAGCGCGGCGGCCATCCTGTTGCTCATCGGCCTGACCAACAAGGGGCTGACCGACACCTCGGGTCAGCTCTATGACTGGTTGTCGCCGCACGTCCTGCTCTACCTGGTCGCAGCGGGGGCATTGACGATCGGGTTCGCGGTCGCCGAGCACTTCGCGCGCGAGCCGATCATCCCGCTCGACCAGTTCCGCAACCGCACCTACACGACGATCAACATCGCGACGTTCCTCGTCGCGTTCGGCTTCTTCTCGGCGATCATCTTCCTGCCGCGCTACTTCCAGGCCGTGGAGGGACTCTCGGCGACCGCGTCCGGGTACCGCACCTGGCCGCTGATGCTCGGCCTGATCCTCTCCAGCACCGTGAGCGGCATCCTGGTGAGCAGGACCGGCAAGTACAAGGTCATCCTGCTCGGCAGCGTCGCCACCCTCACCCTGGGCATGTTCCTGCTCACCAGGATGCAGGTCGGCACCGGCTACTGGACGCTGTCGCTGTGGATGCTCATCGCCGGGCTGGGCGTCGGCCCGAGCTTCTCGGTGACCACCGTCGCCATGCAGAACGCGGTGCCGATCCGGCGGATCGGCGTGGCCACGAGCAACCTGACCTTCTTCCGGCAGATCGGAGGCTCGGTCGGGCTGGCCATCGCGGGCTCGCTCTTCGCCTCGACCTTCGCCACGCAGCTGCCCACGCAGCTGGCCAGCGCCGGGGTGCCGGCGGCCGTGGTCAGTCAGTTCGCGCAGGGTAGCGGGTCGGCCACCAACAGCCTGACAGGCGTGGGAAACCTCGACAGCCAGCTCGCCAAGCAGCTGCCCGCGTCGGCCACGCCGATCATCCCGCGCATCGCGACAGGTATCCAGGGCGACATCTCGACGTCGATCGCGAGCCTGATGTGGCTGGGCGCCGGGTCCGCCGCCGCGGCCCTGCTGTTCATGTTCCTGCTGCCGGAGCTGCCGTTGCGTCGCACCACGACAGCAGAGGAGGAGACGGCGGCCGCCCAGCGCGTCGTCGCCATCGCATGACCACCGGGACCGCTCTCACTGCGACCCAGCTGGCCGCTGCCGTCGATGCGGTGCAGGCTTGGATCGATCGGCGTCAGCGGGCCATGCTGGCGCATCTTCACTCGTGCATCCACAGTCCCGCGCAGCTGCACGTGCTCGGCGTGCTCCGCGAGGTGGGACCGATCACGGTGAGCACGCTGGCCGCACGCCTGGCCATCTCGCCGCCGTCGACAAGCGCGATCGTCGACCGCATGGTCGACGCCGGGCTGGTCGGGCGGGCGCGCAGCGAGGAGGACCGCCGCATCGTGACGGTGTGGGTCACACCCGAAGGCAAGGCGGCGCTCGAGGAGGCCATCGGGGGACGACGCGGGATGCTCCAGCGCGTGCTCGGCCAGCTCGACGCGACCGAGCTCGCTGACACCGTCCGCGTCCTGCAGCGCCTCGAGCGGGCGCTTGCCGAGGCGCGTCCGGCCACCTGACCCGGCCCCTCTGACCGCCCGCGAGCGCGTCGCTTGCGTTTCTCAGGGCAAACCATCCATCCTTCCCCCCACGCCGGGACAGCGCACGGACAAGTGGGGGGGTTGCGATGGCGACACGGACGGAAACCGACGTCGAGGTGGTCGCGCGAGACCCCGCCCAGCGGCGCCTCCACCGTGTCGGCGTCGGCATCCT
>Ga0208848_1000139_pt1 | contig 14083 bp, 10 predicted proteins | sample NGESurshal072012_2_FD_184455 | JGI IMG/M metagenome (GOLD analysis project Ga0208848, IMG submission 184455) | Arctic peat soil microbial communities from Barrow, Alaska - NGEE Surface sample 210-1 shallow-072012 (SPAdes) | ecosystem: Environmental > Terrestrial > Soil > Wetlands > Peat ... | reverse complement strand
TCGCCCGGTTTACCGGTGGCGAAAGGGGCCAGACCGCCTCGGGCACAGCGGGGTGGACGACATCGAGGCGGTCGCCGGGCAAGGTCGACGTTGAGCTGAGAACCGGGGTGTACTGCCCAGGAGGTCGATCCCGCGACCACCCGCGGGCCGGTGCGGCCGACGCCATGAGGACTCCAGGGTGGGCCGGCGAGCTACTGACGGGCAACCAGTGGCGCGCTTGACCCTGCCAGGGCCAGGGCCATCACGACGATCAGGGGGCCGGTGTTGGGGTCGGTGGCCTGGCCCGAGTACAGCTGGCCGATGTTCTGACCCAGCACCCAAAAGGCGGTGGCCGCCACGGCCCCCACCGCGGCGGCGGCCGTCCGCCACGGCCGCGCCAGGCTGCGCGCGACGATCATCCCCTCGACTGCGAGGACGAGCAGGAAGGGAAGCATCACCGCGGCGCGCAGCGAGTGCGGAACGCTCTCCTCGGTGAGGGCCGCGCTCACCGGTGCCGTCAAGGTGCCGAGCAACACGAAACGCAGGAAGGTCTGTTCTCGTCTCCGCCACACGCCGATCAGCCCGGCGATGACCAGCGGAAGCGTGATCCAGAGAAGCATGCCGCCGAACTGCGTGGCGTGGCGGGTGTTGTGATCACCGTGGATGAAGAGGAAGTCGGGGCCGAAATACGTGAGGTAGTTGCCCACGAAACGGCCCGCCACCGTGGCCGGCGGCGCGCCGTCGGCGCCGATGCTGATCAGGTTGAAACGCTCGGTCAGGGCGCCGGGATGGTTCAGGTTCCACGCACCCAGAACCACGTAGGCGGCGGCAACGGGGGCCAGCATCACCAGCCACGGCCGCACCCGCCGTTGCGCGCGCCGGTACTCAGCAACACACAGCGCCAGCGCCAGCAGCGCGACCGCAACCCGTCCGGTGCTGTAGGCGAACACCGCGACGGCGAGCAGACAGCCCGCAGCGGCGTACCAGCCGAGCCGTCCGCCGTCCTGCGCGATGGACAGGCACCAGAGCGCGGCCGACAGCGCGGCGACCATCGAGATCACCTCGAATCCCAGCCGGCTCTCCACGGTGAGCCATGGCGTCAGGCCGGCAAGGGCCAGTGCCAGCAGGGTGATCGGCAACGAACGGCTGCGCCGCCACGCGATCAGCGCGATGAAGACGCAGGTGAGCAGGCCGAAGATGGCCGCCGGCAAACGGATCGTCGTGACCGTCAGCGGCAGGACGCGGAGCAATGCGCTCAGCGTGTAGATGTAGACGGGGTTCTTGTACTCGCCGAAGGCTGTGAAGTACAGCGGCAGATGGGCGCCGTGCTCGTCGACGGCGTGTGTGCTGATCGCCCACGCGTTGTAGCCGATCGATGTCTCGTCGACGTACGCACCCAGCGGCGCAGTGGCGAGGCCGCTCAGGTTGCGAATGACCACGAGCGCGGCCACCACCACGAGGGCTGCCGCCCAGGCGTTGCGACGGCCGCGGGACACGACGAGAGCCCCGGCCTCAGGGGATCATGAGCTGAAGGTGAAGTGCCCGAGGTGCAGCCACGGCGCCAACGTGGCCCCGAAGTAGCCGCGACAGGCGCGCCGCTCGGCGCCGATGGATCGTACGTCGGCGAGCGAGTCGACGATGCTCTGCGTGAAACGGAGGTCGCGCACGGGGCGCACAACGCGCCCATCCTCGATGAGAAACGTCCCGTCGCGGGTCATGCCGGTGATGCTCGTGGTGAGCGGATGGACGGGGCGGACGTACCAGAAACGGGTGATCAGCAGCCCGCGCGTGCAGGCGGCAACCATCGACGCATCGTCGCCACTGCCGTTCTCCATGCACAGGTAGCGCGGGAAGGGACCTTCACTGTTGGGCTGCGCCAGGGAGTGGCCGGTCGTCGGCTCGCCGGAGCGTTTCTCGGTCACCGAGTCGTGCACGACCGCGGCGCACACGCCGTGGTCGATGATGGTGACGGGCCGTGTGGTGGATCCCTCGCCGTCGAACGGGAAGGGTGCGAGCTCGGGGCGGCGCACGTCGTCGGAGATGGTCACCGACTCACTCATCAGCCGCTCTCCGAAGCGCATGAAGCTGCGGTGCTCGGCGACGGCGAGGCCGCCGAGACCCATCAGCCCGAGGTACAGCAGCATCTCGGCAACCGCGTAGGGGGAGAGCACGACCTCGTACGTACCCGGCTCTGTGGCGTCCGCACCCTGGTTGCGCGCGCACCGCTCGGTCACCTCGGCGATGAGCGCGGCCGCATCGATGTGGGAGACGTCAGAGGCGTGGCGCGCCCCGTACGCGGAACCGTCCGCACCCCGGCAGACCGCGATCAGCTCGGCGACCGTGTGCCGCGCTGCGCGGCGCAGGCCCGTCGTGCTCACCATGGCGATCGACGTGCCTCCTGTCTCGAAGGTGCCAAAAGCCTTCTGCCCCAACGAATCGGCGCCGGCACAGATGGCGGCGACGGTGTCGGCGCGCTCCTCGGGCGTGACCAGGGTGGTGCGCTCGCAGTAGCCGGCCTCGGTGTCCGCGCCTCCGTCGGGAGAGATGGGCTTCACCGGCTCGCCGCTGGGCGAGTGACTGCGGATCGCCTCGGCACTCTTCACCAGTGCGTCGCCGGCGTCGTCGCTCGCAACCTGCATCTCGGCGACCCCGGAGCGACCGTCGCGCACCAGGCGCAGGCGAAGGCGCAGCGTGCGATCGGCGACGTTCTGGTGGATGCCGCTGTTGGCGAAGCGGGTCAACGCCATCGCCGACTCGGTGACGGTGACCTCGGCCTCCGTGCCGGCGGGGACGCGCGCCAGGACGGTGTCTCCAAGCGCCAGCATCTCGTCGTGCGAACGCGACTCCGTGCTCACGCCGGGCGCACCGCCACGTTGCGAAAGCGACAGGGAGCGGCCCCGTGGCCGACGTGCATGAGCTGGCCCGGTTCACCCTTGCCGCAGTTGATCACCCCGAACATCTTCCATTCCGACGCACCAGCGACGGCGTCACACGAGTTCCAGAACTCCGGCGTGCGGCCGCTGTACAGGGGGTTGCGCACGAGGCGTACGCGCCGTCCGTCGCGAATCTCCCAGCCTGCCTGGGTGCCGAACTGGAAGTTGAGACGGCGGTCGTCGATGCTCCAGGAACGGTTGGTCTCGAGGTAGACGCCGCGCTCGGTGGTGGCGATCATCTCCTCGAGGCTGGACGTGCCTGGCTCGAGGTTGATGTTGGTCATGCGGATGATCGGCAGGCGGTTCCAGCTCTCCGCGCGCACCGTGCCCCCGCTGGGCTGGTCGAAGCCGGCGGCGGTCTCGCGCGAGGTGAGGTAGCCGGTGAACAGTCCACCGTCGATGAGCAGCGTGCGCTGGGCGGCGACCCCCTCGTCGTCGTAGCCGAAGGTGCCCAGGCCGCCCGGGCTGGTGGCGTCCGCGCTGATGGTCACCGCCTCGCTGCCATAGCGGAAGCTGCCGAGCATCTCAGGCATGAGGAAGGAGGTGCCGGCGAAGGCCGCCTCGAACCCGAGCACGCGGTCGAGCTCGGTCGGGTGACCGCACGACTCGTGGACCTGCAGGGCGGCCTGGGTGGCGTCGAGGATGAGCGTCATCGTTCCCGCGGGGCAGAGGTCGGCGCTGAGCAGCGCAACCGCCTCCTCGGCGATCCTGCGTCCGTTGCCGGCAAGGTCCATCGCGAGGACCGCCTCCCAGCCGGCGGTGAGCTGCTGGCGGCCGAAGCTGTTGGGGAAGCTGCGCGACTGCACCTCACCGTCACCGGTCGCCGTGGCGTCGATGCCGCCCCCGGTCTCGATGATCGTCTGGGTGATCCGTGAGCCCTCGGTGCTGGCGAAGAATTGGTGGTGGCGCACCGCCGCCAGCGAACCCTGGCGGGTGGTCACGCTGGGGAGGTCCATGGACGCGTCGACCGCGAGGAGGAGCTCGATCTTGCGGTCGAGGGACACATCGAACGGGTCGATGGAGACAGGAGTGACATACGTCGCCGTCACGGCGGGGGTGGGCGCCAGCCGGACCCGCGCCACCGCCGTCCGCGCCGACGCCCTGGCGATGCGCACCGCAAAGCGGGCGGCATCCTCCAGGCCGGCCCGGTCCGTCCGCTGGGTCCCGCAGAATCCCCAGGCGCCGTCGACGATCACACGGATGCCGACACCGGTGTCCTCGAAGTCGGTGACGCTGTTGACCCTGCCGTTCTTGACGAGCACCGACTGCATGCGCTGATCCACCACCCGGCAGTCGGCGTATGTCGCGCCCGCCACAACAGAGGCGTCGATGGCTACGTCGGCGATGTCACGCATGCGCAGCTCCTCCCCCCGGGAACCTTGGGCCCCGCGCCATCAATGGCTACGTGCTGTCGGGGTCGGACCCGTTCGAGCCCGTGCCGTCGGCGTCGCCGATGATGGCGACGCGCAGCTCCTCCGTGCTCTGCTCGGCCACCTTCTGGGCCAGCGATCCCTGCAGCTTGCCGGCGAAATGGCAGGCGGCGAGGTGACCGTTGCCGTAATCGATCAGCTCGGGGCGCACCTCCGAGCAGATCGGCTCGGCGATCGGGCAGCGTGTGTGGAAGCGACATGCGCTCGGCGGGTTGATCGGCGACGGGATCTCTCCACGAAGGATGATCGGCCTGCGGTCACGCTCGATCGCCGGGTCCGGGACGGGGATCGACTGCAGGAGGGCCGTGGTGTACGGATGCAGCGGGTTGTCGTACAGCTCGAGGCTGTCGGCGACCTCGACGATGACGCCGAGGTACATCACGGCCACACGGTCGCTGAGGTGGCGCACCACCGAGAGGTCGTGGGCGATGAACAGGTAGGTGAGGTTGAAGTCGTCCTGGAGCTGCTCGAGCAGGTTGATGATCTGCGCCTGGATGGACACGTCCAGGGCGGAGATGGGCTCGTCGGCGACGATGAAGCTGGGCCTCAGGATCAGCGAGCGAGCGATGCCGATGCGCTGGCGCTGGCCGCCGCTGAACTCGTGCGGGTAGCGGTTGTTGAAGTTGGGGTTCAGCCCGCAGATGCGCATGACCTCCTGCACCTGCGCATCGCGTTCCTTGCCCTTGGCCAGCCCGAAGTTGGCCAGCGGCTCGCCGATGATGTTGCCCACGGTCATGCGCGGGTTGAGCGAGCCGTAGGGATCCTGGAAGATCATCTGCACGCGCCGGCGCATCTGCCGGAGGCTCTCGCCGTGCAGGGCGGCGAGGTCCTCGCCCTCGAAGAAGATGCTGCCGGCGCTTGCCGGCTGCAGTTGCGTGACCACGCGCCCCAGCGTCGACTTGCCACAGCCGGATTCCCCGACGAGGCCGAGCGTCTCGCCCTGGAGGACGTCGAGCGACACCCCGTCGACCGCGCGCACGGTCTGGCGCCCGCTGGGGAAGGTCTTGTAGACGTCGCGGAGGGAGACGAGGGCGTCGGCCTCCGCGGTCCACGCCGCCGACGGCTCCACGGAGGCGGACGACTCAGACGGCTGCTGCATCCGCCGCCTCTTCATCGGCCACCAGCGGGGTTTCCCGAAGGTCGGCGTCCGGGTCCTTGACGTTCTTCATCTGCACCCAGCAACGCGACTCGTGCCCCGGGCCGACCGTGACAAGCTCGGGCTCCTCGGTGAGGCAGCGATCGACGGCGAACAGGCAGCGGGGGTGGAACTTGCAGCCCGGGGGCAGGTTGGTGAGGTCCGGGGGCAGGCCCTTGATCGTCAGCAGCTTGCTGCCCAGCTTCTCGTCGATGCGGGGGATGGAGCGCAGCAGCGACCACGTGTAGGGATGCTGTGGGGCCGCGAAGATCGCCTCGGTGGGGCCCTGCTCGACGACCCGGCCGGCGTACATCACCACCACCCACGTGCAGATGCTGGCGACCACAGCCATGTTGTGCGTGATCAGCACGATCGCCGTTCCCAACTCGCGGTTGAGGTCACGCAACTGCTCGAGGATCTGCGCCTGGACGGTGACGTCGAGGGCCGTGGTGGGCTCGTCCGCGATGAGCAGGCCGGGCTCGTTGGACAGGCCCATGGCGATCATGACGCGCTGACGCATGCCGCCCGAGAACTGGTGAGGGAACTCATCGGCACGACGCTTGGGGTCAGGGATGCGCACGCGGCTCAGCAGGCCGGGGACGCGCTCCTTGGCCTGTTCCTTGGTGAAGCGGTCGTGCGCCTTCATCGCCTCCTCGATCTGGAAGCCCACCTTGAGCACCGGGTTGAGCGACGACATCGGGTCCTGGAAGATCATGGCCACGTCGTTGCCGCGGAACTTGCGAAGCTCGTCGTCGTTGAAGGCGAGCACGTCGCGGCCGTCGAAGGTGATGCTGCCCTCGACGATCTTGCCCGGCTCGGGAACGAGCCGGAGGATGGAGAGGGCGGTCATCGACTTCCCGGAACCGGACTCACCGACGATGCCGACGGTCTCGCCACGGTTGACGCGGAAGTCGATGCCGTCGACGGCGCGAACCCTCCCTCCACGCACGAAGAACTGGGTCTTGAGGCCCTTGACCTCGAGGAGGGACGCCACTACTTGGCCTGCCTCGGGTCGAGGGCGTCGCGCAGGCCGTCACCGATGAAGTTGATCGCCATCAGCGTGATCAACAATGCCAGGGCCGGAACCATGATGGTGTGGTAGGCGAGGAAGCGGTCCCCCAGGCCGGACGAGACCATGGCGCCCCACGACGGGTCCGGGTTGGGCAGGCCGAAGCCGAGGTAGCTGAGGAAGGCCTCGAAGAGGATCGCCTGCGGGATCAGGAAGGTGGCCTGCACGATGATCGGCCCCAGCGCGTTGGGCAGAACGTGCCGCGTCATGATCTTGAAGTCCTTGGTCCCGGTGGCACGGGCAGCCTCGACGAACTCGCGTTCGCGTAACGCCAGGGTCTGGCCGCGGACCAACCTGGCCATGTCCATCCAGCTGGTCACGCTGAGCGCCACGATGACGTTGACGATGCTGGGCCGGTTGGTGATGAACAGGATGAGGAAGGCGATCAGCAAGTTGGGGATGCCGTAGCCGATGTAGGTGATTCCGCTGATCAGTGTGTCCACCCAGCCGCGGAAGAAGCCGGCGAGCAGCCCGGCGGCAATGCCCACCACCGATGTTGTCACCGCGGTGAGCAAGCCGACCTCGAGGGCCACCTGCGCGCCGCGCATGAGGAAGCTCAATTCGTCGCGGCCACTGGCATCGAGGCCGAAGGGGTGGGCGCGGCTGAACGGATCGGTGATGTCTCCGAGCCCCTGCTGGAACAGGGAGTACGGCGTCCAGAAGATGCTCACGATGGCGATCAGGGCGATGAGGCCGAACACCACGATCCCAGCCATCGACAGCTTGTTGCGCCGGAATCGGCGCCAAGCGTCCTGCCACAGGCTGACCTGCTCGGGCGCGACCGAGTAGTCGACCTCCTCGGGTGTCCCGGGCGGGGCCATGGGCCCCCCCATGTTCAGGCCTGTGGTGATCGTACTCATGCGTAGCGAATCCTCGGATCGAGCACAGGATAGATGAGGTCGACCCCGAGGTTGGCGAGGCCGACCAGAATCGCGTAGAAGGTGTACAGGCCCACCACGATGCCGTAGTCACGGTTGAGGATGGAGTTGACGAACTCCTTCCCCAGCCCCGGCACCCCGAAGATGGTCTCGATGACCACGGAGCCGGTGATGATGCCCGTCACCAGCGGTCCTCCGATGGTGACCACCGGGATGAGCGCATTGCGAAGGGCGTGTCGAACGATCACCACCCGCCCGGTGAGTCCTTTGGCCCAAGCCGTGCGCACGTAGTCCTGGCGGATGACGTCGAGCATGCTGGCCCGCACCAGCCTGGCCACGATGGCCGCGTAGGGCAGCCCCAAGGCGATAGCGGGAATGGGGATCTGCTCAGGCGATCCCCAGCCGATGCTATTGGCCCAGTTGGGGAGGAGGATGGCGCTGAGAATGATCATGAAGGTGGCGAGCACGAAGCTCGGCACGCTGTAGCCGAACACGACGAAGCTGGACAGCGTGTAGTCCACCCAGGTGTTCTGCCGCACGGCTGCCACGATGCCGACAACCAGCCCCACCAGGATGGTCACGATGATGGCGCAGAGGCCGAGGATGAGGCTGTTGCCCGCTTCCTTCAGGAGCAGCGGGGTGACCTGCGCCCCCTGGTTGACGTACGAGGTGCCCAGGTCGCCGTGGACCAGGTTCCACATGAAGGTTCGGTACTGGACCAGCAGGGGGTCGTCGAGACCGTGGACAAACGCCTCGTGGGCACAGCCGGCGGGGTTCCTCTCGCAGGTGAAGGGGTTTCCCGCGAGCGAATGCACCAGGAGGAAGGTCGCGGAGGAGACCACAAACGCGGTGCCAAGCACGAGCAGGAGCCGCTTGGCGGCGTAGGTGGCTGTGCCTCTGCTCATGTGAGACCTCTCGCCGGTGAAGAGGGACGGGGACGGATCGGGGAGCCCGCCGGTGTGGCGGGCTCCCCGGATGATACTCGGCCGATTCCCCGTTGTTGGGAGTCGGCTCGTACCCGGTCCTAGTGGGCCAGGATGCTGATGCTCGACCAGGAGTTGTCGTAGAGCGAGTTGCCCCCGCCGCCCTGGACGTATGGCTTGATGAAGTACTGGTTGGCGCCGTATTCGAGGCCGGCGTAGGCGACGTCAGAGACCAGCTGCTTGCCAGCCGTCACATAGTCGCTGGTTGCCTGGCTGCCCGTCTCACCCTCGGCCTTCTTCACAGCCGTGTCGACGCGCGGGTCGCAGATGCCGTCGTTGTTGCCCAGTCCGACGGCGGCCTGGGAGCAGATGAAGAGGTTGTCGAACCAGTCCTGGGGGTTGTCGTAGTCGGCCCCCCAGCTGTCACGGAAGAGGATGTACTTCTTGTCCTGACGGGCGGTCAGGAATGTCGGGAAGTCCGTGCTCTGCGTGTCGACATGGACGCCGAGGTTGGTCTGCCACTGCGACTGGAGGTTGCCGGCGATTGCGGTGTTGGAGGTGCTGGTGTTGAACCAGTACACGAGCCCAACCCGCTTGGTGCCGGACGGGTCCCAGGTCTGGAGGTCCGTCTTTGCCTTGGCCGCGTTGAAGACGGAGGTGGCATCCTTGCCATCGCCGAGGTAGCCCTGCAGGCCCTTGCTGATCACGCCGCCCGACGCCGGCTTGCAGGTGATACCGCCCGGACCGCAGGCGACGTTGACCAGCTGGCTGCGGTCGATGGCCTCACTGAAGGCCATGCGACCCGCCTTGGCGATGGGATCGTCGATGTTGCCGGACGCGGGCGCGAACGGACCGACGGTGAAGTTGAAGCCGACCCAGGTGGTGCGCGCGCCAGGAATGTTGACGAACTGGCTCTTCAGCGCGGGGTTCGCCTGGAAGTTCCGGACCGCGTCGAGCGGCGGGTATTGGTCGGCCGGGCCGACGCTATCGAAGCCGCCGTTCTCGTACTTGGTCACCTGGCTTCCTTGATCGGCGAGGACCGTGGCCTCGATGTCGGTCAGGTGCCCAGTGCTTCCGCCCCACCAATTGGGGACGTTGGCGAAGGACAGATGGTCCTTGGGAACATATGCGGTCAGCTTGAAGGGCCCGGTGCCGATCGCGGTTGCGGGATTGGTCCACCACGTCTTGTCGGTGTCGTTGGGGATGACCTTCTGGTCAACCACGTCCGCGGTCCAGAGCCCCAGCTCGGTGAGCCAGTACCCGGCCGGCTGCGAGAGCTTGGCGACCACGGTGTATGGGTCGGATGCGCTCAGACCGGAGAGGGTGGTCGCGGTGGGAGTACCTTTGCTCGGAGCGACCGCGCTGTACCCTGCGACCGGCGCGAAGACGATGCCGTACGAGTCATTGAGGCGCGCGGCGCGGTTCCAGCTGTAAAGAACGTCAGCTGAGGTGACCGGGTCGCCGTTGGAGAACTTGACGTCCTTGCGCATGTGGAACGTATAGGTGAGCCCGTCTGAGGAGATGTCCGGCGGCCCCGTGGCGATGTCGGGGATTTCCTTGAGCTTGTCGTCGAAGCGATACAGCCCGCCGAAGACGTTCTGAACAAACGCGATGTCGACAGCCGTCGAGACGTGCCCCGGGTCGAGATACTTGATGTCATCAATCAGTGGGAAGCGGAACTGCTGGTTGGCTGCCAAGGCAGCGCCGCCGCCGCTCGAGCTGGTGCCAGTACTGCCGCTTCCGCAAGCGGTGGCAACCAGCGCCGGCACGACCAGCGCAAAGGCAATCCGAGAATGTTTCATCCACATCTCCCGCGGGTTTCTCCCGCACCAAATCTGCGCCGTGCAAGGCGACGGCCAAAGCGGGATCGTGACATAGTGCCGGCGCGGCCGCCATCACCCGTTGGGATGATTTCTCTGGACCGTCGAGGGGACGACCGTATACTTGGCCACCGCTCCATGTCCCGCTTTTTCAAGCGCAGGTCGAGATCACGGCGCCTGAGCCGGCGGATCCTCGTCGCCATGCTCGCCGTCGCTCTGCTGCCCCTGGCGGCGCTGACCGCGCTCGTCGGCGCCGACCTGACCGCGATCAACCAGACCACGGTGGACGCCGCCCACCAGACGATCGTGGCCGACGCCGAACAGCGCGAGAGCAACGGGGCCCTCGACGGCGCGGCGGCGGTGGCAGGCCGGCTCGACGGGCTCGAGGGGGAGCTCGGCCAGCTCGCCGGCACACTCGACTCGCTTCTGCGCGGCAGCACGGCGGTGGACGAGCCCGCGCAACGGATCGCGGGTGGCCCCCGCGTCATCGAGTCCGGGCCGCCGGCGGCGGCGACGCTGGTCGGGGCGCAGAGCCCGCTGGTGACCGCCGCGGGCTCCGTGGCCGACCCGCTCGGGGGCAACCGCAGCCAGGTTGCCGCCGCGCTCGACACCGTCCTCAAGCGCGACCCGGAGCTGAGCGCCGTCTGGCTCTACGACAGCGCCAATGCAGCGCTCACCGAGGTGCCGGTCGTCGACCCGCACATCCTCGCCGGCCTTGTCGCCAACCAGAGGATCGACCCCGTCAACCTCCTCGGCCGCCAGCTCCACGCCGCCGAGGCGGGCACGCCGCAGACCGGTTCGAGCGGCCTGGGAAGCGGGCTGAGCCAGGGCGGCAAGACCCAGACAGGGGGTCTGTGGAGCGACATCGACACCGCCGCGTTCGGAACGGGCACGTCGGTGACGGTGTGGATCGGACTGACCGTCCCGGGTGCGTTCGTCGGCGCCGAGCTGCCCTCGACGGCGATCGCCGCCCTGCTCCCGGCGCCGCTGTCGAGCCTGCCCGACTCCTACCCGGTGCTGCTCAGCCCCAGCGGGCGCTGGCTCAGTGCCGGGGTCGCGGCCGGCGCTGACCTCAGCCTGCCTGACGGCTTCGAGGGCACGCCCGCAGTGGTGCCCGGCATGGCCGCCAGGACGCTGCTGAAGCAGCAGCCACAGCTGCTCAGGACGTCGCTGCACAGCGTGGCCAAGGACTTCTTCACCGCCCCAGTTCTCGGTCCCGGCTGGATCGTCGCCAGCGTCGTGCCCGACCGGGCGCTCGCCCCGGCGGCTGCCTCGCTGGGCGATGGCATCCGCAGCGGCGTGCGCACCATCCTCATCTTCCAGGTGCTGCCGCTCGCGGTCGTCCTGGGTGTCATCGCGGTGCTGCTCGCGGCACTGGTCTCGCGCCGCCTGGTGGGGCCGGTGCGGGCGCTGACGACGGCGTCGGAGCGCCTCGCCCAGGGGCACACCGACGAGCCCGTCGCCCGCCAGGGTGAGGACGAGGTCGGCCTGCTCAGCGAGGCCCTGGAGCGGATGCGCCGTGAGATCAACAGCTCGCGCCAGGACCTCCTGGCGGCGGCCCGTGAGCTCGAGGTCCGGGTCGCGGACCGCACCGAGGAGTTGCGTGACCGCAACGAGGAGCTGGTCGCCCTCAACGCCCTGGCGGCCACGCTGACCCGCTCCCTGGATCCGCACGAACTGATCGGCGGAGCCCTCGAGGCGGTGCGCGCGATCCTCCCAGTCACCGCCGCCGCGGGGTACACGGTGGTAGAGGGCGTCCCCCACCTCGTCGTCCACCACCCGACCCGTCTCGGCGAGAGGGCGCGCTTGCTCTCGGCCGGCGTGACCGCCGCGTTGGAGAGCGGCGAGCTCGCCGTCCGGCTGGCGTCTGGGCATCGAATCCTGGCCGTTCCCGTGGCGGCGGGCGGTGCGCCGCTGGGGGCGCTGGCGGCGCTGGTCCCGGGCACGGCCACGGTTCCCAAGCGCGTCCGCATCCTGCTCGGCGCCGTCGCCGACCAGGTGGGCCTGGCGCTGCGCACCGCGGAGTACGCCGCCGAGGGTCGCGAGCTTGCGGTCTTCGAGGAGCGCACCCGCCTGGCGCGGGAGATCCACGACACGCTCGCCCAGCAGCTCACCGGCATCGTGCTCCAGCTCGAGGCCGCAGAGGCGATGCAGAGCCGCGATCAGGGTGAGCGCACGCGTGAGCTCATCGTGGCCGCCCGGGAGCAGGCCAGGCTGGCCCTGCAGGAGGCGCGCCGCAGCGTGTGGAACCTGCGCCCCATGCCACTCGAGGCGGCCGGGCTGACCGCCGCCATCGCGCTGGAGGCGGAGCGGTTCGGCAAGCGGACCGGGATGGCAATCACTGTGCGCAACGACGGTCTGCCGCGCCAGCTGTCCCTGGTCCCGCAGTCGGAGGTCGCCGTGTTCCGCATCCTCCAGGAGGCGCTCGCCAACGCCGGCCATCACAGCCAGGCGCAGATCGTCGAGGTCGAGCTCCGCATCGTCGATGGAGACCTGCTGCTGACCGTCAGTGACGACGGCGCCGGCTTCGACGTCGAGCAGGACCGCATGGCGGCATCGGCACCCGGCAGCTTCGGGATCGTGGGCATGCGCGAACGTGCCCGGCTCATCGGCGCGGCCCTCGAGGTGACCAGCTCCGCTGTGGGTGGGACCAGGGTGTCGGTTCGGGTGCCGCTCGAGCTCCAGGACGCGGCGGCGTCCGCCTGACCCAGGTGCCGTCGATCTCCCCCGGCCCAGAGGACGACGCCGTGCCCGGCGCAGCGCCCCACGTCATCCGCGTGCTCGTGGCCGACGACCACCCGGTGGTGCGCCAGGGCCTGTGCACCATGCTCGAGCTCGAGGACGACATCGTGGTGGTGGGGCGAGCGGCCGACGGCGAGGAGGCGGTGAGCCTGGCCCGCAGCGAACGCCCCGACATCACCCTGCTCGACGTGCAGATGCCCATCCTCGACGGCATCGAGGCGCTGCGCCGCATCCGCGCCGAGGACCCCGACGCCAAGGTCATCGTCCTCACCACGTACCGCAATGAGGACTACATCTTTCCCTCGCTCCGTGCCGGCGCCCGCGGCTACCTGCTCAAGGACTCGTCACGCGAGGAGCTGGCCAGCGCCATCCGCGCGGTGGCCGCGGGCGAATCGCTGCTCGACCCCGAGATGGTGCTCGCCGCGACGGACGACGCCGGGCTCACGGCACGGGAGCTCGACGTGCTGACGCTGATGGCCGACGGGCACAGCAATGCGCAGATCGCGGCCAGCCTGTTTGTCAGCGAGAACACCGTCAAGACCCACGTCCGCCGGATCTTCGACAAGCTCGGCTCGCGCGACCGTGCCGCCGCTGTGCTTCAGGCCTGGAAGCGACACGTCATCTGAGGCGGCGCCTCTGCCTGCTCCACATAGACTCCGGCCGCGATGACGAATGGGACAGGCATCGGGCTGATCGGCCTCGGGACAGTGGGCTCGGCTGTGGCCCGGCGCCTCGTCGACGACTGGGAGTTGCTCGGTAGCCGCGCCGGGAGCATCCCCGTGCTGCGCCGGGTCGCGGTCGCCGACCCCACACGCGGCCGCGACCTGGCCTTGCCGCGCGTCCACCTCGACGGCGACGCCGATGCGCTCGTCGACGATGAGGCGGTCGCGGTCGTCGTCGAGGTGATGGGCGGTGTGGACCGCGCCAGCGCCCTCATCGAGCGCGCTCTGCGAGCCGGCAAGCCGGTGGTCACCGCCAACAAGGCTGCCCTGGCAGCGCATGGGCTGGAGCTGTCCAGGGTCGCGGTGGAATGCGGCGTGTCGCTGCGCTACGAGGCGGCGGTGGGGGCGGGGCTGCCTGTGGTGGCCCTGCTCCGCGACAGCCTGCGCGGCGACCACGTGACCGCCCTGGAGATGATCATCAACGGCACCACCAACGTGATCCTCACGCGCAT
>Ga0208848_1000138_pt1 | contig 14155 bp, 14 predicted proteins | sample NGESurshal072012_2_FD_184455 | JGI IMG/M metagenome (GOLD analysis project Ga0208848, IMG submission 184455) | Arctic peat soil microbial communities from Barrow, Alaska - NGEE Surface sample 210-1 shallow-072012 (SPAdes) | ecosystem: Environmental > Terrestrial > Soil > Wetlands > Peat ... | reverse complement strand
CTCTTGCACTTACTGCGGACGGTCGCCTCAAGGACAATAGGCTGGTGAAAGCCGAATCGCGGGACGTCCTCATGCCGGAGCTCCAGGGCGCCGAGGAGATCACGGTCGGCGCGTGGAGCAAGGCGCTGGGCGAGCACGTGGCCGAGGGCGAGACCTTGATGGAGGCGCATACGGACAAGGTCAACGCCGAGATCCCGTCGCCCCTCACCGGAAAGGTCGAGCAGCTGCTCCTCGACGTGGGCGACCCGGTGAAGCCCGGCCAGGCGATCGCCAGGATCTCGCCCGAGTAGGGTTTGGCGCCCCTGCGCGTGGCGGTCGTCGGTTGCGGCGCAATGGGGGCCGCGACCGGCTGGAGGCTCGCGGCGCGGGGCGTCCAGGTCGTCTGTTTTGACCGCCATTCCCCTCCCCACGCGTTCGGCTCGTCGCACGGCGAGTCGAGGATCACGCGCACGGCATATTTCGAGGGACCCTGGTACGTGCCGCTGCTGCAGGAGACCTTTCCACTCTGGCGTGAGCTGGAACGAGCCGCGGGCGAGCGCCTGCTGACGCTGAACGGTGCGCTCATGATCGGGCCTGAGTCCGCCGATGCGATCACCGGCGCGCTCTCGGCCGCCGCCACGCACGGACTCAATGCGAGGCTGCTAGACGCGGATGAGGTGCGTCGCCTCTACCCAGGTCATGTCATCAGCGGGGAAGACGTCGCTGTCCTCGATGCCCAGGCCGGCTTCGTCCGACCCGAGGCCGCGGTGGCCGCGATGATCGGCCGCCTGGTCGCGCTTGGCGGAGAGATCCGGCGCGGTGTAGTGGTTGCTGACGTTAACAATCGACCAGAGGGCGTTGAGGTCGTGACCGATGAGACGCGTGAAACATTCGACGCCGTCGTAATCGCGGCGGGCGCGTGGATGTCCGAGCTCGCAGGCTGGCTTCCCCTGACCGTGGAGCGCCAGGTGCTCGCGTGGTTCGAAATCGAAAGAGGCGCTGACTGGCTCGCGCCCGACCGGTTTCCGGTCTTCATCCGCCAGACCGAAGACCTCGGCGACATCTATGGCCTCCCGACGCTTGACGGCGCCTCGGTGAAGATTGCGCGCCACCACGATGGAGACGCAACCGACCCGAACAACGTCAGGCGGGAGGTCACCGACCACGAGCTCGACCCGTTGCGAACCTTCGCGGCGACCTACCTGCGCGGCGTGACCGAGCGGGTCACCAGGACGGTGGTCTGCATGTACACCAACACTCCCGACGATCATTTCGTGGTCGATCGCCATCCCGAAGACGAGCGCGTGGTGGTGATCAGCGCTTGCTCCGGGCACGGGTTCAAGTTCGCACCCGTGATCGGCGACATCGCGGCGGACCTGGTGTGCGACGGCCGGACGTCCAGAGACATCTCGCGCTTCTCGGTCGCGCGATTTTTTACCCCACGAACTCAGAGGCTAACGCCGTGAGTTCGCGGGGACCCCTTTAATTTCGCAGCGGCCCGTCTAGCGCTTCGCAGACGGAGTATTGACCACGGATTCCTCGTCTTCGCCTAACTTGCGACCGAACCACCAGGCCAGTCCCAGAAGGATCACCACGCCGATGGCGAAGGGTATGGCAAAAGGGCCGAGCGTGGTCGCTACCGTCTGGTAGTGCTGACCCAGCTTGAGCCCGGCATACGCAAGGGCCAGATTCCATGGGACGGCCCCCGCCAGAGTGGCGAGCGTAAACCTGAGATAGCCGATCTTCGAGAGCCCTGCTGGAAACGAGATGTACGTGCGGACGATCGGCAGCAGGCGCCCCACAAGAACTGCCCAGAGCCCGAAGCGATCGAAGAACCGATTCGCCAGGCGGAGATGGCCCCTGCTCAAACCCGCCCACCGACCGGCGCGGCTGAGCACCACCCGTTCGCCATAACGGCGGGTCAGGTAGAAGGCGATCAGCGAACCGGTGAGGTTCGCGACGCTCGCAACCAGTACAACCAGGACGAAGTTGAGCTTGCCCTGGGAGGCGAGTGCCCCTCCAAGCGGCACCACGATCTCGCTCGAGATCGGCAGGCCGGCGCTTTCGCCCGCCATCGTGACGAAGATTGCGATGTAGCCCCACGACGCCACCAGGCTGATCAACCACTGCGTCATCAAGCGCTCCTTGGAGTCTCTTCCGCGCGAAAGGGCAGCGTGCGGACCTGTTGGTCGTCGACGAGGATCTCGAAGTTGTAGAAGCCTGGGTGGGGAATGCCGACGCCACTCAGGTTGATCACGATGTGGGCCGCCAGGTCCCAGCCATGAGGATGCTCGGGCGGAACCTGTCGGGCTGGAATCGTCAGGACGATGGGCTGCGACAGCACCGCACCGCCGTCCTCGTCGCTGCAATGCACCTCGACCGTGTGCGGACGCTCGGACTCCAGGCGGGTTGTCAGCAGCCTTATCACCATCGAGCCGCCGAACGCCGCGGGGTATTGGTCACGCCGGAGCGTGTCGATCCCGGCGCCGAGGATGTACACGAGCCCGTTGGGCGGCCCCTCGGCGGCGCTGGCGAGCAGCGCCCAATCAAGCCTCATCGAAAGGGATTATCGGTGGACGGCGACATCGGGCGTATGGGGTTCGCCGCCTGCGGCCACTGCAGTGCGCCCACACACCCGGGACAGGCTGCGACCGCCATCGCCCACCGCCGTCGCCAGGCTCTTGGCAAAGCCCGTCGGGTGATGCACTCGAGAATTGGTGGGCCCGGTTGGGATCGAACCAACGACCAGCCGATTATGAGGCCCGCCCCTGACCGTCTCAGAGAGTGTCAGGGAGTGTCAGGCGTACTCAACGAGCACCAGCGACGAGTCGTTTCTGGGTCACAGAGAGTCAGGGAGTGTCACGGCGCTGTTGTCAAAACTGTTGTCAAAACCGATGCGCTGAGATTTGCCAGTGCTGGCACGGATGCCGGCGACAAAATCTCACAAGAATTTACTTGGTGTGTCACAGCGTGTCAGGACGTGTCCTGGCGTGTCAGAGCGTCTCAGGCCGTGTCACGCATCACATCGCGCCGTCGTTTCGATGGGTTGCCAACGTCCAAACCTGGGGATACGGTGCAACGCATGGTGCAGGGTTTGCGCGAAGTCCAGGAAGTTGCGGCCGACGCCGGCGAAAGCCGAGTGTCGGCTCGGCCGGCAGCGGCCTGGCACGGAACGCGTATCACCGTGCCTTCCATTGCGTTTGCAGCGGTTTCTTCAGGTACCGGTTGTGGCTACCCATCGAAGATCGAGGGTCGGCGATGAGCGCCGGGCGCCGAGGCAACGGCGAGGGCACGATCGTGAAGCGAGCTGACGGACGCTGGGCGGCAGCAATCATCTTCGACGGATATCTACGGAAGTGGATCTACGGCAAGACGCGCCGTGACGTCTCCGACCGCTTGAGGAAGATCCGGAGCGACGTAGCTGAGGGCCGGCCCGTGATGAACGAGCGACTCACGATGGCTGAGTACCTCAACCGCTGGCTGTACGAGGTTGCAAAACAGCGCACGCGGCCGATGACCTGGCGCGGTTACGAACACCTCGTTCGTCTTCACATCCTCCCCACCCTCGGCCGGGTGCGGCTGGCCAAGCTCACCCCACAGCATGTCCACTCGCTGGTCACGCAGAAAGTGCGTGAAGGTCGGCTGTCGCCGCGGACGATCCAATACATGCACTCGGTGCTGAGGGCAGCTCTCAACCAGGCGGTGCGGTGGCGGATGGTCCACTACAACGCAGCGGCGATGGTCTCAACTCCACGCGTGACGCGCCGCGAGGTGCCGGCGCTCACGCCTGCCGATGCGCGCGTCCTGCTCGACGCCGCGAGAGGCGACCGCCTCGAGGCCTTGTATTCGGTTGCGTTGGCCCTTGGCCTTCGTCAGGGCGAGGCGCTTGGGCTCAAGTGGGCCGACATCAACCTCGAGGCCGGCGTGCTTCGAGTTCGCCGTGCATCGCAGCGAGTCCCACATCAGGGCACGCAGCTCGTCGAGACAAAAACCGAGCGAAGCAGGCGAACCTTGGTCATGCCTCAGATCGTCATCAACGCCCTCAGCGCAGAGCGCCTCGCAGGTGGAGAACGGTGGGTCGACCTGGACCTTGTCTTCCCAAGCGAACGGGGCACGCTCGCCGACGGACCTAACGTCACCCACCGGTTCCACAAACTCCTAAAGCGAGCAGAGCTGCCGCCGATGCGCTTCCACGACCTCCGCCACGCGTGCGCGTCGCTGCTGCTCGTTCAGGGCGTTCACCCACGCGTGGTCATGGAAACATTGGGTCACAGCCAGATAAGCCTGACCATGAACACGTACAGCCACGTGCTACCAGCTCTGCAGCAAGAAGCTGCTGACCGAATGGAGGCAATTCTCCAGCCCATGGCTATGATCCCGATCGGGTGAAGCGCGAACTTCTGTCCGAGGATCACGTGACACGCGCGCAGTGGCCGATTCTGTTCTGGGCTAACCGTGTGACGCTTGTCGGGCTGCTAGCGGGCTTTCTGATTTGGATTGGGCTCCTCGTCTATGCGGCCACGAGCCCCCCTTCCGCGGAAACGCAAAGCACGGTCAACGGGTTCGCTGGATTGTCGTTTCTGCTGGGAGCTTTGAGCGGTCTGATCTTCATCGTTACCGGATACGTCCGGCTATACATGGTCCATCGCCTTCCGGGCAGGGTCCCAACGACGCGGGCGTCACGGACCGTGGGACGTGCGGGCATGATCCTCGCGATCGTCCTACTCACTACCGCCCTCCTGGCCGGGTGGGTGCATTGGTCGATCACTACAGCAGTTGTCTTCGTAGTTGTCGGCGGCGGCCTTCTTCTCGTCCAGCGCTGGCGCTGATGGTCGCGTCGTTTGCATGCTCGCTCCCAGCGTCTCCTTCCAACCGCCTTCACCTTCAGGGCTGATTCCGCAGCTGTCCGCGGCCGTTGGGGGCGGTCGCGCTGATAGATTTGGCGTGGACTCTTTGCGCGCAGGCCCTAGCATCGATGGATGCCTTACGCACTCGGGCTAGCGGCAATCTTCTTCTTCATCTTGGCCGTGATCAATGACAAGTCGTGGTTTAGAGGCTCTATCAGTTCGGAGTACAGACCGTTCAGAATCGTTCGCCCACTGTTTGTGTTCTGCGGCATTTTGTTCTTGACCGGGGCTGTCCTGTACGCGCTAAAGGCCTAGGCCCAGATTTACCGCAGAGTTCGCTATTCGGTCGCGATACCCCTGGAGCAGCATCGCTAGGCCACACGGCTACCTTCGTGCCCGGACCGCCACGAACACCAGGGCAATTGCCAGGAAGATAAACGCAAGCCCAACAACATTCTTCGCCATACCTAGTACAAGTCCAACCAAGAAGACGGCTACAAAGACTGTCCAGAGAACTCTCTCCCGAGTCTGGGCACTCCCCCAAGCTACCCGCAGACTAGGGAGTTGGCGCGGCACTGCGCTGTCCGAGGAGACGTCCGGTCGCCAGTGGTCTTGGATCGCAAGCCACGTGAAGAACACGAGAACTGCTGCCATGACCAGGAAAGCGACAGCGAGTATCAGGACGACCCACCCGCCCCTACCGGATATGACAAACACCGAAGCTGCACCGCCCAGAAACACGGTGAGGCAGAGATGACAAACGAACGCGACCTTCGGGTGGGTGTCCCAGAGGCGGCCGAGGGCGGCGCCTACCATCGCGCGGATGATAGGTCGAAGCGTGCGCTATGTATAGCGCGCGCCAACCCCTGGGCTTCCCCGCCCGAACTGTTGTCAGAATTGTTGTCAAACCGCCTGCCGACGGCGGCTACCACCACCAAGGAGGCTCGAAATGAACTCGAAAATTGGTGGGCCCGGTTGGGATCGAACCAACGACCAGCCGATTATGAGTCGGCCGCTCTGACCAGCTGAGCTACGGGCCCTCCGGGTGAGTCTATCCGCGGCTAGTTCGATGCGTCTGGCCCACGCGCGCCGTTCATGTTTCACGGGCGCGCCGGCCTGGGTAACGGAATGCCAGAGCTGTACGGTGGGTAGCTACAAGCGATGTTGATGGCCCTAGGACTGCTGATTCTTCGACTCGTGGTCGGACTCACAATCGCCGCTCACGGCGCCCAGAAACTCTTCGGCTGGTGGGGCGGCCCCGGGATGACGAAGTGGACCCAGGGGGTCCAGAGACTTCGCATTCGCCCAGCCCGGCCGTGGGCCTGGATCGCCGCTCTATCGGAGTTCGGAGGCGGTCTTCTGCTCGCGCTTGGCTTGCTTTCACCCCTGGGAAGCCTGGCGATCGCCGGCGCCATGCTTGTGGCCGTCGCCACAGTCCACCTGAGCAAAGGGTTCTGGGCGGCCAAGGGCGGATACGAGTTCACTCTCTCCCTCATCACCGGCGCCGCGGCGATCGCGCTCACCGGCCCTGGCGCCTACTCGTTGGACAGCGCGCTGGGCATCCACCTGCCCGAACCGGCCACCCTGATCGTCGGCACGATCGCGCTCATCGTCGGCGTGACCGGCATGCTCGTAACGCGCAGCCCCAAGGTCGCCGAGACCAAGCCGCAGGTGACCTAGACCGTCTAGCGTCTCCTCAGCCCGGCGCGATCGCTTCGACCTCGTTGCCGTCCGGTAAGGGCTTCTTAGGGTAGTACTTCACTCGACGCCGGTAGGTGCTCATCCGACCAAGTCAAGGGCTGAGCTGGCTCGTCCTGAAAGACCTACTCCGGAGTCGTCAGCTACTCCGCGCCGAGTTGATCGCCGCAGCCAGGTCACTCGCACCCTGTTGGGTGCAACCGCAGGTGATGGCGGCGGTGCCGCCGTCGATCTCTGCGAGAGTGATGGGGTCCGACAGGAACTTCGCGCAGGCGGTGGACGTGGGCGCCTGCGCGAGGCAGGCCAGGTCATAGGGTTGAGACACGATGGCGACGTAAGCCGCGTTCTCCCAGCTGTCGATGTCAGCCTGGGTCAGCTCCAGCCAGATCGCCAGGTGCCGCATGGCGCAGCCGGGGCCCGCTCCGGATGCATCACCCGGGCAGGCGGCCACGTTGTCGTGCGTGAGCTTCGCGAACAGCTTGGAACCGGCGGGTGTGAAAGTGACGTTCAACATCCAGGTGTTTCCGGTGGCGTCGGTTACCGCGGTGGCCGCCTGAACGTCATGGCCCGTGAGGCCGCTCAGGGCCGGCTTGTAGCTGGGCTCCGGACCATTCGTCACCTTGCTGTCCGGCACCCAGGTCGTGAAAACAAGAAGAGCGCTCACCGAGGTCGTCGGACTGGGCGTGGCAGGGTGGTTGCCGCTTGAGGCGGAACCCGAGTCACAGGCCACGAGCAAGAACGCGATGCCGATGACAACTCTCGTCAATCGCATGTCGATATTCTGCTCGGCCTTGGCCGGTCTCAGTCATTGCGGAGAGATGATCTCCACTTCGTTGTTGTCCGGGTCGTCGACGTAGAAAGTCCGCACGCCCTTCAGCACGGGATGGACGCCGGATCGCACCTCGAAGCCCGCAGCGGTGAAGCGGTGCTGCAGATCGTCGTACGCCGGGCCGTCCACGCGCAAGGCGAGATGATGCAGGACACGCTTGGGCTTCTCGCGGGGAAACTCGACCGACCGGTCCGGGTGCGGGATCAGCACGATCATCTCCGGCACCCCCGCACCGCCTTCACCCGCGCGCAGGAACTTGTTCGGTAATTCCGGCGGCGATATGACCTCGAGCCCAAACAGGTCGCGATAGAAGTGCAGCGCCGCCTCCATGTCTCGGACCCAAAGCACGATCTCGGCGAGACCCGACACGCCGGTCATGCCGCGATCGCAGACACCATCGCCGCCAGGTTGACATCCTTTGCCCGCGGTGGGACCGAGCAACCCGGCGCCAGCAGCAAACCGCGACCGCCGGTCTCCGCGACCGCGCGACGCGCCTCAGCTTCGACCTCTGGCGGCGGGCCGTAGAGCAAGCTCGCGCGCTGGCCGAGACCGCCCATCACCGCCCGGCCGCTCAGCTTTCTGCCCTCCGCGAGCGAGGGGTTGCCCTGGTTGTGAATCGACCAGCTGACCACCTGCGCCGGCAGGTCCCGAGCCAGGCCGAAGTTCAGGTTCGAACCGCACAGATGCACGACGTTGAACCAAGCCGCGGCCGGCATCTGCCGGAGCACTCCTACGTCGTACGGGAGCAGCTGCTCGCGATACGCGCTTTCGGACATCGCGTCCTTGCTGGTGTAACCCGAGATCGCATAGAAGATGCCCGAGGCGCCGACACCGATCGAGCGGCGGCCGAAGTCGATCAATGCATCGGCGATCCTGTCCAGCGCCGGGCGCACCAGCTCCGGGTGCTGCCGCAGCTCGCGCCTGACGCGTGCTGACGATTTACCGACCAGGTAGCCACCGACCGTGATCGGGCTGAACACGGTCTGGATCACGGGCACGTCAGCGCCGAGCTCACGCGCCACCATCGCGATCGACTCCACCTGGTCGTCCAGCGCCTTTGGATTGACCAGTTCCACGCTCCGCCAGGCGTCGAGATCCGGGACGGCTGGGCTGACCAGCACCGGTCCCTTGAGTCGATGGCCGGCCGGTTTGTACACCGACCCGAACGCCTCGGCAAAGCTGCTCGCGCGCGGCTGGAACTTCACGAAGTCCCAACCGAACTGTCGCGCTCGCTCGACGGTGATGGCTGCGAGCGCCTGCGGCGACCATTCCTCACGATAGGTGTGTCCCCACGCGCCCACCGGCGGCCGGTCGGCGACTCCCATCGCGATTGCAGCCTCCACACGTCCGCGGCCGTTCATCGGTTCGAGTTTAAGCTGGTCTGGACGATGACTCGGCGGACGCGGCGGGAGATTCGGTGTCCAGGTGGTCCCAGCCCTAGGCGCCGACGAGCACGCGAGGGAGCGCATCGCTTAGATGCGTGACCGAGCGCGCACAGGAGGCAACAACGGGATGGGGCCGCATGGGCGCCGAAGATCCGGCGTGTCCGCCGGGGCGTCGTCCTAGACGATGGACATCGCCCCCGAGGCGGCGCGGCTGAAAGCCGCGGCCGAAGCCAAACCCTTGCGATTGCCGGTGAACCGGCGCGTCGATGAGACCCACCACGCCGTAACACCAGACGGCCTCTCGGTCTGGTACACGATCCAGGTCTCGCCTCATAGCCGCATCCAGGAAGCGATCTTCGAGCGCGCGGACCGCGTGCCCGCCGACGAGGAATGCCGGCACTGGCTCGACCTCTTGATCGTCGGCGCTGAGGCCATCGAGGCGCCCGGCCTTCCCGGCGCCATGACGCGAAGGTTCGAAGCTTTCGAGCGCAGCCCGGACCTCGAGGCGCCGCTCGCCTGATGCCACTGCATAGCTCAGTCGTTGAAGAGCTCCGGCGGATTGTCGGTCGCGAATCCGTCATCGACTCCGCCAACGACCTTCGCATCTTCGAGCGCGACGCCTCGATCGAGGGAGCTCTTCCCGACGCCGTCGTCCTGCCCTCGACGACCGAGCAGATCGCCGGCGTGATCAAGGTGGCGGCCAAGCACAAAATTCCCGTGGTGCCGCGCGGCGCCGGCACAGGACTATCCGGCGGCGCGGTCACGATTCGAGGCGGCATCGCTCTGCAGGTGACACGCATGCGCCGCATCCTCGAGATCGACGCTGTCGCTCAGACGGCGCTGGTCGAACCCGGCGTGGTCAACCAGGAGCTGTCCCTGGCCGCCGCATCGCACGGCCTCTTCTACGCGCCCGATCCGTCGAGCCAGAAGGCCTGCACCCTAGGCGGCAATGCGGCAGAAAACTCGGGCGGCCCTCACTGCCTCTATTACGGAGTGACCACCAACCACGTGCTCGGCATGGAGGTCGTGCTCGCGGACGGCAGCGTCTATTGGGTTAGCGGCGACGCGCCGGACCGCATCGGCCTCGACCTGTGTGGTGTGCTCGTCGGCTCGGAAGGCACGCTCTGCGCGATCACCAAGATCAAGGTCCGCCTGCTCCGCATCCCTCCCACCGTGGCGACCCTGCTCGCCGCGTTTCCGACCATCGAGACGGCGAGCCTTGCCGTGTCGGCGATCATCGCTCGCGGAATCGTGCCGGCGGCCCTCGAGATGATGGATCGCATGACCGTGGGCGCTGTCGAGGCCCACTACCACGCCGGCTACCCGACGGACGCGGGCGCCGTCTTGCTAGTCGAGGTCGATGGCATCGCCGAGTCGACCCGTGAATTGATGGCCGCGGTGCGCGAGGTGCTCGCCGAGAATCAGGGCTACGCGCTGCGCGAAGCGCAGACGCAAGCTGAGCGAGATCTCCTGTGGGCTGGCCGCAAAGGCGCAATCGGCGCGCTCGGCAGGATCAAGCCGAACTACTACCTGCACGACGGCGTGGTACCGCGTTCGCGCTTACCCAAGGTGCTGGCCGCCGTCGGCGAGATCGGCGAGCACTACAAGCTTCCGGTCGCCAACGTTTTCCACGCCGGCGATGGCAACCTGCATCCCAACATCCTGTTCGACCTGCGCGACCGCGACGTGCTGCACCAGGTTGAAGGCGCCGGAGAGGAGATGCTGCGCGCCGTCGTGGAACTGGGTGGCGCTCTGTCGGGCGAGCATGGCATCGGGTTGGAGAAGAGCGCGTTCATGCCGTGGGTCTTCAGCGCCGACGACCTGGATGCGATGCAGAGGGTCAAGCGGGCGCTCGACGTGGACGGGATCCTGAACCCGGGGAAGATCTTCCCCGACCCCTCGCGCAAGCAAGTTCATCTTGCGGGCCGCACCGGGCTCGCCGTCGAAGCGAAGTGGTGGTGACGGCTCCCGTGGTCGAAAAGCCAGCGACTGCAGAAGAGCTCGCGCGACGCCTGCATGAGGCGGCGGAGAGCGGATCGGCGGTCGTTCCCGTCGGCGGTGGAAGGGCCAGCAGCATGGGCGGCTCGCCGCTACGCTGCGACATGGAGCTTCACACGACCAGCCTCGACCGCGTGCTCGAGCACTCGCAGGCCGACATGGTCGTGAGCGTTGAAGCGGGCATCACCCTCGAGGCCCTGCAGGCCGAGCTTGGAAAGGCCGGCCAGTTCCTGCCGCTCGACCCTTTCAACTCACCCGGCCATACCATCGGCGGGCTGCTCGCGACGGGCTGGTCAGGGCCGCTTCGGCAGCGCTTCGGCACAGCGCGAGACTTTCTCATCGGCATTCGTGTCGCGCTTCCCGACGGCCATCTCGCCAGCGCCGGCGGGCGCGTGGTGAAGAACGTGAGCGGCTACGACCTGATGAAGCTTCACTTCGGTGCGATGGGATCGCTTGGCGTGATCGTGGCCGCCTCCTTCAAGGTGTATCCGCAGCCGCTGCACGACGTCACGGTCGAGACGTTGAACAGCTCCATGGAAGACGCGTGGGCGGCTTCGACTCGTGCCCTGGACCTTCCGCTCGCGCCGGCCGCGCTGGAGCTGTTCTCCGACGGACGCGTGCTGGCACGTTTCTTCGGCAGCCCGGACGCGGTCAAGCGCATGGTGGCGGAGCTCGGGTGGAAGACCGCGGACGCGTCGGTGTGGGCGGAGCACGCCAGGCGCGGGCCGGAATCCTGGGCTCGGATCGCTACGCCGCCCCACGCGCTGCGACAGATCCTGTCCGCCCTTCCGGCGAACGCGGAATGGTGGGCCTCGCCTGGCGCCGGCATCGCGCACTGGTCATTCGGAGACGGCTCCGACGACGTGCGCAGTGCACGCGCCGCGGCGGAAGCGGCGCAGGGCTCTCTCGTCCTGATGGCTGCGCCACCGGAAGTTGCCGGCCGGCTCGGCGCCTGGGGCACGCCGCCTCCCACCATCGAGGTCATGCGGCGAATCAAGCGAGCGTTCGACCCTGCAGGCATCCTGAATCCGGGAAGGTTCGTAGTGTGACGAGCAAACCCTTCGAGCTGTTGAGCGACGACGACCTTTCCACCTGTGTCCACTGCGGCTTGTGCCTTGACGCGTGCCCCACCTTCCGCGTCACCGGCCTCGAGACCGAGTCGCCCCGCGGCAGGCTCTACCTCATGACCCAGTGGAAGCGCGGAACGCTTCCGTTCGCAGAAGAGCAGGTTCGCCACATCGACCTGTGCCTCGGCTGTCGCACCTGTGAGGCGGTGTGTCCTTCCGGGGTCCCTTATGGGCGGATCATCGAGACGGGTCGCGCCGAGGTCGAACGGCTCCGGCGGCCGTCACCGAAGCGCACGTTGAGCCGCGTTGCGCTGCGGCAGCTGCTGGCGCACCCGTCACGGCTTCGCGCATTCGGTGCGGCGACCCGCGCGGCGCAAGCCGTGAGGCTCACCTCGCTCCTTCGCGCAGGCCGCCAGCTTCCTCGGCTCCATTCGCAATTCAGACGTCCGCCGGGCAACGTCGCACCGGCGGTGGGTGAGCGCAAGCACCGCGTTGCGTTCCTCGTCGGCTGCGTAATGCCGATCCTGTTTCCGCAATCGCACCAGGCATCGGTGAAGCTGCTCCAGCTCGCGGGCTGCGAAGTGTGGTTTCCGCCGGATGAGCGGTGCTGCGGTGCGCTGTTCGCGCACAACGGCGATCTCGAAAGCGCCGATCGACTGCGCGCTGCGAACACGCACACGTACCTCGCAGGGGAATTCGACGCGCTGGTCGTCGATTCGGCGGGGTGCGGCGCCCACCTGAAGGACTTCTACCCCGAGCTGAAAGGGAGGGTGAAAGACATCACGGAATGGCTCGCTGAGATCGGGCTTCCGGCGCCGAAGCGAGACGTGAACGTGCGCGTGACTTACCAGGACGCGTGCCACCTCGCGCATGCCCAGCGAATCCGAAAGCAGCCCCGCGATCTCATTCGGTCGCTGCCGGGGGTGGAGCTCGTCGAGATGCGCCACCCGGAGATTTGCTGCGGAGCGGCAGGCCTGTACAGCACGCTCGAGCCGGCGATGTCAAACAGCATCCTTCAGGAAAAGCTCGACGACCTCTCCGCGACACGCGCCGAGGTCGTGGTCAGCGCGAACCCCGGATGTCAGATGCAGCTGGAGTCAGGCTTGCGAGCTCGCGGATCGACGATGCAGGTCTTGCATGTGGCGGAACTGCTGGCGAGCGCCTACTAGAAAGACCGCCCCCCATCCGGCTTGGTTGTACCTCCCCGCTCGCCGGGGAGGTGGCGCGCAAGCGCGCCGGTGGGGGGATACGGCTAACGCTTCAGCTTGGGAAGAACGGCGGTCTTCGTCACGTCAACCTCGACCCGGGCCACCGCCAGCGTGACGTTGTCGGGCGCGCCGAGCTCGCGACAGCGCTCGATGACGCGCTCGGCCCCGCGATCCAGGTTGCCATCTTTCAAAAGAAGCCGGCCCATTTCCTCCACGCTCACGCCCGCCGTCTCGACACCGTCGCTGCACAGCACGATCGCGTCGCCTTCCTCGAGCTTGACCTTGTCCGCGAAGGGCTGGATCGCCTCCCACACTCCGACGGCACGCGTAAGGCGGTGCTTGAGCGGATGCGTCGCAGCCTCCTCCGGTTTGATGAGGCCGAGCCGCACCTGTTCCGCCGGCCATGAGTGGTCCTGCGACACCATCCTGGCGAGTCCGTTGCGAAAGAGATATGCGGGGCTGTCGCCCACGTTCAGCACCGCCATCTCGCCGGCCCGGATCGCGGCGATGACCATCGTGCTGCCCATGCCCGCCCAATCGGGGTTGTCGCGCGCCGCCTCGAACACCGCGGTGTTCGCTTCCTTGCATGCGCGCTTCAGGCGCTCGACGTCGGGACCTTCCTGCCCATCCTCGGCCAGGATGCTCGTCGCGGTTTTCGACGCGATCGAGCTTGCCGTCTGGCCCGCCGCATGTCCGCCCATTCCATCGCAAACCACGAGCAGAGTGTCAAGCCCCGCCTTGTTGCGCCAGACGACTACGGCGTCCTCGTTCTCCTCACGCTCGAGACCGGGATCGGTCGCCCAGGCGATCCGAAGCCGCATCAGTGCGTCGACGCCGTCGGCAAGGCCACAGATCGCGGCGACTCACTAAGCATTAGGCCCCAATGTGGGAGAAGGTCACCGCGTTCTGGCCGATGGTGACCCGGTCGCCATGATTGAGCTCCTTCTCCTGGATCGGCTCGCCGTTGACGAGGGTGCCGTTGGTGCTTCCCAGGTCGACGAGCCAGAACTGGTCCCCTCGCCGCTCGAGGCGCGCGTGGTGACCGCTGGTCGCCGGATCTCTAAGGATCACGTCGTTGTCCGGTGAGCGACCGAGGCGCAGGGCACTGTCGCCGGCGCGATGGCTGTGACCGGCATCTGGTCCG
>Ga0208848_1000136_pt1 | contig 14282 bp, 11 predicted proteins | sample NGESurshal072012_2_FD_184455 | JGI IMG/M metagenome (GOLD analysis project Ga0208848, IMG submission 184455) | Arctic peat soil microbial communities from Barrow, Alaska - NGEE Surface sample 210-1 shallow-072012 (SPAdes) | ecosystem: Environmental > Terrestrial > Soil > Wetlands > Peat ... | reverse complement strand
TCACTTTGCGGGTGAGCACCGTGATCGGCAGCCGGCCGATCGGATCGCTCGGCACCAGATCGGGGCGGATCGTGAGCCGGTACCAGCGGCCGGCGAGATACATCCCGTAGTCATGCGAGGACGCCGGGCGCACCGGATCGGCGGACGGGGCAACCGTGAAGCTCTTGGCCAGTGCGGCGAGCACTTGCTCGGCGTTGCGGCCGTTCAAATCCTTCACCACGCGATTGTAGTCGAGGATGGTCATTTCGCCTTCGGGGAAGATCACCGACAGGAAATAGCTGTGCGAACCCTCGCCCTTGCGCGCGGCAGCAACGCGCGCGGCCGCCGCCGAGCGGTGATGGCCGTCGGCGATGTAAATCGCCGGCAAGGCATCGAAGGCGCGGCTGAGCTTGCCGATCGTGGCGTCGTCGGCGATCACCCAGAGCTGATGGCGCACGCCGTCGTCGGCGGTGACGTCGACTTCCGGCTTGCCGGCGGCGGCTTGCGCCAGCAGAGCGTCGATTTCCGGCGCGTTCGGGTAACCGATCATTACCGGACCGGTCTGCGCATTGACCGCCTCGATCTGGCGCACACGGTCGTCTTCCTTAAGCGGCGTGGTCAGTTCGTGCTTGCGGATGCGGTTTGTGGCGTAGTCGGCGAGCGAGGCGGCGCAAGCCAAGCCGGTCTGCGTGCGGCCGCGCCAGGTGAGCCGGTAGACGTAATAGCTGGCCTTGGCGTCGCGCGTCATGACGCCGCCGGCGATCATCTTCGCGAGATTCTCGGCCGCCTTGGCGTAGACCGCGCGGTCGTAGGGGTCGGTCGCGGGGTCGAGGTCGATCTCCGGCTTCGAGATATGCAAAAAGCTCCACGGCTTGCCCTGGGCGCGGGCGCGCGCCTCGGCGCTGGAGAGCACGTCATAGGGCGGCGCCAACACCTCGGCGGCGCGGCCGGGCGCGGGGCGAAGTGCGTGAAATGGTTTAATGAGCGGCAAGACTTGTCTCCGGGGAGTCGGGTGATGGCGGTGCTTATTGCAGGCCCGGCCGCGAGCGGCAAGTTGGAACCGATTTCCCGATTGATTTCGGCCGGTAATTCCTGCACCTCACTGGGCATGAGCGACGAAGCCGCAATTCTGGCCGCCAATGCCGCCTATTACCGCGCTTTCACGAGTGCCGATTTCGCGGCGATGTGCCGCATCTGGGCTGATGACAACGTATCCTGCATTCACCCCGGCTGGCCAGTTCTGCTCGGCCGGCAGGCGATCCTGGAATCCTACCGCGAAATTCTGCGCAATCCGGACCAGGAGCGGATCGAGCCGCGCAACGAAACCGTGATGGCGACGGGCGACGAAGCCCGCGTGTTTTGCGTGGAATTCGTCGGCGGAGCGGCGCTGGCCGCGACCAATTTGTTCAAGCGCGTCAATGGTGCGTGGCGGATGACGCATCATCAGGCCGGCCCGATCGCCGCGCTGGTCGAGGAACCGGTTTTGCAGCCGTCATCGCGGCGGCTGAACTAGCGGAACGTGGGCGGGATCGAGCCGATGCGCAAACCCGCCGCCATCCTGATCGCCGGCCCGACCGCCAGCGGCAAGTCGGCCTGTTTCCACTAGATATTTGAAAGCAAAAGCCCGAGGCACAAAGAAATCACACCAGCTATAAAGACCTGCAATCGGTTTCTTAGTCCAAACACACCAAACTTTCCCACAATGAGTGTTGCTGCAAAAAGCAGATATCCGAGTTGTGCCAATCCATATCCAAAGATCATCATGATAGGTGCAGGCGTACGCGTTGCGATATAAATCATCGCGCCAATTGGGTAAAGAAGCGAAAGAGTGCTGAGCCACGGAAAAGTCCCGCCGTCCCTTAGCTTTTGTTCATAGGCAATATCGTCAGGTGTTGGTGGATAAAGGTCATCCGAATAATTGCGCGCTTGATCGATTGACATTCCTTGCCTTAGTGCGCGCTTAAAAGCGCCAAGGCGTTTTGCTGCTCTCAGCGAAAGCGTTGCTTGTTTGAATAAACCCACGTGCTTCCCCCGCGCCCGCGTGATTTATTAGCATAGCAGTTAGGGTAGCTAAGCGTATGGATAAAGCTGAAGTGGTCCTGATCGCCGGCCCGACCGCCAGCGGCAAGTCGGCGCTGGCGCTGACGCTGGCCGAGAAATTCGGCGGCACCATCGTCAATGCCGATTCCATGCAGGTCTATCGCGATCTGCGCGTCATCACCGCGCGCCCGACGCCGGCGGAAGCGGCGCGGATGCCACACCGGCTCTATGGTCATGTGGACGCAGGCGAAAATTATTCGGTCGGGCGCTGGTGCCGCGATGTCGGCGAGGCGCTCAACGAGATTGCCGCGCGGGGGCGCGTGCCGATCCTGGTCGGCGGCACCGGGCTTTATTTCAAAGCGCTGACCACGGGGCTCGCGGCGGTGCCGCCGATCCCGGCGGAAATTCGCGGCCAAGTGCGCGCGCGCATGGCAAGCGAAGGCGCGGCGGCGCTGCATGGCGAGCTTGCCAGCCTCGATCCGGTCACCGCGCAGCGCCTGATGGTGAATGACCGCTCGCGTATTTCGCGCGCGCTGGAAGTGGTGCTGGCGACCGGGCGCTCGCTCACCGACTGGCACCGCGAAGGCATGCCGGCGTTGGTCGATTCCGCGCGGGCCGCGAAAATCTTCCTCACCTGCGAGCGCAAGCAATTGGTGGCGCGCATCGAAACGCGTTTCGCCGCCATGCTGAAAGCCGGCGCGCTCGACGAGGTGAGGGCGCTTGAGCTGCGCCAGCTCGATCCCTTGCTGCCGGCCATGAAGGCGCACGGCGTGCCCTGGCTGATCCGGCATCTCAACGGCGAGATCTCGCTGGACGAGGCGGCGGCGGGCGCCATCATGGACACCCGCCGCTACGCCAAGCGCCAACTCACCTGGTTCCGCCATCAGATGAAGGATTGGCCGTGGGCGGGCCCGGAACAGGCGCAAAAGGCCCTTGAAACCCAGCTTGCGGGTGTCTGATCTGCAATTTTGGCGCACAAATGCGCTTGACCGGGGCCGGGGGCCCCACTATAAAGCCGCGCAACGAAAGTTCGAGCAGGTAAGGCAATGCGCAATATTATTACCGTACTGGTAAAGGTTCGGACGCACCCCTAGCCCTGACCAAGGGCCCCCAGGGAAGCGTCCGGACATGGCCCTTCGCGGGCCTTTTTTATTGCGGTGTGAGAAGGACGATGACGATGACACGCGAAATGACCGGCGCCGAAATGGTGATGGAGGCGCTCGCCGACCAAGGCGTGAAGCATCTGTTCGGCTATCCGGGCGGCGCGGTGCTGCCGATCTACGACGCTCTGTTCGCGCAGAAAAAGGTGCAGCACATCCTGGTGCGGCACGAGCAGGGCGCGGTGCACGCCGCGGAAGGCTATGCGCGCTCGACCGGCAAGGTCGGCTGCGTGCTGGTCACCTCGGGGCCGGGCGCCACCAATGCGGTCACGGGCCTCACCGATGCGCTGTGCGACTCGATCCCGATCGTCTGCATCACAGGACAAGTTCCTACTCACTTGATCGGCAACGACGCGTTCCAGGAATGCGACACCGTCGGCATCACCCGGCCGTGCACCAAGTACAATTACCTGGTCAAGCGCATCGAGGATCTTCCGCGCGTGCTGCACGAGGCATTCCACATCGCCGCCAGCGGGCGGCCGGGGCCGGTGGTGGTCGATATCCCGAAGGATATCCAGTTCGCCAAGGGGGTCTATTCCAAGCCGAAGGATTTCCCCCACACCGGCTACAAGCCCAAGCTCAAGGGCGACATGGAGAAGATCAAGCAGGCGGTCGAATTGATGGCGCATGCCAAGCGGCCGCTGTTCTACACCGGCGGCGGCGTGATCAATTCCGGCAAGGCGGCGAGCGATCTGTTGCGCGAGCTGGTCAAGCTCTCAGGCTTCCCGATCACCTCGACGCTGATGGGGCTTGGCGCTTTTCCCTCCGCCGATCCGCAATGGATGGGCATGCTCGGTATGCACGGCACGCTGGAAGCCAACATGGCGATGCACGATTGCGACGTGATGATCTGCATCGGCGCGCGCTTCGACGACCGCATCACCGGCCGCATCGACGCCTTCTCGCCCGGATCGAAGAAGATCCATGTCGACATCGATCCTTCCTCGATCAACAAGAACGTCCACGTCGACGTGCCGATCGTCGGCGACTGCGCGCATGTGCTAGAGGACATGGTGCGGCTGTGGCGCACCGGCGCGGTCCATCCCGAAAAGAAGGCGCTGGGCGACTGGTGGAAACAGATCGACAAATGGCGCGCCCGCAAGTCGCTCGCCTATCGGAATTCGAACGAGGTGATCAAGCCGCAATACGCCATCCAGCGGCTGTACGAGGCGACCAAGGACCGCGACTGCTACATCACCACGGAAGTCGGCCAGCACCAGATGTGGGCGGCGCAGTTCTACGGCTTCCAGGAGCCCAACCGCTGGATGACCTCCGGCGGCCTCGGCACTATGGGCTACGGCTTGCCGTCCTCGGTCGGCGTGCAGCTCGCGCATCCGAAATCGCTGGTCATCGACATCGCCGGCGAGGCCTCGGTGCTGATGACCATGCAGGAGCTGTCGACCGCGGTGCAGTACCGGCTGCCGATCAAGATCTTCATCCTCAACAACCGCTACATGGGCATGGTGCGGCAGTGGCAGGAATTGCTGCATGGCGGACGCTATTCGGAGAGCTATTCCGAGGCGCTGCCCGATTTCGTCAAGCTGGCCGAGGCCTATCACGCGGTCGGCATCCGCTGCGAGAAGCCGGGCGATCTCGACCACGCGATCAAGGAAATGATCGAAGTCGACAAACCGGTGTTGTTCGACTGCGTGGTCGATCCGAAAGAAAACTGCTTCCCGATGATCCCGTCGGGACGCGCGCATAATGAAATGATCCTCGGCGATGCGGCGGAAAAGCTCGAAGACGCGATCACCGAACAAGGCAAGGTGATGGTCTGATGAAACTCGCCATCATCGGCGCCGGCAATGTCGGCGGCGCGCTCGGCACCGCCTGGGCGCAGAAGGCCGGCCACGAGATCTGCTTCGGCGTGCGCGACCCGAAGGCGGACAAGACGCAAGCGCTGCTGCGCGCGATCGGCGCGAAAGCACGCGCCGGTACGGCGGCGGAGGCCGCCGCTTTCACCGACATCATCGTATTGTCGACGCCGTGGCCGGCGGCGGAAACCGCTATCCGTGCCATGGGCGGCCTGAAAGGGAAGATCCTGCTCGATTCCACCAACCCGCTGACGCGGGGACCGGACGGCATCAGCCTGGAGATCGGGCACAGCATTTCCGCCGGCGAGAAAGTCCAGGGCTGGGCAGCAGGCGCCTCGGTGTTCAAGACGCTCAACACCACCGGCTTCGGCAATATGGCGAACCCGGTCTTCAACGGCGTGAAGTCGGTGATGTTCGTCGCCGGCGACGACGCGGCGAACAAGCCGAAGGTGATCGATCTGGTCGGCCAACTCGGCTTCGACGTGGTGGACGCCGGCCCGCTGCGCAATGCGCGCCTCTTGGAGGCGCACGCCATGCTGTGGATCGACCTCGCGCTCGCGCGCGGCCGCGGCCGCGACTGGGCTTTTGGAATTCTGCGACGATAAGGACGAATGTCATGAACGCTCCCTCGACAAGCCACTATCCGGCGGCGCCGACGGCGCAAAAGTCGGAGAGCCATACGCTCTCGGTGCTGGTCGACAACGAGCCCGGCGTCTTGGCGCGCGTTATCGGCCTGTTCTCCGGCCGCGGCTACAATATCGAGTCGCTGACGGTGTCGGAGACCGAGCACGCCAAGCATTTGTCGCTGATCACCGTGGTCACCACCGGCACGCCGATGGTGATCGAGCAGATCAAGAACCAGCTCGACCGCCTGGTGCCGGTGCACCGCGTGGTGGACATGACGCTCACTGGCCGCTCGATCGAGCGCGAGCTCGCCATGGTCAAGATCAAGGGCAAGGGCGAGCACCGGGTCGAGGCGCTGCGGCTGGCGGACGCCTTCCGCGCCCGGGTGATCGACGCCACCACCGAAAGCTTCATATTCGAGATCACCGGCAAGAGCGACAAGATCGACCAGTTCGTCGAGCTGATGCTGCCGCTCGGCTTGGTCGAGGTCTCGCGCACCGGTATCGCCGCCATCGCGCGCGGGCCGGAGGGGATGTCGGCCCGCTGAGCCGGGCTTGTCCCGGCGGCACATTGAATCTAGAAGCAGCGCTACGAAGAACGAACGGCCCGACTGAGCGGCCCAAATAGGGGTTAAGTATCATGCGTGTTTATTACGATCGCGACGCCGACCTGAACCTGATCAAGGGCAAGAAGGTCGCCATCATCGGCTACGGCAGCCAGGGCCACGCCCACGCGCTGAACTTGCGCGACAGCGGCGTGAAGGAGGTCGCGGTGGGCTTGCGCAAAACTTCCGGCGGCGTGAAAAAGGCCGAGGCCGAGAAGTTCAAGGTCATGGAAGTGGCCGACGCCGCCAAGTGGGCCGACGTGATGATGATGCTCACCCCCGACGAATTGCAGGGCGACATCTATCGCGAAAGCCTCGTCGGCAACATGAAGCAGGGCGCGGCGCTGATGTTTGCGCATGGCCTCAACGTGCATTTCAACCTGATCGAGCCGCGCGCCGACCTCGACGTGATGATGATCGCGCCCAAGGGCCCCGGCCACACCGTGCGCTCGGAATATCAGCGCGGTGCCGGTGTGCCCTGTCTGCTGGCGATCCATAAGGACATCTCCGGCAATGCACACGATCTCTGTCTCTCCTATGGCGCGGCGATCGGCGGCGGGCGGGCCGGCATCATCGAGACCACGTTCAAGGAGGAATGCGAAACCGACCTGTTCGGCGAGCAGACCGTGCTGTGCGGCGGCGTGGTGGAACTGATGAAGGCCGGCTTCGAAACCCTGGTCGAGGCGGGCTACGCGCCCGAGATGGCCTATTTCGAATGCATCCACGAGATGAAGCTGATCGTCGACCTGATCTACGAAGGCGGCATCGCCAACATGAATTACTCGGTGTCGAACACGGCGGAATACGGCGAATACGTTTCCGGCCCGCGCGTGATAACGCAGGAGACGCGCGCCGAGATGAAGCGCATTCTGGCCGATATCCAGTCCGGCCGCTTCACACGCGACTGGATGCTGGAGAATAAGGTCAACCAGACCTCGTTCAAGGCGACGCGCGCCAAGCTGGCCGAGCATCCCGCCGAGCAGGTCGGCGCCAAGCTGCGCGAGATGATGCCTTGGATCAAGCAGCGCGCGTTGGTCGACAAGACGAAGAATTAGTCCGTGTCCGTGCCTATCCCCGCCTCATCCTGAGGAGCGCTCGAAGAGCGCGTCTCGAAGGATGGGGCGGCCACATGGTTCGAGACGCCCGCTGCGCGGGCTCCTCACCATGAGGCCGGGATAGACTAAGGCGTTATTTCTTAATTTGCTCCGCCAACCAGCGCGCCACATCATCGGGCGTCGTGCCGCCGTCGGCGGCGCGGGCGTTGGCCGCGCGCATCAGTTTGATGGGAATGGTGCCAATCAGCGGCTTGAGCGCGGCGATCAGCGCCTCGTCGCCGGCGCGGCGCGGCGACAGCAGCAGGATGGCGTCATAGGGCGGGATCGCGTGTCGGGGATCGTCCAGCACGACCAAGTCATATTTCGCGATCTGGCCGTCGCTGGTGTAGGCCGAGATCACGTCCACCTCGCCGTCGGCCGCGGCGCGGTACATGAAATCCGGCTGCATGGTGCGCTGCGCGCGGAAGGCCAGCCCGTAGGCCTTTGCGATCGCCGCCCATTCCGGTCGCGCGAAGAATTCATAGTCGCCGGCGACCGAGAGTTGGCTGGCGTGGCGCGCGAGATCGGCGATCGAGCGGATGTCGAGCGCCGCAGCTTTCTTGCGCGTCATTGCCAGCGCATAGGAATTCTCGAACCCGAGCGAGCCCAACATGCGGATACGGTACTTCGCGTTCAGCCAGCGAGCCACTTCGCCTAGCACCGCCTCGCGCGGCGGCGCGTCGGTACGACCCATGCGGTTGGCCCAGAGCGTGCCGGAATAATCCACATAGGCGTCGATGTCGCCGGCCACTAGCGCGTTGAAGATGACGGCGGAGCCGAGCCCGTCGCGACGCTGCGCCGACAGGCCGTTGGCGGCCAACCGCTGCTCGATCAGCGCGGCCAGCACATATTGCTCGGTAAACGGCTTGGCGCCGATCACGTAAGTGCCTTGCGCGCGGCTATGGCCGGGCAAGAGCGCGGCCAGCACGACCAGCACCAACCCGGCGCAGCCGGCGGCGATTTGCAGGCGGCTGTGCGAGGCGACACCGCGCTCCATCAGCGCCAGCAATTGATCGACCACCAGCGCCAGCGCCGCCGCGGTGACGCAGCCGAACAGCACGAACACCCAATTCTGCGTCTGCAAGCCGGCGAAGATGTAATTGCCGAGGCTGGTCTGCCCGATCGGCGTCGACAGCGTGGCGGTGCCGATCACCCACACCGCGGAGGTGCGGATGCCGGCCATGATCACCGGCATCGCCAGCGGCAGCTCGATATCTCGCATAAGCCGCCCCGGCGTCGCGCCGAACAGGCGCGCAGCCTCGCGCAACGATGGAGCGATGCCGTTAAGTCCAACCACGGTATTGCGCAGCACCGGCAGCATCGAATAGAGCGTCAGCGCTAGCACCGATGGAAGAAAGCCGAGGGCGGAGAAGCCTTTGCCGAACAGCCGCTCGGACAGGCCGGCGAGCGCGAGCAGCATCGGGTAGAACAGCGCCAGCAGCGCGAGCCCGGGAATGGTCTGGAACACGCTCGCCACGGCGAGCAGGGCGCCGCGCAGCACCGGGTGCTGCCGTGAGGCGATCGCCAGCGGCAGGCTGACGCCGAACCCGATAGCGAGCGCCGTGATGCTCACCAGCACGTGGCTGCCGAGGTAATCGGGCAGCCGCGCCAACGCATCGGCAAGACGGGCGTCAGTGTTCATCGCGGCGATGATGGCATGCGGCCGGGGGCTAAGAAACCCGCCGCCGCAGTCCTTATTTCAGCCCATCCCCTTGGTCTGCATGGCGAAAATAGCCGCCCGCGCCCGCTTTCTCTTGCAATGACAATTTGATTACAGTCATATGACGGCGGGCCGTGCGCTGGGGCTAACAGCGTGCTCATTGCCGGGCATGGCCGTCCGCTGGCCATGCTGTCTGCCGCCTCCACTCTGCTCAATCGCCTCGCGTTTTCCGAGACGATTTCCCGTCGTGATATAGCGACGCTTGTCACTGTTGCGGGCCTTCATCTCGCCGCGCTCGTCATCATGGCGGCGACCGAAGTCGATCTGGTTGCGAAGATTGCCTTCCTGCTGGCCTGGGCGGCGTTGAATTGTGTGTGGCTCGCCGCGCTGCGGCGGCCGGCGATCGCGGCATTCATGTCGCTGGCGATGTTGGTCGCGCTCATCCTGTTTTCGCAATTCAAATACGACAAGCTGATGATGACGGTCAATTTCGTCGACCTGATGATCATCGATCGGGACACATCCGCTTTCCTGTTCACGATCATGCCGAATTTGCGCTGGTCGGTCACGCTCAGTGCGGTCCTCGCTGCGCCGCTGATGGCGCTGATCTGGCATTTCGATACGTTCCGCATTCGCCGGCGCATAACGTCCACCGGCGGCGCATGTTGCCTGGGCGCACTGGTGGCGCTCTCGATGTCGGTTCCAAGCGATTTTTTTGACGAGTTCTTCAACCACAACTACGTATCGAAATTTTCCCGCTCGGGCGTGGAGTCGATCTACGAACTGGCGACGCACGGGCTCATGGAATCGGACGGTGCCATCGCCGAGCACTTGAAGTCGGCGCCCAACGCCGCCTGCAATCCGGCGCGCAAGCTTCCGCACATCATCCTGCTGCACGATGAATCGAGCTTCGACATTACCGCCGCGCCCGGCATCAAAGTGCCGCCGGGCTATCACAAACATTTCCGGTCGTTCGACGGCGTGGCGCGCAAGCTTGTGGTCGAAGGCGCGGGCGGCCCGAGCTGGTTCACCGAATACAATGTACTCACCGGACTGTCGGCGCGCTCCTATGGGCGGTTTGCTACCTCAGTGACGCGCATCGCCGCCGGCCGCGTCGCGCGCGGACTGCCGCATGCGCTGTCCCGTTGCGGTTACAAAACGTTCAGCCTTTATCCGTTCTACGGCGCTTTTCTCGGCTCGCGCGGCTTCCAGACCACAGCCGGCATCCAGCATTATATGGACATGACCGATCTGGGGACGCGCGGTTTCGAGGCGGACAGCTTCTACTTCGACCAGGCCGAAAAGATCATCGCGCGCGAGCGCCGCAACGGTCCGCTGTTCCTGTATGTCTATACCGTCGCCAATCATTTTCCGTGGGATTCTCGACTGCGCCCCGAGCTGACCCCGGATTGGCACAATCTCGGCAACGCGCCGAACATCGATGAATATATCCGGCGGCAGGGCATGACGGCGCACGACTATGCCGCGCTGCTCGAGCGGCTCAAGCGGGACTTTCCGACCGAGTCGTTCCTGATCGTGCGCTACGGGGATCACCAGCCCGAGTTCGGCTATCGCATCATCGATCCGACGCTCAACGAAGCCGCGATCGCGCGTCACTTGCTGGCGTTCGATCCGCGCTACTTTACGAGTTACTATGCGATCGATGCGGTGAATTTCCAGCCGGCCGATCTGTCCTCCGCGCTTAAGACGCTCGACGCGCCGTATCTTCCGTTGGTGGTCCAGGAGGCCGCCGGCATGCCGCTCGATTCGTCCTTCGCCGAGCAGAAGGCGATCCTGCAACGCTGCCATGGCCTGTTCTATCGCTGCGCCGGCGGCGCCGAGGCGCGCCGTTTCAACCGGCTGCTGATCGCCGCTGGCTTGATCAAGGGCCTGTAGGCTTCGGGCTTTGCAAGCAGGTCGCGTCCTGGATAGCTTGCCTTGATCGGGGTTAATCGCTCAGGGACATGCATGGCAGGCGGTGCGACAGCAACTGCGCAAGGCAACACGCAGGCTACGGCCATCGCTCTCAGCGAAGTCTCGGTCGCATTCCGCCTCGGCGGCGGCGGCCTCTATACCGCCGTCGAGCGCGCCACGCTCAATGTCGCCGATGGCGAATTCGTCGCCATCGTGGGGCCGACCGGCTGTGGCAAATCCACGCTGCTCAACATCGCCGCCGGGCTGATCGCGCCGTCGTCCGGCCGCGTCGATATCTTCGACAGCCCGCTGGCCGCGCTCAACCGTCAGGCCGGCTATCTGTTCCAGGCCGACGCGCTGTTTCCCTGGAAGACGGCACTGGAAAACGTCGCCATCGGGCTGGAAACGGCCGGCACGCCCACGGTGGAAGCGCGTGCGCGGGCGCAAAGCTGGCTCATGCGGGTGGGCTTGAGCGCGTTCGGCGACCGCTATCCGCACATGCTCTCGGGCGGCCAGCGCAAGCGGGTGGGGCTGGCGCAGGTGCTGATCCGCGATCCGAAAATCCTGCTGATGGACGAGCCGTTCGGCCCGCTCGACGCGCAGACCCGGCAGATCATGGGCAACCTGCTGCTCGACCTGTGGAGCGGCGACCGCAAGGCGGTGCTGTTCGTCACCCACGATCTGGAAGAAGCCATCGCGCTGTCCGATCGCGTGGTCATCATGTCGGCGGGGCCGGCGGCGCGCGTCATCGGCGACTGGCGGGTGAAGCTGGCGCGGCCGCGCGACATCGGCGAGATCAAGCTCGACTATGCCTTCCACGAATTGCACCGCGACATCTGGCACATGCTCAAGGCCGAGGTGATCAAGGGCTACGCGCAGACGGAGGGGGCGTGATGTCGCGCACGCGGCTCATCGTCCTGCAGGTGCTGGTCGCCGTCGTCTCGATCGCGCTCTGGCACGTGCTCACGACGTACCAGATCTTCGGCGCGGTGCTGTTGCCGCCGTTCTTCTTTTCTAATCCGCTGGATGTGGCCCAGCAGATCGTCGCTTGGTTCGCTTCGGGCGTGATCTGGAAGCATCTCTGGGTGACGTTGATCGAGTCGATTCTCGCCTTCGTGCTCGGCTCGATCGGCGGCGTGCTGGTCGGCTTCTGGTTCGCGCGTCAGCCGCGCACCGCCGCGGTGTTCGATCCGTATGTGAAGATGGTCAACGCGCTGCCGCGCGTGGTGCTGGCGCCGATCTTCACGCTCTGGCTCGGCCTCGGCATCTGGTCGAAAGTGGCGCTCGGCGTCACGCTGGTGTTCTTCATCGTATTCTTCAACGTCTATCAGGGCGTCAAGGAAGTCAGCCCCACGGTGCTGGCGAATGCGCGCATGCTCGGCATGAGCGAGCGGCAGTTGATGCGCCACGTCTATTGGCCGTCGGCGCTGTCCTGGATGTTTTCCTCGCTGCACACCTCGGTCGGCTTTGCCGTGGTCGGCGCGGTGGTGGGCGAATATCTCGGTTCCGCGGCGGGCTTAGGCTATCTGATCCAGCAGGCGGAAGGCGTGTTCGACGTGGCCGGGGTGTTCGCCGGCATGTTCGTGCTGGCCGCCTTCGTGATCGTGATCGATACGCTGGTCACCATGGTCGAGCGCCGTCTGCTGGTCTGGCGGCCGCTGGTGGGCGACAGTAGGCCGTAAGCGAGCACTCGGCCGCCCTGCTCGCGTCGGTTGTAGCGATCTTGGATTTGCAGTATCATCTTGTTAGCCGTTGCCAGCATCAGGCCATCCGGTAAATTGAATGCTCGGCCGGGGAGCACCGTTGCCATGAAATACTCCGCTCGAATCCGCTTGCGCGATTATGCAATTGCGGCCGTGACCCTTGTTGCCGTCTTGGCCTATGCGCCCGAGGGCTGGTCGAGAACCCCGAGGCCGGCCGAGTGCCAGCAAATGACGGAAGCGCTGGCCAAGGCGCTGTTCGACGAATGGAACAAAGCGCTGCAACAGAACCCCGAGACGGTTGTGCGGACTTACACGCTGGACGCGGTCCTTCTGCCGACTTTCGAGAACGGACCGCTTATCGGCCGCGCCGAGATTCGCGGTTATTTCGACCATTTCCTCGAGCAGCATCCGGTCGGACGCATCGACACCCGGGCCATTATTCCCGCCGGTTGTAACACGGGCGTTGTCGCCGGGCTCTACACCTTCACGGTGAATGAGGGGACCGCGCGCGTGGACAAGCCGGCCCGCTATACCTTCGTCTACGTTTATGAGTCAGTACCCCGACGCTGGCTGATCGCACACCACCACTCGTCAGCGCGGCCACAGAAAGGCGCAGCGAAGTAACTCCGCCAGGCTGGCCACAATGGTCGAGAAGCGCCTGCGGGCGCGGCGGCCGGTGGTGCGCGATAGCAGGCCCTAGTCACGCCCGCCGCGCTGGCCTATCGTTTGGGTTGCAATGGCCTGCTGAAAGGCCAGTGGACCAGGGAGGATATCCATGCCCGCTCATCTCCGTCGGCTCGGCTTTGCGCTCGCCGCGCTCGTGCTGTCATCGGGTCTCGCGCTCGCGCAGACCAAAATCACGCTCGCCGTCGGCGGCGGCAGTTGCCTGTGTTATCTGCCGACGATCCTGGCCAAGCAACTCGGCGAGTTCGAGAAAGCCGGACTAGCCGTCGAAGTCGTGGACTTCAAGGGCGGCTCGGAGTCGCTCAAGGCCGTGATCGGCGGCAGCGCCGACGTGGTGTCCGGCTATTTCGACCACTGCGTCAATCTCGCCGCCAAGGGCCAGCACTTGCAGGCCTTCGTGGTCTATGACCGCTATCCCGGTTTCGCGCTGGTGGTCTCGCCCAAACACACCGCCGAAATAAATTTGATCAAGGATCTCGCCAACAAGAAGGTCGGCGTGAGCGCGCCCGGCTCCTCCACCGACTTCTTCCTGAAATACATGCTGAGCAAGAACGGCGTCGATCCAAATTCCGTCAGCGTGATCGGCGTCGGCCTCGGCGCTACCGCCGTTGCCGCCATGGAGCAGGGACAGATCGATGCCGCCATCATGCTCGATCCGGCGGTGACGCTGCTGCAAGGAAAGAACAAGGATCTCAAGATCCTCAGCGACACCCGCACCCAGAAGGACACGCTGGCCGTGTTCGGCGGCGAATATCCGGGCGGCGCGCTCTACACCAAGGCCGACTGGATCGCCAGCCACGAGAAGGAAGTGCAGGGCATGACCACGGCCATCGTGGCGACGCTCAAGTGGATCCATTCGCACACGCCGGAAGAGATCATGGCCAAGATGCCGCCGGAAATGGTCGGCAAGGACAAGGATCTCTATCTTGCCGCGCTCAAGAACACGATCCCGATGTATTCGGAAACCGGCCGCATGGACCCGAAGGGTGCCGCCGCGGTGCTGGCG
>Ga0208848_1000135_pt1 | contig 14306 bp, 12 predicted proteins | sample NGESurshal072012_2_FD_184455 | JGI IMG/M metagenome (GOLD analysis project Ga0208848, IMG submission 184455) | Arctic peat soil microbial communities from Barrow, Alaska - NGEE Surface sample 210-1 shallow-072012 (SPAdes) | ecosystem: Environmental > Terrestrial > Soil > Wetlands > Peat ... | reverse complement strand
CATTGCCGGTGTCGCTGCGCACGACTGCAGGCACCGCTGTCAGCCCTGCAAGTCTTGCAGCGCGCCAGCGGCGCTCCCCCGCGATCAGCTCGTAGCCGTCGGACAGGGGTCGCACGAGCAACGGCTGAAGCACACCGTGGAGCCGGATCGATTCGGCCAGCTCGCCCAGAGGTTCGGCGTCAAAACGCGTGCGCACCTGTTGGTGAGACGGCCGAATCTGGTCGACGGCGATCATCTGCGGCACCAGAGCTTCGCCCTCGCGCGACATCGGGATCAAGGCCTCGAGTCCGCGCCCGAGACCGCGCATGCGTGGTTGGCTCATCGTTCCAGCAGCTCCTTCGCGAGTGCGCGGTATGCAATCGCGCCTCGACACATGGGGTCGTATTCGATCACCGATTTGCCGTGACTGGGCGCCTCGCTGATGCGAACGTTGCGGGGGATCAGCGTTGTCAGGACCTCGTGCGGGTACGAGCGACGCACCGATTCGAGGACATCCCACGAAAGTGTGGTGCGTGCGTCAAATTGCGTCATGACGATGCCGGCGATGACGAGCTTGGGGTTGAGGCGAGAGCGTACAAGTTGGTGGGTGTACATCAGATGTCGTAGGCCTTCGAGCGCGAAGTATTCGCACTGCGTCGGAATCAGCATGCTGGTGGCCGCGGTGAGGGCGTTGAGGGTGAGGAGGCCGAGTGACGGTGGGCAGTCGATGATCAGGCACTCGATTGCGGGCTCGAGAGTTGACAACGCTTTACGAAGCAGCGTTTCGCGGTCGTTGAGCATGGCCAGTTCGATTTCGGCGCCCGCAAGGTCGATGCGGGAGGGAACAATTTCCAAACCGGGGACGCCGGTCGGCTGAGCGACCTGGCGCACGTCAGCGTCGCCTGTGAGCAGGTGGTAGACGTTGAGCCGGGCTCGAGTCGGATCGAGGCCGAGCCCTGAGGTCGAGTTCGCCTGAGGATCAAGATCGACCAGCAGGGTCCGGTGGCCGAGCTCCGCCAGAGCGGCTCCCAGGTTGATGGCGGTGGTCGTCTTTCCGACGCCGCCCTTCTGGTTGACCACTGCGATGATCGGCGGGGTGGTGGTCGCCAACATCTTGGGGTTGGCTCGCTCCACTGATCCAATATCTGGGGGCATACTGGGATTCTAGTTCAGATTACGGCGGTTGCCTAGCCAGCTTGTTATGGCTGGCCGGATGGCCCCGTGCACTGGAGAAGACCACGTAGGGAAGTCGCAGCCGGCTCGAGGGGCCCTCCCACTCCCGGGCCGGCCCCTCCCCCGCCTGCACACCGTGCCACGACGCTATTCGTTTCGTTTGCGCCCGCCAACCTTGCCTGTTAAGGATTCGCTGGGACCGTATGTCGGCGGCGGTTTGACCAGATGGCGTACACCGACACGACGACCAGTAGGGCCTCAATCGCGACCGCGACGTCAACCTGGGAACCGGCGACGCCGATGCCGACCAACAGGTTGTAGCTGATGTGGCAGACCGACGACGACGTTGTGTTCGTGAACTTTCGAATCAAGCCCAGGCCAAGGGCTATCACCAACACGGCGAGCGCCGCGAGCGACAGGCCGTATTGCGTGTGGATTGACGTGAAGAGGACTGCGGTGGCGATCAGGCCTAGCCGCGGTTGCAGCGCGCCCCTGAACAGGATCTCCTCGCAGATCCCGGGAGCCAGCGCGATGGCGGCTATTCCCACCGGACCGCCAAGCCCACCGAACAACTGCTGCGTGGTCGTGTCCACCTGTTGCGCGACGCCCGGCGTCCAGGCGTGGCTGAGCGCATCCATCGCCTGGCCGAAAGCGAAGAAAGCACCGGCCGCCGCCAGGGCGAGCACGATGTGCCACCAGGCCGGCGCGACCAGCCCGAGCCTCGTGGCCGCCTGGGACGCATTGCGCCGGATGAAAATTCCAACGCCCGCAGCGGCGAGGATGAGAAAAGGTGTCTCCTGGGCGATGAGGTCGCCGACGCCCAGCGGCGCTTGATTTGCCGCCGTAAGGCTCGTGAATGCGATCGACGCGACCTGCGTGCCGAACAAGAGCACCGCGAGAACGAGGGCGAGAGCGTGGACGGGGTTGTCGGGGTCGATCGGCAGGATCTGTGAGATACGCTCGCGGATGGGCTTCGACGCCAGTGCGGCCGCGACCACCGCAGTCGCCATGATTCCGACATCGACCGCAACCGTGCTTTGACCAGTCGCGCCGGCCGTCGTGGTGCCGGCGCCGGCCAGGTCCAGGGCACCGATCAGAAAGGCAATGCCGGCCGTGACTCCGGCGACGATGCCGATCTCAAGTTGCGCCCAACGGCGGCCCACGGCCACGTTCGCCAGGATCACCAGCGGCAGCGGCATCAGCACCACCGCCGCTGCTGCCGCGTCGAGGACCAGGTGGCCGCTCAGCCTGACTTAGAACCCTGCGCGGGTAGAGGCCCAGGAGTTGGGGGCGCGTCCGCCGGCTTCGGTGTCACGTCGATCAGCGGCCGGATCAGCTCGATAGGGAAGGGCAGCAGGATGGTCGTGTTCTTCTCCGAACCGATCTCCACCATGGTCTGAAGGAAGCGCAGCTGGAGCGCTCCCTGCTGCGACGAGATGACCGCCGCGGCATTGGCAAGAGTCTGCGACGCCTGGAACTCGCCGTCGGCGTTGATGACCTTGGCTCGCTTCTCGCGTTCTGCCTCAGCCTGCTTCGCCATCGCGCGCTGCATCGTGCTCGGTAGCTCGACGTCCTTGATCTCGACGACGGCGACCTTGATGCCCCAAGGCTCGGTCTGCTCGTCGATGATCTTCTGCAGGTTCTGGTTGATCTTGTCTCGATTGGCGAGCAGCTCATCCAGAGTCGCCTGTCCGAGCGCCGCTCTCAGAGTGGTTTGCGCGATCTGCGACGTTGCGTTGATGTAGTTGAGGACCTGAGTCACTGCCTTGCGCGCGTCGATGACCTGGAAGTAGATGACGGCATTCACCTTTGCGGTGACGTTGTCGTTGGTGATGACTTCCTGGGGTGGCACCTCGAGGGTGATCACGCGCAGGTCGATCTTGACCAGCCGGTCGATCCCGAATGGGATGATGAAGAAGAGCCCGGGGCCTTTCAACGCGATCAGGCGGCCCAGCCGGAACACCACGCCACGCTCGTATTCGTTGGCAATGCGCAGGCTGGAGAACGCTACGACCACGGCCAGCACGACGATCACGGCGAGGACGGTCAGGCTTCCGATATCCACTAGCTTTTCTCCTTAATCCTCTCGCTCTCACCGGGGTCGAAGCCGACCACTCTCAACTGAAGTCCATCGCGGCCGACCACGCGGACCGGCGCGCCCGTGTGGATCGGTTCGGGTGTTGCGACGGCCTTCCACAGCGCGCCTGAGACAAAGACTAGACCTTCCGGAGCAAGCTCCTCGCGCGCCTCGCCCAGGGCGCCGACCATGCTCTCGGCTCCGGCGAAGGCGGGTGCGCGTCGCGCTTCCCAGACCTTTCCGACGAACACGATGAAGAAGGCCAGAGTCACCGCGCCAGAGCCGAGCGCGACGACCGGGTTGACGCCGAGGCCGACCGGCCCGGTGTTGACCAGGAATGCCATGCCCAGGACGAGCGAGAACACGCCGCCCACGCTAAGGATGCCGTGTGTGTTGGCCTTGAGGTCCGCGAGGAACAGGATGAGCGCGAGCAGCATCAGGAGGGCGCCGGCGATGTTCACCGGCAGGTTGGCGAGGGACACGATCGCCAGGATCGCCGCCAAGCCGCCGACGACCCCCGGCAGGATCGCGCCAGGAGTCGAGAGCTCGGTGATGATCCCGTAGCCCGCGACGATGATCAGCAAGGCTGCGATGGTCGGATCGATCAGCGCATTGAGAAAGACTTGCCAGAACGGCATGGGCATGTCGTCGATGAGCGCACCAGCCGTGTGGAGGACAAGTGTCCCGCCCGTCCTCGAGACCGACCGCCCGTCGATGGCGTTCAGCAGCGAAGCCGGATCGGATGCTTCGAGGTCGGCGACATGCAGCTTGACGGCGTCTTCCGCGTTGATGTTCACACTGTTGCGCACCGCCTGCTCGGCCCAGTCCGCATTGCGTCCATGCATCGCGGCCAGGTTGCGAACTCGTGTCACCGCGTCGTTCAGGACCTTCGTTCCGAGATCACCGGTGAGGTTCGCCCCGGAAGCATCGATTGGGTGCGCCGACCCGATGTTGGTTCCAGGCGCCATGGCCACGATGTCGGCGGCCTGCGCGACGAAGAGGCCGGCCGACGCGGCACGAGCTCCGCTCGGGTAGACGTACGCGATCACCGGCACTTTCGAGTTGAGAAGGCTGGTGACGATGTCGTCCATGGAGGTGGAGATTCCGCCCGGGGTGTTGATCACCACCAGCAGGGCATCCGCCCGATCCGCCTCAGCGCGGCCAACCGCGCTCTCCATATACGCGGCCATGATGGTGTTGATGTCCCCGACGAGGTCCGCTCGCTCGACATGCGGAGCGGCGGCGGAAGCCTGCAACGGAACCAGGGCGGCCAGGGCGAACAGCACGAATCCGAACGTCAGCGCTGACCGCCTGCGCATATCCCGAGTATGGCAATCCTCGCTGCCGGGTGCCAATGTAAAACGTGGAACATTCGCGCGGCTGGAGGCGGGAACAGTAACTGCTCAAGCGCGTCTAAAATCGACTGCGTGGGGGTGAGCGGGAATCAGCACGCGCGGCGCCCGGACACAGTCGACAGCGATACCGAGACGATGCGCGACCTGTTGAAGCAGGTCGCGATGGCCCGGCCGCTGACCGACGGCGAGCAGCAACGACTGCTCGAGCGGGCCGGGCTCGGCGACAGAGCCAGCCAGGAACGACTGGTGGCCGTGAATCTCGGATTGGTGATCCGGCTGGCGAACGAACGCGGAGAACACGGCATGTCGATGCCCGACCTGGTTCAGGAGGGATCGATCGGACTTGTCGAGGCGATCCGCTCCTTCGCCAACAGCGGAGAGGGCGACTTCGTCCCTTTCGCCGCGCGGCACGTCGTCGCACAGATGGAAGCCGCCATCGCGGCAGAGGCGGCGGCAACCCGTGATGCCGATCGGCTGATCGCAGCTGCAACGGATTACGAGCGCACCCAGATGGTCATGCACCTCGAGCTCCACCGCAATGCGACTGAGATGGAGCTCGCGGAAAAGCTTGAATGGACTGTGGAGCGGACTCGCCACGTAGCCGAGGTGGTCGCGGATGCGCGCCGTCGCCACGATGAACAGATGCTCGAGTTCATCGATCCCCAAGACATCGACTTTGATCACGTCGAGGGCGGGGAATTTGGCGGGTAGCACGCCCCACCGTACCGCTCTTTACGACCGCCACGTCGCGTTGGGCGGCCGCATGGTCGACTTTGGAGGCTGGGAGCTGCCTCAGCAGTACACGTCGATTCGTGATGAGCACATGGCCGTCCGCAAGGTCGCAGGTCTGTTCGATATCTCGCACATGGGACGGCTGGTGGTCGAGGGCTCCGGCGCCGAGTCATACCTGCAGAGCTTGCTCACCAACGACCTCGGCCCGGTCGCTCCGGGTCACGCGATCTACACGCTCATGTGCCAGGAAGACGGCGGCGCCATCGATGATCTAGTCGTCTATCGCGAGGCCAGCGATCGCTTCCTCGTCGTGGTCAACGCGTCGAATCGTGAGAAGGACACCGCCTGGATGCGAAAGCACATTCCAAACGGCGTTTCGATGAGCGACCACACCCGCGATATGAGCCTGATCGCCTTCCAAGGCCCGCGGGCTCACGCCCTTCTGCCACGCGGCTCCTCAGAAGCCGATGACATCCAGTACTTCGGCTTTCGCCCCGGCAAGGTCGCTGGCGTTTCCGCTCTCGTCTCGCGGACCGGCTACACCGGAGAGGATGGCTTCGAGCTCTTCATCGAGTCCGGCCGTGTCGGCGACGTATGGGACGCCATCCTGACCGAAGGGAAAGCGGAAGGGGTCCTGCCTGCGGGTCTTGGCGCGCGCGACGCCACCCGCCTCGAAGCGGCCCTTCGGCTTTACGGCAATGACATGGACGAAACGGTCAACCCATACGAGGCGGGCCTCGGCTGGACCGTGAAGCTGGGCAAGGGTGACTTCATCGGCCGCGACGCGCTGGCGAAGGTGAAGGAGCAGGGGCCGAGGCGAAGCCTCGCCGGCCTCAGGACGGCGCCCGGAGACATTCCGCGCCATGGTGCCGCGGTCAGTCAGGGGGGTCGTCGCCTCGGGGTGATCACCAGCGGCACGCACTCGTTCTTTCTCGGTCATCCGATCGCGCTCGCGATGGTCGAAGGCCCATCATTGCGGGTCGGAGAGCAGGTCACGGTCGAGGTTCGAGGCCGAGAAGCCCCGGCTGAGGTTGTGAAGCTTCCTTTCTATCGGGGTTCGGCGCGATCCGCGGTCGCCCCGGCCAAATCTTGATCGGCCGCCACAATCAGCGAGGAGATGGAGTGAATGGCTGACCGCCGCTACGCAAAGACGCACGAGTGGGTCACAGTCGATGGCAAGACAGTCACCGTCGGCATCAGCGATTTCGCGCAGTCGCAGTTGGGCGACGTCGTCTTCCTCGAGCTTCCGAGCCCAGGCCGAAAGCTCGCAGCGCGCGAGACCTTTGGGGTGGTGGAATCGGTCAAAGCCGCAAGCGACCTCTATTCGCCAGTCGCTGGGCGCGTGACCGCGGTCAACGAAAAGCTCACCGCCAAACCGGAGCTCGTCAACTCGGATCCCTACGGCGATGGATGGATCATGAAGCTGGAGCTCACGGGCGACCTGCCCGCGGATCTGCTCGACGAAGCGGCCTACAAGAAAGTGACGGAGGCCGCGGCCGGCTAGGTGCCCTACCTGGTCCATTCCGATGAGGACCGCGCGTCGATGCTTGCGGCGATCGGCGTTCAGTCGATGGATGATCTGCTGCTCGACATCCCGCGCTCGCTCCGGCTGACGGCGCTTGAGTTGCCGGCAGGCCTCTCGGAGCACGAGACGATGTCTCAGATCAGCTCCCTTGCGGCGCGGAACCGAGTCTTCCCCGACCGGCTGACCTTCCGTGGTGGCGGCGTCTACCGGCGGTTCATCCCGGCATTGGTCGCTGCGGTGACGTCCAAACCGGAGTTCTACACCGCGTACACGCCCTATCAAGCCGAGGCAAGCCAGGGCACGCTTCAGGCGATTTACGAGTTCCAGACATTGATCGCGGAGCTGACAGCGCTCGACGTCGCCAACGCATCGCTGTACGACGGCGCGACTGCGGTCGCGGAAGCAGCGATGATGGCTCACATTCACACCGGCCGCAACGAGGTTGTTGTCGCCGGCTACCTGCACCCCGAGTACTTGGAGGTGCTTCGCGCTTTCAGTGAGGGCCGTGGCATCAAGGTCCGCAAGGGGACCGAACCCGGACCGAAGACCGCCGCAGTGATCTTTCAGCAGCCCGACTTCCTCGGCCTACTTGTCGATGCCAAGACTCTCACCGAAAGCGCTCACGCGGCCGGCGCACTCGCCATCGCCTGCGTCGACCCGATCAGCCTGGCCATCCTCGCGCCACCCGGCGAATATGGCGCGGACATCGCGGTCGGGGAGGGGCAGCAATTGGGCTTGACCCCCAGCTACGGCGGGCCCCACGTCGGCTTCATCTCCTGCCGCCGCGAGCTGGTGAGGCGTCTTCCTGGCCGCCTGATCGGCACCGCCTACGACACACAGGGACGCCGTGGATTCGTGCTGGCGCTGGCCGCACGCGAGCAGCACATCCGCCGCGAGAAGGCGACTTCAAACATCTGCACGAACCACTCGCTATGCGCACTGGCGGCAAGCGTCTACATGACCTACATGGGCCCAGATGGCCTGCGCCAGGTCGCCGAGGTCAGCTTCAAGCGTGCCCATGCGCTGTCCGAGCGGCTGGCTGCCCTTCCAGGCTGGGAGCCGGCGTTCCCGGAGCGACCGTTCTTCAGCGAGTTCCCGATGCGCGTTCCGAAAGGAGCTGCAGTCATTCGCAAACTGGCCCGCAAGGGCATCTTGGGGCCGCTTGACGTCCATCGTTGGTTTCGCGAGCTCAAAGGAGTTCTCACCTTCACCTGCACCGAGGTGAACGACGCCCGGGCGCTGGATGAGCTGGTGGCGGCGCTCGAATCTTGACCGAGCTCCTGAGCTTCGAAAAGAGCCGGCCGGGCGCGAGCGTCCCTCGTCTCCCCGACGCGGACGTGACGGCTCCCGAGCCTTCGCAGCTCCTGGCCCCCGATCTCCTTCGCTCCAAGGCTCCCGGGCTGCCGCGACTCAGCGAGCCGGAGATCATGCGGCACTACAGCCGGCTGGCCTCGATGAACTACTCGATCAGCGGGCAGTTCTACCCGCTCGGCAGCTGCACCATGAAGTACAACCCGGTCGTCAACGAGGTAGCCGCGGCGCTGCCGGGGTTCGCAGAGCTGCATCCCTACCAGGACACGGACAGCGTCCAGGGTGCGCTCGAGCTGATGTGGCGGCTGGAACACGCGCTGTGCGCGGTGGTCGGGGTGGAACGGGTGACCCTGCAGCCGGCCGCCGGCGCGCACGGCGAGTGGACGGCGCTGCGGATGATCCAGGCCTACCACCATTCTCGCGGGGACGCTCGGACGGAGGTCCTCGTACCCGATTCAGCGCACGGCACCAACCCAGCGAGCGCTGCTCTCAACGGCTTTCATGTCGTCGAGGTGAAATCGGGCCCCGACGGCCGGATCAGCCTCGCCGATCTGGAGTCCAAGCTTTCCCCAAGGGTCGCCGCCCTCATGCTCACGAACCCCAACACTTTGGGTCTTTTCGAAAGGCAGATACTGGATATAGCGGAGATGGTGCATGCCACCGGCGCAATGCTGTACTACGACGGAGCCAACCTGAACGCCTTTATGGGCATCTGCCGGCCGGGCGACATGGGCTTTGACGCGGTCCACATGAACCTGCACAAGACCTTCACCACCCCGCACGGTGGCGGTGGTCCGGGTGCCGGACCTGTCGGTGTGAAGGCGGACCTTGTCCCGTTCCTTCCCACCCCGACCGTGGAGCGCACAAACGGGCATTTCACACTGGATTTCAAGCGTCCGAGGTCGATCGGTCGCGTGCGGAGCTTCTACGGCAACTTCGGGATGCTCGTCCGGGCCTATGCCTACATCGTGGCGATGGGTGGTGACGGCCTCGCGCAGGCGTCACGCGACGCGGTGCTCTCCGCCAACTACCTTCGCAAGCAGGTCGAGAACGACCTGGAGATGCCGCACGAAGGCCCCTGCATGCACGAGTTCGTCGCGAGCGCGCACCATCTGGCCCATGACGGTGTGCGTGCCCTCGACATCGCCAAAGCCCTGCTGGATCGCGACTTCTACGCTCCGACCGTGTACTTCCCGCTGGTCGTGCCCGAGGCGATCATGGTCGAGCCGACCGAAACCGAGAGCAAGGCTACGCTGGACGCGTTTGCGGCCGCCATCAAGGAGATCGTCGCGCAGGCTCGGACCAACCCCCAGGCGCTGCACGATGCGCCACAGAGCCTGCCGGTTGGACGCCTGGACGAGGTCGCCGCGGCTCGCCGGATCAACGCCTATCTCCAGGGCCACAGTGAGGATCCTGTGCTGCGCTGGGAGCCGGTGCAAAAATAGGCCTGTTAAGGACCCTGACGAAGGCCATTTTCGAATTCGAAATCCGGTAAAATTGGACTCCTGAAACTCTGCCCAGTTGATCCCTACGAGTTCTCCACGCTGGGAAGGCCGATTTACCGGTGACGGCGGCCAAAAACCCCTCTCCGGAGCAGCCTGAAGCGCGCGCGCGCGCTGACAGCCGCAGGCCCCACCCCTTAGGCGCGGACGTCGCGTACACCGCCGAGCAAATCCAGGTCCTCGAGGGCCGGGAGCATGTCCGGAGGCGCCCGAGCATGTACATCGGGTCCACCTCCTCGAGCGGCCTCCACCACCTGGTCTACGAGGTGGTGGACAACGCGGTCGACGAGGCTCTCGCCGGGTATGCGACCAGGATCACCGTCACGCTTTACGCCGACGGGAGCGTCCAGGTCGAAGACAACGGGCGCGGCATCCCTGTGGACATCCACAAGAAGGAAGGCGTTTCCGCCCTCGAACTGGTGTTGACGCGCCTGAACGCCGGCGGCAAGTTCGGCGGCGGGGGCTACAAGGTGTCGTCGGGGCTCCACGGCGTGGGCGTCTCGGCCGTCAACTTCCTCAGCGAAAAGCTCCAGGTGTGGGTGCATCTCGGCGGAAAGGTCCATCACATGGAGTTCGAGCGTGGGGTGCCGAAGGGGTCGGTCAAGGTCGTGGGCAAGACCGACCACACCGGGACGATCGTCCGGTTCTGGCCGGACCCGCAGATCTTCCCGGACACCAAGTTCGACCGCGAGATCATCCTGCGCCGCCTGCGCGAGATGGCATACCTGAACAAGCGCCTCGAGATCGCCCTGGCGGACGAGAACGCCGGCTTCACCAACACCTTCTACTTCGAAGGCGGAGTGGTTGCCTTCGTGCGTGCTCTCAACCGCGACAAGCAGGTGGTCAACCACGTCCCCTTCTACGTCGACCGCGAGGTCGAGGGCACGCAGGTGGAGATCGCCCTGCAGTACAACGACACGTTCGTCGAGAACGTGATCGCGTTCGCCAACACGATCCACACGATCGAAGGCGGAACCCACCTGACCGGCTTCCGTGCGGCGCTCACCAACGTCCTCAACCGGTATGCGCGCAAGGCGGCAATTCTCAAGGAGCAGGATCCCAACCTCTCTGGAGAGGACGTGCGCGAAGGACTCGCCGCGGTGATCAGCGTCAAGGTGATCGACCCTCAGTTCGAAGGGCAGACCAAGGGCAAGCTGGGCAACGCCGAGGTCCAGGGCCACGTGTCGATCGCTCTCTCAGAAGGGCTCACACAGTACCTCGAGGAAAACCCGTCGGAGGGCCGGCGCATCGTCGAAAAATCGTTGACCGCGGCGCGGGCGCGTGAAGCCGCCCGCAAGGCGCGCGACCTTGTGCAGCGCAAGAGCCTGCTCGAGTCGAGCACCTTGCCCGGCAAGCTTTCCGATTGCTCCGAGCGGGATCCGGCTCTCTGTGAGCTCTACATAGTGGAGGGCGATTCGGCCGGCGGCACCGCGAAGGGTGGCCGTGATCGCCGGACGCAGGCCATCCTTCCGCTGCGCGGCAAGATCCTGAACGTCGAGAAGGCGCGCCTGGACAAAGTGCTCACCTCAGACGAGATACGCAACCTCATCACCGCGATGGGAGCCGGCGTGGGCGACAACTTCAACGTCGAGAAAATGCGCTACCACCGTGTGATCACGATGACTGACGCCGACGTGGACGGCAGCCACATCCGCACTCTTCTGCTCACGTTCTTCTACCGCTACTTCCCGGTGGTCATCGAAAAGGGCTACCTCTATATGGCGCAGCCGCCGCTGTTCAAGGTGTTCAAGGGCAAGCAGATCGTCTGGTGTCACTCTGAGGGCGACCGCGACAAAGCGCTGCGGCAGCTCGGCAAGAATGCCGAGTCGGCGCGGATGAAGGGTCTCGGTGAGATGAATGCCGAGGAGCTGTGGCAGACGACCATGAACCCGGCCACGCGGGTGCTGTTGCAGGTCACCGTGGAAGATGCCGCCGCCGTGAACGACACGTTCGAGAAGTTGATGGGGCCGGATGTGGAACCTCGAAAGAAGTACATTCAGGCGCACGCCAAGAGCGTCCGCAACCTCGACATTTAGCGGGTCGTAGCAATGCGAATTGCAGTCGACGCCATGGGCGGCGACTTCGCGCCGGCTCAGGTCGTGCTAGGAGCCGCACAGGCGGCCACGGAGTACGGGCTCGACATCTCGCTGGTCGGCCTGCCGTCTTCGGTGCAGCCGTTGCTGGACGCGCATCCCCGGCTGCAGCTGGTTCCCTGCACGCAGGTGATCGAGATGGACGAGCATCCCGCGCAGGCGGTGCGCTCGAAGCCCGACTCGTCGATGGCCGTGTGCGCGCGCATGTGCAGAGAAGGTCGCGCCGACGGGTGGATCTCGGCCGGCAATTCCGGGGCGATCATGGCTGCCGCGCTTCTCATCCAGGGACGGATAAGAGGAATCGAGCGGCCGGCGTTGGGGTCGATCGTGCCTACAAGCAACGGCTTTGCCTACTTCGTCGACGTGGGCGCCAACGTCGACTCGAAACCCGAATACATGGTGCAGTTCGCAATGATGGGCGCCGTGTACGCGCGCGAGATGCTCGGGCGCCCGGACCCTCGCGTGGGACTGCTCAGCAACGGTGAGGAAGAAGGCAAGGGCGACGAACGGGTGAAGGAGACCACCAGGCGGCTGAAGGGGTCGCTCCAAGGATTTATCGGCAACGTCGAGCCCAAGGACATCTACGCAGCGCGCGCGGACGTGATCGTCGCGGATGGTTTCGTGGGCAACGTCGCGATCAAGATGGCCGAGGCGACAGCAGACTTTCTGTTCCGCAACCTTCGCGACGAGATCCCCAAGACGATGCGGGGCAAGCTTGGTGGAATGCTCATCCGGCCAGGTGTGCGGCAGCTGCGCGCGCGCGTCGACTGGCGCGAGTTCGGCGGTGCGCCGCTGCTTGGAATCGAAGGCGTCGCGGTGGTCGCTCACGGACGCTCTGACGCCCGAGCGATCAAGAACGCGATTCGGGTGACCCGGGATGCGGTGCAGAATCAGCTCGTCGGTAAGATTCGGTCGGAGGTGGGGAAGTGAGCAAGAACGGCACCAACGGAAACAGGACGCGGGTCGTCGTGACCGGGATGGGAACGGTGAACCCCCTGGGGAAGAACCTCGAGGAGTACTGGGACGGGCTCATCGAAGGACGGAGCACTGCCCGATTCGCCGAGGGCTACCCGACCGAGAAGCTGACCACGAAGTTCGCGTGCGAGGTCCCCAACTTCGACCCGCAGAGCTACATGGACCGCAAAGTCGCGCAGCGCATGGCGCGCTTCTCGCAGATGGCCGTGGCCGCGTCGACCATGGCGCTGGCCGACTCGGGGCTCGACCTCGGGAAAGAAGACAGCTATCGCGTCGGCGTCGACATGGGCACGGGGATCGGCGGATTCATCGAGATGACCCAGGGGGCCATCTCTTACGCGACCAAGGGCAGGCTCAATCCTCTATACGCGCCGATGATCATCCCGAACATGGCCGCCGCCTCCGTGGCGATGGCGTTTCACCTGCACGGACCGAACACGACGGTGACAACTGCTTGCGCGGCGTCAACTCACACGCTCGGCGATGCGACTCGCATGATCCAGCACGGCGATGCTGATGTGATGCTCGCGGGCGGTTCTGAGGCCTCGCTCTGCGAGGTTGGAATCTCCGCGTTCAACGCGATTCGCGCGCTCTCCGCGCGGAACGAGGCGCCGGAGAAGGCGAGCCGGCCCTTCGATCGTGACCGAGATGGATTCGTGCCCGGCGAAGGTGCCGGCATCCTGGTCCTCGAGTCGGCTGAGCACGCCACGAATCGTGGCGCTCGCATCTACGGCGAGGTCCTCGGCTACGCGCTCACGTGCGACGCATTCCACCAGGTCGCGCCAGATGAGACTGGAGAGGCGCCCGCCCGCGCGGTGACGCTTGCGCTGGCCGACGCCGGCATCGAGCCCAAGGACGTCGACTACGTCAACGCGCACGGCACGTCCACGCAGCTGAATGACGCGGGTGAGACCAAGGCATTGAAGATCGCGCTCGGCGAGCACGCCTACAAGGTCGCGATCAGCAGCACCAAGTCGATGATCGGCCACCTGCTCGGCGCCGCTGGAGCGGTGGAGGCGATCGCAACGCTGCTCACCATCAATCGCGGCATCATCCACCCGACGATCAACTACGAGAACCCCGACCCGGCGTGCGACCTCGACTACGTGCCCAACCAGGCTCGGCGCAAGGAAGTGCGCATTGCCATCTCCAATGGTTTCGGCTTCGGCGGACACAACGCCGTCGTTGTCTTGAAGAAGTACGAGGAGTGACCCCACAAAGTAGTGACTGACGAAAACAACGTCGGCACGGTTCTCGGCCGCAGCCTCCAGGAGGAGATGCAGACCTCCTACATGGAGTACGCGATGTCCGTCATCATCAGCCGGGCGCTGCCCGATGTGCGTGACGGGCTGAAGCCCGTGCAGCGACGCATCCTCTACGCGATGCATCGCGCCGGGGCGACCTCCGGGAGCCGGTATCGAAAATGCGCTGCCTTCGTCGGCGACGTGCTGAAGCTGTATCACCCGCACGGCGACCAGTCGGTCTATGACGCGCTGGTCCGGATGGCTCAGCCGTTCTCGCTGCGCTATCCATTGATCGACGGCCAGGGCAACTTCGGCAGCGTCGACGGCGACCCGCCGGCGG
>Ga0208848_1000134_pt1 | contig 14308 bp, 9 predicted proteins | sample NGESurshal072012_2_FD_184455 | JGI IMG/M metagenome (GOLD analysis project Ga0208848, IMG submission 184455) | Arctic peat soil microbial communities from Barrow, Alaska - NGEE Surface sample 210-1 shallow-072012 (SPAdes) | ecosystem: Environmental > Terrestrial > Soil > Wetlands > Peat ... | reverse complement strand
GGTCGCCAAACGGCACTTCCATGCCACTGTGATGCATTGCTGGCTGATGTGCACCGGTGAGGAAGAAGATTGGGGGGCGCTCCACACTTACAACAGAACGGATAACCCGCGGCAGGCCTTCGCGGGCGCGCTGCAACCAGAGCCGTGGCAGTTCGACTTGCGTCAGCTCAGCTTGGAAATCGCCTTTCCTGGTGACAAGAATATCCCATTGCGAGGGTACCGCCCCTTGGTACGATTGGGGATCCGTAAACTTGAAATTGCTGCCGCGGGCCGCCGCCAAATTTTTCGACCCTGCCTGCGGAAATCGATTGGTCTCGGCCCGGAACATGATACCACTATTGAGGTTGGGTACTGCATGCTACCAATAGTCGCGTTGAATTGGATCAAGATATCCTTGGATCACCAATTGTTGATGACACAATCTGCTTCCGTTATAGCTTGACCAATATTTTCCCAAGAATTCATCTGTCGCTCGTGATTGAATATTAGGCACAGGCACTCCGCACGTCGCATTGTCAGCAGACCGATTCGTATGTGAGCCGCGACTTTGGGCTCATGAGAAGATGAAAATATTTGCTCTTCCACGTGTGTCGATTCGAACCAATACGCCGAGATCTCTCAGCAATAGGCCTTCCGGTTGAACGTTTGTCGTTCGCTGGCGCAGTGAGCGTTGCAGTGAGTGTTTATGCGCACAGGAGCGCATCATCCAATTCGAAAAATTGAAGCGGTCCGGTGGGCGTCTAATTTTTATGAAGTCAAAAAATGCGTCGTTTTTTGCATAGCGAAGCGAAATTGTTCCCGTAATCTCTTCGTTCGTGAATACTGATTTAGCCGAATTTGCATAGTCCGGCCCTTTCGTCCTCTCGTAGAATCGTTCGAACCGCATTAAACTTTACGGGCTTTGCGTAATGTCATAAGTTAGCAGTGTCACTTTAATACTACGTGAGCCGCAAATGTGGGCATCGAAGCAAGTGTGGGTCTAATTCATTGGCCAATTGTGTTAAGGGTGCTTAGACGGCACAAGAAGATGAAGAGTAGAGAAAACAGCGCTCCTGTAACGGTTGAGGATCGAGCTCATGAATAAAGTTTTTTCACTTACGACAGTTGCGTTTGCGGCATTCGTTGGAGCAGTTCATCCGGTTGCCGCGGCTGACCTTCCAACTCGACCGGCTTACGCACCGGCTCCAATGATGTCACCCACTCCGGTCTACAATTGGACCGGAATTTATGTCGGTTTGAATGGCGGTTACGGATGGGGGAACCAGGATCCACTTAACCTGATCACGAACCGTTTCGATGGCGCCTCGTTAGGTTTTTCTGGTGGAGTGTTTGGTGGAACGGCTGGGGCACAAATACAATCGGGCCATGTCGTCATAGGCTTTGAGGCCGATATCGATTGGGCCAATATGAAGGGCTCCGCCACATTTGTTCCGAGCATTGGGGGCATACTTGGTCCAGCCGCTATTAGTGCGACCACCAACATTGATTGGGAGGCTACTGCAAGGGCGCGCATCGGATACGCTCAGGAAAACTGGCTCTACTACGTGACCGGAGGACTTGCAGTGTTGGGCGCCAAATCCGCCTTCACCCCTGCACTGGGGTTTACCTGCGGTAATTACGGACTTGCCAGCTGCACAGGCACAAGCAAGCAGATTGGCGCAGCACTCGGGGCGGGCGTTGAATATGGCATTACCCAGAATGTGAGCGCGAAGCTTGAATATCTCTATATCACCGCAGCATCACTCGACATCTCACATCACAGCGAGATACGGGCGGGTCTGAACTATCGCTTTGGAGGACTGTAACGTTTCGGAGGGAATTGATTAGCTTGAGCGCGCAAAAGCGGCATCAACGCAAGGACGATGAAGCTTGGTTTACCGGCCGGAATGTCTGGATAAGGCTAAGGTAAATCGAACACGTGGAGATGAAGAAATGAAACGCATCCTGTTGGCGACCGTCGCTTTGGCGGCTCTCGGTTCGGCCGGCGCATTGGCGGCCGACCTGCCGCAGAGGCCTACATACAAAGCAGAACCAGTGATGATGGCTCCGGCGCCGACCTGGACCGGCTGCTACATCGGCGGCAACATCGGCGGGGCATTTGGCAACGCCAGCGCTAGTGCCCCTGGTGGAGAAGTCTCTGGAAACGGTTCTGGCTTTGCCGGTGGCGGTCAGGTTGGCTGCGATTACCAATTCGGCGGCGTATTTGTGATCGGTTTCCGCGAACTGCTTGATTACACAAGCAACAATAAAAGCGGAACAATCGGAGCTGGTCCACTCGCAGGCACCGTGGTGAACTTCAATAATCAATGGTTTGACACCCTGACGGCCCGCCTCGGCTATGCTGTACAACCCACCTGGTTGCTCTACTTTCAGGGCGGCGCTGCATGGGCTCATACAAGTACAAACTTCAGCGGTCCTCTTACTAGTGGTCAGGCCTCGAACTCCAGGACTGGCTGGACGATCGGTGGTGGCGTTGAATGGATGTTCGCACCGCACTGGTCGGCGTTTCTCGAAGGTAATTACATGGACTTCGGTTCGAACTCTGGCAGCGTGACTGTTGCCGGTGGGAACGGTCCGGTCGTCTTCCCCGTCACCGCCAAAACGACCGAGAGTAATGTCCTGGTCGGTGTGAACTACCATTTCTTCTAGGCGGCAAACGCCCAGTCTGATCGAATACGCTAGCTAACGAAAGCGAAGCCCCAGGCGAATAGCCCGGGGCTTTTTCGTTTCTCAGTGCGGAGCGTATTTACGGATTCGCCGCGGGGAGCTTTGCGGGCACTGACTGCACTTATTGGCATTTCGACCAAAGCTCCCGATACCCCCAATACCCCAATACAATGCCGTCATTGTTCCGCTTTCTGTGAGACCCGACTTGCGTGCAGACGACTGAAGAATATCGAGAACAATTCGGAATGTATGCATCAGGTGAAGCCCGCCTTGCACTGAGGGGAACGGATTGGAACGCGTAGGCATATGACTGAGCATACGCCCATGTCGCAGGACTCGCAGTTTGAAGCGATCCAGACTGGAGCGGGGTGCCGGTAAAAGCGGTGGTCGGCGCCGGCCGTACGAATGGAAGGGATCCGCTTGGTGTGTATATTTTCCTAAAAAGACTCGCCGTTTTTGCATAGCGTAAGAGCTACATCGTTCCTCTAATCTCGATCGTGGAGACGAGTTTTAGAACGTAACGTTACGACAACGTGACCGCTCCCCGTTAGATGGTTCGGGTGGAACGTTAGTGGCAAGAGGTAATTCGAAAATGAGTTGCCGCAGATTGGGTGCCTTACGGATGCAACTGCCGCAGCTAGTTGTGGCGCGTACAACGCTCTTACCGAGCGCCGCCGCAATGCTGTTCACTCACCCATTACTAGGGACATAAACCTATGAATATTTGGCGTAACATCAGGTTTGGGTTGTTAGCGTCCTGTGTGGCCATATTGATCGGCGGGGCGCCGGCGTTCGCGCAGTTGCCGCAAAGGCCCAACAACCAGAAGCCCAACATCGTCATGATAATGGGCGACGACGTCGGCACGTGGAATCTCAGCGCCTACCATCGCGGTATGATGGGTGGACGCACGCCCAATATCGATCGTATCGCCAATGAGGGCGCGCTGTTCACCGACTATTACGCCCAGCAGTCGTGCACGGCGGGACGGGCCGCGTTTATCACGGGCCAGACACCTTTCCGCACTGGTCTATTGATGGTCGGTTTGCCGGCCGCCAAACAGGGCCTGCAAGACAAGGATCCGACGATTGCGGAACTACTCAAACCGCTGGGCTACGCAACGGCGCAGATCGGCAAGAACCATCTCGGCGATCGCAACGAGTACCTGCCGACGTTGCATGGATTCGACGAGTTCTACGGCATCCTTTATCACCTCAACGCGATGGAGGAGCCATATGCGTATGATTATCCTAAGGCTCCCGGGTTCCATGAACGTTTTGGGCCGCGCAATATCTTAGACACCAAAGCGACCACGGTGGACGATCCGACGACCGATCCGCGTTGGGGCAGAGTCGGTAAGCAGACGATCGCCGACGGCGGCCCGCTGCCGCCGCATCCGAATATGGACCCCAAGGCCAAGACTAATATGGAGGATATTGACACTGAACTTGTCCGCCGTTCGAAAGATTTCATGGATCGTTCGGTGAAGGCCGGAAAGCCTTTCTTTCTTTGGCACAACGCCACGCGCATGCATGTTTGGACTCATCTCTCACCCAAGTGGCAGGACAAAAGCGGTTTTGGCCTCTATGCCGACGGGATGATGGAACTGGACTGGGAGGTTGGCGAAATTCTCAAGAAGATCGATGACCTTGGTATCGCCGACAATACCATCGTGATGTTTACCAGCGACAATGGTGCCGAGATTTTCACTTGGCCCGATGGTGGCAATCATCCATTCCGTGGCGAGAAGGGCACCACCTTCGAGGGCGGCTTCCGCGTGCCCATGGTGGTGAAATGGCCTGGCACGGTTAAACCCGGTACCATCGTCAACGACATCATGGCCGCCGAAGACTGGATGCCTACCTTGCTGGCCGCCGCCGGTGACCCGAATATAAAAGAAAATCTACTGGCAGGCATGAAGGTGGGTGACAAGACGTTCAAAAACCATCTCGACGGCTACAACTTCGTACCCTTCTTTAAGGGCGAAGTCGCCGCAGGGCCACGTCACGAATTTTTTTATTTTGGCCCCGATGCCGATCTGTTGGCTATGCGTTACGACGAGTGGAAAATAAATTTTAAAACCATCAAGGGCAACCTCTTCAGCGGTCAAATCGAAACGACGACTGCTCCTATAGTGACTAACTTGCGGCAAGACCCGTGGGAGCGTTACCAAGTTGAATCGATGAATTATGGTAAGTGGTGGGGTGAAAAACTTTGGACCATGGTGCCTGCCGTCCAGATCGTGGGCAGATTCCTCCAGACATTCAAGGAATATCCGCCCAGCCAGGCGAGCGGCTCGCTTACTGTGAGCCAGTTCTTGGAGGCAGTCACAAAAGGGGCCTCACGCAGCGGCAAATAAATGTGCGGTTCGTTTATTATAGGGGCGTCAAAATATTGGGAGCGCACAACTATGAATGCCTCGCGTGGAGAGTCCGCCTCAGCAGCGGACCGGAGGAAGACCTCCGCCCTTAAGACCCCCTCCCGTCGCGAAGTCTTGGCTAGCTCGGCGGCAGCGGGGGCCATGGCCCTTTTACGTAGCGAGCCGGTTGCGGCAGCAAACGGGAAGAAGACCTTCACGATCCTGCACACCAATGATCTGCACTCCAACTTCGTAGGCATGAGCCCGGGGGCGGACTACACCCCCTTCACGCTGAATGATGACAATACCCGGGGCGGCTTCGCACGTCTTGCCCCATTGATCGCGGAGAGGAAGGTAGCGCGCGAAGCTCAGGGCCCTGTGCTGGTGCTCGATGATGGCGACTACAGCAACGGGACCGCGTTCGGCGCGGCGACGCGCGAGACTGGCTCGGAACTGCAACTGCTCTTCCGAATGGGCTTCGACGCCACCACGTTCGGCAACCACGAGTTCGACTTCGGGCCTGACGGGCTAGGGACGTCCATCGCGGTAGCCGCCAAAGCCGGACGGACGCCGCCGATCGTCGCGTCGAACATCGACCTTTCCAAAGTGGACCCGACGCTCGTTGACCTCCAACGCCTGACCAAAGACGGGGTGATTGGCCGTCATCTCGTGATCGAGCGCGGGGGTCTTCGCTTCGGCGTCTTTGGATTGCTCGGCAAGGAAGCCGCCATCTACACGAGCGGCGGAGCGGCTTCGTTCCCTGACCCCACCGAGACCGCCAGGGAAATGCTGACGATCCTCCGCGAGAAGGAAAAGGTGGATGTCGTCATCTGTCTCAGCCACGGCGGCTTGCAAGCGGGGAAAGACGGGCGATTCACCGAAGGCGAAGACGTGAACCTCGCCAAAGCCGTGCCGGGCATCGACGTCGTCATCAGCGGGCACAGTCATACTGCCGTGCAAGAGGCGATTATCGTGAACGGACGCACGCCGGTCGTCCAGACCGGGAAATACGGAGAGAACCTCGGCGAGCTTGTGATGACGCTGGACGGCGGCAAGCTGACGGTCGAGTCGTATCGACTCATCCCCATCGACGACACCATCGCCGGCGATCACGCCATTGCCGATGAAATCGACAAACTAAAGAAGACCGTGACCGAGGTCGTGTTCGCGCCACGCGGTTACAGCATCGATCAGCCGCTGGCTGTGGCGCCACAGGACCTACCCAATACATTCACCGACATCGCCGCCGGAACCGTACTGGCCAATCTTGTCACCGACGCTTTCCGAAAGGCCACGAAGGCCGACATCGGCTTCAACGCCAACGGAGCGATGCGCGCCGGCTTGACGCGGGGGAAGTCTGGCGTGGTGACCGTGTATGACGTGTTCGCGGTGGCCCCGCTCGGCGCCGGCGCGGTGGATTCGACAGCGGGGAGCGCCCTGGTGACGGCTTACCTTACCGGCCAGGAGATGAAGCACATTCTGGAGTTCCTGCTCATCGATAACCCGGTTCACCCCGGCGAGACGTTTCCCCGCACCTCCGGCATGAGGTTCCGCTACGACCAGTCGCGCCCACGGTTCGACGTCGTGACGGCCATTGAGTTGGGAGACTTCGATCGAGGCTACAGCGCGATCGACATCGCCGGGAAGGACGAGCGGCTGTACAGCCTCACGTGCTCCCTATACGTCGGCAAGATCCTCGTCGCCATCCCGAACTACACGAAGGGCAAGCTTTTCCTCGTGCCCAAGAACAAGGAGGGCCGGCCCCTCAAGTCAAAGGTTGAGGCGCTTGACGACCCCCGGCATGGCACCCCTGATCTGCTGCCGCCGCCGGGCACGATGGATCAGAGCAGCGTCGCCACCGCGACGGGCAACGGCCCAGTTCGGGAGATCAAGGAATGGCAGGCGGTCATGGATTATCTCCGGGCCCTGCCTGTCAAGAACGGAAGCGAGCTTCCCACAATCCCGGTCGATGAGCGTGCCGCAGAGGTTCGGGCCATCAAAGTGGGTTGATGTCGCCTTTTGGCACTTAGCGGATTTTCTGCGACCAAGGTCGAGAGTCCGCTTTTTGGCGCAAAACGGACATCGGCCGACCGTGGTCGCACATATAGTTAGAATTTCGCGGTGCGGAAATAGATGCAACACATTTGCAACATTCGGGCGCACTCACGACTATTGTCCGCTTTCCCCCCAAATCACCGGCCAAGGCGCCCTAAACGCCTGCGCAGATCGTCGATCAGCGCGCGAATTTGCGGATTGTCGGGTTCAAGCGCCGCCAATTCCTGCGCATGCGCTAAAGCCGCCGCCAAATCACCAGTATCGCGTTCGAGCGTGATTAATGTCACCAGAACGTCCCGGTCGGCCGGATGCTGCTTGTGCGTGCGTCCGAGGAGTACCGTCGCGTCGGCCACTGAACCAGTGGAGTTGAGTGCGACAGCATAGACGTAAGCGTAACGCGCATTGTCGGGTGCAAGCGCGGCAGCCTCGCGAAATAGCGGCAGAGCTTCCGTGTAGTTGCGTTGGCGCGCAAGCAGTAGGCCGAGTGAATGCTTGATGGCGGCATTGTCCGGCTCGATTGCGATCGCCGCACGCAGTAGCTCTGCTCCTTCCTCGTCCATGCCGCGTTCCCGATCGAGATCGGCAAGGTTTGCCATAGCAGGAACGAACTTGGGGTCGAGGCGAAGCGCGGTGCGGTACTCAGCTTCCGCATCGTTGAGTTGTTTGCGCCGCAACTTCACCAGGCCGAGGTTGAGATGTGTCTCCGGTCGATCGGCGTCGATCCTTTCCCCGTTAATCAACTCTTGGTAGGCGGTAGCGAAGGCACTCCGTTGCTCTGGCGTCATCGTCTGCGGGTCGACCCAGGCAAGGGCCCGCGCTGCCTCGGTGCGAACTGCGCGCACCGGGTCGCCAAGAAGCGGAAAGGTCGCCTCGATGATCGCGCGTGGTGCAGATGTTGGCAATGCACGCGCCACGGCCATGCGGACCAGCGGATCCGGATCGCCGATCGCCGACTTGATGGCAGGTTCGGAGGCTTTGGACGCGTAACGAGGCAGGAGGAGCAAACCGCTTGCTCGCGCAATCGCGGGCTGGCTTTTATCCAGAATTAATCGATCAAGTTGGTTTTCTGCATCGACGGCGCCGGTCCGGCCTGCATGCAGCGCGGTACCGTAATGCGTCTGTTTTTGCCGGCCGTTTGGATACCACGTTGCGACTGCTTTTGCCGCCCATTCAGTCGAGCGATCGGTATGACATTGATTGCAGGCGTTCGGGGTACCGATTGACACTGACAGGTCTGGACGCGGAACGCGCATACTGTGATCGCGCCGGTCGTGTACAACCATGTAGGTCTTGGTCGGCATGTGGCAGTTGACGCATTGCGCGCCGGCGCTGCGAGGCGAATGCTTATGATGAGCGGTGACGTCGAACTTTTCTGGCAGGTGGCACTGGGCACAGAGAGCGTTGCCTTCGGCACGCAGCCTCGCGGTATGCGGTTCATGGCAGTTGGAACAAATGACGCCAGCTTTATGCATGGCGCTCTGAAGGAAGGAGTCATACTCGAACACCTCGCCGTCGATCTGCCCGTCCGCGTGATAAAGCCCTGACTCCAAGAGAGCCGGCAAAGCCACATCGAGGAACGGCGCGTCCGGCGCCAATCCATTGGCGAGAAGCTTCCGTCGTGAATGACAAGGAGCGCAAGTATCGAGCTGTCCAGAAGCCAAGGGCTCAGTGCGGCGGGCTGTTCCGGTCGCGGGGTTCATTTCCCACCGGCCGCGATCGGTCGCCTTCAGCCATGCTTCCAAGCCCATCCGGACCTTGTCGGAGAGAGCGGATTCGCCGGTTGGCGCCGGGCTCGCGCGGGTCTTCGCCCACGCCACATGACGCGCACCTGGGCCGTGGCAAGCCTCGCAGGTTACGCCCAGACTGGCCCAGGTCGTCGCGTATGTGTTTGCCGACAGATTGTAGTTCTTTTTTAGATCGGTCGTATGGCAATCGGCGCACTGGTAATTCCATGTCTGGTCGCGGCCGGTCCAGTGCAGCAGCGACCGCGGCTGGAGTTTCTCGTCGGGGTAGAGGTGGAACCAGCGCTCGCCTCCTTGATTTTTCGGCCGCGTATCCCAGGCAAGCCCGAGCATTTGATAGCGGCCGTCGGGAAACCCGATTAGATATTGCTGCAGCGGGTCGATGCCGAAAGTGTAGGCAATCTCGTAATCATGCAGTGCTCCGTCGGGACCATCGGTGCGCACCATGAACTTGTCACCGACGCGCGAAAACGTGCTCACCACACCGAAGTTGTCGACCGAGACGCCAGAAAAATCGCCGAGGACCGTCGCCGGCGTGGCCTTCTCCATTGCCAACGCGTGGTGCGATGTCTTCCAACGTTCCGCCTGCGTTTGATGGCAGCCGGCGCAAACTTCGACCCCGACATATTTCGCCGCAACGTCAGCCTGCGCGCGGGCCAGGACCGGCATCAGACAGTTGGAAAACACGATGATGGCCGCAGTTGCCGCTGCCATCCAAGTGGTGCGGCACAACGGCAGACATAACTCACGATCGCCCGATGATCCATTTTGCGCGATTGTAGTTCGCATCGCGGTGACAAACCCTGTTTGCAGGTTGCCGTCGATCGATAGGTCGATCAATTCAATCAACTTAGTATTACTTTCAGCTAGGCGCAGCTAGTCAAAACTCCGAAAGCCAATTTCCTGGCATGTGCTGACGGCCTACAAGCATACGCATTGAAACGCTTCAACAATCAATGCGGCTTCCGATCAGGGCTCCTTGCCAGTCGACCGCGTATAAGATCTATATGACTTCGCAGCCCGTATAGCATGCTCGCGTAAGTAGTTGGTAAACTTAGACGGTTCGCACGTTGATCGAGCTGATCAAGTTTCGCATTTATGACGCTGGCGTCATGTCCCTGGCCTTGAGCTTCCATCTCACTCTCGATCAACCGCATCTCGTCATATAGGCGCATTATTTTTGACCGCATGAACCAGTCGTATATTTGTGGCAGGAATTTGGACATGGGGAGCAGCAAGGCAGCCAATGGAACGAAAACGACAAGCACACGCTCGACTAGCGTCGCGATCCAGAACGGAAGATGCTCTTGCAGGAATGGTCGCCCAGTCTTGTAGAATCGCTGTGCTTCGTCGCTCAACGGAAGATCAATCGACTCTGCTGCGGGAAATTGTCCGGCTTTTTGGAAAATCCCAGGCTGGGAATGAATCTGCACGGCGGCACTGAGCAACAGGTGCTGGATGGCTGAATGCAGGTCCGCGCGCACGGCAAGACTAGCCTTTGCCGCCAACAGCACGACGTCCGCTGGCGGGCGGTTCATCGAAAGATCGCCGACACCGGCGGGCAGCACTAACTTATTCAGGAAAGGATAAAGTGCAACGTAAGCGTCCGCGCGTGGAAAGCTTGCAGGCTCGATGCCTTTTGCGGTGATGAGGCGCTGGACTACGGGGGAATCCCAGGCCGTCACGATGAAGGCGACATCGATATCGCCGGCGATCAGCTTTTCGGCCGCCACTTGCGGCGTGAAGTCCAATAATTCGCCAAGACTGCTGGCGAGTTTCAACCTTTTAACCAGTTCGAGCGCTAGCGCGCGCGTCCCGCTTCCTTCCGGACCAATCGATATTCGTCGGCCACGTAACGCTTGAATACCTTCGCCAATTTCACTTCGGTAGAAAAGCCATAGCGGCTCGTAAGAAACGGTACCCAGCGACTCTAAATCGGGCGATTCCTTCTTACTTGTGGTGCCACTCTGTATGAATCCAACGCTTACCCCCGACTTAGGGTCGCGTAGGCGTGCCAAATTTTCTAGACCGCCGGTTGTTGGCAGCAGCTGCAGCTTGACACCTGATTGCGCCAGGATTGCCCTGTAACGGATACCCATCTCGTGGTTGGCGCCCCCCTCGGCGCCGGTTGCCATGACAATCGTGCGCGGTGGTAACGTCTCAACGACGAAGGCGCTCGCACCGAGCAAAATCACGACCAGCCCAGCAATCGTAAAGAGGTGCCAAAATCTTTGCAGATAATCTCTCGCGGTCATCGAGCTACATCCCAATGGCATGCACTATACAACGCTGCTATCTTCACCGCACGATATTGAAACTTGTCCAGGGGAGATACATAAATAAGGATTATTTCATCCGATCCATTCACTCACCTGCTATACTGTTCGACAGATTTGTCTCCTGAAGTTCGTCTGTCAATGCTACAAGACTACCGGACTTTGCCGCAGCCTTGCGTCAATAACGGAGTGATAGGCCGTGAGGGCGCTCCTAATCTCGATAATTACGTTTGCGCTTGTTTTCGGCGGAGCATTGCTCGGCATGTACTTTCGCAAAGCCCTATCGGACGACCATCTCCGTGAAGAAGTAAGAGATGTCATAAGGCTCAGTACGGGTCTCATCGGGACGATAGCCGCCCTTGTTCTTGGCTTGCTGATCGCATCGGCCAAGAGTTCGTACGATACGAAAAGTACTCAGATCAATCAGATCACTGCCGACATCATCCAACTCGATCTCCTACTTGAGCAATATGGTCCGGACGCGCAAAACTTACGCATTACGCTGCGGAACGCAATTCCGCCACTGATAGATCGGATTTGGAACGAAGGCGATCGAGCTAAGTTGTCACCATTTTCGGCGACCGTCGAAGCACGAGAATTTGTCAAAAAAGTCAAACAACTCGAGCCGAACGACGATCCAAAACGTGGACTTAAAGTGGAGGTGCTAAGCGCTGCCGCTAATTTAGCACAAGCGCGTTTGGTATTATTCACTCAGGCGCACGATGCAATTCCGACGCCATTTCTTGCAATCCTCATTTTTTGGCTTGCAATTATTTTTACAAGCTTCGGACTGTTTGTACAATATAATCGGGTCGTGATCGTGACGTTTTTCATCGGTGCGCTATCAGTCTCATGTTCAATTTTTCTGATTTTGGAAATGGGGCAGCCTTTTGCGGGGTTAATGCAGATTTCCAGTGAGGCGCCACGCCACGCGCTTGCGCCGCTTGATCCCTAACATGGAGATAAAGCGGATAACGCGAACCTGTCGGTGTGTTCGTTCAGAAGCCGACTGGCCTGACGGCTTTTTTGTACCAACGGGATAGAGATTACTGCATCGGGTGGTCCGCTAAGTGCCAAAGGCCGTCACGAGGCCCGCAAGACGGCGGCCGCATAAAGTCCATTGCGAGTACACGCATTTCAACTTAAAGCGAGACGCCAACGGTCCATAGGAGTTTCTATTGCAGCTTGTTGCAAGGATTGTTTCTAGCTTAATTCTTACGCTTCTGATTGCCATTGTAACAGCTTGGGCGTCTCTTGCTCTGTGGTACCGTCTCCCGGCTCAGGAATCGATGAGAGGTCTCGCAGGGGGCCTGTTTATTCTGATTGGTGTCTCCACGATCGTAGCGCTTTTTAGTCGCCTGCGCCGCCCGGCGCTTGTCTGCTTCATTGTGGCGTTTGGCGCGGTTCTGGTCTGGTGGACCGCAATTAAACCAGAGAACCATGCCGATTGGGCGCCAGATGTCGCCCGGCAAGTCACTGGAACGCTTGACGGCGACATGCTGACTTTAACGAACGTGCGCGCCTTCGAATGGCGCAGCGACAGCGACTTCACAGAGCGATGGACCTCGCGAACTTATGATCTAACCAAACTTCGAACGCTAGATTTGTTCATGTCCTATTGGGCCGGCCCCGAAATGGCCCATACGATCATGAGCTTTGGCTTCGAAGGAGGCGATTATCTTGCCTGGTCGATCGAGGTTCGTCGCCTCAAAGGCGGCGAATATTCGCCCATCGCAGACCTATTCAAGAGCAACCCCCTCGTGATCATTGCTGCGGACGAACGCGATATCGTCCGCCTTCGAACGAATATACGCCACGAAGACGTTCAGCTTTATCATCTCAGGGCGCCGCCACAAAAGGCTCGGCCGCTCCTTCTCGAATATGTCGCCGATGCGAACGGGCTTGCAGAAGCCCCAAGATTCTACAATTCGATTACAACGAACTGCACAACGACTATCGTGAAAATGATGCGGGCCGTCGGCGACACCATGCCATTCAATTGGCGTTTTATCGTCAATGGCTATCTGCCGGATTATGCGTACCAACGAGGTGCGCTAGACACCAGGATACCGCTTCCGGAGCTGAAGACGCTCGCTCACATTGGCAAGCGCGCTGGCGTAGCTGACAATTCACCGGATTTCTCACGGCTCATCAGGGTTGACGTGCTTTCCCCGCAGGAGGCGCAGACGCCATAGAAAAACAATCCATTACCATCCCTGTCGCGGGTTGCTGGGCGACGTTGTCTAAGCGAGATTATGGTTAACTGCGTATCGAGACATCCGAGGCGAAGGACTAAGGCTCCTATTTTTGAGGTTTGTGATTGCGGCTCTTCGCCGAAAAACGCATGTCAGCAGTCCGTCCGTCCTCTGGATGTTGCGGTAGTGCAAACTCAGATGTACGGTCTAGCTGCCACAACCTCGAAATGATGGGGTGAATTGAACCATGCTTCGAAGCACTTCACCATATTTGTTTTAAAGGTCGCTATTACCATGAGGCAGGGACCTTCAATACTAGCAGTACTGGTTGTTGCTGTGGCTTTGGCAGCGTGTGCTACCAGACCGGAGAGCGGCTTTCTAAGCCCCGTGGCAGAGAACGTGACAGGCGCCAGCAATCATACGTTGCTCGTGGCGACAACGCGCGAGCGAGACGAGCGGCCTGGCACGCTTTTCAATGGCGAGAGAGGAAGATCCGTTCACTACGCGACGCTAACGGTCTCGATCCCGCCAACGCATATCCCGGGCAAAATTGAATGGGCGTCAACGCCGCCCGGCATGACCAGCAGCCCGCTCGCGTCGAGCTCGTCCTGGCCCGTCATGGCGCCGCCCAGCTGGGCGATCCGCCCGTCGCGGACGCCGACGTCGGCGATCTCCCGGTGGCCGGGGCTGACGATCGTCCCGCCGCGGAGGACCAGATCGTGCCGGGAGCCGGGGTCATCACGAGTCACAGCCACCACCGCATCCTGCCACGGCTACCAGCTGCCGGCCGCGATCGCGGAGATCCCGGCGGGCGCCTCGATGTCGTACCGGTCGGCTGCGCTGGCCCAGCCCGCCTCTCCGGATTCCCCGAAGCAAGTCATGGGCTACCTGGAGGGAGCGGAGTCGTCCTATAACTCGCTGACCAGTTTTTACAGCTACATGAACCAGATGCCCACCGACACGTTTGCGGTGGATGCTCATGGCACGATCAGCGGAACTCCGCCGACGAAGGCGCT
>Ga0208848_1000133_pt1 | contig 14467 bp, 14 predicted proteins | sample NGESurshal072012_2_FD_184455 | JGI IMG/M metagenome (GOLD analysis project Ga0208848, IMG submission 184455) | Arctic peat soil microbial communities from Barrow, Alaska - NGEE Surface sample 210-1 shallow-072012 (SPAdes) | ecosystem: Environmental > Terrestrial > Soil > Wetlands > Peat ... | reverse complement strand
GAGGGCGCCGCCCGCCTGAAGCTTGCCACCAAGCGCCCAGATGCCGACTGCGCCCAGGTAGCCCCAGACGGCACTGAAACCGAAACCGACCACCGAGACGATGCCAAGCGCCGCCACCACAGCTGCAAAACCCGCGAGTGCACGCCATGCGCGACGGGCAAGGAAGAGCACGGGTATCAGAAGGAGAAGCTGCGGCTTGGCGAGTGCAAGGGCGCTGAAGATGCCGGCCCAGCCGTGCCGGCCTCGTGCCCAGGCTGTATAGGCAGCCGCCAGCGGCACCAGGACGACGAGGTCGGACTGTCCCTGCAGCACGGTCACGAACAGCGGGAAGAAGCCGGCGATCAGGGCGGCGGCCACGATCGCGGCGCGACCGTGGATCCGCAGGCTGTTCCAAACCAAGAGGGCGATCAGGGCCGCGGCCAGCAGTAGATTGAACGCGGCCATGGCGTAGTAGGCCTGGCGGTAGCTCAGCGCGGCGAGGGGCGCGATGAGCAGGGTGTAGTAAGGCGGGTGATAGTACGGGAGCACGATGAACCGGTCGGGAGGTTGCCCTGTGACCTGCAGCTCGAACTGCTTCTGCAATGCGAGGTCGTAAACCGCAGAACCGCCCTTGAGGACGTACAGCTTCGCGGCCGAGTAGAACGAGAAGAAGTCCGGTCCCAAGAGATTGCCCCGGACAAAGCTGACCCAGTAGGCTACCCAGAACACCAGCGAACCGACGCCTGCTCCGGCCGCTGCAGCGTAAGCAAGACGCCGCCACCTCTCGGTGAGGCGCCGGCTCATCGCCCTGTTTCGAGTCGGAGTGCGAAACGTTCCGGGAGCTTGGCTTTCCTGATCGCGCGCTGCGCGCCCTTGATGTCGTACCGGACGCGCCGGAACTCGAACGTCTGCAGGTCGGTGTCCCAAACGCCATAGCTCGCGGTCGGGCTGCCGTCTCTTGGCTGCCCGACGCTGCCAGGGTTCACCAGCGCTGGCCCGTGGAGGTGGAAGGTGTCAACGCGGTACTCATGGGTGACGGCGGCATCTGACATCCCGAAGATTCCGGGCACGTGAGTGTGTCCATGGAAACAGATACCACCATCGAGCAGCTCCAGGTTCGCATGGGCGACTGCTGTGTCCAGCACGTACTCGTAGATGTGATCGCGCGGGCTCGCGTGCACCATCAGAACTTCGTGCTCGACGTGGCTGTCCGGCAATCCGCGGAGCCACGCCAGGCGCTCCTCACCGATGACATCGACCGTCCAGCGGACTACAGAAGCGGCGTCTTCGTTGAACCATTCAAGTATCTCGGGATCCGTGCACGCGCGGTCATGATTGCCGACGAGGGTCATCCAACCTCGGTGCACGACCTCGTCCATGCAACGCTTCGGATCGCCTCCGTAACCCACCACGTCGCCCAGGCAGAGCGTTTCGTCGACGGGCGGACAGTCGCGCAGCACCGCGTCCAGCGCGTGCCAATTGGCGTGAATGTCCGAAAAGATCGCAATTTTCAAGCCGGCTTCTCATAGAGGCGCGGATAGATGTGGTCGAACAGGATGCGAAGAGTGGCCGCAATCGGAACGGCGACGAACATGCCAAGGATCCCCGCCCAGCTGAAACCGGCGATGAAAGCGACGATGACGAGGATGGGGGATAGGCGCACCGCATCGCCCATCAGTTTTGGGTAGACGAAGTTGAGGATGACGTTCGAGATCAGGAAGTAGATGATGGCGATCAGAAACGCCTTGACAGGGCCGGCGGCCAAGGCGACGAGGATCGCGGGAACCGCACCGATGAAGGGGCCTAGGTAAGGGATCAAAGCGGTGATCCCGGCGATCAAACCCAGGGCGATCGCATCCTGGACTCCCAACACAGCGCACGCTATGCCAGACACGACCCCGATCAGTGCGGCGATGATCAGCTGGCCGCGCATATACGCGTAGAGCATCTTGCGCACTTTGCGCCAGATCTGGTCGAAGTCGGTCCGGTAATCATTCGGCACGAGACGGCGGAGCACGCGCCTGAAGGCTGCCGCGTCGAGCGCAAGCAAGAACGCCACGATGAACATCAGGACCAGCTGGAGGATCGTGGTCAGCGCAGTCAATCCAATCGTCACTGCGTTTCCGAACTGGCCAAGCAGGTAATCCTTCATATGCGAGCTGATCGTTTCCGTCGCGCCTTTCACATCGATCGTGATGCCGAAAATCTGGATCGGCGATCCCTGCAAGCTGTTGATCCGGTCCTGAGCAGCGGTGGCCAAGCTCGGAGCTTGGCGCTGCAGCTGGCCGACCTCATTGACCGCCAGGGGGACGATCAGGAGCACCAGACCCGCCATGACGATGATGATCACGAGAAAGACGATCACGATCGCGAGCACCCGCGGGATGCCGAGGCCGACAAGGCGCGCCACCGCGGGCTGGATCAGAAACGCGATCGCGGCCCCCAACACGAATGCGCCGAGGAAATCCCGCAGCAGATAGAGCACGATGACCGCCACGACGAGCGCTGCGAATCCGAAGGCGATCTGGAGGTATCGGCGACGACGCTTCGGATCGAGCGCCAAAGCCGAAACCATCACCGCCGCCAGAGCGGCCGGCTCGTCAGATTCGCCCTCGTGGGGAGCCCCATGCGGGCTCGAACGCACGTTACGCAATCACCGCAGTATGACGAGGTAACTCACGCCGGGAGCCTGCTTACGTCTTTGCCTGTTGATGGGCCCCGGCCGCCAGGAGCGTGGCCTCCTCGTAAGCCGCCCCATGAAGGGGATTGGTGGTGCTGCGGCCCGCTGCGATCGCATACATGGCTAGAAGCACAAGTCCGACGCCAATGACCCCGTACGCGACCAGAGGACTGTAAGCCTGGGTAATGAGCCCGCCTGCCGCGGCGCCGACGATGCTGGCCGTCTGCACCAGCCCGAACCGTGTGGCCATCACGCTGCCGCGGTTGGAGGAGTCTGCGGCCTCTAGCACTGCGGTTTGATTGGCGACCGCGTAGATGGGGTTGCCGATCGAAGCGATGAAGAGAGCGATTCCGATCCACATAAACGGAGGGTCCATCGGCAACAAGGAGCTCATTGCGATTGCGAGTGAGAAGACTCCAGTAAGAAACAGGCCGGCGCCGACAGTGCGCATCGTGCCGATTGCGCCAAACCTTGAGACGACGATCGAGCCCGCAAAAATGCCGAGGGAAAGCAACAGCTCCAAGGTCGAATACGTCTGTCCTCCGTGAGTTGCCGCTATCGACCCGACGATGTTCTTCTGGTAGGCAAGAGAAAGTAGAGCCGGATAGCTGATTGGGATGAAGAATGCGGCCAGCGCTCCTATGACGAGGTGGGGGCGGACGGCCACAATTGACCAGGACCGGCGTAGCGCGCCCGATACCGAGGCAGCCGACGTTCCCCCTCCCAAATTGGGGATGCTGACGACGATCGCGGCTGCAAGTGCGAAGGTTATGGCGTCCGCAACGAACAGCAAGTTGGTGGACTTCGGCGACAGGGCCAAAATAGCGCCCGCCAGCCCAAACCCAACGGCACCTGCCAGCATCGTTGTCGCCGCCACGATTGCATTTGCCTTTCCAACCTGCCCGGCCGGAACAAGCCCAGGTATCGCCGCTTGACGTGCCGGCTGGACAATCGCGTTGATACACGCGAGGAACAGGAGAATCGGGTAGATCAGCCACCAGCGTGAATGCACTCCGATAAGGAATGGCGTTGCCAGCAACATTGCCGCGCGTGCGAGCTCCAGGCCGACCACCAGTCCGCGTCGAGGAAGTCGGTCCGCAACCCCACCCAGCGCGCTGCTTACGACGATGGTGCCCAGTGCCTGGACTATGAACCCGAGCGCGACAAATCGAGGGTCGGGGATGGCCAGGTAAATTGAAACAAGCGTGGCCACCTGAGTAAGCGGGTCCCCCAGCGCCGATATCCCGATGGCGGTGATCAAGCTGCTGAATCCAGGATTAGATCGGAGAACCCTCATGGTTGTGACTCGCCGTGGAACTTCCGGACGATTCACAACGTCCAGAGGCTTAAGGCCATGAAGCTCTCGAAGCGCATCGACCACATTGGGGTCGTACCAGTGATCGGCGCGCCGGCTTATGTCCTCCACGCCTTCGATGGGATTCATCAATGAAGGTCGGTAGAGCCGAGTGCCCGTAATCGTGTCGAAAGAATCGGCGACCGCGAGGATGCGAGCCCCGAACGGAATAACGTCGCCTTTGAGTCCTGCGGGATAGCCCGACCCATCCCAGCGTTCGTGATGGTGCCGGACGATCGGCGCCACCTCTCTGAGCGCAGAGTGCTGCGCGATCATTTCCGCCCCGATGTCGGGGTGGCGTCGCATGATCTCCCATTCCTCCTCGTTGAGCGGTCCAGCCTTGTTGAGGATGTCGTCACGCACGCCGATCTTTCCGAGGTCGTGCAGCGAGCCCGCGGTTCGAATGAGCTCACACTCCCGATCGCCGAGTTCCAGGTGTTCTCCCAATTTGCCGGCAAGCTCCGAGACCCGTTTCGAGTGAGACTCCGTGTATTTGTCGCGGGCGTCAAGCGCCTGAGCAGCAAGGTCCAGCGTCTGATCTTTGAGCAGGGTCTGTCTCTGGGCGTCCGCGACATTGCCACGCACAGCGAGGACGAAACCAAACAGACCGGGCGCAATGATGTAACCCACAGGAAAGGGTTTGGCCTGGAGAAGGAGATACAGAATTCCACCTGCGAAGCTCAGCACGAGGGTCGCGAGCAGAGTGGACACGCCCACGTTCTGCGCGACCGTATTCCAGAAGGATGTCCTCCCGATGAACGAAAACACGATGGTCGTAATGAAATAGTTAAGCCCGACGGACGCCAGGGCGTAAATCGCTGTACGAACTGGCACGGCCCACCAGTCCACCTTAAGGTCCCCAATGGAATAGACCGCGATGGAGGGAAGCACATGCGCGATGGCAAACAGTGCGCGATTGAACAGGAAGCTGTACCAAGGAATTGATTTGCCTGGTACTCGGCCATCAAAAATTGCGAGCCAGGCCACCAATCCGACGCCGAGCCCAGGTGAAAATAGGCCGGTGGCTATGAGTAGCGGGTCACCTACGGTCTGGTGTCCAGTTCTCCACGGAATTGGCCTTAGAAAGGCTATCTGAGTACCGATTGCCAGGTATAAGAGGGTGGGTATGTCCGACACGGACGGACGGTGAAGTAACCAGCCGAGTGGCAGCATCCCGATCCCAATTGCCCACACGAGGATCAGATAGACCCGGGCAGACCAAGGCAGTACTCGAAAGGCAGTCACCGCGGAGATTCTAGACCGCCAATTCGCGTTCGGAGCCAGCCTAGCGCCGGTTCCCAAACGCGAGCAAGCCGGTGCTGGCCGGCTTGCTTCAGCCTACATAACCCAACCGCCGACTACCCGCTGCCTACTTGAACTCCGCAGTAGTCGCTTGAACATGCGCATCATTTCGAGTTCCTCCTATCCCCTTAGATTTCCCTGCGTTCCGGCTGCGTTTTCCAGGTCACTGTCGTTGTCACAGTGTCCCGGTATGGCCCTTCTGGGGAAATCGTCAAATTCCATGGCACACTCATGGAAATCCATGGTTAGGGCCAGTGGAGATTGATGAACCTACAGGTCGGCCAGTGTGATCAGACCAAATTTCAAGGCCGAACTGACCGCCTCACCTCGGTTGGTCGCGCTCAGCTTCCGAAAGATGTTGTGAAGGTGTGTTTCGATTGAGGGAGCGGCCAGACCTAGGTCCACTGCCATTCGCTTTGTGGTGTGTCCCTTCGCGATACCTCGAAGAATCTGCATCTCCCTGGATGTCAGCGGAACCAGGTTGCTTCTAGACAGAGGAGTCGATTCCGCCACCCGGCGGAGAACCTCCGGGATCATCTTGCGAGGTACGGGGCTCTCGCTCCGGAGGGCCGACAGAAGGGCGTGCTGAAGCTCGCCTGGCCCGGCGTCCTTCAGCACGTAGCCCGAGCAGCCAACCTGCATCATTCGCAATAGATCGTCGCTGGATTCCGATACAGTCCAAGCCACGACTTTGGTTTCGGGATATTTGTTGAGCACCGCTTTCGCCGTGGCCGGACCATCCATCTCGGGCATGTGTACGTCCATCAGGATCAGATCGGGCTTCAGTGCATCGATTACGTTGAGTGCTTCCGCGCCGGAAGAGGCTTCACCGACCAGCCTCAAATTCGAGGCTGAGCTGAGCATCGCCCGAGCTGCAACGCGCGGTAGGACGCTGTCGTCCACGACCAGTACTCGGAAGATCTTTCCGTCCGGCGAAGCCTTCTCGATGGCGGCAGCTTAGCAAAGAAGAATATGTCCCGATTCGCGCGGTCGTACGGGTACTTAGCAATTCTGTCAGCCGTAGTCGCTCTTATCAACGTTTTAGCTCGCCAGCACAACGCCGCGCGCCCCGATGACCCACTCGTAGTTCTATATCTCTGTGTCGCCGCGGGATTACTAAATATTCCTCACGTCCGTATCGAGCAGGGTCGTCTCACCCTTGTCGGCATCATATGGATGGCGGCGGCTGTGCTGCTCAATCCCCTGGACGCAACCGTTGTCGGCCTCGCATCCTCCGCGTCGCTGTTCGGTCGCGGCGCCTTTCCAATCGTGGGAAATGCCGTGTTCTCAGCCACCATCATTTGTCTCGGTTCGATAGTCGCGGCAGAGTTTCGTACTGGAAGCACACTTGCTCTTGCTCCGCGAGTGTTGGCCATTGTTACCTGCTTCGCAGCCAACTTAGTCTTGGTGGCATTGGCCTTCCGGCTACGTTCTGGCGAGCCGGTTCGAAGTGTGACGAGGAAGAACTTCACCGCATCGTTCTTTGTCGCCTTCGTATATTCGGGCCTCGCATCTCTCCTTATCAGCTACGTCCTTGATGGGTCGCCGCTCGGGTACCTCCTAGCCACCATCGTTTGCATCCTTGCTCTCGCGCTTACGGACACCATCGCCGGTAGGCGCGTCCGCCGAGTTCTCGAGTCCGAGCTCTCCGACGCCGACCGCCACCTGTTCCACAGCCGAGCGGTCGAAGGCGTTGTCCACAACCTCCGCAATCACGTGGCGACGGCGGTGGGCTATTTGAAGGAAATCGACCCGCGACGGCTCGACCCGGTCGACCGCGAAAGCATCGAGACGGCCACCGCTGCGGCCAACGACGCGGTCGCGGTGTTGCGAAGTCTTTCTCAGGGAGCCACCCCCCGTGTCACCTTCGCCACAGAGCCGATCGACCTCAACGAGCTCATCTCGCGCGCCCTCGGTATGGCACGACCCAGGGCTCGTAGCAAGGAGGTTCAGCTGGCGCTGCGCGAGTCGCCGGACGACGTGAAGGTTCGCGCCGACCCCCTGCTCCTGCGCGAGGTCATCACGAACCTGGTCAACAATGCCATCGATGCTGTTCCAGCCAATGGTCGCGTTGAGCTGAGAGCCGGCCGCCGCGGCAACGGCTGGCCTTATTTCAGCGTGGTTGACGACGGTCCCGGTGTGTCGGACGACCAGCGACATCACCTGTTCGAGCCCCACTTCACGACCAAGGAGGGCGGTACAGGTCTCGGCCTATTCATGTCCTACGGAATCGTTCGAGAGCATCAGGGCGAACTCCTCTACGCCGGCTCGTCGCGAGGCGCGGTGTTCACAGTGGTATTGCCGCCCTTCCCAAGCTAAGCAAACCGGTGGAACTGGAGGAGCTGTCAGCCGAGATCAGCTGGCTTATCGCGGGAGACTGAATCTCTACTCGTCCGCCCCTACCTCCGGGGGCCCGGCCATGCCCAGGTCGCCGGTCATCGGACCGGCGAAATGAGGCGGGTCTTGAGCGTCCATCGACTCCAGCCGAGCCCGTTCCTCTCGACCTACAAACAGACCGTAGTTGGTCTGGCCGGTCTCCGGGTCTAAGGAATTCTTCCGGGCTCCCAGCCCTCCAAGCGCGCCCTGCCACAGCCGCCGCAGTACGCCTTTGATGCCCACGATTAGATCTTGCCACCAGTTTTCAAACGGTGGGCGAACCGGTTATTCAGATAGGAGGCTGACGTACGCTGGCATCAAGGCCAACTCTTGTTCGAGGCAACCGCCGTGGCGCCGTGTTCACGGTCATTCTCCCGCCGTTCGGTGGCTGACCGAGCCTCCGACGTTCGACTCCCTTAGCGAGCCCCGTGATGCCGAGAGCCGCTAGGCCAGGTGCCTCTGAAGCTTCCCCAGGAGCTCCGTCAACTGGGCACGTTCATGCTCGCTCAACGAGCTCATCCAGTCCGACTCGCCGCGATGCACCGTACGGCGAACCGTGTCGGCCATGCGAGAGCCGGCCTTTGTAAGGTGGACCAGCAGCATCCGCCGGTCCGTCGGATGCGGCTCCCGGCGCACAAGGCCTCGCTTGACCAGGGTGTCGAGCACGCCTGTCACTGTGGCCCGACTCACGATCAACCGCTCACTGATGTAGTTCGGCGGGCACGGCTGGCCGGCATCTTTGAGGATGCCCAACACCAACCCGCCGGCCGGACTGACGTCCAGCGGCTGCAGCGCCGCGGCGATCCGCCCGAGAACGAGGTCGCCGCTGCGGGCGAGGTTCATCGCGCACTCGGTCGCCGAGGAGCTGGCGTCCGGGTATTTCGCGGCGAAGTCGCGGCTGACGCGGATGGGCGTCTCCATTGGTTTGGCGCCTAATTATAAGGGTCTTGACACTTCGCTAGGCACCATATAGTATGGTGCCTAATCACTTAAGTTAGGAGGCAAGAGATGAAAGTTACAACGAGCCAACCCAAGGTTCTAGCCCGAGGAGAGGGCTTGCGTCTCCAATCCGGCCCTGGCCGCGATCTGATCTTTAAGGTCACGGGCGAGGATACCGGCGGAGCATTCGACTACTTCATCGTCGAGGTCGCGCCGCATGGCGGTCCTCCTCTACACGTTCACCACAACCAGGAAGAAACGATCCACGTTCTGAAAGGACGGTACAAAATCAGGATTGGAGACGACATCTTCTACTGCCAGGAAGGTGGCTTTGCCTACCTTCCGTCACGAGTCCCACACGCCTTCCTGAACCTGACGGATGAGCCAGGCGAGATCGTGGTGGTCTACACGCCCGGGGGTGGACACAAGTTCTATGAGGAGTTAGGTCCGATTTCGCGGGGTGCTCATCCAGATCGAGAGGTCATCGGAGCGCTTTTCGAGAAATATGACATGGCCCTGCTGGGACCGCCGCTGAGCCCTGATTGAGCCCTGATGAGCTGATCTGGCGCGGTCGGTGATTAGACCACGCATGGTGGCGGCCGGGAGCACGTGAGAGCAACTAGGTTCGCGCCGACAGCTGGCGCTGTGCCCGCGTCAGCCTTCCGCGATCCGCCGCCTGATCGCAGCCACCAGGTCGTCCAGCTCAACCGGCTTGACCAGGTAGTCGCTCGCGTCGAGGTTTGCGGCTAGCGCGCGGGAACCCGGATCCGTGGCACCCGTGACCACGATTGGCCTGGCAGTCGTCAAGGCCGATCGCGCAGGTTGGTCAAGGTGGGCAGCCAGGCTGAGATCGAACACGACTACCTCGCCCGGTCTGAGCTCTCGGAACGCGTCTGCCGAGTCCGCCTCGTACCCCAGCCGTCGCAAGCCACGCGCAGTCAGCTCGGCTAGCCGAGCGTCGTCATCGACCACTAGGACCGCGACCAGCCCGAAGGCCGCCTGCTCGACCGCGCGAAGCAGCACCAACGCTTCACTGAGATCGCCAAGCAGGCGCTCAGCCGGCGGTACGCTTCGATCCGCCTGCGCCAGCTCGAGCTCCGCCTTCAACCTGGCCAGCGTCGAGCGCAGCCGGTGCAGCGCCGCCGCCAGCTCAGGGCTGGGCGACGAACCTGTAGCCGAATCCACGGACTGTCTCGATCCAACCAGGTTCCTTCAGCGAGCGCCGGATCTGGTGGACCGCCTGTTCGACGCTGTGCTCGAACCCCGCGTAGCTGGTTCCCCAAACGCGCTCCAGCAGTTCCGCACGCGTGACCACCTCACCCGGCCGGCCTGCGAGCAGCTGCAGCATCAGCAGTGGCCGTCGCTCGAGCTTCAAGGCACGCTCGCCCAGCGATGCCTGCCCACGCGCCAGGTCGATCCGCAGCCGCCCGCTGACGACGACCCTCACCTCCGCAGCGCGTTCCCGCAGCGCTCCGCGGACACGCGCCAGCAGCACCTGCCGGTCGGTGCCCTTGACGATGTAGTCGGTCGCGCCGTGCTCTATACCAACGACCTGGTCCCCCGCCGCGTGGCGCGCGCCGGTCAGGATGATGACCGGAAACGCGATCCGGTCGGCTCCTGATCGCAACGAGTCGAGGACTTCCGGTGCCTCCATGTCGGGCATCTCGTAGTCGAGCAGCATGAGGTCAGGTGAGCTGGAGCGAACGCGCTGAAGCGCTTCAGTCCCGCTGACGGCGATCTCGACCGCGTAACCAGCCCGCCGTAGCAATTCGGCGGTCAACTCCGCAGTGCGAGCCTCGTCGTCGACGACGAGCAACCTGGCCGTCACGCCTCCAATCCCCAGGGCCAACCTAACAGGTTCAAGGTTTCTTGAGGAAACGCTGAACCTGCGGTGAGGTCAGGCCCGCTGGCGGCACCTAGTCTCCGCACATGGGCCAGCTCCCACATCTCCAGCAAGCCAGACGCCGGTTGGGACTGGCCCTAGATGGTCTCAGACACGACCGCTGGGTGCTGGGCTACCTGCGAGCCGGATGGCTCCAGCCCATCGCCGCGTCAGAGGTTTCCCGCCGCTTCCTCCAGGGCCGCCCGCTCATGCCGCTGGCTCGCCGCGCCCTATACGAGAAGTGCCCGACGGTCATGAACTCGCTGATCGAGAACCCGAACCCGTCGATTGGCTACGACTGGGAGCTCGATTGGCCGTCGCTGCTGTATGCGCCCGTGGGCGAAGCAGGCGAGCGGCCGATCGGTTTGCTTGTCGTCGGATGCCGGCGCGATCACTGGTACACCGACGAGGACGTCACGTACGCCGTCAGCCTCGGCAGGGCGCTCGCACCTTTGGTGGCGGCGCTGCGCGGCCCGCTCGGCCGCCTCAACGAAAGCGAGGGGGAGGTTGCCCAGCTGCTGAGCTACGGGCTTTCAGCTCCTGAGATTGCACGAGCCATCCGGATCGACGATCGCACGACACGCGAGCTAGTTGGGTCCGTCACCCGCAAGCTCCAGACAGTCGAGGCCGACGAGCTACCGCTTGCCGAGTTCAGCCCGAAGCGCCGGTCGTTTCGGCTCTGAAAAGGGAGAAACGCTCATGACCTGGAGCTAAGTCGGCCCGAACAGGAACACCGTGGTGCCGCGACCCTCGGTGCTCACCACTTCAAGGCGGCCGCCGATGCCTGCTGCGCGTTCCCGCATTCCGACGAGGCCATATCCGTCGCTCCCGCCGGCGACGATGCCTCGTCCCTCGTCTGATACCTCGACCAGGAACGGCCGAGCGTCAAATGCCATCTTCACTCTGCAAATTGATGAGCCCGAGTGACGTCGCACGTTGGTGAGCGCCTCACGCACGACCTGGGCGACCACCTCGCGCTGGTGGGCTGAGAGTATGTCTTCGGTGCCGTTGCTCGAGAGCTCGACACGGATGCCGTAGAGGCGAGCGAACTCGTCAGCCTGCTGGCGAAGATCTCCGACCAAGCCATCGGGCCCGATCGGAGGCGGGCGCAGGTCGGCGAGGGCTTCTCGCACGTGCTTGAGCAGCCGCTCCATGATCTCGAAGACGTTTTTCAGGGTTTGGTCTGGCTGGCCTTTCCTGCCCTCCAGGTACACCTTGAAGAGTGAGATGGCGCCGGCAAGGTCGGTGGCGATTCCGTCGTGCAGCTCGCGGGAGATGCGGGCTCGCTCGCGCGCCAGTGCATCCTCGACGGCCTGGTGAGCGAATCGGTCCGCGGGGGATGTGACCTTTTCTCGTGCTTCGCTCATCGAGCCCTGGCTCTTCGCCTTGCAAAGGACTGCAACAGGGCGATCGCGAGGGGATGGCGCAGCCAGCGCAGGGCCCGGCGGTAAGGACGCCACAGCCGTTTGGTATCTTCGAGGGCCGCGAGCAGGCGGGCAACGTCGGCTTCGACCAGCCCCCGCTCAGTCTGGACTAGCTCCGCCAGCGCGCGAGAACGCCTGGCCATGGCCATACCCCACACCGCGGCAAGCAAACCTTCGACCACGAAGGCCACCGCGCTGAGCGCGAGCAGCCAGATCCCGATCCAGCCGATCAGAGTCATGGCTGGAGACCTCGGCAAGAGATTCGGCGCCGAGATTGCCCGGATGCTAGGCGCAGCTGAGCACCATGGCGATCGCATCCGTCGATGCGTGAGCGAGGAGCGGAAGCTGCAACAAAGCAGATGGGCCGCATAGATGTCGAGCCTCCGGCCAGGACTCCAAGGTCATTGCTCCTTCGAGTCGCCCTCTTCGATAGCCGCCACCGGCGCGATTGCGACGATCTGGTCGTCGGGCGCGATTCGCATCACGATCACGCCCTGCGTCTGGCGCCCGATCCGAGAGATCGCTCCGACCTGCGTGCGCAGGACCATACCGCTCGCGCTGATGACGAGCACCTCCTCCTCGGGGTCGCTCACGACCCGCATGGCGGTGAGCTTGCCGACGCGGTCGGTGATCTTCAAGGTGAAGACTCCCTGGCCGGCCCGGTGGTGCATCGGATATTCGGAGACCGGCGTGCGCTTGCCGTAGCCACGCTGGGTGATCACCAACAGGTCGCCGCCTGGCGTCGCCGTAGCCATGCCCGCGACCGCATCGCCCTTGGCGAGCTTGATGCCGATCACGCCCTGCGTGTCGCGACCCATAGCGCGGACCTCTGTCTCGCTGAAGCGGATCGCCTTGCCGAGCTCGGTCGCGATCAGGATCTCGTCCGAGCCGGTGGTCGGTGTCACCCAGTCCAGCTCGTCGCCCTCCTGCAGGTTGATCGCGATCAACCCGTTGCGCCGCACGTTGGCGTACTCGGCTAGCGTCGTCTTCTTTATATATCCGTTCTTTGTCGCCATCAGCATGTAACGCGCCTCGGTCTCGGACTCCGGACGCACGAAGACTGCGGTGATCCGTTCGTTCGACCCGATGTCGATCAGGTTGTTGACCGGCATGCCCTTCGCCTGGCGCTCGCGCTCCGGCACCTCGTGCACGCGCAACTGGAACACGCGTCCGCTTTGCGTGAAGAAGAGCATCGAAGCGTGAGTGTGCGTCGTCAGAAGGTGAAGCGCGTAGTCCTCTTCACGGGTGCCGCTCGGCGCGTCGCTGCCCGCAGTGGGCTTCGCTCCCTTCAAGCCGACGCCACCCCGCTTCTGCGCGCGGAACACGCGGAGCGGCTGGCGCTTCACATAACCGCGGTGGGTCAACGTGACAACGACCTCTTCTTTCGGCACGAGGTCTTCGGCGGACAGCTCGCTTGCCTCCTGGTCCGTGATCTCCGTCCGGCGGTCGTCGCCGTACTTCTTGGCCAGATCATCCATCTCGTCCTTGATCAAGATGCGCACTTTCTGGTCGCTTGCGAGGACCGATTCGAGATAGGCGATCGTCTTGATGACCTCCTCGTATTCGGCGTCGATCTTGCCGCGCTCGAGCCTGGTCAGGCGGCTGAGGGTGAGGGCGAGCACCGCTTTCGCCTGCCGGTCGCTGAGGCCGAACTTCGACTGCAACTCGGTCGACGCAATGTCCGGGTCGGCGGCGGCGCGGATGGTCTTGATCACCTCGTCAAGATGGTCGAGGCAGATCTTCAAGCCCTCGAGAATGTGAGCGCGTTCCTGCGCTCGCTCGAGGTCGAACCGGGTGCGGCGCAGGATGACTGAGCGACGGTGGTCGATGAACAGCTGGAGCGCCTGCTTGAGGCTCAGGATCGATGGGCGCCCGTCGACGATGGCCAGCATGATCACGCCGAACGTCGTCTGCAGCGTGGTGTGCTTGTAAAGGTTGTTCAGCACTGTGAACACGCGCGCGTCGCGCTTGAGCTCGATGACGATCCGCATGCCGTCCCGGTCGGACTCGTCCCGTAGGTCGGCGATGCCTTCCAGCTTCCGGTCTGACACCAGCTCCGCGATCTTCGCCACGAGGGTTGCCTTGTTGACCGCGTACGGAAGCTCGTCGATGATGATCCGCTCACGCCCGTTGGCCGCCTGCTCGAATGTGTGGCGCGCCTGAACGACGATCCGGCCGTGACCGGTGGCGTAAGCGGCTTTGATGCCGGTCGTTCCCATGATCTTGCCGCCGGTCGGGAAGTCAGGACCCTTGATGAAAGTAAGCAGGTCTTCGCCAGTCGCCTCGGGGTCCTCGATCAGGTGTTTGATGCCGGCTGCGATCTCGCGCAGGTTGTGCGGCGGGATGTTGGTGGTCATGCCGACGGCGATGCCGGTCGCCCCGTTGACCAACAGGTTGGGCAGCCGCGCCGGCAGCACCTCCGGCTGCTCCTCCGTGCCGTCGTAGTTCGGCACCATGTCCACGGTCTGCTTCTCGATGTCGGCCATCAGCTCGCCCGTGATGGCTGACAGCCGCGCTTCGGTGTACCGCAT
>Ga0208848_1000132_pt1 | contig 14478 bp, 13 predicted proteins | sample NGESurshal072012_2_FD_184455 | JGI IMG/M metagenome (GOLD analysis project Ga0208848, IMG submission 184455) | Arctic peat soil microbial communities from Barrow, Alaska - NGEE Surface sample 210-1 shallow-072012 (SPAdes) | ecosystem: Environmental > Terrestrial > Soil > Wetlands > Peat ... | reverse complement strand
ATCATGTGCACCGCGACATCTCCGCCAAGTCCGGAGGTATCTGGAAGGCTTCGCCGGGGTGCGCAGGCTTGGAGACACTACTACCGGTGTTGCTGACTGATGGCCACCATGAGCGCGGCATTCCAATCGGGCAGATCGTCGCGCTTTTATCTAGCGCTCCGGCCGACGCGATGGGCTTACATCAGCGCAAGGGACGCATTGCAGTCGGCCTCGATGCTGATCTGGCAATCGTCGATCTCGACCGCGAGTATTTGTACCGGCGTGAAGACGTCCATTCTGGCGCCGGCTATTCCATTTACGAGGGCCGCAAATTCAAAGGGCCGGTCACGCACACTCTGGTACGCGGCCGGTTTGCCGTGCGGGATGGTGCATTGGTCGACGACGCAGTGGGAACTGGCGAGTATATCAATCGCGTACTCTAGTTGTGGCACGTCGGTAGAAAGTTTAGCAGACGGCTTTCGAAACACTGAGGGACGACCGGAAAATATCTCTCCGTTGAGCAGTTCATCGCGCAGCCCGTCTCCATTACACCCAGTGGCCGGTGAACTCAGCGCCATTGTCAGACACTTTCGGCTGGTGAGCCGGCCTGAAAGAAGAATTGCATCATGACTACAGACGATGGGAACGTTTCATGAATCGGACGGCCTATGTTAACGGCGAATTTGTTCCACTCGAGGATGCTAAAATATCGATCCTCGATCGCGGGTTCCTCTTTGCCGACGGAATTTACGAAGTTTCTGCCGTCCTCGACGGCCGACTGGTGGACAATGCCGCACATATGCAGCGGTTGCAGCGCTCGGTCGGGGAAATCCAACTTGTGCTGCCGGAAACTCTTGAACGCACGATCGAAATTCAGATTGAATTGATCCGCCGTAATAATCTAACCGAGGGCATTGTATATATCGAGGTTACCCGCGGTGTGGCGGATCGCGATTTTGTGTTTTCAAAAGACGCGCAGTCTACGCTAGTGATGTTCACGCAAGAGAAAAGAATTATCGATTCGCCTGCCGCGAAAACGGGCATTGCCGTGAAAAGTGTGCCAGACATCCGCTGGGCGCGTCGCGATATCAAGAGCGTCGGCCTGCTCGCGCAGGTGCTCGCGAAACAAGCTGCTCAGGCTGAGAATTGCCAGGAAGCCTGGATGGTTGAGGATGGATTCGTCACCGAAGGCGGGTCTTCTAGTGCGTTTATCATTACGACTGACCGAGTATTGATCACGCGGCCTAACTCTAGCGCAATTCTGCCAGGTTGCACCCGCAAGGCGACCGTTAAGCTTGCGGAGGAACATCAGCTCCGCGTTGAAGAGCGGCCTTTTACGCTCGCCGAAGCGCAGGCCGCAGCGGAAGCATTCATGACCAGTGCGTCGGCGTTCATCATGCCGATAGTTCGTATTGACGGGCGTGAGGTCGGCAACGGTAAGCCAGGTCCACTGACGAACCGGCTGCGTGAAATCTACATAAAGTTTTGCCGGACGACAGCGTGAAAGGGGCTTCCATGCGCATGCTGAAGGTCGGTGGCGCCCAGATGGGGCCAATCCAGAAAGCCGATAGCCGCCAGGTGGTTGTGGCACGCATGATCGATCTTCTCGATCAAGCGAAGGCGCAGAATTGCGATCTGGTCGTTTTTCCTGAGCTTGCGCTGACAACTTTTTTCCCACGCTGGTACCTGACCGATCAGACGGAGGTCGACACATGGTTTGAGCGTGAAATGCCGAACGCCGCGACACGGCCGCTGTTCGAAAGAGCCACGACCCATCACATTGGATTGTCGTTTGGTTATGCCGAATTGACGCCCGATGGGCACCATTTCAACACTGCCATTCTAGTCGATCGCATCGGCCGGATCGTCGGTAAATACCGCAAAGTGCACTTGCCGGGTCACGCGGAGTTCGACCCGCAACGCGCCTTTCAACACTTGGAAAAGCGATATTTTGAGCCAGGGGACCTTGGCTTTTCGGTTTGGCGCACCTTAGGAGGGATAATCGGCATGTGCATATGTAACGACCGCCGATGGCCGGAAACATACCGCGTCATGGGGCTACAAGGAGTCGAGCTGATCGCGCTCGGTTACAATACTCCCGCTGTGAATTCACAAAGAAGTTCGGAGGGACCAGAGAAGAGGCTCTTCCATAATCGCCTATCGCTGCAATCCGGCGCCTATCAGAACTCAACCTGGGTCGTGGCCGTTGCAAAGTGCGGTATTGAGGATAGCCATTCCATGATCGCCGGAAGCGTCATCGTCAATCCCGATGGCGAAATTGTCGCTGAAGCAAGAAGCTGTGAGGACGAACTGATCGTCGCCGATTGCGACCTCGATGCGACAATTTTCGGCAAGGAAACGATTTTTGATTTTAAGCGCCACCGACGTATCGAGCATTATGGACGCATAACAGCGCAAGCCGGCATAATCTTGCCGCCCGAAACCACATGAGTGCGCCATTCGATCAGAGTTTTTGCAACGCTGCCGGTGATTCAGCGGTATAAACTCCTGTGCGGTCTTGTTACCCCACGCCCGATCGCTCTCGTCACGACGCTCGCGCCGAATGGCGTGGTCAATGCCTCGCCGTTTTCGTTCTTCAATGTCGTCAGCGAGGACCCGCCGCTTATCGTTGTGTGTACCGAAAACCTAATCCAGTGACGATTTCGGATTAGGCCGGTAAAATTCCCTGTTTCTGCGCCAGAATTCCCTGTTCCGTCGAAATAATTCCCTGTTCTGTTGCGCAGGGAAGTATGTCGTAAGCCTTTGAATTCACTCGCGTGTCAGCCTTCAAAATCGCACAAAGCGGTCGGATTTGACGAAATTCCCTGTTAATTTCCCTGTTAGCAGGGAAGTTGGGAGTAGAGACGGGTTCGACTACGACTGCGTCCGCCACCACGCATTCCCTGTGTGTCCCGACACTCTAAGAATGACTCGATTACGCTCTAAGAGTGACTCGCTTACCGCGTTGATCTGATTTGAGTTTCACTTTTTGTTCAAGCGTGTTGGTTTACGGATTTTAACTCTGCAGGCGTGAGCAAGCGGGCGATACCGTTCATATTCGCGATTCTGGTTGCCACCGCAGTTGCTGTGTGCAGGCAGAATGGGGTCAGCGCGGTACAAGCTTCAGTTTGTGTTCGGCGCGGTTCTGTTGGATCGCGTTCTGCACTTTTGCGAGGAAGCGCGAAGGCAGGTAGCCGTATAGACAGGTCGGATCCGGGTCTCCTCGTCGTGTCGGACGCAGATCAAAGCCTGCCCAAGCGAACGCATTTATTTCGGTGACGTCGATCCATGATGCATCGTCGTCGAGACCGAGTCTCCGCTTGATCTCCTGCGGCACTTTCAGTTTCTCGCCTTCGCGCTGTGGGGGACTGTGCGTGATGGGGACGACGTAGACCAGGTCGGTGGGGCCGATTTGGCTATTGATGGCGATTACCGCGGCCGGTCTGTCCTTCCGGCCTTCCTTAAGACCTTTCTGGTGTTCGTCGAACCAGAGATACGAGTAGCTCAGCACCATGCCTGGCTGAGCGCGGGGCGGCTGTTTCACGATACGCGCGCGTTAGCGGCTAAGTGTCGGAGATGATGTTTGGTCAGGCTCCGGGTCATCTTTGTATTCGTAGTCGTGTTCGGGCGGGACTTCGGCCTGCATGATGGCGTTCATTTCGGCGTCGCTGAGGTCGCCGACACGGAGGGCCTTGCGGTACGAGGCCCACATCTCGTTGAACGTTTCGGCGGAAACCAAGTAGGCCGTTTCGCGGCCGTATTTGGTGATCTGAACCGGCTCCCTGAGGGCCTTGTCGTGGTAAGCGCCGAAATTTTTCTGAACTTCGGAAGCTGGAACGCCGTTCGGCATTATAAGCTCCATTACGGATGTTCCGTAACATACGGAATAAGTCGCGGCTTTTCAAGAGCGCTCGGTGACCCGGTTAATTCAATATTATATGCCAGCGATTCCAATTACTTACAGCGACCGAGTCGCTCCTAAAGCGCAAAGGCCGGAATCGAGTCACTCTTAAAGGGGAAACCGAGTCACTCTTAAAATGCACGATCGTGGAAAATCAACTGGTTAGGCGAGTCACTCTTAGAGTGTGCCGACAGTGCGAACCAAGATTTCCCGAGATTCGTCGAATAGCCCCGATTTGGGCGGCGTATGCTGCGAGCGATCAGTCTCTGCAAAGGGGCAACTGAATTTGGGAGGTCATTTCGCCGCTTTTGTCTCTGGCCTCGAAATCCCGTTGCCCGGCAACGGAGACCGGCGCGAGCAGAGACCAGTTCGACTTAGGACCTTAATGCGGGATGAGGCCCAACATCTGGCTTTGGCGAGACCATTCGGCTGACAGATCACAAAGACGGACGACGCCCATTCCGTGAGGCAGCCTACCTTCAATAGCGGCTTTGACGAGATGGGGTGCGAGGAAGGCGAGCGAGATCATCATATTGACCTTGCGTATGCTGCAGCTTTCTCGCGCCGCGATTGTTTCTGCATTTGCTGATGGATCAGAGATAATTTCATCAAGCCAGCGGCGCCCTCGCGCAATCGATGCGACTAGCGTCGCACGGGTCTCGGAGCGGATGGGACGGGCGTTTTGACCTTTGGACGACCCATGACCGGGCAGAAGAATCTCACGGCGCCGCGTTGAAGGTGTCTTCTGCCACGGAACAAGAAGGGTGCCTTCGGCTCCGGCCCGCTTACGATTGGATTTTTGTGCCTGGCTGAACCGGATGATCAGTTGATCCGCCTGAATCTCGACGCGCACGACGTGGGTGTTGACGAGGCTCCGGTCGTCTATCGACACTGAGGGTTTGAGATGTTCGCGTACTGACTTTATGACCAGCGCCTCTATATCAGCTGCCGGCACTCGACGTATTGATCCGGCCCGCTCAGCACGGCCCTGGATGAGGGCTGTCGACAAATAGTAGCGATACTTGATACCCCGCTTGCGAGCGTGGCTCGGGCTCATGCGGTTGCCGCGGTCATCAAAGATGCGGCCGGCTAACAATGCCTCGGACTTCATCCTTGCGGCATTATGATTGTTAAGTTGTTCATCTAACTTAGCCTGGACGGCATCGAATAGGTTTCGGTCGACGATGGCCAGTTGCTCGCCTGCCAAGATCTCACCCTTAAATGCCACCTCTCCAATATAAAATCGGTTGCGCAGCAGGTGGGCGAGTGGCCCACGCGTGAACGGAATGCCGCCGACCTTCTTTCCTGTCTTCAGCTTGCGAACCTTGGTGACGATGCCTCGCTTGCGCAGGTCAGTCATGAGCAGGTTGAGGCTGCCAAGCTTGAGATAGTTGCGAAAGATGGTCCGGACCCAGCCAGCTTCTGCTTCATTGACGGATATCTTGCGATCCTTCGTGTCATAGCCAATCGGTGCCATCCCCCCGACCCAAAGACCCTTGCGTTTAGAGGCAGCAATTTTGTCTCGAATTCGCTCGGAGGTGACCTCGCGCTCAAATTGGGCAAACGACAACAGCACGTTCAGCGTCAGCCGACCCATCGAGGTGGTCGTGTTGAATTGTTGGGTGACCGACACAAAGGACACACTGTGTTTGTCGAACAGTTCGACAAGTTTTACGAAGTCTGCCAAGGAGCGTGTCAGGCGATCAACCTTATAGACGACGATCACGTCGACCTTGCCGGCCCGCACGTCCTCCAGAAGTCGCTGCAGTGCCGGCCGGTCGGTGTTGCCGCCTGAGAATCCGCCATCGTCGTATTTTGTTCGCAACAGCGTCCACCCGGCATGAGCTTGGCTCCGGATATAGGCTTGCGAGGCATCATACTGAGCGTCGAGTGAGTTGAAGTCCTGCTCGAGCCCTTGGTCGGTCGAGACGCGGGTATAGGTCGCGCAGCGGACCGTTTTAGTCGATTCGGTCTTCATGGCGCCGCCGCTTTAGATGACTTGTCGCGCAGACCGAAGAACTTCGGTCCGTTCCAGCGGGTGCCCGTGATAGCGAAGGCAATTTTCGACAGGCTGAGATAGTTCTTGCCGTTCCAAGCATAGCCATCGGTAAGCACCGTCACCCGGTGCATCCGGCGGTTCCATTCGCGGCCCAACACAGTACCGGGCCTTAGGTTTACCGTACGCCGGCTCAAGTCCACGGCACGCTGCCCCGCTTTTTCGGGAGACTCCGAGTGGTCGAGCAGGCGTTGACACTCACCATCCAAGTCACCCAATTGATCGATCTGAAGCCGATACGCCAGAACACGGAACAGCAGATGGCGGGGCAGGTGAGGCGGAGGTAGTCGCCTGAATACGGTGTGCCAACGGTTTCGAAGTTCACCGAGGTCGAGGTCACGCAAGCGCGCAATCTCGACGTCGAGTGTCTTTCGGTCCGGTGGCGTACGACCGATCTTTACGCGCGGCATGGCGCTTAGGGCAACCGGCGCTTGGCCTGGCGAGGCCCGGACTTACCAATATCTTTGCTCGTGATTTGGTAGACTCGATTGCCGTCCACCTTTTTCGAGCCGAGCTTCAGCTGGAGACGCTTCCGTACTACGCCGGCAAGGAAGCCGCGCACCGAGTGCTGTTGCCAGTCCGTGGCTTTCATCATCGCTGCTATCGTGGCCCCGGCGGGTGATTGCAGCATCGCGATGACGCGAGATTGCTTTGAGCCAGGAGCGGGTTTCTTAGTCTTGCGATCGTGTGCGGCCTGTTGCGAGGGCTTTGCAGCAGCGGCAGGCATTGCCGATGACGCAGAAAGTCGCTTCTTTGTAGACTGTGACATTGAGATCCTCCGTGGGTTCAAGGAGGTGTAGCGCCGCACCACCGAAGCCCCGCCTCGGCGATGGAGCCGGCGGGGCAGGATCCCAGAGCACGTAAAGAGCCGAGAACTGACCAAAGTACCGCTCTGTTTGAGGAGGAATGCCAGTCCTTTCTGGATAACTTTATTGCTGGTTTCAGGCATCCTTGGGCATCAATGATCCGACGCTGGCAGTCTGGGCTACTGCGCCAAACAGTATCGTGGGTTCGAATTCCTGTCCCTCCACTAAGCTGCTAAACTGGCTTTTGATGCACGATGAGCAATTGGTAACTTTCGAAATAGATTCGGACCGCGACATGATGGTCAGCCTTAAAGAAGTGTTTTGAATATCTCCGGTCAAATCCAGGTTGCTGCACCGCGGGAGGCAGTATTCAAGGCGCTCAGTGATGCGCCGTTTTTTGCGTCCTGCATCGAGGGTGTCCGCGACCTCAAGGAGATAGACGCCACCCATTACAGCGCGGTGTTTGAAACACGTGTCGCCTATCTGCGCTTTAATTTTAAAGCCGACGTGGAGATTACGCATCTTTCACCACCCGAAAAGATCGAGGCCAAGGTCGAGGGCACACCGCTTGGTATAGTGGGCAGGCTGACTGCAACTGCGACGACCCGGCTGGTCGATGCCGGTGGCGAAACCATCATCCACTATTCGATCGACGCGACGCTGACTGGAAAACTCGGTAGCATGGGACAACCCGTGCTCAAGGCTAAGGCAAAGGACATGGAAAAACACTTTACCGAACGGCTGTTCGCCACCTTCGCCAACGGCGGGCCGGGGACTGCGTCGTGACGCCATTCGATCTCGTGGAACCTGCCTCGCTCAAGGAGGCTATCGCGCTCATCGATCCGAACGATCCGGATGTGCGGCCGATCGCGGGCGGCACGGCGTTGATGTTGATGATGAAGGCCGGCGTATTTCGGCCGCGACGGCTCGTCAGCTTGCGCAAACTGGGCGACGACTTTTCCCGTATCGCGGCGACGCCTTCCGGCGATCTCAGAATTGGCGCGATGACGCCTTTGTCCGCGCTCGAGCATTCGCCCGATGTATTGCGCCACGCGTCGGTGGTCGTGCGCACGATGCGACGGCTGGCGAATGTGCGCGTGCGCAATGTGGCGACCGTCGGCGGCGCGCTAGCGCATGCCGATCCGCACATGGACCTTCCCCCGGTCCTGATCGCGCTCGGCGCATCGGTGTCCGTTGTCGGGACGTCGGGTGAACGGACCATGCCGGTCGAGGATCTGCTCACCGGCTATTACGAAACCGCGCTCGCAAAAAACGAACTTATCACCGAAGTGCGCATCCCCGCGCAAGGCGCGACCCACGCGGTCTATTTCAAGGTCACCACTGGCTCCGCCGACGACTGGCCGGCGCTTGGCGTCGCCGTCGCGCTTGTTGCCGAGGGATCGAGCGTGAAATCCGCTCGTATTGTCGTGAGTGCGTCAACGACCAAGGCGACCCGTCTGCAAGCCGCGGAAAAAGCCCTGATCGGGCTTAAAGTTGACGATGCTATGCTGAAGAAGGTTGCCGACACCGCGGCTGACGAAGCTGACGTTCTCGCCGATGTGCGCGGCTCGGCTTCATACAAGCGCGAGCTACTGCGCGTCTATGTTGTCCGTGCCGTGCGTGCGGCCATGCAAGCAAACGGAGTGCCCCACTAATGGCCACCACCAGTGTATCCGGCGGCCAAGTCGGTCGCTCGCTGCCCCGCCTCGAGGCGCGCGAGAAGGTGACTGGCCGCGCCGAATACACCCATCTCATTCAGTTACCGGGCATGCTGCACGCCAAGATCTTCCGCAGCACGGTGGCGCATGGCCGCATCAAGTCGATCGACACCGGCGCCGCACGCAAGGTGCCCGGCATCTACGCCGTCTATACCAGCGACGATGTGCGCAAGGTCATCCCCGACCCTTATTATGGCCCGGCCTTCCACGACCAGCCGATCCTTGCCATCGGCAAGGTGCATTATGTCGGCGAGCCGGTGGCGGTCGTGCTCGCCGCCGATCCGCACGTCGCCGACCAAGCAGTGCAGCAGATCGTCGCCGAGTATGAAGAGCTGCCCGCCGTGTTCGACGAGATCGAAGCGGCCGAGAACAAAATCCTGGTGCACGAGGAACTAAAGCCCGCCGGCACATTCGCCGACCTCAAGCATCTCAAAGGCCGCAAGGGTACCAATATCGCGCTCGATTTCAGGCTGCGGCGCGGCGACGTCGATAAGGCTTTCGCCTCCGCGGCGCATGTATTCGAGCATACATTCCGCACCCAGAAGGTGCTTCACTTGGCATTCGAGCCGTTCGTCGCGATCGCGGATTACCGCAACGACAGCATCACGATCTACTCCGCCTCGCAGGGCCCATCTATCGTGCGCACCGAGATCGCGCGCCTGCTCGGCTGGCCGGAGAATCGCGTGCGTATCAAGGTGCCGTATCTCGGCGGCGGTTACGGCGGCAAGCTCTATATCAGGATGGAAGCACTCGCGACCGCGATGTCGATGCTGGCGCGCCGGCCGGTCAAGGTCGCGTTGACGATGGAAGAGCAGTTCTACACCATCACCAAGCATCCCAGCACGTTCCGCATCAAGAGCGGTATCGACAAGGATGGCCGCATCATTGCCCGCAAATGCGAGGTGTGGTGGAACGGCGGCGCCTTTGCCGACGTCGGGCCGCGGGTGACGCAGAAATCCGGCTTCACTGCCTCGGGGCCTTACGACATCGACAATGTCTCGATCGATTCCTATGCGCTCTATACCAACCTGACGCCAGCCGGCGCCTTGCGCGGCTTTGGCATCCCGCAGTTGGTGTGGGCCTACGAAAGCCACACGGACATGATTGCGCGCGCGCTCAAGCGCGATCCGCTCGAATTTCGTAAGCAGAATCTGCTGCGCGACGGCCGTCCGCAGGCGACCGGCATGATCCTGAAGGACGCCGCGATCGAGAAGGTGCTCGATCGCATCGCGGAACGGCTCAACTGGAAACAGCCGTTCGACCGCGGCAAGGGCGTCATACGCCGCGGCCGCGGCCTTGCGGTCGCGCTCAAGGCGGTAATCTCGCCCACGACATCGGTGGCGATCGTGAATATCTCGGCCGACGGCAGCACCACGCTTTATTGCGGCACCGTCGACATGGGGCAGGGTTCGGACACCGCCATGGCGCAGATGGTAGGCGAAGTGCTCAACATGCCGGCGGAAACCATCCGAATTGTCCCGCGCGATACTGATGTGACGCCCTACGACATGGGCACGCTCGGCTCGCGCTCGTTGTTTCATATGGGCCACGCCGTGCGGCTCGCCGCCGAGGAAGCCCGCGCCAAGGTCGCGGCACTGAGGCGCGAATTAGGCGAGCCGGAAGGCAGTAATGCCCCACTCGCCGATCTGTTCCGAAAGAAATACGGCATGCAGGCGGGCAACATCGTCGGCACCGGCACCTACAAGCCGGATTATGTGCCGCCGGACGCCTCCGGCCTTACGCCGAACGCGACGCCATTCTGGATGGTGGCTGGCAGCGGCGTCGAGATCGAAGTTGATACTGAGACCGGCCATGTGCGCATAACGCGACTTATCAACGTTGCCGACGTCGGCAAGCCGATTAATCCGAAGATCGTCGAGACTCAATTGTCGGGTGCTTCGCTGATGCAGCTCGGCTTCAGCATGTTCGAGAAGATGCATATCGACGGCGGTCAGGTCACCAATGCCTCGCTCGCCGACTACAAGATACCGGGAATGCACGACGTGCCGCTGGTGATGGAAAACGAAACGGTCGACACCACCCAGGAGAACGGACCGTTCGGCGCCAAGGGAGTAGGCGAGCTTGCGACATTCGGAGTTTCGCCTGCGATCGCCAACGCCATCGACGACGCCATCGGGGTGCGGCTCACCGAGTTGCCGTTGACGGCGGAAGCGGTGTTCCGGGCGGTGCGCGCCAAGGATAATAGACCGCTCGAGGACGAATGACGTGAGCGCAGCCACCCGCACCATAAGCTTCACGCTCAACGGCCGGCCGGTTACCGCCGACGTGAAGCCGCACCATAACGTCGTCGAAGTTCTGCAGAACCAATTCGCCTTGTTCGGCGCGCGCGAGAGTTGTGGGCAGGGCCTGTGCGGCTGCTGCACCGTGCTGGTGGATGGACAGCCGGTGTCGGGCTGTCTCTATCTCGCGGTCTTTCTCGACGGCGCCGAGGTCGTTACCGTCGAGCACCTGGCCGAGTTGGGCAAACTCGATCCGGTGCAGGAAGCCTTCATTGAGTGCGGCGCTTTCCAGTGCGGCTATTGCACGCCGGGTTTTGTGATGATGTCGAAGGCACTCCTTGCCCAGCATCCGGATCCCGACGACCAACAGATCCGGGACTATCTGACCGGCAACTTATGCCGCTGTGCCGCCTATCCAGAGATCGTAAATGCGGTCAAAATGGCCGCGCGGAAGTACAAGGCCGGATCAACCGGCTGACCTTAAAACGCGACCTTGAGGGAGGGATGAACTATGACAACGGCGACTGTGGCCGGTTCGCAGCCTTGGTATCGCAGCCTCAACGCGACCCAATGGAAAACGGTATTTGCCTCAAACCTCGGCTGGACGTTCGACGGCTACGAAACCTTCTCGCTCATCCTGGTGGTTGGCATCGCGCTGCGCGACCTCCTGGATCCTTCGCAGTTTGGGCAGATCCCAGCTTACGCGGGCACGGTCATCGGCATCACGCTGCTCGGCTGGGGCATCGGCGGGGTGATCGGCGGCGTGCTCGCCGATTATATCGGCCGCCGGCGGACAATGATCTTCGCGATCCTCGCCTATTCGCTGACCACAGGTCTTTCGGCCTTCGCCTGGGATTGGGTTTCGTTCGCGCTGCTGCGTTTCCTGGTCGGCATTGCCATCGGTTCGGAATGGTCGACCGGTGCGTCGATAACCGCAGAAGTGTGGCCCGACAACGCGCGCGGCCGCGGCGCTGGCCTGATGCAGTGCGGGCTCGGCATCGGCTTCTTCCTGGCTTCGTTCACCTGGCTGTTCGTCAGCGGCTACGGGCCCGGTGCCTGGCGCATCATGTTCTTTATCGGCGTCATCCCGGCCTTCTTTACGCTTTGGTTGCGCACCGGCATCCCGGAGTCACAGAAGTGGGAGCAAAGCAATGAAAAGCGCAAATCCGCAAAGGCGCGGAAGAAAAGTGGCGCGGTGCTTAGTGACGAAGACCACGCGCTCACCCGCTTCACCTTCGCGGATCTGTTCGCCGATCCGGAAATCCGCAAGCGCACCATCATCGTGTTCCTGATGTCGCTGACGACCACGGTTGCTTGGTGGGGCATCTCGACCTGGGTGCCGCCGTTCATCGCCGCCGCGGCCGGCAAGGCCGGTCTGCCGCCGCAGACTTGGGCGAGCTATGCGGGCATGAGCTACAATATTGGCGCCATCTGCGGCTATATCGGTCTTGGTTTCTTTGCCGACAACTTTGGTCGTAAGCCGGTGGTGATGATCTTCTTCGCCGCCTCGCTGGTGCTCACGCCGCTGCTCTATCTATGGACGCACGATCTGTATCTTCTGTTGCTGGTCGCGGCGGTCAACGGCTTCTTCACGCTCGGGCAATATTCGTGGATGTCGGTGTGGCTGCCGGAACTGTTCCCGACGCGCATGCGCGCAACGGGCATGGCGTTCACCTTCAATAGCCCGCGTTTCATCGCCTTCCTGGGACCGCTGTTCGCGGGCGCGCTCATCGCCCAGCTCGGTGGCGTCAGCAATGTGGCGGTGGCGTTCTCGTTCATCTACATCCTGGGCTTCGTCTTGGTGCCGTTCTTGCCGGAGACCAAGGGTAAGCCGCTTCCAGTCTGATGACGGCCTGACGTCGCTTCAAAATCAGCGGTGCGGCGTCCTCAAACGCTGCACCGCTTTGTTTATCGGATCTAGCGGAGCGCCAGCATGGCCAACGATATCACTTTGACAAATCCGTCGAGCATGGCCGCGCCGGGTGGTCATTACAGTCACGCGGTGACGGGTAATGGTTTTGTCTTCGTTTCGGGTCAGTTACCGATCGCGCCGGATGGCGGTAAACTGAGCGATGCGTCCTTCGAGCGGCAGGCACAGCAAGTTCTCGATAATGTCGCGATGGCACTAATCGGCGCAGGCAGCGCGGTCGAGCGACTGGTGCAAGTGCGCGTCTACGTCACCGACATCGCGTCTTGGCCGGCGTTCAACGTGATCTATGCCAAATGGATCGGCTCATCGCGCCCGGCCCGCGCGGTCGTGCCGGTACCGGAATTGCATTACGGTTTCAAGATCGAGGTCGAGGCCGTAGCGTTGGAAGGTGAAGTATGAGCGCGCTGCCCAAGGCCATCGCCATCGAGGAGCACTTTACGTCTCCAAACTGCGCGCGCTGCGGGGCGCGCGCTTCGCCGGCGGGAAGACGGGCCCTGAAAAGCGTCCCTCCGACGAGTTGTTAGTGCACAGACGGCGAGTTTGTTGCTAATTTTGGGGTAACCGTACCATCAGTTCGAATCTTTCTCGCTCCGCCACCTTCCCTAAGGGCCGATTCTTTCGCCCGAGCAGGCTAGCCGAAATTGCGATGTATTAGCGTTGGATTTCGGCAGACCTCTGTACCTTTGCGGCTTCGGCTTCTCTTGTCGACGCTCTCTGAGGAACGTTTTTCTCTGCGGCTCTGTACTTTTATCCAAGAGTACGGATTTCCAGCGCCAATCTTTTCGGGCACTTCGCGAACTCTACGACCGACAGAGTTTGAATCGCTCTCGCTTGACCGACGCTCTGACGACCTTTCTGGATAGAGCAGCGGTTTCCTAAAATGCAGCTCGGAGGTTCAATCCCGCACGGTACCGCCATTACCTTCAAGCATTATTCTTGTGTTTTCAAAATCTTGAAGGCGACCGCTGTTGGTCGGGCGCTACGGTAGCTCACTGGGCGTAATTTCATCTATTACAATAAAGTCTGCGTCTTTCTGCGCGGTTTCATGTCGTACAATTCTCTCCTTGCAACATCGATGCAACACAGCGAAGCAGCAGGCTCTCTGCTTTCGGATGAACAGAATCTTTAGGCGGCACGGAACGCCAATCGATTATTTGAATGGACGACACCAGACTACGAATCTGGGGGTCAGGAGTTCGAATCTCTTCGGGCGCGCCATGTCCTGCTGAAAATTCAATAACTGAACGTCCGCACACTGTGCTCGTTCCCATAGCGTTCCCATAAGCGTTCCCATAAGGTCGTTTCCGTTCGGACCCCGAGCGTGATGCCCGGCGGAATCACGCATGCTTGCGTCCGCACGCAGACATCCGCCTTACCTGCGCAATAAACTTCGGCAGCTTTTACGGGTAAGACAAACACAATAACGTTTGCCATTCGATTTTCTTTCGGGGGAATGCACTGTGCCCGTGTATCGATTTTACGCTTTCGAGAAAAGTGGCTACGTCACGGGGCCACCCACAATCTATGAATTGCCGAAAGATGCTGCCGCTTTAAAGGAAGCAGAAAAGATTCTTGACGACCGTGCCATTGAGTTTTGGAGGGGCGCGCGCAAAGTCGGCCGCCTCGACCCCCCATTAAAACCGAGTGCTCTCCCAGTCCTTTAGCACGTTTGCCACGTCAGACATTAGTTGGCGGTCTTTTTCATTTAAAACCAACGCGTGATGTCGCCTAATGGCACTTCGCGTCAATTCGGACTCGTGCCTTGAACGGTCGCAATCGGATGCATAGCGGACATTGCTGGATTTTAACGCGAGATGGCTTGGACGCTAATGACCCAAAAGAGACAAC
>Ga0208848_1000131_pt1 | contig 14497 bp, 19 predicted proteins | sample NGESurshal072012_2_FD_184455 | JGI IMG/M metagenome (GOLD analysis project Ga0208848, IMG submission 184455) | Arctic peat soil microbial communities from Barrow, Alaska - NGEE Surface sample 210-1 shallow-072012 (SPAdes) | ecosystem: Environmental > Terrestrial > Soil > Wetlands > Peat ... | reverse complement strand
TAGTGGACCGTACCAGCCAAATCTGGAGCATCCGACGTCCCAGACGGCCGGGCGCCCTGCGGGCGCTGATGCCGGCGTTGCGGGCCCCGGCGATCGTCGCGGCCCCCGCGTCCACAGCGCGGGGACCCCAGCGCGTGATGCCATCCTCCTCTCGCCACCCGCGCCTTGGCACCGGCCGCCTGGAACGCCGGTCTTCGAGCCTGCGGCCTGTTCCAGCTCTGGCCGTTACAGTCCACTTAGTAGGGCAGGTCGTCCTCATCCATGCCGAAGTGATGCCCGACCTCATGCAGGATCGTGCGCTGGACCTCCGCGATCAGTTCCTCCAGGCTGTCTGAGGCTTGCTCGTGCGCGCGCTTGTAGAGCGTGATTCGCTCCGGCATACCCAAGCCGGCGAGCGCGGTCGCACCCTCGTAAAGCCCCATCAACCCCTCAGGCGAGCTCTCCTCGATGACGAACACGGTGTTCTCCAGGAAAGGCCTGAACTCGTCGGGGATCGAATCGACGGCCGCCTGCGCCGCCTCCTCGAATTGCCTCATGCTCACCCGCATGTATGAATTGAAGCGCGTGCTGGTCGTCGGCGCCGGGACTATGGGTTCGCAGATCGCCCTGCAGACCGCGCTATCCGGCCACTACGAGGTGACTCTTGTCGACTCCGTTCCCGGCCAGCTCGAGCGAGCCCGAGCACAGAATCGCCGGCTGCTCGATCGTTCGGTGGAGAAGGGCCGGCTCACGGAGGCCGCCGCCGCCGAAGCGCTGGCCCGGATCAAGGATTCGAACGATCTGGCATCGGTGGCGGCCTCCGCCGATCTCGTCATCGAGGCGGTGATCGAGGACTTCGACGCCAAGAAGAGCGTGTTCGAGTCTCTCGGCAAGCACGCGAAGCAGGACGCGGTCCTGGCCAGCAACTCGAGCACCATCGCGATCAGCCGGCTGGCCGATTTCACGGGCCGGCCCGAGCAGTGTTGCAACACGCACTTCTTCCACCCGGTCACCGTGATGCAGCTGTGCGAGGTTGTCCGAGGGCCGAAGACCACTGAGACGACAATCGAGACGGCGATGCAGTTCGTGCGCAGCATCGACCGTACGCCGGTCCTGCTGCAGAAGGAGATCTGGGGCTTCATCGTCAATCGCATCCTCTTTGCGGCCTCGGAGGAGGCGATGCGTCTGTTGGAAGGTGGATACGCCAGTGCCGAGGACATCGACATCGCGGTGCAGAAAGGCCTCAACTGGCCGATGGGTCCCTTTCACCTGCTCGACTTCAGCGGCCTCGACATCTTCTATGGGGCGATGAAGGACCGCCAACGGCAGGGTGAGGGCGGGGACGCACCCGAGCTGCTTCGCAAGCTGGTCGAGGCCGGTCATCTCGGTCGCAAGTCGGGCAAGGGCTTCTTCGAATACCCCAAAACCACCCAATAGTCGTGCGGGGGGCAAAATTGTTTTGCCCCCGTAGCCCAATGGCAGAGGCAACCGGCTTAAAACCGGTCCAGCGCGGGTTCGACCCCCGCCGGGGGTACTGCCCTCCTACAATCGACGAGATGGGCTTCCGATCTGAAGACGATCCCGACGAGGAACCTGACGAGCCCGATCAGCCGAACCACCCGGGCGACGGCGCGATCGCGACGAGCATGGTGCCCTCCGTGGGCCTTCCCATCCGCGAGTGGGAATTCTCGACACAGGTTCTGACCGTGACCCAGCTGGTCGACGGCGTCACCTTGATCAAGGTGTTGAAAGAGGCCGGGGCGGAAGGTTGGGAGCTCACCGACGTGATCGACGCGGGCGAGAAGCGCGTGCTCCTGATGAGGAGGTCCAAGCGCTCGGCGCATGAGTCGCGACGGGTGGGATTCGCGCCTCCGAAACACAACTGACCACGGCTCCGGCCCGCCGCAAGCGCCGAATCCTGATCGTCGAGGACGACGCTCCGATCCGGATGCTCGTCGCGGAGGTTTGCAGACTCCAGGGCCACGACGTGCTCGAGGCGGCGGCAGGTGCGCAGGCGATCGAGCTGGCCGCCACCGGTCAACCCGACCTCGTCCTCATGGACTGGGTGCTGCCCGACATCAGCGGGACCGAGGTCATCCGCGAAATGCGGCGTCAAGGCATGGTCAGCCCGATCGTCATGCTGACCGGCCGCACGACCAAGATGGACGAGGTGGTCGGTCTCGAGGTTGGCGCCGACGACTACATCACCAAGCCGTTCGACTCGCGCATCCTCGCTGCCCGGATCAATGCCCACCTGAGACGATCGGCCTTGGCCGAGGCCGGCGCGGGGCGCGAAGGCGTGCTCCGCATTGGGGCGCTCCAGATCGACAACGCCGCGCGACGGGTGAAAATCGGCGACGAGGAGATCCCGCTCACCATGACGGAGTTCAACCTGCTGGCTGTGCTGGCAGCGAATCCTGAGAGGGTCCTCACGCGGGCACAGCTGCGAGACAAGGTGTGGGGCTATCCGCACGACCTGGATGACCACTCGGTCGATCCGCACGTGCAGCGGCTGCGCCGCAAGCTGGCGGACCGTACGACAGGCGTGAGCCTGGAGGCGGTGCCGGGGCTTGGTTACCGTCTGTCGGTCAAAACCGTTTGAGCCTTTTGGTGCATTTCTAGATGGGCGACCAGCGCCCGATTGGGATTTTCGACTCTGGCGTGGGCGGGCTCACGGTCCTCAAGGAAATCCGTGAGCGACTTCCGCTCGAGCCGACGATCTACCTCGCCGACTTGCTGCACTTTCCCTACGGCCCGCGCTACCAGGACGAGGTGCGCGGCTTTGCGATAGACATCATCCGCTACCTCGAATCACGCGACGTGAAGCTCGTGGTCATCGCGTGCAACACCGCGACCGCGGCGGCGCTGAACCAGGCGCGGGAGCTTTTCGAGCTTCCGATCATCGGCGTCATCAGCCCCGGCGCACAGGCCGCCGTCGAGGCGACCAGGAACAACCGCATCGGCGTCATCTCCACCGAGGGCACGATGCGCAGCCAGAAGTATCTGCATGCCATCAAGGAGATCGACCCGATGGTGGGCGTTTACCAGAAGGCGTGTCCTGAGCTCGTTGAGATCGTCGAGGCGGGCGAGGCGGAATCGCCGAGGGCCGAGCGGGTTCTGCGCGACGACCTCGCCGGCATCGTCCGCCTCGGAGCAGACACGCTTGTCCTCGGGTGCACGCACTACCCGCTGCTGAAGCCTGCGATCACCCGTGTCTACCCGGGAAGCTTCGCGCTCATCGACTCGGCCACCACCACTGCATCCAAGGTCGAACGGCACCTCGAGCATTCGCGGCTGCGAGCTGCTGATGGCAACCCTCGTCACGAAGTCCTCGTCACGGCCGTACCGCAGCGATTCGACGAGATTGCGGCCAACCTCTTTGGTGAGGCGATCGAGGCTGAGGAGGTCCAGATCTGGGAGCCGCAGAAGACGTAGACATCTTCGGCCCGGTGGTCGGCGATCTCGCCACGATCGAGGCGGCTCTGCGGGACGAGATACAGCGTGATCCCGACGTGGTCGCCGGACCGATGGCCGACCTTTTCGCTGCCGGAGGCAAGCGCCTTCGACCGGCCCTCCTGCTGCTTGCCGCCAGGTGCGGCCGTTACGACTTCGAGCAGCTGACCCCGGCCGCCATGGCGGTGGAGCTCACCCATTCGGCCACGCTCGTGCACGACGACGTCATCGACCGGTCGCATGTGCGGCGCGGACGTCCGACGGTGGCAGCTGTGTTGGGCGACGAGCCGGCAATCGTGATCGGAGACTTCTACTTCGCAAAGGCATATGAGCACGCGGCGCGGACCGGCTCCACTGAGGTGGTCGGCATTCTTGCGAAGACGGTGATGGAGATCTGCGCCGGGGAGGTTCGCCAGCAGGCGATCCGCTATCGCTACAGCACGGGCGTCGAAGAGTACATGCGACGCATCGAAGCGAAGACGGCGACGTTGCTCGCCGCGTGCTGCGACATCGGTGCGGTGCTGGCCGGGTTGCCGAAGGCGCAGCGTTCCGCGCTGCATTCCTACGGTCGCCTGCTGGGTCTCGCATTTCAGATCGCAGACGACGTGCTCGACTACCTCGGCAGCGTGGGGGAGATCGGCAAGCCGATCGGTCAAGACATCGCCGAGGGATTCGCCACGCTGCCGGTGATGGTCGCGATGGAAGACGAGGACGTCGCAGCCAGGCTCAAGCGAGTCCTGCAAGACGGACGCAAGCTGAATCCAAAAGACGCGCGCGAGGTGGTCGAGGTCGTACGCCACAGCCGCGGACCACAGCGAGCGATCGAGCGCGCACAAGAATACGCATCGGCCGCGAGCCTGCAGCTCGATGCCATCGAGGCAGGGGAGGCCCGCGATGCCCTGGCTGCGCTCACCGGTTACGTGGTTTCCCGAAAGCTCTAACCTTTCAGCGTGTCCCGGGTGGGGATGGAGACATGAGCAAGGTCAAGCTCGTCGGTGTCGGACCAGGGCACCCAGGCTTGGCGACCGTCCAGGCAGTCGAGGCGATCAAGGACGCTGACGTGATCCGCCACAGCGATGGCTGCGGCGTTGGACTTCTGCACCTTGCGGCCGCTGAGGCCGACATCGCGCCTCTGCTCTCGACCGACGAGGTGGTGCGCCTCGCGCGCACCGGAAAACGCATCACAATTCTCTTTCCCGGCAACCCCTATGCGTTTTCCAACGGCAGCGAGGTCGCGGAAAAGCTCGAGCGGGCGGGCGTGGATTTCGAAGCGGTCCCTGGGATCATCCTCGAGCTGGCGGCGCCGGTGATGAGCGGGATCCCCCTGACCATCGAGGGCCGGTCGGCGTCGATCGGCTTCGGGCTCGTCAAGGGCGCGGAAACGGTTGTGCTGAGGCTCGCGTCCGGCTGGTGGGAGTCCGGCATCTCCACCCTGCTGGCCGATGGGAGGGCCTCCGATACGCCCGCAGCCTTGATCCTCAACCCCGGCCAGCCTGGGCAGCACAGGGTGAGCGCCCCCCTTGGTGAGCTCGCGCGCAAGGCCGCCACCTACGGGTTGCGGGGTGACGCGCTGCTCGTCCTCGGTCCGGGCGTCGTCCTGGCCGAGCGGCTCGACACCATGTCGAAGCGGCCCCTGCACGGCCGGCGCATCCTCATCACGCGAGCGCGACACCAGGTCGACCCATTCCGGCGCGAGCTCGTCGACCTGGGCGCCTCGGTGGTCGAGATCCCGACCATTCAGATCCAGCCCATGCCGATCGACGACCGGGTGCGCAAAGCGATCACGCGCCTCGAGGGGACCGCCCTGGTCATCTTTGCATCGGCCAATGCGGTCGACATCTTTTTCCAGATGCTGTTGTCCTCCGGCGCAGATGCGCGCGCGCTGCACTCGTCGAAGCTGTGCGCCATCGGCCAGGAGACCGCTGAATCACTCGAGAGGCATGGCCTACGCCCCGAGCTCATCACATCCGAGTACACCGCTGAAGGCCTGGCCAAGGCGTTGGAGGGCTGGGAGATGGAGGGACTGCATGTCCTCGTGCCACGAGCGGAGGTCGCGCGCGACGCACTACCATCCCTGCTTGCCAACCGAGGTGCAGAAGTCGAGATCCTTCCCGTCTACCAGGCCATATGCCCGCCGGCGGCGGGCGACGCGCTGCTGCGCCTCTTCAACAACGAGGGCGTCGACGTGATCACGTTCACGAGCTCGTCGACCGTGTACAACTTCGTTCGGGCCTTTCCCGAGGACCGCCTTCCTGCTGTGCTCGGCGACGCCGAAATCGCATGCATGGGCCCAGTCACCGCGGACACGGCACGCAAGCTGGGCCTCACCGTCTCGATCGTGGCGCGGGAGTACACCACGCACGGTCTGGTGCAGGCGATCGCAGAGTCGGCGGCCCGGAAGTGACCAAAGCCAAAGTCGCTCCTCGTGGACCGATGACCGTTGAGTCTGACGAGGGCGGCCTACCGGAATCGTGGCGCCGGCGACCGTGGGCGCCGGTTCTGCTCGTCGCCGTCCTTGTCGCCGCGGTCCTCGGCACGGGCCTATTCGTGGACAAAGCACTCGAGCCGCAAGTGCCGGTGCCTGGTTCGCTGGCTGGTTGCAAAACGTCGACCCAGACCGGGACGCACGTGTTTATTGGTCCTCAACCCATCTGCATCACTGCGACCAACAGGTACGAGGCCACGGTCAACACCACTCAGGGTGCGATCGTGATCCAGCTGCACCCCGAAATCGCGCCGGTGACGGTGAACAACTTCATCGTGCTCGCGATCCACGGCTACTACAACGGCCTCACGTTCTGGAAGAGCGAGGACTGGGTCGTGCAAGGCGGTGATCCACAAGGAGACGGACGAGGTGGTCCCGGTTACAGCCTGCCCGACGAACCCAACGCGGCGCCGGAATGGGGGCTGGGGGCCGTGGGCATGGCTCGGGTGCCCGGGGGCGCCGTGAACGGCAGCCAGTTCTTCATCGAGAAGGCCGCGTGGCCGGGCTCCGGTCCGACGGCGATCTACAACCGGTTTGGGACCGTGACCTCCGGCCTGGACAAGGCGCAGCTGCTGACGGCGACCGACACGATCACCTCGATCACGATCAAGGTTTCTTGAACCCCCTCCCCCCAGTGGGGAGCTGTCCAGGGTGAGGGGCTTAAACCAGTTTTGCCGATCGTTGGCTGATCGGCTGTTTACAGGGTCCGGCCTATAATCGGCGCAAATGCCTATTCACCCGCTGTGGATCGTCGCCATCCTCGTGATCGTGCTCATCATCTTCGGTCCGGGACGGCTGCCGGAGCTCGGCTCTGCTGCCGGCAAGGCGATGCGAGAGTTCCGCAAGGCGACTTCGGAGCTGAGCGAGAGCGTGTCGTCGTCCGTGCAGACGACGCCGGCGGCCCCACCCGCCGCCCCGGTCGCCCCGCCTGCCGCCTCGGCGGTCAGCTCGAGCGACGCCGCCGCCGCCGCCGGCACAGAGTCGACCTCCTCCTCCAAGAACTGAGGCTCGCCCCGTGGCCCTCCTAGACAGGGTGCTCCAGCGCGGGCCTCGCGCTTTGGCACCGGTCGATGAGCCGCGCATGTCGGTCATCGAGCATCTCGAGGCGCTACGCCGGGCCCTGATCATCGCCCTGGCCGCGTGGGCCCTCGCCACTTTCGCCGCCTTTTTCATCTCCGGTCGGGTGATCGGGCTCCTGGTGACCAGGGCAGGGATAGGTCACGCGGTCTATCTGCAGGTGGCGGGAGGAATCCTCCTCGAGCTGAAGGTCGCGATCTATATCGGGTTCGTGCTCGCCGCGCCGGTAGTCATCCAACAGGTGTGGTGGTTTGTGAGCCCCGGCCTGCATAAGCACGAGCGCAGGTTCATCCTGCCGCTGATTGCCGCGACGATCTTCTTCTTCGCGATCGGGGTGGCCGTGGCGATCTTTGCTCTGCCGCTCTATATCAAGGTCCTCAACTCGCTCTCGCCGCCGGAAACCTCCTATCTCCCCGACGTCAGCCAGTTCGTCAGCTTCGTGCTGCTCATGGTCATCGGATTCGGGCTGGTCTTCGAGCTGCCTGTGGTGCTTTTTGTCCTGGGGATGCTGCGCGTCATCAGTTCGCGCTGGCTGCACAAGACCCGGCCGTACTGGTTCCTCGGGCTCGGAATCCTGGCAAACTTCTTGACGCCCGGCGTCGATCCCCTGACCCCTTTGATCATGTTCATCCCGCTGTATTTGTTCTACGAAGCGACCGCGCTGGTCCTCAAACTGGTCAGGCGATGACGTCACGGTCCGACGGGCGACAGCCCGACCAGCTCCGCCCGCTGAAGATCGAGCTCGGCGTGAACGTACACGCGGAAGGCTCGTGCCTGATCGAGATGGGCCGAACTCGCGTCTGGATCACCGCGAGTGTCGAGGACCGCGTGCCGCCGCACCGTCGTGGCAGCGGCCAGGGGTGGATCACGGCCGAGTATTCGATGCTCCCGCGATCTACCCACGACCGCGGCATGCGTGAGGCGATCCAGGGCCGGATTGGTGGACGCACGCACGAGATCCAGCGCCTGATCGGTCGCTCACTTCGCGCGGCGGTGGACATGGGGAAGCTCGGTGAGCGGACGATCACGCTTGATTGCGACGTGCTGCAGGCAGACGGCGGTACGCGTACCGCTTCGATCACGGGGGCGTTCGCCGCGCTGTACATGGCGATCAAACGGATGAAGGACGCCCGCATGGTCACCGAGGTTCCGGTGCGACAGTACCTGGCCGCGGTCAGCTGCGGCATCGTCGATGGCACGCCGCTGTTGGACCTGGACTACACCGAGGACTTCCAGGCATCGACGGACCTCAACTGTGTGATGACGGAGGACGGACGTCTGGTCGAGCTGCAGGCCACCGCCGAGGGTGCGCCGTATACGCGCGCCGAGCTGGACTCCATGCTCGCGTTGGCCCACAAGGGGATCAAGGAGCTGATCGTCGGTCAGAAGCGCGCTATAGCTGGGCTTGGCTGAGCGCCGGCGGCTGGTCATCGCGTCCGGCAACACAGGAAAGCTCCGCGAGTATCGAGAGCTGCTGGCCGATACGGGATTCGAGCTCGTGGCTTTCGACAGTGGGGTCGACGAGGCGGGGGAGACCTACGCGGACAACGCGCGGCTGAAGGCGGAGACGGCGTGTAGCCGATCGGGCCTGCCGGCGCTGGGAGATGACTCGGGCGTTGAGGTCGAACCGCTGGGAGGCTTTCCAGGCTTGCGTTCCGCCCGCCTCGGACCGACGCAGCACGAGCGCACCGCCGAGCTGCTGCGAAGACTGGAAGACAAGCCGCGGCCGTGGAACGCGCGATTCGTGTGCGTGGTGGCCCTCGCCGCGCTTGGCCAGCCGACTCAGTTTTTCGAGGGCGAATGTCGAGGGGAGATCGTTCCGGAATGGCGCGGCCAGGCCGGTTTCGGCTACGACCCCGTGTTCTTGGTCCCCGGGACGGGAAAGACGTTCGGGGAGATGGCGCCGGAGGAGAAGCGCCTTTACAGTCACCGGGCTCGTGCAGCACGCGCGCTGGTCGAGTCGGGCGCGCTGGAGCGCCTGTAACGTCACTGCCGCCGCAAACGACGTTATCCTCGACCAACCATGGCGACGTTTCAAGAGGTGTTCCGCCGTCGGCGGATGGTGCGAAAGTTCGACCAGCGGCCGTTGGAGCCGGAGTTGCTTGATCGCATCCTGGAAAGCGCCCGCCACTCTCCGTCGGCAGGTTTCAGCCAGGGCTTTGATTTCGTAGTCCTGGATCAGCCCGACATCGTGTCCCGTTTCTGGAAAACCACCGACCACCCTGATTTTCCAAATCCCGCTGACTTTGCCGCCACCGCCCCGCCGGTAATCGTCCTGCCGCTGGCCAACAAGGCAGCCTACCTGGAGCGGTACTCGCGGCCCGACAAAGAGCAATTCGGCCTGATGGATGAGGCGCTCTGGCCGGTGCCATATTGGCAGCTCGACACTGCGATGGCTGTGATGCTGATCCTGCTGGCCGCGACAGATCTCGGAGTGGGCGCCGTCTACTTCGGGCTGTTTTATGGAGAGGCAGAGGCCCTGGTCGAGCTGGGCGTGCCTGACGGCCACAAACCTATTGGTGCGATCGGCCTCGGCCATCCTGCGACGGATGAGCCTTTCGATCCGTCGCGATTCGCAGAACGTCGCCGCCAGTTCAACAAGATGGTCCATCGCAACAGATGGTGATCTGACGGCGATCGCACCTTCGGGCGCAACCTCTCAGCCGACTCGCAGGTGGCTCCAAGGCAATGCAGATGAAGTCGCTCCACTCTGGGATCGTTGATCGGCAACGGGTACTGAGTAAACAGGAGTTGGAAATGATGAACACCTGGATCTACAAAATGGTTGCCTGGCACCGACGCCTCGCCGTCGCAGTTGAGGGTGTGAAACAAGCGCCGTCTCCAAATCTGGGACGCGTCTACTGGAACGGGCGAACGCGAAGGTGGGCCCTTGATCGGCAGTGGAGCTACGTGCCTGTTGAGGCACGCGGTCGGGGGAGCGAGCTCAGGAGCAGACCGAAATGGTGAACCCGAGCGCGCGGAGAGGCGCCGCCGATGTAACCCAAATTCGAATCCGGCTGGTGGCGATCGCCGACGGCCTCGAGCAGCGGCAAGACGCGCTGGCCGCAGCGGGGGGCGCCATCGGGGAGGAGGTCCTCGACGAAGTGGATCGCGCCCAACGCGTTTCCGAGATCCGCTTCACCATCGCGCTCGAGTCGGCCGTTAGCGAAGCCCGCGTCCAGATCGCTCATGCGCTGGACATTCTCGACGAGGGCGGTTATGGAGTATGCGAAGACTGCGGAGCACAGATCGGAAAGGCTCGGCTGGCTTTCCGCCCGGAGTCCACCAGATGTCTGCCGTGCCAGAGCGCGGCCGACCGTCAAAGTGGCCTTGACTACGGTGTCTTGCGATAAGGAAGAGATCGCGCGACATCAGTACCGAATCAAGCGCCCGAAATTGAGCCACACGGCTTAGCTCATCGAGCCTCTCGGCAGGGGCGAGGGGGGCATCGCCCGTACGTACTCGCTCCGGAGCTATCTATCTAGAATTAGCGCTCGTTTACGTTCCCGCGACAGGCCAGTCGATGCTGCGCACTTGGCGACCTAGGCGGGATAACGCAATTCGACAAGTCGGGCGGTGGCTTAGCTCGGTAAAGCGCCTGGTTTGGGACCAGGAGACCGCGAGTTCGAATCTCGCCCGCCCGACCATAACGTTTTGAGACCCTGAAAACGGCTGATTTTGATCTCGCTTCGGCCGTTTGGGAAGGCGTTGGGCGCGGGGTTGGAACGGCTGTGGAAAATTTCTGGAACCTGCCGAGTTAAGAGACTTGGGGCATTGCCTACCAGTCTCATGGTGGGGAAATATGCACAGGATGAATCAGGCAGTCAGCGTTCTTCCAGGCGGTGTTCCGAGCCCAACGTGCTGGAACTTCGAGCACTTACGCGCCGCCATGGGCCACTCCGACTATGGCATGCTGCAGCGCTACGTCAGGCTGGCCACCGAGCGCGACCTGGGTCCGCGGGACGACTGGCTCGAGCTGATCGCCGGTAACCCGGCAATGGAGTGGTCATGAGTACCCAGGTGGTCACTGCAGCTGCGGGACATTGGCTCGGGTCCAGTGGAGGCCGCCATCGCTGGTCAGCGCCAATCCAAAGCCGCGCGCAACAATCACCGACCACGCATGTTTCGAGTCAAGAATGTCCGGGAGGATTTGCCAATCGGGCAGGGTGTCCGAGATCTGAACCCATGTCTGTCCGGCATCTGACGATTTGGAGAGGACACGGCCCTTGATCGCCCACCAGTGAAAGGCGTCCTGATAGCTGATGTAGCCCGGCGGGGGCGGTACAAACCTCCACGTACTACCAGTGTCAAAAGACGTGAACAGGTCTATCTCGCTGCTCCCGGTCACGCCGCTCTCCGTCGTTGCGACAGTGCCGATCTGGGGTAGCAGTTGGACTGTGGTTCCAGAACCGCTGGTGTCCCAGATTCGACCAGGGGGTGGAGGCAGGTCGTGTCGCTGCCAGGTGAGGCCCATGTCCGTGGACGCGTAGACGTGGGGAGGTCCTGGACCCACGCTGCCCATCCAGCCTTCAGTCGGGCGCCGGAAGGCGAGTGACCCCCCGGATATGTAGTAGGCGTCGGCAGGTGGGTCCGGTAGGTTCTGCCAGGTGTAGCCACCATCGACAGTCGCATAAAGCCCGTTAGGCCCCGCGAGTGACCAGCCGTGGTTGAGGTCGCTAAACGTGATCGCAAACATTCGAGGTGTGGGAAGCCCGACAGTCTGCCAGTGCGCACCGCCATCTGCGGTTCGGTAGAGCTCCATCGGTAGTCCAACCTCCATGAAGCCCTGCTTCTGATCGAAGAACTGCACCAAAAGTGGGGCGAACCCTGGAAGGCTACTCGGACCAGCCAGTTGCAAAGTCCAGTGTCTGGCCGCGTCAACGGTCCTGAACACGCGAAACTGACCTGCGCCGCCCGATGGCCCTACCTCGTTCTCGGCTGCCCAACCCTCAGAAGGGGTTACGAAGTCGTACCTGATCGTCTGGTTGGTGGTGACCTGGAGGGGATTGGTGGAGGGCACGCCGTTGGTCTGCGTGGTGGGCAAGGTGGCGTTCGAGCGCAGGTAAGCGAATCCGGCGGCAGCAATGACGACGAGAGCCATCGCGCCAATGCCTATCCCTCGGCGCCCTCGCTGAGACAGCCAGGCGGTCGGCGCGGAGTCCAATGGGGACCGGCTCATACGCGCCTAGTACAACACCGGCAAGTGCGGCGTTCCCGGCTGTTTGGAGGTTTCGGGACGCTTTGGGACGTTTCGAACGTCCCAAAAGGCGGTTGATACGTCCCCGGGCGGCTGCTTTGCTAGCTCGCAATGAGACCGAGATCCGCTGCACGCAATGACACCCAAGGGACGGCTGGGACGTCTTCAGGCGTCCCAAGACGTCCCAAGACGGTAGGCCTTAGCCTCCGGTTTGGGACCAGGAGACCGCGAGTTCGAATCTCGCCGGCCCGACCAGCGCCCTTTTGTTGAGCTAACAATTGCCGCGAGGGTTCGTAACTGACTGGCTGCGCCGCCGTTCCACCGGCATGGAGCGCACCGGTTTCCGTCGCAGGTGCGGTGCGACGGCGCAACAGTCGGCATGGTGAAGTTCTTCGGTGCTCTGCTGCCCTTGGTGGCCCTTGTGGCTCTAGTCGGCTGCGGAGCGACTTCTGCTACCAGCAGTGTCTCCAGTCCCACACCGACCTCGGCTACTCCCAGCGCGACGCCGGTCCCGACTCTGACCGCAGATGTGGCCGCTGCCCGCACCGCCGCCCGCAGCATCATCGGCCCTCTTCGCGGCACCCCGGGCATTTGGGTTGCCTGCTCGCAGCTTGCAAGCAACTTTGCTGCTTGCCCGTTCGCCCCCGCGCTCATCGACCGCCTCAACTACCTTTCCAGCATCGGCTTTTTCGGCGACGCCCCACCGGGCGTCTGCGGCGAGGATTACATCACTGGCACCCAAAACGGCCTTTTTGTCGCTCCCCAGGTCTTGTCGGCGGTCGCCGACGCCAGCGGCAGCGTCACCGTCGTCATCCAGCGTGGACCGCCACCGCCTAACTTAACTGTCACCGAGACCCTGGCGAACGGCCTCTGGGTCGTTTCCGATCTAGCCTCCGGCACCGGACCGGCGGCATCCGTTTTCTCGGCCAAGCCCAACTGCTGACACCGAGCACTTAGTCGGCTTTCCGGCCACCGCGCGTTTGGCTTGCAGGGGAGCGCAACTCAAAGCTACTTGTCCGGGGGCAGGCGAAGCGGCGTTGGAAGTGAGTCAGCGCTGATCCGAAGGAGATACAAGAACAAGTACTCCAAGACGAAGCAGCTACCGAGAGCCACAAGGATCAGGAGGGACAACCAAAGGTCAGTGAGACGGAAGACATTGGCGGGAATGGCCACCAAGGCGGTCAGTGCCAATAAGGCGAGATAGAAGACGACGTAGTGGAACGGAGCTATCCAGGTCGCAACGAAGAAAGCGCCCAAGGCGGAGGAGGCGGAAGGTGGGGGCGACGTAGTTAGCGGGGCGGGGGTGGAGAAGGAAAAGTAAAGAGCAGCCAGAGCCAGAATGAGGCTCACGGCAAGACAGAAAAGCGCAACGAATCCGATGGCAACGTCATAGGTCCGTGCGAGGAAGGCTTGAAGGCCGAGCGAGAAGGCAAACAGGGCATAAACCGCCAGGCGAGCGGGGGCTGAGGGGTGGGGGCGACGCACGAGCGCAGTATGCACTCGGCTCTTTACAGGGACCGGTAGTAGGCTTTATGTCGGCATGATCCAGGCGCCGGTCGGCGGATCGGTGGCGGCGGGTTTCGAGTCGGTCCAGGAGGCCTTCGCCGCCAACTTCGAGCGCTACGGCGAGGTGGGCGCCGCGTGCTGCGTGCACCTTCGCGGCCGGCGCGTCGTCGACCTGTGGGGCGGAGTCACGACTCCGGGCGGCTCAGTGCCGTACACCGCCGAGACGCTTCAGATGGTGGCGTCAGCCACCAAGGGCCTGCTCGCCATCGCCGCACACGTGCTGGCGCAGGAGGGAAAGCTCGACTTCGACCTGCCGGTGGTCCACTACTGGCCGGAGTTTGCCGCTGAAGGCAAGGAACGCATCCCGGTCCGCTGGCTGTTCAGCCATCGCGCAGGGCTCGCCGCGATCGACCGTCCTGTGTCCCTCGAGGACGTCTACGCCTGGGATCCGGTCATCGACGCCCTGGCAGCCCAGCGCCCGTTGTGGGAGCCAGGCTCGACGCACGGGTATCACGTCGGCACGTTCGGATGGCTCACCGGCGAGATCATCCGGCGCGTCACCGGTAAGAGCGTGGGAAGGTTCGTCGCGGAGCGGCTGGTAGAGCCGCTTGGGCTTGAGTTCTGGATCGGCCTGCCCGACGAAATGGAGGCTCGGGTCGCACCCATGATCGGCTCCCCGCCCCCAACCGGCCCGCCGGACATATTCACCGCGCGGCTCCTCGATCCGACGACCCTGCTCCACCGCGCGTTCGTCAACCCGATGATGCTTCCGGGCACCTTCAACGACCCGGCTTTCCGCA
>Ga0208848_1000130_pt1 | contig 14548 bp, 13 predicted proteins | sample NGESurshal072012_2_FD_184455 | JGI IMG/M metagenome (GOLD analysis project Ga0208848, IMG submission 184455) | Arctic peat soil microbial communities from Barrow, Alaska - NGEE Surface sample 210-1 shallow-072012 (SPAdes) | ecosystem: Environmental > Terrestrial > Soil > Wetlands > Peat ... | reverse complement strand
AAGAATTCACCTCGAGGTCGCTGGATCGGCAAGTTCCGCGATCATTTTCCCGCGTCCCGACGATCCCCATCCCACCTGGGTCAGCTACCTGCCCACGACGACCTTGCAAGTCCCCGCCAACTCCGTGGTGACCGTCCAACTCGACCAGGAGGACTCGGCAAGGGGGCTGAACAATCCATTTTGGAGCCAGGCGCAAGGGATCATCGGCGGCACTTTCCACATGACCTACTACGACAACAACGGCCATCCGCAGCAGGGTGATTTCAGCGCCCTCGACGCCGCGGCGAACGCAGCTCACACGTTCGCCATCCCAGACCTCGGCGTCTTCGTGCCGCTGGAAGCTTTGAACCCGGCTGCGCCGGCGGGGAGCATGAACGTGATCACCTTCTCATTCCGGACCGGCAAGCCCGGCGTGTACCACTGGCAGTGCTTCGTCCCCTGCGGATCGGGCACCGTCAATGGCAACGGCGGACCTATGCAGACGCTCGGCTACATGGTCGGCCTTCTCGTCGTCCAGTAGCCATGTGATCGGGCCAGACCGCCCGCACGGGATTCGCCTCCTGATCGCGTACGGAGCGATCCCTTCGTTCTTCGGCGATTGTGAAGGTTACTGAACTGCCCTGGGTTTGATGGAGGCCCTCAGCGCCGTCGAATCAGTCGCCGCCACGCTTATCACCACATTCCCTTTCTTGTGTCCTTGGTCGACATACCTGTGGGCCTCGGCCATCTGCTCCAGGGGATAAGACCTATCAATGACGGGCCTGAGCGTTCCTTCTTCAGCCAGCTGCTTGAGCAGAACCAGGTCCTCGGTTGACAACTTTGGCGCCCCATGATCCACCGAGATATATGCCGCGCCTGGAGCAAGGACGTTCTTGCAATCCGCTTCCGAAGGGGGATTCACCCGATTTCCCACGGCGATGAAGATGAGGTCATAACGCTCGCCGCCATTCACGAAGTCGTCCTTCGTGTAGTCGATCACGGCATCGGCGCCCAGGGATCTCACCAATTCCAGATTCGCAGTGCTGCAAACCCCGGTGACCTCCGCCCCGAAGTGCTTGGCAAGCTGCACCGCCGAGGTCCCCACAGACCCTGACGCTCCGTATACCAGCACTCTTTGCCGGCTGCTGATCCTGCCCTTTCTGAGGAAGTGCAGCGCAAGCAGGCCGCCATAAGGAATGGCGGCGGCTTCTTCATAGCCGAGATTGGATGGTTTCAACGCCAGCAGGCCACTCGCTGCCATGCATTTGTACTCCGCGTACGTGCCAAATGCGAAGCGGTCGAACCCAAACACCTGGTCGCCCTCTTTGAACGCTCTGACATCCTTGCCGGCAGTTTCGATTTCTCCCGCCAGCACCATTCCGAGCACGGCCTTTCTCGGCTTAGTGATGCCCAACACCAATCGCCCCGCGACCGCCATCGGGCCATGGAGATTGAAGGCGCGAACGATGCAGTCGCTCGAGGTCACCGCGGTCGCGTGGATCCTGATGAGCACTTGACCATGCTTGGGAACGGGCTTGTCGAGTTCCCTGATTTGAAGCACCTCGGGCGGCCCGTACGCGGTGCACACGACGGCTTTCATGTCGCCGTCACCCTGAGTGCCAACGCGGCGAGTACCACCCAGCCGCTGAGCACAGACGCGCGATGAGGAGGCTGCCGCGATCCGGGTTTGTCGCTTTGGCCCGACGATTGAGCGCTTGCCGGATCTCGGTAACGGCGATCAAGAGAAGTTGCGAAGCTGCCTCCAGATCTTTGGGATCGGAGCCTTGAGCTCACAGAAGGTCACCGGGGCGCCCTGTTCCAGACCCGCGACACCGTACGGAACGGTGAGATGTGCGATGACCTTTGGTGACGTGCACATCCACGCCACATCTGACGGTTGGTAATCCACCATGAGCGCATAGGTTGCCGTGAGATTGTTCGGCAGCCAGTACCAGCCACTCAGCTGTGGGCTGATGGCGGTGGGACGATCGCTCGGTTTGGCATAGATGTCGAGCGCGCCCGGGACGCCGTAATAGGCCGAGATGATGACCGTACTTGAGCGCTCCGAGGCGGGGAGATCGTCATAGATCGTCATTACCTGGTTCGCGATGTCGTCCCACCCCACGCTGTCAGCAAAAACCTCGTTGATGGTATCGAGTCGGAGGGCGTGAATTCGATCTGGAGGGGTTACCGGGACGACGAGCAGAAAGAACGTGACGAATTCGAGCACGGTCGCAACGACGACGGCGATCTCAAGGCCTGAGCGAAGCCTTGGGCGCTTGATTTGGGAGATCGCCATGAGCCCTTGAGCCAGAGCGATCGGAATGGTCCCGGCCGCGTAGTAAGACTTACCCACGAAGAGGAATAGGAGCAGCGGAACGGCGGAGGCAATTCCGACCGGACGCAGCAGTCGACTGCGGAACAGGGAAATCATCCCGGCCAGCCATAAGGGAATGAGAAACGAGAAGTAAACGCCGAACTGGATCAGGTAGGCAACGGGGCCACCACCGCCCCCGCTGTGGCTGGTGATATAGATGACAGAGGGGAAGCCCTCGACGACCTGCCAGACGAGATTCGGCGTCCAGATGAGAAGCGCGATCGCGGCGGCGATCCATGGGTATCTCGTCCGCAGCTCAAACCGCAGCGAAGGGGTCAGGAGGACGGCGATGCCGATCCCCGCGATGAGCCCGACGATGGTGTACTTCACCTCGAGCCCGATCCCGAGCGTGATGCCCAGATAGATCCAGTATCTGGGCCGCCGGTCGACGATAAGGCCGAGGAACCAGTAGAGGGCGACCATCCAGGTCACCTGATCGAAGGTCACCGTCTGGAAGACCCAGTTCGTGCCGAGCAGATATGGCGCTGCAATCGCCGTGAGCAGTGCAATTGCCTGGAGCCGAAGCGAGCCGCCAAGCCGCCGGACATAGGCGCCCGAGAGCGCGACGAGGAATCCGCCCAACAGCGATGGGAGCATGCGAAGCGTCCAGGGAGTGACTCCGAGGAGTCCGGTCTCTAGTCGAGCAAGGAGCGGGACGATTGGTGGGAAGTCGACGTATCCAAACGCTGGATGGCGGCCGGCGGAGAGGTAGTAGAGCTCATCGGTGTGAAAACCGAGGGTGCCGTTGGTAGCAAGGTGGAGGGCGATGATGCCTACCGCTGCACCTCCGTAGAGGAGCACGGTTGTCAGACGCGAATGTCGCCGGCTGGGCGAAGCGTTCAGGCCGAGCGACATCGTCGGGAGGTTAGCAGCCGGAGAGAGCGGTCGGCGCCCGATCATCGCGCTGAGCTTGCACGGCTGCGGACCCCGATCGTTGTCAAACGCCGCCGGACGATTCTTGCGCGCCCATGCGCGTCGTTCTTGTCATGCTCACCATCGCCTTTGCCCAGGCCGTTGCGTGGAGCCTGTGGAGGCGCGGCAGACTTGATGGCTTGCCGAGGCCGGGGTTGACCTGACTAGGCGGAGGTGTCAGGCGTTCTCGAGGATGCGCCCAAACGCTTTGATGTAGGTCGAGTCGCCGGATCGCTCTCGCAGCGTCCAGTACTCGGCTCCCCAGAAGAGATACGCATCCAAGTGAAGATCCCCCTGTCGAGCCCAGTGCATGCACTGGTTGTAGTTCTCGATCACGTGCTCCGGCATGCAGCTGTACATCGCCAGGTCGTGGGGATTCGGCGGAGTCGTCACGGTCTCCCAGGGCTCAGCCTGTCCCTCGGAGATCATCAGGCGCCGTGCATGGCTGCGGGCCCATGCGAACAACTGCTTTCGCCTCCGCTGTTGCCAGGGACTCCTGCTGCCGTCGAGGTAAACCGTCACACCGCCCACGCTCACGAGCGCGTGGCGCGGATAGAAATCGATGCCAACGATATCGGCCAGCCGCTGCGCCACCGACAATGAATCGCCCTGATCTCGGGTGCGCCACCACTGCTGCAGTCGAACCGGCAGCGAGGTGGGCAGAAATCCGTTCATAACGATCGATCGGGTCGGGTCGGCTTGCCGAACCGCCTCCACCTCCGTCTTGACGAATGCCTCAGCCAGCCGCCACGAGTGCTCCACGCCAAGAGGGTCGACGGCTTCGTGCTCCACCTGCCAAGCGACGATCGCCGGGTGGCTTCGGTACCGCTCCACGACTTTGGTCACGAAGGCAGTGGCGGCATCGAGCAGTGGGGAGTGGGCCGGCGGACCGATGAGAGCACCTTCCCGCAGCGGCGTAACCAGGCGGTGGGCAGGCACGAAGAACTCGGGATAGCTGAAAGTCTTCACCGCGCCGACGCAGACGATGATCTCCTTTCCGGAGCTTTCCGCGGCCTCGATCTGCCAGTCCAGCTCGTCGGTTTGAAACTGACCCGGCTCATGCTCCATCCGATTCCAGTAGGCGCCCAGCCGGATCAGTTGAAAGGGGTGGGCGAGCAGGGCGCGCAGCGTCTCCTTCGCGTCCAGGCCGAGCGCATCGATCTGCGGAGGTCGAAAGCTGATGCCCAGCTTCGTCGAGCCACGAGGCTCGATCTGCGTCTCCCGCCATGCGTCTGTCAGCGGGCGGTTGGCCCGGGCGATCCGGACCTCGGAAAGGAGGGGCAGAGAAGGCAAGGCTTTCTACCGACCCTCGGTGCCGGCTATAGAACCTTGGGAATGAGCCACTTGGTGCGGCTCATGTACAGGCGGTATGGATCTCCCAGCGCATCGATCAGAGCCTTCTCCTCCAACCGAATGCGGTAGGCGTAGCCGGCGATGGGCAGAGCGAGCGCCAAAAGGGAGATGAAGTTGCCGCAGCACAGCAGGACCCCCAAGATCGTCAGCAAGCTCCCTGCATAGGAGGGGTGGCGCACCCAGCGAAACGGGCCGGTGTCGACGAGCCCCTGGTCTTGGGTGGTCCCCACAGTGACCGTGAAGGCCGCGCCGAGTACGGCCACCGCATACCACCTCACGGCCAAACCGAGAACCATGAGCAGCAGCCCCGCAGTGAAGAGCTCCTGTCGGGCGACGGGGATGGCGGCGCCGGACAGGACCACGGCAGCTCCCATCCCGAGCGGCACGGCGATCCACACAGACGCGATCAGCAGCTGCATCGAACCGCGATCCGCGCTGGCCGCGCCCTCGGGCAGCCGGCGTTTCCACTGGAACCAGAGCTCCCCCAGCACCCACACGGTGAAGACGGTCCAGAAACCGGCGACCGCAGCTCCATCGCCGGTGAACATCAGCGGATACATGCCCAAATTCTTCCTCCGGTCTAGTGCTTGCGGGACCGGCGTCCCAGCCACGCGAGCGGCGCCAGGGCGATTCTGGTCAAAAGAGGGGACACATGTGGAATGGCCAGCTCGCGATGGAAGTCGAGCAGGACGACCGCGAGCCGTGACGGCAGCGGAAGGCGGGTTCCGGGAATGTGTCCTGCTTGTCCAAGCGCTGCGGTCGCCTCCAAAAGCTCCTCCATCCGGAGGGCCGGTCTCACCTCGACTCGAGCGTGCGATGTCTCCTCGCCGTCGTTGCCAAACCAGTGATCCGATCCCGCCGGCACGCGAACGGTTTCGCCGGGACGTGCCAGGATGGTGCGGCGACCGAGCCGGAAACGCATCCGGCCCGCGACGATCGTGAACCGCTCCTCCTGCACAGGATGAACATGACCCGCCGGAACGTGGGCGCCGGGCGGAAGAAACAGATCGAACGACATGAGCTCACCACCGTTGTTCTTCCCGCTCTCGCGGATGACGATCCGCTCGCCGCTGATCGGATTCTCGATCACCCGCCCCTTCGAGACATCCGGCAGCTGTCTCGCGTGATCTATCACGTCCTTAAGTTTGGACCGCCGCCACGCTGCGGGGTCGGTGGACTCCGTGGGTTCGCCTGGCGACTTAAGAAACTTTGCCAGATAGGCGATACCGCTCGACGAGTTCCTGGGATTACTCGCGGAGTGGCGTAAGCGGCGAGCTCATTCGGGTGGTGCCCACGCGAGAGGTCGGTCGTCTGATACCGCACGGATGACCGGATCTAGAGAGCCCTCAACTCACACCACATGCACCCGCCGCGCAATGGGGTGTTACTCCTATTGACTCTGCCCGCGATCCGATCAAGCTTGCCTCGTTCAAGTCGCTACGACACTCAGGAGGAAGTCATGTTGCCTAGACTCGTCCGCCGCATCACACACTCGCGACTCGCGTCGGCAGCGATGATCAGCAGCGTTCTGCTTGTTGTTGCAGGGACGGTAGCCTTCGCCAACATTCCTCATTCAGCCGGCATGATCAACGGCTGTTTCAAGACCCAGAACGGGCAACTGAGAGTGATAGATCCAGAGACAGAGCACTGTCTACCGAGTGAAACGGCCATTTCGTGGAATCAGGTTGGTCCACAGGGTCTTCAGGGGATCCAAGGCCTAAAGGGTGCTACCGGCGCCACGGGGGCGAACGGAGCCATCGGAGCCGCAGGTGCGGCTGGTCCGAAAGGAGATACCGGTGCGACCGGGGCGATTGGTCCTGCCGGACCTGCCGGACCTGCCGGTTCTGCTGGCGCTCTGGGCGCGGTGGGCCCAGCCGGTCCTAGCGGCCCTGCCGGCGCTGACGGTACTAATGGCGCTCCCGGTGCGGTCGGTACGCCAGGCGCGACGGGAGGCATCGGCGCCTCCGGTCCGCAAGGCCCACAGGGTCCGCAGGGGCCACAAGGCCCACAGGGTCCGGCCGCTTCGACGACGACTTCTGTCGCCAGCGGCGCAAGCTTGTCTGGATCGTTTGGCGAAACCGTGATTAATTCGACGCCTACGACGGTCGTATCGGCTAGCCCCCTGCCAATTCCTAATCTCGGTATGACCGTCCTTGTTGAAGGGGCTGTCTATTTCACAGCGGTTGAAGGTGGCTCTACCTCCACGTCATGCGCGGCCTACGTCAACGGGCTGATCATCGGCAACGCTGTAACGACCGAGATCTTGAACACATTGACGTCGCCTGGTCTCGACACGGGTCAGATTTCGCTTGTGGCCAGCACGGCTTTGTCCTCGACTGGAACCTACTCAGTCGACATCCGCTGCACGGAACAGCAAACCTCAGGCGGGGCCACCCCATTAGTCGTCTCAACCCAGGCATCGGTCAATGTCATAGCGGTCGGGTAGGGTAGCCAGGTCTAGAGTTGCGGGCGGCGGGCTGGGGACGCGGTCTCCGGCCCGCAAAATCGTGATAAGCCCGCTGTAGTCGTGTAGCACTCATGTGGCGATTGTTCGGGAAATTTCTCTTCATATTCCGAGAGCCCACCGCTCGGAAATGCCACAACAATTTGGGCGATTGCGACCGTCCTCCCTTCAACTTGAGGGATGATCGTTGACGGACACGTAGTCATGCAGCCACGAACCGACACCGCGGACGCCATCCGATCGATCGCCACGAGCCAGCTTGGCCGCTGGTCGCCGATCATCGTCAGCAACCGCGCCCCGTATGAGCCGGCGGGTCCCTTGCGATTCCGGCGTGGCAGTGGCGGCTTGGTCACAGCCCTGCTCAGCGTCGCTGAGGCGACGGGCGCGAGCTGGATTGCCTGTGCGCGAACCGATACCGAGCGGAGTCTCGCGCGGAAGAGAGGATCAGTCATGGCCTCGTCGGCCGGCCGGCCCCCATTGACGATCCACTATGTGGACCCGGGAGAAGAGCCGTACGAACTCCACTACTCGGTGATCTCCAATCCGCTTCTCTGGTTCGTTCAACACCATCTGTGGGACCTCCCTCGCCAACCTGTGATCAACCAGCGCATCCACGACGCCTGGTCGCGAGGGTATGTGGAGGTCAATCGCCTGATCGCGGAGAAGGTCGTCGAGGTTGCGTCGCAGTCGAAGGCTCCGCCGGTACTGCTCATCCAGGACTACCACCTCTACCTGCTGGCTGGATTCGTGCGCCACCAGATTCCTGACATCGCGATGCAGCACTTCATCCACATTCCCTGGCCGGCGGCAGATTACTGGAAGGTCCTGCCAGCCTCGATGCGCGACGCGATTTTCGGCGGGTTGCTCGCCAACGATGTCATCGGTTTTCAAACCAACGGTGATGTCTGGCGATTCCTCAACGGTTGTTCGGAGCTCATGGGCCTGCGTGTCGACCATCAGGAACAAGCCGTGCTGCACCGGGGGCGCGTTATCTGGGTGCGAGCCTATCCGATCTCAATCGACGCCTCATCGCTGGACCGGGTGGCGGCCGCGCCCGAGACCCGTTCCGAACTCGTCAGGCTGAGATCTTCAACGATTCACAAGCTGATCGTCAGAGTCGATCGAACAGACCCCTCAAAGAACATCCTGCGAGGGTTCTTGGCGTTCGAGAGGCTGCTTGCGGCACATCCCGAGCACATCGGCAAGGTGCAGTTCTGGGCATTTCTGCAACCCTCGCGGCAGAGCGTAAGCGTGTATCGAAGCTACGTGAAGTCAATCGACAAAACTGTTCGCAGCATCAACCGGCGCTTTGCCCGCCCCGATTGGCTGCCCATCCGCCTGGAGTACGGAGAGAACATTCACCGCGCTGTCGCGGGCTATACAGGTTTTGACGTTCTGCTGGTGAATCCGATCTACGACGGGATGAACCTGGTCGCCAAGGAAGGCGCATATCTGAACAGGCGTGATGGAGTCATAGTCCTGTCGGAGAACGCTGGAGCTTACGAGGAACTGCGCGATAACGTGATCGGGGTCAACCCGTTTGACGTCGAGGCCACCGCGCAAGCCATCCACCGGGCCTTGACCCTTCCGCAAGAATCGCGGGCGTCAATGGCATCGAGCCTGAGGGCCGCCGTGCGCGAACGCGATATCACGCGCTGGGTTCAGCAGCAGCTCTACGACCTGAAGGATCTGTTGACTCCGCCTGGCGGGTAGTCTCCATGGGACCGACTTCGGCGCCTCCTTCAGTTTCCAGTCGAGCGGAGCGCACGAGGATGAGCAGACCTTCGATTGTGGACAATGCCTCGGCCAGCTCGGGTCGCACTAGAACGGGGTGGCGTCCCTTCTCCGAATAGGCACCCAGTACGACTACGTCCGCCGCCGCGGCCGCCGAGACTATCGCCTGGCCGATATTCGCCATCTCGTTCACGATCAACGTCGCCGAAGGCACGGTGGATGCTATGGCGCGCGCCCTCGCCAGGTCATTGGCCTGGCGGTCCGGGTGATGATTCGGGTCTACAACGTGCTGCAATGACAGCTCTCCCCCCCAGGCCGTGGCCAGCGCGGTGGCCACCTTGAGAGCCAGCCGCGCATTCAGTCCCCCGCGTATTGGCGCGACGACCTTGATCGGACGTCCGGCCATCTCCAGACTTCGCCGCGGGGGTCGCACGAGCACGAGGTCGGCCGGTGGGAATGAACTCAGGTCGTCAAGCACAGAGGCCAGCGTTCCCGCACGCGGGCTGGTTGGTCCGGGCCATTCGATCACAACGAGGTTGGCACCCGTTTCGTACACCGCTTCGCGAATGCCCAGAGGCACGCTGTGCACAACGCGCACGAGGATGCCAAGCCGGCCGGGTGAGCCCCTGACGCTCTCTTGGTAGGCGATCCACTTCAGGAGATCGCGCCGGCGATGAACAACCAGATTGGCCACGTTTGACTCGGGCTGTCTGGGCACCTCCACCAACCCGAGCAACTTGCCGTCAGCGTCCCCGGGTTTAGCCAGTGCGTCGCCAACGGCGATCAGCGTCTGTGCCGCCTGTGCGCGCACAATCGGCACCAGAATCCGGATCTCGGACTCTCGGGGGTTGCGGCTGAGGGGCAAGGTGCGATCGAGGTAGCGAGAGATCGGCATTGAACTCAGGATCCTCTCGTTGTCGGTGAGATCAGTGGGGATGCTTCTTCATGGGGCGCCATCTGTTCCTGCTGAGGTAACCCTACGAGGCCATCGTATCCGGGACCTGACTTCGGCGGCGCCGTGCTGCGGCCCTCCCGACTTTCCTAGAGCTGGTAGCCGAGTCCGATAATCGAGGCGTGCCTTTTCCGAACGTCGAAGGCAAGCACGCCCATGAGGCGATGTTTGGCCCTCAGGACTTCATCGGCTACCTCAAGGAGCATGGCCTGTGGGAAGAGTTTCCTGTGCCTGATGGGGTTGTCCTCTTCTACCAGCGCTGGTTTCTCAACAAGGTCGTGGACAACGAAATAGCTGAAGGGCGCCTGCAGACGCGCCGCGTGCCCGCATCCCTGTTGTCATTCCACCTAGTCGCGCGTGGGAAAGCGACCATTGGTCTCAGCGGCGGATTTGGAATCGGTTCGCCGGCGGCCACCGCAGTCATGGAGGAATTGATTGCAGTCGGCGTGGACAAATTCGTCGCCATAGGCACGGCCGGAGCACTGCAGAAGAATCTGCAGATTGGAAACATCGTCATATGCGACCGCGCCATTCGTGATGAAGGCGTCTCCCATCACTACGTTGCTCCGGCCAAATATGCGCATCCGACAACGTTCCTGACCCAACGTCTCAAGGACCAGTTCACGAGACAGGGCCAGGCTTTTCATGCGGGAACAACCTGGACCGTCGATGCTCCATACCGCGAGACCGTGGAAGAGCTAAAGCAGTATCAGAAAGAGGGTGTCTTGACCGTTGACATGGAAGCCGCCGCTCTGGCTTCGGTTGCAGAGTACCGAGGAGTTCAATTTGCCGCGGCTTTCGCGGTCAGCGATTCGTTGGCAGATCTAGTTTGGGATCCCCAGTTCCGATCGACTGAAGTAGCCCAGGGCCTTGACCTTCTGTATTCCGGTGCCGTCGCTGCGTTGCTCTAAGGAGATCTGAAGCCGGAGGCTGCTGACAACCCACCGTCTACAGACCAGTGCTGCAGCTTTCGCCCCCGACGCTGGCGTCTGGCCGACTTGTTGGACGCGATGAACACTGCGCACCCGGAGGCATCGTGTGTATTAACCGAAGTCGGAATCGCTCAACCCACGTCCACAATCGGAGGGGCGGCGCTCAGCTGGGGCTGATCTGGCCGCCCGGACCAGAGCCGGATCACGCGGTGCCGGCGCCAGACGGTCCTATCAGGTCACGGGAGGCCTTGAAGGCAAAAGGCCGTTGTGCCTAGGCCGCTGCGATCGCCTGCAACTCTGCGAGTGCCTCGTCGACAAGCTCTCGAAGTGACTTCTGGTTGCCCTCCGCAATCAACCGACCGGAGGCGACGCGGAGGGCCATGATCCCTAGCTCGGCCGCGAGGATCGCGGCGGGGTCACCGAATCCTCGGCTGCGGAGGGCTCGAGTGACGGCCTCGGCCAGCGAGGAGAACTTGACCAGTTGACGCTCCCAGAGCTCCGGGCTGGCTCTGACGATCCGGATGCGCCGGGCGCCAACCTCACCCTGCTCGTCAAGCCCGGCGGCGAAAGCAATGAGGCCCACGCATACGGCGTGCAGCGCCATCGCCCCGGCGGGAGCCGCCGCTATCCCGGCCAGGAATGGGTCCTGCTGGCTCGCTGGAGCCCAGAACAGTACCTCCCGCTTGTCGGCGAAGTAGCGGAAGAACGTTCGCTTGGTCAGACCAGCCCGGTCGGCGATCTCCGCGACCGTAGTGGCGTCGAATCCGCGCTCGTCGAATAGGGCAAGCGCTGCCTCCTGCAGCCTAGTTCGGGCATCCGGCTCCCATCTCGGCACTTCCAGGAGTCTACCGGTAATGACACCAGGTGACATGATGTGCTACGGTGATAGCACTTGGTGTCATCAACGGGTTTCTGGAGGTTTGTCAGATGCGCATCTTCGTCACCGGCGCGTCCGGGTTCATCGGTTCCGCTCTCGTTTCCGATCTCATCGCCGCCGGCCATCAGGTCGTCGGGCTCGCTCGCTCGAATTCCTCGGCTGCTGCGCTGACGTCCGCCGGCGCTGACGTATGCCGCGGCACGCTGGAAGACCTCGACGTCCTGTGCGCCGCGGCTGAAGGGTCTGACGGGGTCGTCAACCTCGGGTTCAGCCACGACCTGTCGCAACACGAGGCGGCGGCGCGTGCCGAGCTGCGCGCCATCGAAACTTTCGGCGAGGCCCTTCAGGGTTCGAATCGACCGCTGGTCATTGCCTCTGGTGGCCCGGCGGGGACCGAGCGCGATACCCCGCCCCCCTCGCGAAGCCCTCGAGCCGGCGCGGCGCCGGTTGCGCTCTCGTTCGCGGAGCACGGCGTGCGTTCGTCCGTCGTGCGGCTTGCGCCGACAGTCCACGACCGCGGCAGGTGCGACTTCGTCAAGCTGCTGGTCGACATCGCCCGCGCGAAGGGTGTCTCGGGCTACCTCGGCGACGGGTCAAACCGCTGGCCCTCCTTGCACCGCCTCGATGCCGCTGGCCTCTTCCGTCTGGCGGTGGAAAAGGCTCCCGCGGGATCGATCCTCCACGGCGTCGGTGAGGAGGGCGTGACCGTCCGCGCCATCGCCGAGATCATAGGGCGCCACCTGAACGTGCCCGTGGCTCCAATCGTGGCAGAGGACGCCGCCGCCCACTTCGGGTTCCAGGCGGCCCTCATCGGACGCGACATGCTTGCCTCGAGCACTCTGACGCGCGAACTGCTCGGCTGGCAGCCGACACATGCTGGGCTCCTCGACGATATAGATAGCGCCCTCTTTTTCGACAACGTCGCGCTCTCGCGGAGCTAGGCAGGCTTCGTCTTTCTAATGTGCGAGGTGGTCGCGGGTCCCGCCTTTTGCATTTTGAGGCAGGAGCCGGGTCACAACCGGGTCACAGATTCCCGGCACCAGGCGGCTCTAGGAGGACACGGACGGACACCTGGGAGCGGCAATTTGAGTTCAGGCGGGTATCTGCGGAGCCGCCGGGACACTCGAGGAAATGGAATCAAGACGGTTCGGGACCGTGAGGCTCCGGGTCTAAATTCGAGTTCGCCGTGGTTGTATATCCAGTCAGAGGCACGTCAAGGCGTGGCCGCGCAGCTCGGACCCGTCGAGTCCGTACACCTTAAGAAAATACGGGGCACCTGGCGCCTGTGTGCACTGTCGAGAACGGGAGCCGGGCGGGTCCATGATGGACCGTCCGATATGACCGACCCCACACTCACGGTGCGATCGTCGCCACGCATGATCGCGCTGGACTGGCGCGACCGTCTCAGGCATACCCCGATCTGGTTATGGCTGCTCATACTCGTCAGCCTCGGCCTCGTGGTACTCGGCGGTGCGATGAGGTTCCCGGCGTTCGGTGCCACCGTCATCGTCCTAATCATCGTCGCTGGTTCCGTTTTCGCGGCGAAGGCCCTCAATTCACGAGTGGTGATCACCCCTGAATATGTCGAGTCTCGCGACGCTCTGCGGAGGTCCAGGCGGTGCGAGCGCAGCAGTCTCGCGAGATGGGTAGTTGTCCGAGCAGGGGCATCCAGGCATCGGCGGTACCTGAGCAAGGTCCTTCTCGTGGATCGAGACGGCAGAACACAACTCAGCCTCGCGTGGGATTCCTACTCCGATGGTCAGCTCGACCAAATACGGAACGCTCTGGGATTGCCCGACGAGACGTGACCTTAATGCCCAGCACCGCTCGGGTCGAGCAAGTCTCAGGGCCTAGATATGCGTTATCGCCCCGAACGAGGACGTTTCGGGTAGCAGGCCGGCAGCTAATCAACCGTATCTGTGAATCCCGGCTCACAATCCACTGAGTGACAAAGTTTTTCCGATTCTCCGCAAAGACGGGCCACGTGGCTTATTGCGGCAACCTCGAGATACCTAAGCCCTGGTCGAGCAGAGATCTTCATCGAGGCAGGTTCCGGCCGAGTCAGCCGCTCGTAATGAGGCACAACGTGGGAGGCCCGCTTCGAGACGTCGTGATAACCGGGTACGCAGATCCGAATGTAGTGAACCAGGCTTTCGTCGACGCTCTCACCACGGCTGGCTGCAGCGGTTGGTCTCTATTTCCCGTGACGGTCTACGACAAGGAAGGGGTGACCGCGAACGGCTTCCACGGGTTTCAGGTCGTCGGCGAGTGCGGACCGATCGACTGGCGAAGGTCCGAACCCGTACCCGTTCAGCTGCCGGGCGGAGTGTTTCCCAGCCTGAAGGGGATGTATTTCGCTGTGGAAACCTGGGACGGATCCGACGTGTTCGGGCCAACGGACACTGGCTTTGTCTTCATGACGGAGAAGGCGGTGTTGGCGCTGAGACGGAGCCGGATTTCAAACATGGACGCCGAACCGATCGAAGACGTAGTTACGGCCATCTGGCCCGGCGACATGCAACCAGGTTGGAAACATCTATGGGGCAAGAAGTGGGAGGACGCTTCGCCGACGGATCTCAATCCGAGCAGTTGAGTTAAGAGCGGGCGCGCATTCGCGAGGATCGCGAACGCGATGACGAACAGGTCCGGGACGAGCTGAACTGGCGCTTCACACATCCCTTGCGAGCGTCTACGCGCCGGCCGATGGCAGAAACGTTATGGGACGGTCGTGCAGCAACCTGGGCGCTATCGACGGGCACGTCGCGGCACCTTGCGTACAGAGGCCCCGGGTTCCAATTCGAGTTCGCCGTGGCGGTATATCCAGTCGGAGGCACTTCAACCGCTTAGGTGGCCCCTCTCATCAGCCGCGAATTCGGCCACATTTGATGTCGCCGCTCCACTCGGGCAACAAGGGCTGAATTGACGGTACCAACTCCTATATTGGGCCCCATGAAGGCTGCTCCAAGAG
>Ga0208848_1000128_pt1 | contig 14698 bp, 13 predicted proteins | sample NGESurshal072012_2_FD_184455 | JGI IMG/M metagenome (GOLD analysis project Ga0208848, IMG submission 184455) | Arctic peat soil microbial communities from Barrow, Alaska - NGEE Surface sample 210-1 shallow-072012 (SPAdes) | ecosystem: Environmental > Terrestrial > Soil > Wetlands > Peat ... | reverse complement strand
GCCTGCGACGCCCTGCCTGTACCAGCACCTCGCCGTCTCCGGCGGATCGGCCAGCTTCAGCTTCACGATTGCCTCGGCGGACCTGAACACCCTGTTGCTGAGTTCCCTCACTCGCGACGGCGACCACATCATCTGGGTCCACGGCAAGGACTCCAATGGAACGTGGGGCGTGGTCGCAGGCGACGTGTTCGCGTACAACGCGACCGGCCCGGTCGTCGGCGCCCTGACGCTTCACGTGAGCCCGACCAACGGCAACCGGCCCACCGATGTCGCCAACGGCGCCGGTCCGGCGGACCCCCTCACCGGTGTGCCCGGGAATGTGGTCAACACGGACCTGGTGGTCCTCGGAAGGGCGGCGGCGTCGCTCTCGAACTTCGTCGTGACCGCGGCCGAGTACTGCATCGACACGACTCCGTGCCCAGCCCTTAAAGACTCCCCCAACCCGTCGGGCCCGACACCACTCGTGCTCACCCCCAGCGGATCGGATGGCAACCAGCAGATCGACGCCTACGGCAAGCAGCTGCCGACGCCGATCGCCTGCACGCCGGTGGCATCTCCCCCCGGCGTCAGCGCACCCGGCATTCCCGGCGCGCCGGGTGGCGGCTCCATCGTCTCCTTCTGCGGGACGGTGCCGACCTCCATGCTGCACAGCCTGCCCGAGGGCGCGCACACCCTGTACATCCGCGCCTGCGAGCAGCTGTCCAGCATCATCGTCGGCCCATTCGGGTGCGGACAGCAAACACCGGCGCGATGGGGCGGCTTAAACGCCGACGCCTCGATCAAGTTCGTGATCGACAGGAGCGGCCCGGTGGCGAGCGCCCTCTCGATCGACCCCAACCCCAACAACGGTTTCCAGATCAGCTCGGGCGACCTCAACTTCGTGGACTCGCTTCAGTTCGCGGCCACCCTGTCCGACCCGGTGGTGGCGGGCGTCAACTCCAACATCGCGTACGGCGAGGTCTTCGTGACCTGCAGCCCGGTCACCCAGCCGGCGACGTGCAAATCCACGAACAGCAGTCCGTTCGACCCGGCGACCAATGGGGCGCCTGCCGATGGGACTGGCGCGGAGATGTTCCCCTCGGGCGCCGCGTGGGACTCGACCACGAAGCTCGCCTACGCCTACATCCCGCTCGCCGTGCTCACCGAGTTCCCCGAGGGCTACGTGAGGTTCTGGGTTCACGCCCAGGATCAGGCCGGGAACTTTGGACCCTGGGCCTACACCGACCTGACGTACGACAAGACGCCGCCCGTGATCACCGCACCGGCGATCCCTGTTCCGCCCGCGTCGCCGACGAGCATCGCGTGCAATACGAACGCGGGATGCAACATCGCCTTCACCGCTCACGACCCGGTCTCGGGTGGAGTGAACTCCAACATCGTGCAGGCGGAATGGTTCATCGACGCAGGGGCCACCGTGGTCTGCACATCCCCCACGCCGCCGTGCGCGCCGCAGGTGGTCGCGGTGACCGACCCCGGCTACGGCAACGGCACGCCGATCGCACTGATCCCTCCGTTGGGCACCACGGTCACCACCAGCTTCAACATGCACAAGCAGACCAGGGGCACCCACATAGTGTTCCGAGTGAGGGACGCGGCCGGCAACTGGAGCACCAACAACATGGTGATCACGAGATGAGCACCATCGCCCAGGCCTTTCGATTCTCACCCCCTATGAGGAGCCGGCTTCGCCGGCTCCTCATGCCTCTTGCGATCCTGGCCGGTGCCGCGGTTGTGGCGACGGGCCTCCGTCTGGGCGTTGGGCTGTATGACAACTACGTGGTTCAGCGGGCCCAGGCGCAGGCTCAGCACAACGCCCAGCTCGCGGTGCCGACCAGTCCGCAGATCGAGCAGCAATGGGGAATCCGGGTCACGCTCGTCCAGCTTCTGGCGGACGGCGGCCTTGTGGAGGTGCGCTACCGGATCGTGGACGCGGCCAAGGCGGCTCGCCTCCATGCTGACTCCACGTCGCTTGCCGACATTCCCTGGATGAAGGTGGAAGGAACCAACCTTCAGGTCAAAAGCCAATCGGTGATGTACCACTTCCAGCACGGCGTGGGGCAGGGCGCGGAAGGCCGGACCTACAGCATCATCTACGGGAACGCGGGCAGCGCGATTCACTCGCACGCCACTGTTACAGTCGTGATGCCAGACGGACTCGAGCTGCAGCACATACCCGTCTCGGATTAGGCGGTGACCCCGCAAGCCGGCCGTTTCACGAAGAGGGCGGTCCTGGCGGCGACGCTCGCAGCTCTTTTCATGGTGGTCCTGTCCCCGACCGCCTCAGCGCACTCGTACTTCGTGCTCAGCGACCCGCCGGACGGCTCGATTCTCGAGCATGCGCCCTCCCGCGTCATCCTGCAGTTCAGCGCGCCCGTGTCGGCCAACTTCACCAACATCCAGCTCGTCGAGACCGGGGGAGCGCGTTATTCGCCGACCTCGGTGCAGACCTCACCGGGTCATCAGAACATCGTGGAAGTCGACCTGCCTGCGGTGCCCAACGGCTCCTATCGACTCAGCTTCTCGACTCGCGACGCCGTCGACCTGCACGCGACCACCGGCTCGATCGTCTTTGGTGTCGGCGTGGCGCCGCCGTCGACCAGCGCGATTCCGACTCCGCTGCCGCCCCAGCCATCTGAAGTCCTTCTTCGCTGGCTTGCGCTGGCCGGACTGAGCGCCCTGCTTGGAGGCCTGGCCGTCGCCTTCCTGGTGATCGGCGGGCTGCCCGTCGAAGCGGCTGTTCGGGCCCGGCTGCAGCGGTCTGTGCTCGGCCTCGCTTCAGCCGGCGCGGGCCTGGTGCTTGCCGGCGAGACCGGGCTGCTCGCTGTTCAGGCGTCTTCCCTCGGACCGGTCTTGCCCTCGATCGGCCGCCTACTCACCGGCAGCGAGTACGGCACGCGCTGGCTGGTGATCGTGGTCATCGTGGCCGGGTTGACGCCCCTTCTCGCCGCGCTGTGGTCGACGTCCAGGCGCCGGGAAGTTGCGAGCCTGGTCCACGAGTTCCGCAGGCAGCGGCTGTGGGCCCTGCTCACCAACCAGGTCCGTGTCGTTTTCCTGAGCCTCGCCCTCACGGTGGCGATGGCGTTCAGCGGCCACGTGGCCGGGGCGACGGGAACTTCGATCGGAGGCGTAACGCTTTTGGCGCTGCACATCGGCGCGATGGGAGCGTGGGCCGGCGGCCTGGTCGCCCTTTCGCTGGCGCTGCTCACCCTTCGCCGCGTGACCGGGCGGATGGAGCGGGCGGGCGTGCTGGCATTGGCCCTCCGCTTTGGACCGATCGCCGCTGTCTCGTTTGCCATCCTGGGCGTGACCGGGCTGCTGCTTTCGGGCATGCAGGTTGCGTCGCTGACCGCCCTGCTATCAACTCAATACGGGGTGGTGCTGCTCGCGAAGGTGGGCCTGATCGGAGTTGTCGGGCTGTTCGGCCTGCGCCACGCGCTTTGGACATGGCGCGGCCTGGCTCGGAGCAAGGCGCCGGTCGGCCGCTTCCCGGCTCGCCTCCCGCTGACGATCGCGCTGGAGGCTGTTGGCGCCGTCGGGGTGGTGCTCCTGGCCGCGATGCTGGGCGCGTCGGCGCCGGCGGTCGGAACCCAGTTCAAATCGCCTGACAGCGGCGCGACCATCACCCAGTTGACGCGACAGCAGGACGGGCTGCTGATCACGCTTTCGGTCAAGCCAAACCGGTCCGGGCCCAACCTGGTCTCGGCCCGACTCGTCGACACGAGATGGCCCGCCCCAGCGCCGGTCCAGGACGTCACGGTCCTGGTCCGCCGCCCGGATGACCCCCAGGGCCAGCTCTTGGCCACCACCGCAAGCGGTCCGTCCTACGACGCGGGCACCGTCCAGCTGAGCGCGGGCGACGCGACCTTCACCGTGACTGTGGTGCGCCAGGGCCTGGGGGCGTCTGTGATCACCGTCCCGTGGCGCGTCAACGCTCTTGACGTGAGGCGCGCCCCCGTTGTCATCTCCAACCAGCCGCTTGCGCCGGCAGTCGACCTGGCCGCGGTGCTCATGCTGGCGCTCGCCCTCCTCGTGATCGGAGCGGGCCTCGTCCGGTACCTCCGGGCCAGGCGCGCGGTGCCTTTGCGCGCGCTCGAACCGACTCGAGTCCATTCAGGACGTGACCACCAGGTTGCTTCCCATCGCTATTCGGCCTTGTCGTCGGCATCTCGCCGCCGTCCGGGCATGGGTCCTTACCATCCGGGAGCTCGGGCCTGGGTCAGGCGGCGATCGCGCCTGCGCTAGCCGCCGCTTACAGGGTCCCGAGCTCTCGTTCGACCTTTGCAATCGCGCTGTCCAGCACGGAGACCATCCGGTCGATCTGCTCGTTGCTGATCACAAACGGGGGCGACATCGCCAGCACATCACCCGGCAGCGGCCTGACGATCACGCCCTGCTCGAGCGCAGCCAACCAGACGCGGCGCGCCGCGCCCGCCGCAACGTCGAACTGCTCCTTCGTAAGTCGATCGCGCACCAGCTCGACGCCGGCGACCAAGCCCAGGCCGCGCACGTCGCCCACGATTTCATGAGAGCGCAGCTTCTGCAACCGCTCCTGCAGGTACGCGCCTTTTTCGGCAGCCTGCTCGACCAGTCCCTCGTCTTCCAGGATCTGTAAGTTCCGCAGTCCGACCGCGCATGCGGTCGGATGCCCGCTGTAGGTGAAACCGTGCGCGAACGGCCCCTTCACCAACTTCAGCGTGTCGTGAACCGAGCGGGTCAGCATGACTCCCGACAGCGGCAAATACCCGCTGGTCACACCCTTGGCGAAGATCATGAGGTCCGCCTGGACCTTCCAATGCTCTAGCGCGAACCACCGCCCGGTCCGTCCAAAACCCGTGATCACCTCGTCGGCGATCAGCAGCAGCCCATACCGATCGCAGACCTGGCGCAGCAGCGGAAAGTAGTCGGCGGGCGGCACGATCACGCCGCCGGCGCCCTGCACCGGCTCCGCGACGACGGCGGCGACCGTCTTCGGACCGGCCTTCAACACGACCTCCTCCAACGCCGCCGCGTAGGCGGCGCCGGCCGAACCCTGGCCCAAGTATCGGTAAGGGTCAGGTGCGGGCGCGTGAAGGAAGCCCGGGGCCAGCGGCTCAAACCCCTTCCAGAAGTTGGCCAGGCCCGTGGCGCTGGTCGCACCGTAGGTCAGTCCGTGGTAGTCGCGGATCCTGGAGATTATGTTCACCCGCTCTGGTTCGCCGCGCAGCTTCCAATAAAGACGCGCGATCTTATATGCGGTGTCGTTGGCTTCGGCGCCGCCAGACGCGAAGTAGGTCACCTCCAGCTCGCCCGGCGCCAGCTCCGCCAGCTTGGCGGCGAGCTCGATCGCGGGCTTCGTGCCGAACCCGCCGTACGCCGAGCTGAACGCGAGCGTTTTCATCTGCGCGGCGGCCGCGTCGGCGAGCTCGGTTCGACCATGGCCGACGTTCACGTTCCAGAGTGACGCCATGCCGTCGATGTATTCGCGACCGTCGGCGTCCGTGAGTGTTGCGCCCGAGCCACTCGCCATGATCAGTTGTGGGACCGTGCCGGCTGGCGCCCCGAGGTCGCCTTGTGGATGGAGCCAGTGCGTGCGGTCGAGCTCGTACAGCCGGCTCGACTCCTCGGCCGAGAAGGGTTTGTTTGCCACGTGGCAAGGATATTCGAGCCGCTAGCGGGCCACGACTCCCTGGCGCGCCGCCCCAAACCCGGCCGCCAGCTGCGCGACGCAGATCCCAATCGTCACTACCAGCGGCAGCTCCCATCCGCCGCTCGCCGAATGCAGCAGTCCGGCCACCAGCGGTCCGAGCGCCGCAACCATGTAGCCGATCCCCTGCGCCATGCTCGACAGGCGCGCCGCGATCACCGCGTCGTTTGCCCGAGAGGCCATCAGGAGCAGCGTCAGGCTGAACGTGCCACCCGTGCCTATGCCGAGCAGGGTCGCCCACAGCCATGACAGCTGGGTCGGAATCACAAGCACACCTACGAGTCCGATCACGGTCGCCGCTGAGGTGCCGACCACGACCCCCGAAGCATTGCCAGTTCGCTTCGCCAGGAGCGGCGCGGCGAAGTTGCCAAGTATCCCGACGAAACCCATGATCGCAAGCACGGCGCCGGCGTTCGTAGGGCTCGTGCCGTGGTCACGGTAAATCGTCGGCAGCCACGAAAGCAGCGTGTAGAACACGGCCGACTGCAGGCCGAAGAAGAGCGTGATCTGCCAGGCCTGCCAATCCTTCAGCAGGCCGATGTCCGCTCCCGCCGCCCGGTCACCCGGCCGCGGCTGGCGCAGCTGCGGCAGCCACAGCCCGACGGCAATCGCCGCCGGCACCGCCCATATCGCGAGCGCCATGGCGACCGATCCGCCAAAGGCGCGAACCAGAGGCACGGTGAGGCCGGCGGCGAGACCAGCCCCGATGGAGAGGGACATCGTGTACGCGGCCGTCATCTCTCCAACGTGCTCCGGGAATCGACGGCGCAGGACGCTCGGCATCATCACGTTCATCACGGCGACGGCCAGGCCGCACAGGATCGTGCCTTCGAAGAGCGACAGGGTCGGCCACCACGGCCGAAGCGCGAGGCCCGCGCAGAGCGCGGCGCACATCAGCAGCAGTCCGCGTTCCTCGCCGAGCCGAGCCGAAATCGGAGGTCCGGCGAACGCAGCGAGGCTGAAGCAGATGACCGGGATCGTGACGAGGAGCGAGCGCCCGAAGTCGCCCAGCTGGAGGTCGCGCAGCACTGGGGGAATCTCGCCCACCGCGATGCGCAGGTTCAGCGCGAGCAGCACGATGCCCGCGGCCGCCAGTCGCTTCAGCGCTCGAGGCGCTGCTTCGCCACGGCGTCAACCATATCGACACCGCCGCCCGAAACGGCGAGAACCGGATCCCGGGCGGCTCGGCCTACCGCTGGCTAGCCCTCCTGCCAGACGGGCGCTCGCTTTTCGACGAAGGCGGCGATCCCCTCCTGGCCGTCAGGGGCGACGGCGTTGCAGGAGATCGCCTCGGCCATCAGGCGGTATGCGTCGGCCTGCTTCTCCTCCACTTGCCGGTAGAAGCCTTCCTTGCCGATCCTCAGCGCATAGGGGCTGAGTTGGGCGAGCTCGTTGACGAGCGCCATGACTTCGGTCTCCAACTGCGCGAGCGGCACGGCCCGATTGATCAGGCCCCACATCGACGCGGTCGGCGCGTCGACGAATCGCCCCGTCAGCAGCATCTCCATCGCGTTCTTGCGGCCGACGTTGCGCGCTACGGCAACACCGGGTGTCGAGCAGAACAGGCCATAGCGAATCCCAGACGTGGCGAAGCGGCAGTCGTCGCTCGCTATGGCGAGGTCGCAGGTGGCGACGAGCTGGCAACCAGCCGCCGTTGCGATCCCGTGCGGCGCCGCGATCACAGGAACCGGGATCGACTGCACAGTGGCCATCAGCTTGTTGCAGACGGCGAAGATATCCCGCTCCTCGTCCAGGTTCCGATTCATCATCTCTTTGAGGTCGTGGCCTGCCGAAAATGCGCGGCCGGCGCCTTTGAGCACGATGGCGCGTATCTCGGGTCGCGCACTTTGGCGCTCGAGTTCGCGTGTGAGCTCCTTCATGAGACCCGTCGAAAGGGGGTTCAGCTGCTGCGGCCGATTGAGCGTGATGACGGCCGCGGGAAGCGCATCCTCCACCAATAGGTACTCGAGCGTCGCTGTCATTTCGTGATCCTCCTCACTTGACGGAGCGGTGATCTCGTGGGCGCGCCGGAACTCGCTGTGCAACCCATTGGCGCAGAGAATCGAGATTCAGCGCTCCCGTCACGCGGTCGCGTTCGTTGGCTCCCTGCATCAGGACGAGTGTCGGGATGCCACGGATTCCAAACTTCTCCTGCAGCCCAGGCGCGAGATCGGTGTTCACCTTCACCATTTTCATCTGACCGGCCAGCTCCTCTGAAAGCCGTTCGACCGCCGGCGCGACGATCCGGCACGGCCCGCACCACGGGGCCCAGAAGTCGATCAGCACAGGGATCGGGCTCTTCTCCACCACGGCATTGAAATCCGCTGCGCCGGCATCGGTGAGCCAAGGCAGTGGGCGGCCGCACTTAGGGCAGTGGGGGACCCCTTCTGCAGCGGACCGGACACGGGTCTTCTGCCCGCAGGCTGGGCAGGTGACGACCTTGGGCTCATTCATCTCTATCGATATACGTCCCCGATCCGAAGTCTCCCCAAACTGGCAAAACCCTCTCCACTATTGAACCGGAGGTGCAGGTCCCGGTTGGCGCGCAGCAAGGATTCCCAGTTTCCCTCGGGGAGGCCCATCTCGCCGGGCAGCACTTTTATGGCCGGCAGCATGAAGCTTCGCGCGGCATCTGATATACCACTCATAGGAAACGCGAACCGATGAACGACACTGCCCCAGCAGGCGGACCGGAGACCAGCGAACCGCTCCCTGGCGAGCGCGGAACCCGCCTGAGCGGCGCCTGGACCGCCATCGTTATCGGCCTGGTTGCGTTGGTGGTGATCCTCGTCTTCATCCTGCAGAACCAGCAGAGCGTCGAGGTCACCTTCCTGTTCTTCAAGGGTCACCTCCCGCTGGCGGTGGCGCTCCTGTTCGCCCTGATTCTCGGCGCCGTCATCGTCTTCGCATTCGGAGCGGCTCGCATCCTTCAGCTTCGAATGGTGGCCGGGCGGTCGCGGCGCAAGGGTCCAACCTCTACTCCGCCGGCCGAGTGACAGCAGGCAAGAGGCGGTCGGGGCGCAGCACGGCCAAGCCGGCCGGCAATCCGAAGGACGCCGAACCCAAGGATGCCAAGCCACAGGCCGCAGTGCCTAAAACCGAGCCTGTGGTCGTGGCCGGCCCGGTGGCCGTCCACGTGGACGCCGGCGAAGTCGCAGTTGTCGTCGCGCCGCCTGGTAGGGCTGGGATCGACCGGCGGATCTTCAGGCTGATCAACGGTCTGCCACACTCGACGACCAGCGACCGATACGTCAGCGTCCTTTCAGACCTGGGCGAGGGCCTCGGCTGGGTGGCAGGAGGGGCGGCCCTGGCCATTCTTGGCGGCCCCAAGGGGCGACGGGCGGGGATGGCGACTGCCGTTGCATCATTGGGAGCGACATACATCGTCCAGCAGCGGGTCAAGCCGTTGTTCCGCCGCGTGCGGCCCTTTGTCAACCGCGAGGCGCGAGTGGTGGGGATCCGGCCGGCCGACCACTCGTTCCCATCGGGCCACACGGCCTCATCCTTCGCCGCCGCCACCGCCCTCGCGTTCTTCTACCCAAAGGCCGCACCGCTGGCGTACACCGTGGCCACGGGGGTCGCCGTGTCCAGGGTTCACCTGGGTGTTCACTTCCCCAGCGACGCGGCCGTTGGCGGAGTTATCGGCATCGGGATCGGCACCTTCAGCGCCTGGCTCTTCAAGAAGCGAGGCTGACGCGCGGCGGGTCGGCTTGCTTGTCCTGAGAAATTAGCGCCCGGTCTGAGATCCACCGCACCGACATTACGAAGCTCAGCCAGGCGATTGCGATGAGCGCGCCCGCAAGCACGTCGCTCGGCCAGTGCGCCCCAACGTAAATCCTGTCCAGCCCCACCGCCAGAACAATCCCCGCTACGACTGCCCAAGCGATGGGTCTTGCCCACCGCGGCAGATACCTGTGGCCTATGCACAACATCAACACCGCAGCGCTGATCGTGATGAAGATGAGGTGCCCGCTTGGAAAGCTGGTCGAACCTGGATGCTCGGTCACCCGAAGGATCTGGCCGGCTGTCGGCCGAGGTCTGTTGACCAGGTTGACGATGGCGAGGTACGAGAGGCCGCCGGCAAGTGCGGCGACTGCAAGCTTCCAGGCACGACGATTCAGCAACAGGACGGCGAGGATGACGAAGACCTGCATGTAGATCCCACCCGGTCCGCCGAGCCAGGTGAAGAAGGGGAACGTCAACGTGAGAGGGCCCCAGTTCGTCGCCTGTACGTCGTCTTGGAGCGTCGCGTCTAACGAAAGGTAAGGATGCATGACGACGACCGCGGTGATGACTCCGACCGCCACCGCGGCCGCGATCGCGACGGCGAGCAGGGGGCGCCGGATCAAGCCGTCGGGCGTGCGCCGCCTCGAAACCATCGGAAGCTCGGGGACGGCAGCCAGCGCTCGGGCAGCCACAGCACGAAGGCCGACCATCCGATGCCGAGCAGCACGCCGCCGACGACATCGCTAGGCCAATGGTCGCCCGCCCACACCCTGGCGATGCACGTGAGCACGATCACCACGGCGGCGAGGATCCAGAGGACCGGCCGGTAGGTAGGCCTGATTTTGGGCGCGATAGACACGGCGATCATGAAGCTCATCCACGTGAAGAACACCGCATGCCCGCTCGGGTAACTGAAGCCGGTCGTCGGCGACAGGATGTGGACGAGATCCGCCGGTGGCCGCTGCCGCGAGATGATGAGCTTGATGATGTTGTCGAGCAAGCTGGAGATGCTGCCGATCAGCATCAGCCACCCGGCGCGGCGCTCGAAGATGAAAAGCGCAACGACCACGACGACGCCGAGCAGGACCTGCCAGATGCCGGCCGTCAAGTTGATCAGCCCGAACACGTAGACGACGGGGCCCCAATTCAGCTGCTGGATGAACCTTGCGATGGGGACGTCGAGCGGAAGCACATCGTTCGCCACGACCAGGTACGTGTCGATCGCGAAAAGGACGAACACGACCAGGGCGGTGGGACCAAGCCAGCGCCTGGCGGTCGGCCCTGGTCGCCCGGCGAGGACCTCGGCGACCGCCTGCTTGGGTTCGGCAAGAGGCGCCGTTGAGTCCTTGGGCACCGCGCTCATCTGGGCAGGATCACTTGCAGTGCACTCAACTCGGCGGTGATGGTCGCGGGCGTTCGGCCGAGCTGCGCGTTGTCGGCGTAGATCCGAACCTTCGGCTTGGTGGTCACCAGTAGCTTGCGGAACTTGAACACTTGGCCCAGGCCACCTTCTTTGTGCTTGGACAGCACGACACGGGCGAGGACTCGCTTGACGATGTCGGTGCGAGTCCCGCCCGCATGCACCGAGAGCTCAAGGTAGGGATCAGTCGGGGTCTTGTCGCTCACAGGCATCTGCGAGCCGATCGATGTGGTGTTGGTGAAGACAAGGGACATGGCGGTGCCGCTGCCCCTGATGTCCCCGGTCAGCTCATAGGTAAAGGGCCTCGCTTCGGCAATGTGTTTCACATCCTCAGCGAACGATCCGAATGCTCGGTCCTTGGCCGATTCGCCCGCGGCGATGGTTTCGCCGAACAGGCCGATGGCGGCTGCCTCCAGAAAGACCTTCCCGTTCAGACGGCCCAGCGTGATGGGACGGGGTTTTCCGGTCTTGATCACACGGATCGCCGCATCGACCGTCGTAGGAAGGTGGAGCGACTTCGCGAAGTTGTTGAAGGTGCCCATCGAAAGGATGCCGAGGGGGTGCTTGGTGTCCACCAGCTCCCGAACGACCCACCCGATGGTTCCGTCGCCGCCGGCAACTATGACCATGGCCTTAGGCGCGATCAGCTTCTCGAGGTCCATCTTGGGATCGAACTCGACGGTCAGGCTGGTGGCGAAGGCTTTGCGGAGCTTGGCTTCGATCTCGGGCGTCATCGAGCCCGCCTTGGAGCTCAAGATCAAAAGGCTGGTCGTCCGCTTGGCAGTGGTGGGGACCGGGCGCGTGGTTGTCGTCGTGCTCATGTGGCTTCAACTCCTTCCTGTCCGACGATTCCGAGCGTTGCGCGCTGCATCTGCTGCTGGGTGTTGACTCCACGACCGGCGGCCGCCTTGCTCCATACTCCGTCGCCGGCGAGCTCCCACGCGAGTGTGTCGTCGGCCAGCTCGAGCTCCAAGAACTGATCAATCTTCTTGTTGAGTTCCGGCTCGGACACTGGGACCACCGCCTCCACCCGCCGGTCGAGGTTGCGAGGCATCAGGTCAGAGGAACCGATGAGCACATCGAGTTCCGGGCCACCCCCAAAGCGAAAGATTCGGGAGTGCTCCAGGTAATGGCCGACCAGGGAACGCACGCGGATCCGTTCTGACAGGCCGCGCACACCCGGCTTGAGACAGCAGATGCCGCGCACGATGAGGTCGATCTGGACGCCGGCTTGTGAGGCTCGATACAGGGCGTCGATCACCTCTGGGTCGACCAGGTTGTTGACCTTGATCACGATCCGGCCGTCCGGCTTCGATGCCTCCTGCTGGATCAACTTGACGATGCCCGATCGGAGGGTCGTTGGTGCGACCAGGAGCTTGCGGTAGCTGCTCTGGTGGCTGTAACCGGTGAGGTAGTTGAAGAGCTCGGCGATGTCTGATGTCACGTCCGGGTCAGCAGTGAACAGGGCGACATCCTCGAACAGGCCCGCGGTCGCGGCGTTGTAGTTGCCGGTTCCGACGTGCGCGTAGCGGCGGACGCCTGCGCCCTCCTGCCGCACGACGAGCATCAACTTCGCGTGTGTCTTGAGGCCGACCAGGCCGTATACCACGTGGACCCCCGCCCCCTCCATGGCCTTTGCCCACTCGATGTTCGCTTGCTCGTCCCCGCGCGCCTTCAGCTCCACGAGCGCGACGACCTGCTTGCCGGACTGGGCTGCACTCTTGAGCGCGCGCGCGATCGGGCTCTCGGGGCCCGACGTCCGGTACATGGAGATCTTGATCCCGAGAACGTCCTTGTCGCGGGCGGCCTGCTCGACGAAAGCCTCGACTGACGTGACGAACGAGTCGTACGGGTGATGGGCGATCAGGTCCCCGGTGCGGATCACGTCGAAGAAGTCGACCTGCTCGCCGCTCTCGGGTCGAAGCCTCGGTTGAGTCGCAGGCATCCATGCCCTGGCATTCAGCATGTTGCTGCCGTGCACCTGGATCGAAAGTATGCCGGTCAGGTCCAGCATCCCCGTCACGGTGTACACGTCCTGGGAGCCGAGCTCCAGCTCGTGGAGCAGGAGGAAGAGGACGTCTGGCGACATGTCGGGACCGACCTCGAGTCGCACCGCTCGTCCTTTTCGACGCTTGCGTAGGAGCTCGGCCTGGACCGCCGCCATAAGGTCTTCCGCCTCGTCGTCGTCCAGGTCGAGGTCAGCGTCGCGTGTCACCCGGAAAAAGTGATGGCTGACGATCTCCATGCCAGGGAACAGAGCCGGCAGATGCAGGGCTATCACCTGCTCGAGGGGCACGAATCGCTCACCGTCGGGAAGCCCGATGAAGCGCGACAGCAGCTGAGGCACCTTGACTCGCGCGAATCGCGGCTGGTGTCGCATGGGGTCGCGGACCATCACAGCGAGGTTGAGCGACAGGTTGGAGATGTAAGGGAACGGGTGTGCCGGATCGACCGCGAGCGGAGTAAGCACCGGAAAGATCCGCTCCTGGAACACTTCGGTGAGCAGGCGATGGTCGGCCTTGGACAGATCGGCCGCATTGACCAACTTGACGCCGGCGTCGGCAAGTCCGGGCACGATGTCCGCGGTGAACGTGGCCGACTGGCGCTCGATCAACGCGCGCACCCGCTCCCCAATTCCGTCGAGCTGCTCTTCGGGGGTCATTCCGTCTGGCGAGGTAAGCATCAAGGGCGCCATGAGCTGTTCGTGCAGGCCGGCCACGCGGACCTGGAAAAAGTCGTCGAGGCTGTCGCTCACTATCGCCAGAAAGCGGATCCTTTCTGCGAGGGGACGCTCACCGTCTTCCGCCATTGCGAGCACGCGGCTGTCGAAGTCGAGCCGAGACAGCTCGCGGTTGAAGAACCTGTCTTTGGGCAGGTCGCGGGTATGTGCCACCGATCGAACCGTCGACCTCACCGCCATGGGCTTACTTCCTGCGCGCCAGCGCTGGATTTGAGAGCAGCCGCACGGACAGCGCGAGCGACGTCCAGCCCAACCCGAGCGCCAATCCGCCGAAGACGTCGCTGGGCCAGTGCTCTCCCAGGTAGATGCGACCGATGCAATCCACGAGGAGTACCACGGCCACGGCGATCCACACCACCGCAACGAGCGGTCGAGGGAGGCGGCCGACCGCGAGGCAGACAACCAGCAGGACCAGGACCCAGCTGAAGAAGACGACATGACCGCTCGGAAAGCTGAAGCTGCCGGTGTGCCGGATCACGTGGACAAGGTCCGCTGAGGGCCGCGGACGCTGGATGATCCCCTGGATGATCGAGTAGATGGGTCCGGCAGCCGCCCCGACGGCGATGAGCGGCGCCTTCCTCCAGTTGATCACCGCCACCAGCACGATGGCGCCGATGCCTGCGTACAACTGGCGGGTGCCCTCCAACCAGTCGAACCAGTTGAATACGGTGACGAGTGGCCCCCAGTCGACGGCCTGGATGGAGCGCTCGAGCGAAACGTCAAACGGCATGTAGGGATTGCCGGCGGCGTAGAAAGTCAGGCCGGCGAAGATTGCGAGCAGCACCAGGCCGACGACGAGGAACGGCCGTCGAAACGGCGAGGTCGTCGCCCTATGCGTCGGGATGGCGGCCACGGTTGCGCTCAAGCCGAGCGGCCCATCAACCGGATCCAGCGCGCGCAGGCGAAGGAGTGGAGGCCCAGCGCCACGAATCCCAGCGCGACGACGCCCAACAGGATGCGTCCGAAGCTCTGGCCCAGCAGGAAGAGGAACGCACCTCCGAAGCCTTGGACCTGGGTCGCGTCGTGGTGGATGCCGGCCTGCACGAGGAACCAACCGATCACCAGGAAGATGACGCCCCGGGCGAACATCCCGAAACGGCCAAGCCCGATCGCGTACTTCCTTTCTGAC
>Ga0208848_1000127_pt1 | contig 14707 bp, 13 predicted proteins | sample NGESurshal072012_2_FD_184455 | JGI IMG/M metagenome (GOLD analysis project Ga0208848, IMG submission 184455) | Arctic peat soil microbial communities from Barrow, Alaska - NGEE Surface sample 210-1 shallow-072012 (SPAdes) | ecosystem: Environmental > Terrestrial > Soil > Wetlands > Peat ... | reverse complement strand
CGTCGCTGCGACCGCAGCCAGCAACGACCCCCAGACATCGTCTAAGGGCAGTGGCTCGCCGGGCCGCATCAGGCGGTTGGAGAGGAGCACCACGACCAACTCGAGGTCGGGGCAGCACAGCCAGCGGCAGCCGGTGAAGCCGGCGTGCCAAAAGGTCCGCCGACCGAGAAGAGTGCCGGTTCGGAAGACCAGGCCCTGCCCCGGATCGAAGGGCTCGTCCAGGAAACTTTGCAGCGTGTCGGCGGAGGTCAGCCGCGCCCCGGCCACGGCCTCCCCCAGCCGAGCCAGCTCTCGAGCGCTGCCGAAGAGGCCGGCATGTCCCGCTTCGCCCCCGAAAGCGTGATGGGCATTGCAGTCATTGACCTCGCCGACCAACGTGTGGCGGCGCCAGCGGTCGAACAGCCAGCCCATTTCCGGTACTGGATAGGGCTCGCCGTTGGCAACCATCCGCTCCTCGTAGGAGTCCCCCCGCGAGCCGGGCGCGACTCGCTTGCGTTGTGAGGTTGGCGGGTTGAATCCGATGCTCTCGAGGCCGAGCGGTTTGAACAGGCGATCGCGCGCCAGCTCGGCGAGCGAGCCCTGGCCGGCCCGCCGCACAACCTCGCCGGCCAGCATGAGCCCGAGGTCGGAGTAGTGGTGGCCGGCTCCTGGCGCGTACCGGGGTTCAGTCGAGGTGACAAAGGCGATCGAGCTCTCTCTTTCGGAGGAGTGCAGGTAGACCGGCCGCCACTCCCAGAGCCCGCTCCGATGGGCCAGCAGCATGCGCATCGTCATCCCCGCAAACGGGGTGTGGCTCCATTCCGGCAACCAGGCCGCAACAGGCCGATCGAGTTGAACAGTCCCGGCCTCGACGAGGCTCATGAGGAGAGGCGCGGTAACGGCCGCCTTGGTGAGCGAGGCGAGGTCGTAGATCGTCTCGACGCTGGCACCGCCAAAGCCACGCCCGTAGAGCGTCTCGGCACGGTGAGTGATCAGAACCGACGCGGTCGGAGCCAGGGCGCTTGGCGAGGGTCCGAAGCAAACCTCCAGAACCTTGTCGAGGCCTTCCAGGGAATTGGCTGTCACTCGCGGAGGCCAGTCTATGAGAAGCCAGTTAGTAAGACGTCTGAATGCCGAGGCTGCTGCCTCCGACCGCACAAGAGCGCGTCCGACCACAGCGCTCCCAGCCTCGCGCGTCTTCTAATAGTGTCGCCTGGCCATCCGATCGACCAGCCCGGGCCTGAGCTTATGATCAGACAAGCAACCACATCCCAAGGAGGCAAAGATGGCTGGTCCAGTAGTTCACAGCCCTAGCGGCCAGGCACGTCCGCGATTCGGGACCGCGCGGCGTGAAGACGTTCCGGGCTTCATCGGCATCATGCAGATACTCCACCAGGAGCCAACCTCGAGCTCGTTCGCGCGCCTGCTCACCGGAAAGCAGAGGCCCGAAGACGAGATCCCTCTCGCGCATGTGTTCGAGGAGATCTCTACGCTGGCCCTTCACGGATTGCTGCCGGAGGACCTACTTTTCGACGCCTTTGCATTCGACATCTATTGGAACGAGCTCAAGGCGCGAATAACTGAGGTCCGCAAGACGACCGGCAATGACAAGTTCTGCGAGAACTTTGAGATCGCGAACAAGCTGGCCATCGCCTACCGCGAGGAACGACCGACCAAGGTCCTTCGTAGCTGAGGCCCCCGGGTTTCCAATCTCGGGCCGCCAACCAATGTCGTGACGACACTCGCCTCTCAGCTTGTCGGGACCTGGCGGCTCGTGTCGCGTGAGGTCACACGGTCGCAGGCGAGCGGCGGGTCGACCCAGGCCTCGGGGCTGACCCGATTGGCTACCGCGCCACCTTCAGGCGCCGACTCGATGCGAAGGTGGAAAGGACAACGACGGCGTCGTAGCAACGAAGGGATGACTCTCGGCGCCATCACGGCCACTGCCACGCCGGCGTCGCTTGCGCAGATCGAGGCCCTGGTCAACCAGCTTCTGTAGTCACCGGGTCAGCTGAAGGCTCATTTGCTCGGGGCGAGTCGCTCTCAAGCAAGGCTCAACCTGGGGCTCGATACGGCGCATGGACCTCTGTCAGCAGGTTGGAGGTCAGGTCGTAGATGAAACCTCGGACCTTATCCCTGGCCGCCAGATAAGGACACGCGCGCACGCGCTCCACATCTTCGGCGATGGCTGCGATCGGATCAGTGAAGCAGCCCAGCTCCTCGGCGAAATGGTGGCCACTCGCCGAGCTGATCTGCTCATCCAGCTGAGCCTGGCTGAAGCGGCCGAGTGCGCACTCGGTGTGGTGGATCACCATGACCTCGCGCGTATGCATGACCGCTTGTGAGACGGCCAGTGCACGCAGTGCATCGGTCGAAGCACGGCCTCCGGCGTTGCGGATGACGTGTGCGTCTCCTGGCCGAAGCCCCAGGACGGCACTGACGTCGACGCGAGCGTCCATGCACGTCAAGACCGCCAGATGTTGCACGGGTTCGATGATCCGGGCGGCGCTACCCAGGTAGTGGAGCCGCGAGTTCATGAGGACACGGTCGATGGCGTCCACCAGCAACCGAATCTACACCCAAGAGCTTCTGACGACCAGAGGCGTTGTGAAGCCTGACGCGGCTCCTTGAGCATAGATACGATCAGCTTGTCAATTCGAGGGGCCGGCTTTCTCAAGGAGGATGACGTGAGTGCGAGGCAGGACGAAATCGTCGCCGCGATAGATGCAGCCCATGCCGAGCTCATGGAGCTGCTGGCGAGTGCCACGCCGGCGCAGTGGCAAATGGCGGGCGTGAATCATCCCGAGATCCAGTTCGGCGAGGACGAGCACCGGCCGGTGGGCGTCATCGCACACCACTTGGCGACCGCCTACGCCGCCACCATCGATCGCTGTCGAGCGTGGACCCGCGGTGAGCTTCCTCCGCCTCCAACGGCCGAGTCCAACGCTCGCCATGAGTCCGCTAACCCGGACCCAAACCAAGCCGAGACGATCCGGCTCCTGGGCGACAATGCCAACGGACTGAAAGACTTCGCCCGCGGTCTGTCCGACGAGGATCTCGACGCGAAAGGCCCGTTTGTGCAGGGCGAAACCTCAGTCGGCAAGATGCTAGGCGAGACTACCCCGTACCACATCCGCTGGCATGCCGGGTCGATCCGCGCGACCTGGGCCCAGAGCGCGGGCTGACCGGTTCCCACACCCGATCGCAGCCACGAAGGCTCAGTCTGAATTCAGCGGCGAGTGGAGTGCGTGGCTGCGCCTACGTTCATTGCCGCGCGGCGCTGGGCCAGGACTGGAAGCCGAGCTCGGGCCGCCTGCAGCCGCTCTCGCGAGACGTCAGCCGCCGCGACGCCCTCCGCATCGCCGAGGCCCGCAAGCGTGACCCCAAGGGGGTCGACGATCAAGCTCCTGCCCGTGTAGTGAGCGCCGTTCTGCCCACCAACCGCGACGTACATCGTGTTGTCGATCGCGCGCGCGCGCGCGAGGACGCTCAGATGTTCCTCCTTCAGCGGGCCGGCGATCCAGGCTGCCGGCGCAACCAACAGTTCGGCGCCGCTATCCGCGGCACGTTCGATGAAGCTTGCAAACCGGAGGTCGTAGCAGATGACCACCGCTACCTTGAAACCGCCGACCTCAACCATAAATGGGTCTTCAGCGCCCGGTCGGAATCGCTCCGATTCGGTCTCCCCGAAGGCGTCGAAGAGATGGCGCTTGCGGTAGGCGCCAACCAGGCCTGCAGCCGGGTCTACGACGACAGCCGAGTTGTAGATGAGCTTGTCGTCGGATATCGATTCAAACATCCCGGCCACCAACGTCAATCCGAATCGAGCGGCGAGTTCCGACAATGTTTGGACAAATCGCCCGTCGAGCGGCTCCGCCATGGTGCGAAGGTCGTCGGTCGGGGTGCCGAAATCGCACATCGCACCCTCGGGAAACACAACCACCTGAGCACCGGCATCCGCCGCCCGGGCGGTCAGATCAGACATTCGAGCGAGGTTGGCCGCCTTATTCATCCCAGCGCTGAACTGTCCAATCGCGATCCTCATGTGCGGCTCAACATTCGATCACGCGCTTCGCGATGACGCTGGGCGGACGCGTTCAGGCCCGAAAAAAGCCGGGCCGCCCACTCTTCCTTCTCGGTCAGCTCCTCGGGATGACACTGGATGCCCATTGCGAACTCGTGAGTGGGAAGCTCCACGCCCTCGATCAGGCCATCGGGTGAATATGCGACGGCGCGCAGCGAAGCACCCAGCTCGCGGATCGCCTGATGGTGGAGGCTGTTGACCCGGACCTGCGTCCTGCCGAGCGTACGGGCCATCAGGCTGTCCGGTTCGATGTCGATACCGTGCACCAACAGATCGCGCAGTTCGCGATCGTGCTCGCTACCGGTGGCCTGCTCGACGTTCAAGTCCTGCCACAGCGTGCCTGCGCACGCGACGTTCAGCACCTGGATGCCGCGGCATATCCCGAGCAAAGGCAGGCCATCCGCGATCGCCCAGCGGGCCAGCGTCAGCTCGACCTCGTCCAGATCGGGCATCACTTTGAGGTTGCAGTCCTCTCGTGCGACAGCGCCGTAACGGTACGGTTCGACGTCCGCACCGCCGGGCAGGAGCAAGCCGTCGAGGAGCTCGTAGTGAAAGCGGACGCGGTCGACGTCATGCACGATCGGGATCGGTAGGACGGTCGCGCCCGCGTTCTCGAGCGCGTCAAAGTACGCTCGATTCAGCGCCAGTTTTGGGGCAAGCTTGCTGCCGGTGAACGGGCGCAGCGGGACTCCTACGACGCTCATGTCTTAGAGCCTTTCAAAGCCCCGGAAGCGCTCCCAATCGGTGACCGACGATTCGTACGCGGCGAGCTCGATGTCCGCCCGATGCACATAGTGGTCCACCACGAATTCACCAAACGCCTTCTTGGCCACGTCGCTGGTGGCGAAGAGGTCGCGAGCCGATCGCATCGTATGTGGAACGTGAGGATGGGATCCCTCGTATGCGCTCCCGGAGGTTGCCGCCTCGAGCTCCAGCGCCGCGTCAAGTCCATGGAGCCCGGAGGCGATCATGGCCGCGACGGCGAGGTACGGATTTACGTCCGCGCCGGGCAAGCGGTTTTCGATGTGCATGCCCTGCCCATGCCCGATGACGCGCATCGCGCAGGTCCGGTTGTCATGGCCCCATGCAACCGCGGTGGGGGCGAACATCTCCGGGACGTATCGCTTATACGAGTTGATCTGGGGCGCAAGCAGCAGCGTCAGCTCGCGAAGGCACGCCAACTGGCCGGCGAGAAACCGGTTGAACAGTTCCTTGTCTGTGGCAAACGCATTCCCGCCATCCGCGCCGGCCAGTGAAAGGTGCACGTGGCAGGAGCTGCCTTCGCGCTGATCGAACTTGGCCATGAACGTGATCGCCATACCCTCCTGCGAGGCGATCTCCTTGGCGCCGAACTTGTAGACGGTGTGGTCGTCGCAGGCCTCGAGCGCACCGCCGTAGCGGAAGTTGATCTCGTGCTGACCGAGGTTGCATTCGCCCTTCGAGCTTTCGACGTTCAAGCCGGCGATCTCCATCGAGTTGCGGATTCGCCGGATCAGCGGTTCGATGCCGGCGGTGTCGAGCAGGGCGTAGTCGACGCTGTAGGGCGTCGCCTTCGTCAGGTTGCGATAGCCCGAATCCCAGGCTTCACGGTATGTGCTTCGGAAGATCATGAACTCGAGCTCGGTGCCCACCTGTGCCGCGAGGCCACGTGCCTGCAACCGCTCGAGTTGGCGGCGCAGGATCTGCCGCGGCGAAACCTGGACTGGCTCTCCGCTCTCCGTGAAAGCATCTGCGAGCACCAAGGCGCAGCCTGGGTGCCACGGCACAAGCCGGAGCGTGGTGAGGTCCGGCTTGAGCTGAAAGTCGCCGAAGCCGCGGTTCCAACCGGCCAACCCATATCCCTGCTGGGGCGACATGTCGATGTCGGTCGCCAGCAGGTACTCGCAAGACTCGGCTCCGTGAAGCACGGCCGACTCCAGGAAGTGGCGTCCAGTCAGACGCTTGCCGACAAGCCGGCCTTCCATGTCAACCAGAGCGAGCACGACCGTGTCCACGCTTCGGTCGGCCACCGCGCGCTCGAGGGCTTCGATCGTCAGAGACGCGCTCCGCACCTCGCCGTTCGGCCGCGCGGAGGACACCTTTCGGGTGTGAACTTCAGTCATGGGCCACCTCCAATACCAGCTTGCCTCGCACGCCACCGCGCTCGAGGCGCTCGTGCGCTGCTGCCGCCTGTTCGAGCGGGAGGGTTTCCTGGACGGTAACCTTCAAGGTGCCCGATCGGACGAGTTTCGCGATTTCCTCCAGCGCGTGGCCGTCGGGTTCTACCAGCGGCTCTTCCACGCGCACGCCGCAGCGCTTTGCCTCCGCCTTGACGCCGTCGTCCGCGCCGTCCGCCACGGCGAGCAGCAGGCCGCCGTGCCGAACCGTCGCGATGAGCTCACGGGTGTCCAGGCCACCCACCAGGTCCAGCGCCACATCGACATCGTGTGACTGCAGCGCGTCACGGTCATGGCGACTCGTGGCGACCACACGGGTTCCGTGTGCCTTCGCGATCTGGACCGCCAGGTGGCCTACGCCACCGCCGGCGCCGTGCACCAGGACGGTCTGGCCGCCGCGGATTTGCGCCGTGTCCACCAGGCACTGCCAGGCCGTGAGGGCGGCGAGTGGAAGCGCCGCGGCCTCGGTGGGCGAGATCCCGTCGGGGAGGCGGGCGAACTGACGTGACGGCGCGGCGACGTACTCCGCGTAGGCGCCGGCGGCACGCGGAAAGCGCGGCATCCCGTAGACCATGTCTCCCACGCTGAAGCGCGTCACGCCGTAGCCAACGGCCTCGACCATGCCGCACACGTCCCAGCCGGCTATGAAGGGAGGCGGTCCCACCCAGCGTGCCACCCCTTCGCCTCGCCGCGTCTTGCAGTCCACCGGGTTGACACCCGCCGCGACAACGCGGACCAGCACCTCGGTCGAGATGGGCGCCGGCCTTTCCATCTCAACGCAGCGCAGCACCTCGGGACCTCCGAAGCGCGTGACCTGGACCGCCCGCATCAACTTCTAGGTGGTCGAAAGGAAGACGTTCTTGAGCTCTGTGTAGTGATCCAGGGCATCAGGCCCCAGCTCACGCCCGACGCCAGACTGCTTGAAGCCTCCGAACGGGGTCGTCACGCGCACAGAGTTGTTGGAGTTGATGGAGATCGCCCCGGTCTCCAGTCCGCGTGCGACACGCATCGCGCGGCCTGCATTGTTCGTCCAGATCGATCCAGAAAGGCCGTAGATCGTGTCGTTCGCGATCCGGAGGGCCTCGTTCTCGTCTTCGAACGGGATCACCACCGCGATCGGACCAAAGATCTCCTCGCGGGCGGCGCGGTCCGTATTCGCTGCAGGTGACAGAACCGTCGGCGGGAACCAGTAACCGGCACCCTCTGGCGCCGAGCCTCGGATCGCCACTTTCGCGCCGTCGTCAAGGTATGACGCGACCTTTGCCCGCTGGTCCGCCGAGATCAGCGGACCCATCTCCGTGCGCTCGTCGAGTGGATCGCCCACCCGGAGCGCCTTGACAGATTTCTCCAGAGCCTGCATGAAGCGGTCGAGGGCCGACCGCTCGACGAGGATCCGCGATCGCGCGCAGCAATCCTGGCCCGCGTTGCCGAACACAGCCAGCGGCGCCGACGCGGCAGCTTTCTCGAGGTCGGCGTCCGCGAAGACGATGTTGGCGGACTTGCCGCCGAGCTCCAGGGTCACGCGCTTGATCGATTGCGCGGCGAGGGCGCCAATGCGCTTTCCGACCTCGGTCGAGCCCGTGAAAGCCACCTTGGCGACGTCAGGGTGTTGGACGAGCCTCTCGCCGACAACGCGGCCCGCGCCGACGAGGATGTTCAGCACCCCCTCAGGCAGGCCCGCCTCGAGCGCGATGCGTCCAAGCTCCACCGCGGTCAAGGGTGTCAGCCCGGCCGGCTTCAGGACGACCGTATTTCCGGCAGCCAACGCCGGCGCCACCTTCCAGGCCGCGATGGGGAGGGGGAAGTTCCACGGGACGATGAGTGCGACGACGCCAAGTGGTTCCCGGAACGTCATGTCCACGCCGCCCGCGACCGGGATCGTCTTGCCGAAGACACGCTCGGGAGCTCCGGCGTAGTAGTTGAAGACGTCCACGACCATTCCGACCTCGCCGCGCGCGTCGCTGATCGGCTTGCCGACGTTGCGCGCCTCGAGCTGGGCCAGTTCCTCCAGGTGCTTCTCGAGCGTGGTCGCGATGCGGCGCATCAGATTGGCCCTGTCTTTGGGATTCACCGCTTTCCACGCGGGGTAGGCGGCCTTGGCTCGGGCGACAGCCGCATCGGCCTCTTCGACCGTCGCTTCGTGAAGCTCGGCCATCACCTCTTCTGTCGCGGGCTCGATCACCCTCAGCGTCGTGGTCTTGATCGCCATGATCCAGTTCCCCTCCTTTGTGCGCCCTACGCGCGCCCGGCGGCGAATGGGCCTGTATGTGGTCCTTTGCAATGATAGTATCGACCCACTTCGAGTCTTTATCGCCAGGAACGTGGGCAGGGAGCGTCTTTGGAGGGGTAGGCGGGATGGCCGGAGCCAGGGAAGCCGTCGTGGTAAGTCAGTCGACTCACGTCCTGCCGCTGGAATTCAAGCGTAGCTATCCAGTCCTTGTCCGCGGCGATGGCGTGTGGGTGGAGGACGCCTCAGGCCGGCGGTATCTCGACGCCATGAGCGGCGGGTCGATGGCCGCGACGCTCGGACACGGGAGGCGCGACATCATCGCCGCAGCCCGCGCCCAGGCCGAAAAGCTCGCTTATGTGCACAACGAACGCCTGACGAACCCAGCTCAAGAGCAACTGGCGCACGAGATTGCGGGCTTCGCGCCGAAGGGATTCACGCGCGTACGGTTTGTCACCGGCGGTGCTGAGGCCAACGAGATGGCGATCCAGATCGCACGCCGGTACCACGTCGACCGCGGTGACTCCAAGCGCTGGCAGGTCATCTCCCCGGCGCAGGCATATCACGGACCGACGATGGCCACGCTCGCGCTCACCGGGAGGCCCGGACTGAAGAGGCCTTTCGAGCCGTACATGCCGACCCATCTCCACATCCCGCCGAGCACCTGGCGCTTCGATCCAACCGGGGAGCAGGCCCTCCAGGCGCTCGACCAAGTCCTCGAAGCCGCCGGCCCCGGTGCCGTCTCGGCCTACTTCTGCGAACCGGTCAGCGCAGCCGCCCTGCCGGCCTACAGCCCGCCGAAGCGGTTCTGGGAAGGGCTCGCAGAGCGCCGCGAGCGGCACGGCTTTCTGATCTGCTTCGACGAGATCGTCACGGGCATTGGTCGAACTGGACACTGGTTTGCGGCGGAAAGCCTGCCGATCGTGCCTGACATCATCGCCACCGCCAAGGGCCTGGGCGCGGGCTACGCCGCAATCGGCGCCGTGCTCTGCCGGCAGCACGTGTATGACGCGATCGCCAAAGGGTCCAGGAAGTTCACCCTCGGCCACACATGGGACGGCGCGCCCCTTTCCTGCGCGGTCGGTATCAAGGTCATCGACGTCCTCAAGAAGGAAGGCCTGGTGGACCACGTGCGCGAGCGCGGCCCGCGGCTGCGCGACCAGCTCGCTGACGCCCTCAAGGGACTTCCGCTCGTGCACGAGGTCCGGGGTCGCGGTTTCCTCCTTGGCGTCGAGTACGTCGATCCGCGCGACGGCAAATCCTTCCTTCCGCCGGACCTGCGAACGGCCGGCAGGGTCGATGACGTTGCATTCGAGCACGGGCTGATCACCTACTCGACCATGCCCACGCGCGACGGATTCGCCGGCGACCAGTCGCTGTTTGCACCGTCTTTCACGAGTACCGACGCCGAGCTGGCCGAGATGGTCGAGCGCTTCGCCGCCTCGGTGCGCACGGTTGCGAGCGAGCTCGAGGCCAAGCTCGAAGCTGGGCCGGTGCGATGACCCGCAAGCTCAAGGTCCTGATCCTCCAGCACGAAGAGCCCACACCTCCGGGATACCTCGCGGAATGGCTCGATGAGCAAAAGGCGGACGTCGACGTTCATCGCATCGATCTGCATGAGTGGACCCACGATCCTCGCGACTACGACTTCATCGCGTCACTCGGTTCCGAGTTCGCGGCGTTCGACGACTCCAAACCGTTCATCCCCCGCGAAGCGGATCTTCTTCGCATTGCGACGAAGGCCGATGTCCCGGTGCTCGGGCTCTGCTTCGGTGGACAGCTCCTGGCGCGGGTGCTCGGCGGCAAGTCTTTCCGCTCGGAGCACTCGGAGATCGGCTGGCTGCCGGTGCGTACCGAGGACCCCGACCTGGTGTCCGAGGGGCCATGGTTCAACTGGCATTTCGACTCCTTCACGCTTCCGCCGGGCGCAAAGCTGATCGCCGAGACCTCCATTGCCCCGCAGGCCTACGTGGTGGGACGAAACCTCGGGCTTCAGTTCCACCCCGAGGTGACGCCCGAGATCATGGAGAGCTGGGTCAAGACCTATCGCCATGAGCTCGATGGCGATGGGGTCGACCCCGACGCCTTGCTCGAGCAGACGCACCGGCTCGCGCCGGAGGTGCGTCGAAGAAGCGAGAGTTTGTTCAACGCCTTCCTGACCAGGGTTACGCGGCTTAGGCCGGAGGCTGCACGTGGCCGTTAAGGAAGCGCGTCCCACCAACGGGTCGGCTGCCTCGACCCTTCGATTCGAGCGAATTCACCAGCTGCGCGCCCACGAGTACGTTGCTGAGCAGATCCGCCGCCACATCGCGCTTCGCCTGGTCAAGCCTGGCGAGGCGCTCCCCGCGGAACGTGAGCTCGCCGTCATGTTCGGCGTCGGACGGCCGACGATCCAGCACGCCCTAAGGCTGCTCGAGGCGGCGGGTCTGGTCGAGGCCCGGCGCGGGCGCACTGGCGGCACCTTCATCACACGGCCCGACCAGGACTCGCTCGCCGCCGACGACCTGATCCTCCGCGTGATGCGCCAGCGCAAAGAGCTCGAAGACCTGCTGGTCTACAGGCGTGTCATCGAGCCGGCCGTGGCGCGGGTCGCCGCCGGCACACGGCGCGGCGCCGACCTCGTGGCGATGCGCCGCGCGATCCGCGGAATGGCCTCCGCGACGAGCGAGCCGGACTACATGAGGCACGACACCGACTTTCACATCGCGGTCGCCCAGGCCACCGGCAACCCGTTCCTGACCCACGCGATCGAAGAGATCCGCATGCGCTTGAACGACGCGATGACGCTCCTCCCCGAGTCCGATACATGGCACAGAAGGATGGAGGGCGAGCACGAGGCGCTCATCGAAGCGATCGACAGCGGCGATGCCGAGACGGCGGAAACGCTGATGCAAGAGCACGTCGCCAACAGCGAGCAGGGATTGCGCGCGGTGTTCACCGCCATCCGGCGGCGCGGCGCGTGGAAGTAGGGATGAGTCAGATGAAGGCCACGATCCAGGCTGAGGAGACCAACGTCTTTCCTCGATTCCTGGACCTCGCCTATCCGAACATCGAAAAGGGCAAGGGCGTCTGGCTCGAGACGACCGACGGAAAGCGCATCCTCGACGCCTGCTCTGGCGGTGCGATGGTTGCGTGTCTGGGACACGGCGTGACCGAGATTGCCGAAGCCGCGGCGGCGCAGGCGGAGCAAATCGCCTACTTCTACAACCATCACTTCACGAGCAGCCCACAGGAGGAGCTGGCAGACCGCGTGATCGGGGTCGTGCCAGAGATGGCGCGGATCAAGTTCGCCTCCGGAGGCTCAGAGGCCAACGAGACTGCGGTGCGGCTTGCCCGCACGTATCACGTCGATCGAGGACAGCCCGAGCGCTGGCGAATCATCTCGCCGGCTCAGGCCTACCACGGCTCGACGCTGGGCACGCTCGCGCTCAGCGGACGCCGTCGCTCGTTGCAGGACCCGTACTCCGAGTACATGCCCGCATATCTGCACATCCCACCGTCGACGCCACGCTTCGACGCGACCGGCGAGACGGCGCTCAGGGAGCTGGATCGTGCGCTGAAGGACTCCGGCCCCGATACCGTCTCAGCGTTCTTCTGCGAGCCGGTGAGCGCCGCGGCGCTGCCGGGCTACTCGCCACCCGATCGCTTTTGGCACGGGCTGGCCGAGCGGCGTGAGAAGTACGGCTTCGTCGTCTGTTTCGATGAGATCGTCACCGGCATGGGCCGGGTCGGCGGCTGGCTCGCCGCCCATCAGCTCCCCATCGAGCCGGACATCGTGACCATCGGCAAGGGCCTCGGGGCGGGCTACACGCCTTTGGCCGCAATCCTGTGTCGCGAGCACATTTACGATGCCATTGCGGAAGGCTCGGCCGAGTTCGACCTGGGTCACACGTGGGATGGAGCTCCGCTGCCCTGCGCCGTCGGCCTGGCCGTGCTGGACTATATCGTCCGGCACAAGCTGGTGGATCGCGTGCGCGAGCGCGGCCCGCTCCTTCTCGAGCAGCTCCAGGCTGCTTTGAAGGGATCTCCGATCGTGGGAGAGGTACGCGGTCGCGGCTTCTTGCTTGGCGTCGAGCTGGTCGACCCGCGCGACGGCAAGTCATTCCTGCCCCATGAGCTCGATGCCGCGACCCTCGTCGACGACATCGCGTTCGAGCTCGGCCTGCTGGTCAGCTCGACGCACTCGACCCCCGACGGCTATGCCGGCGACGAAGTGCTGATCGCGCCCGCCTACACGAGCAGCGATGGCGAGCTGGACGAGATGGTCGCGCGCTTCAAGGCCACGGTGGATGCGGTTGAGAAGGCGGTCCAAACAAAGCTGTGAGCACCATAGACGCCGCGGCCAAGCCGGCGAGTCGCATGGAGCCGGAGCCCATGCCGGCCCCAGTGGGCGGCGAGTTCATCCTGCTCGGTATGCCTGACGTCAACGGGTCCATCCGCGGCAAAGCGCTGCGGCCGGCAGCTTTCGAGTCGGCGCTGCGCCACGGCACGGTGATGACCGACCTTCTGCTTGCCCTCGACCCAACCGACACCCCGATCAGCGACTACACGAAGTTCGGCATCCGCTCGGGCGCCGGCGACCTGGTGGTGCGCCCGGAACCCAGCACACTTCACGATCTGACCTGGCGGCCGGGCTGGAAGATCTGCCTCGCCACCCCGAGCTGGCCCGATGGCAGCCCGTGCGAGCTCGCGTCGCGCGAGGTCCTGCGCCGGGTGCTCGCCGGCCTCTCAGAGCTTGGGTACGAGGCGGTTGCGGCGGTTGAGTACGAGCTGAGGCTGTGGGATGCGGACTCCAGGCCGCTCTCCAGCGGCCTCAGCTACAGCCTTGGCGAGCTGGGTAGGTTCGATGCCTTTGTCCGCACCCTGGCGCCCGCCCTCGACGCCCTCGGCGTGGAACTTACGGCCGTCCACACTGAGGCAGGACCTGGCCTCCTGGAGCTGAATCTCGGCGCTCGCCCTGCCTTGCGTGCCGCCGACGATGCCGCGCTGACCAAGATGGCGGTCAAGGACATTGCCGCCACAATGGGCCTGCGCGCGAGCTTCATGGCCAAGACCGCGCCCGGCGAGGAAGGATCCAGCGGGCACGTGCACCTCTCGTGCTGGAGCGATGGCGCCAACGCATTTCGCGCCTCGGACGGAAAGGGCTTGCCCGCTGTCCTTCGCTCGGCGATCGCGGGCGTGCTCGAGCACCTACCAGGCGCCTCGCTGCTCATGAACCCGACCATCAACTCTTACAAGCGACTGGTGCCCGGTTGGTTCGCGCCCGTCAATGCGAGCTGGGGCGTGGAAAATCGCTCATGCGCGGTGCGTGCGATCGTGCAAAAGGACCACCCGGAGCTCTGCCGCCTCGAATGCCGCCGTCCCGGCGCCGACGCCAACCCATACCTTGCCATGGCAGCGGTCGTGGCTTCCGCCACCGACGGCATGAAGCGCCAGCTCACCCCGCCCGCCGCCATCGAAGGAGACGCCTACGCGCGCGGCGAGCTGCCCGAGCTGCCGGGCTCCCTGGAGAGCGCGATCCAGGCATTCGAGTCAGACCAGGTCCTGCGCCAAGCGCTGGACGAGCGCTTCAGCGATTACTTCGTGACGTCCCGTGCCTGGGAGGTCAAGGCATTCCGCGCGACCGTGACCGACTGGGAGCGCGATCGCTACATGAGGACGGTGTAGCCCATGCCTGGGCGGCTCATCTCCGTCATGGCTGAGAGCGCGGCGGCGCAGCAGAAAGACAATCTCTGCGGCCCGTTTTGGGCCGCCCGGGTCCTCAATGAATCCGGATTCTCCATCTGGGAGGGCCAGCCGATCGACGAAGACCTGATCGCGCTGCGCGCAGGCACCGTGCTGCCCGACGCTGACACCGACGCAGGCGTGCCGCCCGGAGCGCTCAGCCGCGCGGCTTATCGCTACGTGCTGCCGATGGCCCCGGTCGAGCAGTCGGGCACGCCTGCGGGCGCGCTGGCGGATTCAATCGAAGCCGCGTCGGGAGGCCAGCTGCGCTGCGTGCCATTGCGCGGCGCGTGGAATGTGGACCGCATCGAGCGCTTGCTCGATGAGGCGCGCGACCTGGGTGCGAGGCTGATCGCGAACCTGCGCACAGGGCGACTGTGGGGCAGCCGGCCACCGATCGACGTCTTGCTCGCAGAGCTCCAGGCTCGCCCGGTGCAGGACCCCGCGGCGGATTGGGACGTGGGGCATTTCGTCGAGCTGGAGATGCTCATTCGCGGCCCGCTACGCTCGCTCGTTGTCGTGCACGACTCGTATCCG
>Ga0208848_1000126_pt1 | contig 14765 bp, 12 predicted proteins | sample NGESurshal072012_2_FD_184455 | JGI IMG/M metagenome (GOLD analysis project Ga0208848, IMG submission 184455) | Arctic peat soil microbial communities from Barrow, Alaska - NGEE Surface sample 210-1 shallow-072012 (SPAdes) | ecosystem: Environmental > Terrestrial > Soil > Wetlands > Peat ... | reverse complement strand
TGAACATCTCACCGTCGGCCGGCCCGTCGACCATGGTTCGAAAGCGGAGCCCATTCGCCCGGACCATGTGCTGAGCAACCGTCACAGCACACCTCCCCGCTCGCCGGGGACGTCGGCGCGCTTCAGGGGCCCCCGCGAAGTCGAAGACTTCGTGGGGTAAAGGGCCGGGTGGGGGCGCCCACTTATGCAACTCACGTGCACTCGGAGCGGATGAATTCCGCTGCTACGTCGAGGGCCTGGTCGAGCACAGCGAGGAGTCCGTGGCCCTGGCCCTTGAAGACCTCGAGCCGGGCGTGCGGAACCAACTTCACGTATTGCTTCAAGAGATCGATTCTGGCAAACGGATCTCGATCGCCGCTCATAAAGAGGGTCGGACAGCGAATCGACGGCAGATGCTCGATGCGAAGCTGGTCGGTGAACCCCGGCCGGTGCAGTGGATATGAAAAAAGGACGAGCCCACCGAAGTCCGCCTCGACCGCGGCCATGCTCGCGACCCTTCCGCCGAATGATTGACCACCACCGATGACCTCATGTCCTCGACCCGAGGTCTTGATGAAGACCGGGACCGCGCGCTCGGCTCCTCCCCGCGGAAGATCCACCGCGACTGCATCGATTCCACGCTGCTTGAACCCGATGACGTAGGGCTTCATCGACGCCGCATTGCCTGATGCGCCATGACCGAGGACGACTCGCATGATGTCTATCGTCGCAATTTTTTGATAGCTGGTGCGCCCTCTCAACGGGTCGCGTGCGGTCTTGATGGACCTGCATCGCAAAACTTTTTCCACAACCCTCGCGAAAAATATTTCGCGCGAACCATTGACGTGAGTGGGTTCATTCGGTTATCACAACACTCTGTATGGCGATGCTGCTCGTGGTTGCCACCACAGAGGCGACGGACCCGACGCGAGTCAGCGTGTCATTTCGCACAACCGCCAACGTCTCGGACTCCTCGTCATTGAGGTTCCGCGGCGAAACCCGTGGGGTTGCAGAGGAGGTACGTGCAGGAGAGATCGTTAACCACGTCTCACCAAACGCGGAGAGCACCGAACCAATGGAACCTATCGGGTCCCTATCACCGGAGAAGGAGGTAAAGCACTATGGCTAAGAAGAAGGCTGCCAAGAAGACCGCCGCGAAGAAGAAGCCGGCCGCGAAGAAGAAGAAGTAACTAAGACTTCTTCATTCTTTTTGTAAGTTCGTCCTGCGCCGGGGTTCTGTGGAGCCCCGGCGCTCTTTATTACGAGAGGGAACCAAGGTTCCCTCTCGTGCTCACCCTCCCTCCTTGCGGCGCATGGAGGCATTCGAGACAAAGTCGCAGCCGGGTCAAGCCCAGCTGCCAATGCAGCGCTAGCGCTTCAAGATGAGGGATGCGACTTGAGTCGCGGCGAGAGGAGCCAGGAGAATCCCCTTGCGGTGGTGGCCCGTCGCGACAATCAGGTTGGGCGCGCCAATCACATCGACGATGGGCCCGCCATTGCCGGTAACCGGTCGCAGTCCCGCCCATACACGCTGCAGGCTCGCGGCCCCAAGCCCTGGCATCAATCGGCATGCAAGGTTGAGCAACATCGCGATGCCAGAGACGGTCGGTCGATCATCGAAGCCTGAATCCTCTTCTGTGCCACCGGCGATGACGGTGCCGTCAGCTTTCGGCACAAGGTATCCGGTGGACCAGAAGATGCTGTGCCTCAGCACCATCGCACCCGGGTCGAGCGACGCGAGCTGGCCACGCTGAGGACGTACGCAACTACGACGACCTTCGACATATAGAAAAGATAGCCAGGCCTTGACTTACGAACATCTGTTCGATATGGTCAGCGTGCCTCCGCCTCTCCCCTGCGTCTTTCCTGCGAGGCCGCCAAAGATGCAGGAAGCAAAGCTGGATTACGCGATCAACTCGATTCGGGTCCGTTTCGGCAGCCAGGCGCTGACGAGGGCGGCGGAACTTCCGCCCCCGCGGCCCTGGCCCAGCCGGACTCCGATCGATCGCCTGAGCGGGATCGGCGGGCTGCCATGCGGCCGGCTGACTCTTTTGACCGGCAATGGAACGTGCGGCAAGCTCACACTCGCTCTCCTGCTGCTGGCCGGCGCGACCCGTGAGTTCGCGCACGCGTTGGTGATCGACACCAGATCAGCTTTCGATCCCTGGACCTTGCTTCCCTTCGATCCGGAGCTGAGCGCGCTGACCGTGGTCCGCGCGCCGGCTCTTGATCTTGCGGGCGAGGCGACGGCCGCGCTGGCCAGGGCGGGAGCGGGCTTCATCCTTCTAATAGGGGAGATCCCAGAGCACTGGCTGGGACCGCTGGAGTCCGGGGCCAACCGCTCGGGGACGGTGATCGTAGGAGTGATCGACGCGCCTGGACGGGCATTCGCCCACGCCTCGAGCCTGAGCGTCGGTTTTTCCCGAACGGACTGGATCTGGGAACGCGGGCAGCTGGTCGGGCTTCGCGCCTCGGCCCGCTGCGTGAAAAATCGCGTGGCGCCGCCGCTTGGAGAGACAGAGTTGGAGATCCGCTACCCGCTGGGCGCACAGCCGCTGTTCGACCACCCGGTCCACGTCGCCGAAATTTCTTCGCTTCACATGCAAGAGCTGAAGTGCGCGTCTGCTGTGGTCTAACCCGCCACCTGGAGCTCGCCCGGCGCCCCGACCTGTACGGGAGTCCAGTCGTGGTTGGGCATCTAGGGGGCAGGGGGGACTCCCCCATCAATAAATTCGAGCACGTCGTCGCTCTTTCCGAAGAGGCGCTGCGATTTGGCGTGGTGCCGGGGATGGCGCTGCGCCAGGCCGAGCACCTCTGCCCGCAAGCGACCTTCCTTCCCCCGGACCCACAAGCCGCCGAGCACCTGCGCGAGCTGATCTCGTCTGCGCTCTACGACCTCGCGCCGACAGTCGAGGTCAGAGTCGAGGGCATCGCGTGGCTTGACGTGAGCGGCGTCGTGAGCGCGGGCGAATCGATCCGCGAGGCTCGACGCCGGTTGAAGACGGCGATCGGCCGCGAACCGCGGCTCGGTCTTGCGCCCGGCCCTTTTTCCGCCCGGCTTGCCGCGGCCCGCGCGCGCCCGGGCCGCCTCGTGCAGGTCGACAAGGCGAACACGTTCCTCGCTCCGCTTTCGTCGCACGAGCTCCCACTCGACGCGGAGCAGCTGGAACGCCTTCACCTACTGGGTCTTCGCACGCTTGGCGCAGTGGCGGCGATCGGCCCGCGCGAGCTGGAGAGCCAGCTCGGTCGCGACGGACGGCATGCGGTTTTGCTCGCGCGAGGCCTCGAGCCCGACCAGCTCACGCCATGGCGTCCACCTCTTTTCACGAGCGCACACCGGCAGTTCGACACGCCGGTCGAAGACCGCGAGGCTCTGCTGTTCGTCGCGCGAGCGCTGTGCGGCGACCTGGCCGATGAGCTCGGCCTGCGCGGGGCAGGCGCCAAGCGCATCCGCGTGCGACTTCTTTTCGAAGAAGGTTCTTCAGAGGAGCGCGACTCTGTCGTGCGCCATCCGCTGAGCAGCGCAGCCGAGCTGTTTGGGCTCATCGGCTCGTGGATCAAGGAATGGCGGCCGCGGTCTCCGATCACCGAGCTGTGGATCGAGCTGCCGGTGCTCGAGGGCGCAGGGCGGCGGCAGCTGCGGTTGTGGGCGGGCGGGGATGGAAACAGCGAAGAGGTGATCGCCGCGCTCGAGCGATTGCAGGAACGATGGGGTGACGAGGTCGTCCACAAGCCGCACCCGGCGCTGCTCTCCTCCCCACTCCCCACGCAGCGCTTCGCGTGACCCGCCTGCTGTCACCTCCCGCCGAGGTCGAGGTCACGCTGGGCGATGACGGCACACCGGCCTTCATCTCCGGCGCCTTCACCGGGTCGATCGACCCGATCGCGCGCTGGAAGGTCGAAACCGAGTGGTGGAAAAAGCCCGTGGTCCGCGAGTACTGGAAGGCGCTGCTCAACAGCAATCTTCTGTGCGAGCTTTACCACGACCTCCAACAGGACAAGTGGTTCGTGGAGCGGGTCTATGACTGATTCAGCCGCATCAGAAGGACAGTGCGGCCAGGTCCGGCTCGCGAGAAAAAGAAATGACCCCAACGGATCGCCTCGCTGTCTCCGGCTCCTGCCTTGCGGCCGGTGCCAGATCCCTCGCTCGTATCCCTCGGGGCCGTTCACAACCGTAACGCGCCTATCGCGTGGACCGCAATCCCCGAGATTTGTCGCCTGGCTACCTCTAATAGCTGCGCGGAGGTGAACCCATACGTCGAGCTGCACTGCCACTCCAACTTCTCCTTCCTCGACGGTGGCTCTCATCCAGCCGAGCTCGCAGCTCGGGCCGCAGAACTCGAGATGCCCGCGCTTGCGATCACCGACCGGGGTGGCGTCTACGGGGCGGTGAAGTTTCTCCAGGCCTGCCGCAAGCTCAGGGTCAAGCCGATCATCGGCACGACGCTCGAGGTGGAAGGCCAGGAGGTCGTCATGATCGCCCGCAACCTCCGCGGCTACTCAAACCTCTGCCGGCTGCTGAGCTTTGCCCATGTCGACCAACCCAAAGGCGAAGCCCGCGCGACCATCGCCAAGGTCGCTGAACATCGCGGCGACCTCTTCTATCTCAGCGCGACCGATGACGAGAAGCGGATGCGCGAGCTGCAGGAGGCGCTGGGCAAGGAGAACGTCTTCAGCGAGCTCCACCATCACCTTCGCCCTGACGACACGTGGGTGCTCGAAGGCCGCGCAGCGATGGCCGAGCGATGCGGAGCTGCGGTCGTCGCGACCAACGAGGTGCACTACCACGCCTCGGAACGGCGACGGCTGCATGACGTGCTGGTCGCGATTCGCCATCGCACCACCCTCGAGTCGGCGCGGCCGCACCTCTTTCCCAACTCCGAGCATCACTTGAAGAGCGGAGCAGAAATGCGGCCGCTGTTCAAGGGGCATGCCGAAGCGCTGGCCACGCCTTGGGACATCGCGCGGGAATGCGACGTGGACCTCGACTTCCGCAAGGTGCGCTTCCCCGGCTACCCGGTGCCCGCCGGCGAAACGCCCTTCTCCTTTCTCTACAAGCTCTGCTTCGAAGGCGTTCGCGAGCGCTATCGCCCGATCACGCCCGACGTCGCGCGCCGCCTGCAGCGCGAGCTGGATGTGATCGAGAAAACCGGGCTCGCCGAGTTCTTCCTCATCAACTGGGACCTGATGCGGTTCGCGCGTGAGCATGGCGTCCCAGGCCAGGGGCGTGGCTCGGCCGCCGACTCGATCGTCGCGTACGTGCTTGGCATCACGCGGGTCGACCCCATCGAGCACAACCTGCTTTTCGAACGCTTCCTGCACGAAGAGATGACGAGCACGCCGGACATCGACATCGACTTTTCCACGGAGCACCGCGAGCAGGTGATCCAGTACATCTACGACAAGTACGGCTGGGAGCGGACCGGGATGGTGTGCAACGTCGTCACCTTCCAACCGCGGATGGCGATCCGCCAGGTCGGCAAGGCATTGGGTTTCTCCGCAGAGCTGCTCGACCGCCTGGCCAAGGGCGTGGACCGATGGTTCACCGAGGACGTGGCGGACTCGATGCTGGACGCGGTGCCGCCACCTGACATGCGGCCGCAGAGCTGGCAGCAGTTCCTGGAGCTGTGCCGGGAGGTAATCGAGTTTCCACGTCACCTTTCGATACACAACGGCGGCATGCTGGTCACCGGGGAGCCGCTCGTCGAGATCGTGCCCGTCGAGCCGGCGACCATGGAGGGCCGCCGAGTCGTCCAGTTCAACAAGGACGACGTCGAGGACCTTGGCCTGATCAAGATGGACATGCTCGGCCTCCGCACGCTTTCAGTGGTGGCGGAGTGTCTCGAGCTGATCAAGGACACCACCGGCATCCGACCCGACCTCGACCAGCTGCCGCTGAACGATCCGAAGGTTTTCGAGATGTGCAGCGCCGCGGACACGATCGGCGTCTTTCAGATCGAGTCGCGCGCGCAGATGCAGACTCTCCCACGCACGCGCCCGGAGACGTTCAACGACCTGGTGGTCGAGGTGGCGATCATCCGGCCGGGCCCGATCCAGGGCAACGCCGTCCACCCTTACATCCGCCGCAAGCAGGGTCGCGAGCCGGTCACTTACGCGCATCCTCTGCTCGCGCCCATCCTGAAGGACACGCTCGGCGTGATCCTTTACCAGGAACAGATCATCGAGATTGCGATGCACGTCGCGGGCATGTCCCCGAGCCAGGCGGACGGCTTCCGGCGCGCGATGACCCGCCACCTCAACCGAGTCGAGATGTCTTCGCTGGAAGGCGACTTCATCAGCGGCTGCCTGGCCAACGACGTGCCTCGCGAGGTCGCTGACCAGCTCTTCGCCTCAGTGCAAGGCTTTGCGGTGTACGGATTCTGTCGCTCACACGCAGCCGCATTCGCTCGCACGTCATACGAGACCGCCTGGCTCAAGCTCAACCATGCGGTTGAGTTCGGCTGCGGTCTGCTCAACAACCAGCCGATGGGCTTTTACCACCCGAGCGTGCTGGTCGAGGACCTTAAGCGCCACGGGGTGACGGTGCTGCCTGTCGACGTCAACCGCTCAGACGTGCGATGCCTACCCGAACCCCTGGCCCCCGCCTCGCCGAAGGCACACCTCACCGAGGGCCCTCCCTCCTCCGCCAGACCGACCCTCCCCCGCCGGCCAACCGATGCCAGCGTACCGGCCAAGTCAACCCAGCCTGTTAACGCCGCCTTGACCCACGCCATGCGCGTCGGCTTCAACTACGTCCGTGATCTCGGTGAGGAAGGCCGCAAAGCGATCGTCGACGCGCGCGCCTCCGGTCCCTACACATCTTTCGACGATTTCCTCCACCGCCTTCGCGGCGCCCCCGTCGGCCCGCGCGGGGTCCGCAACCTCGTCATGGTCGGCGCCTTCGACGCGCTCGGCCAACCCCGACGCGAGCTGCTCTGGGGCTGGCAGGAGCGGTGGCATGGTCACGGCCTGCGCCGAGGCATCGAAAAGCAATCCGAGCTGAGCCTCAACGGCACCGCCCCCTCCCTACCCTCAATCGACGCCTTCGACGCCAACCAGCTCGAGTACAGGATCTCGGATCTCTCCACCGGCCACCACCTGATCCACTTCTGTCGCGAACGCCTGGAGAAGCTGGGCGCGCTGGAAAGCAGCAAGCTCGCATCGATTCGCAACCACCAAAAGGTGCGGGTCGCCGGCCTCGTCATCACCCGACAGGCTCCCTCGACCGCGAAGAAGATCCGCTTCTTCACGCTTGAGGACGAATTTGGCCAGGTCAACGTGACCATCAAACCCGACGTTTACGAGCGCTACCGGCAGGTCGCCAACCGCCAACCGATCCTGGTCATCGACGGGGTGATGCAGCGCAACGACGGCGTGTATTCGGTGCTCGCAAGCCACATCGAGGCCCTCGAAGGCGTGCCCCGGCCGCCACAGAAATCCCACGACTACCGATAGCAAGGCTTACTTTCAGTAGCCAGGCAAGGGTCTTTTGAGCGAAGCTATGCCAATCGGACTAATGCCGCGGCACTGAACGCAGCAACCCCAAAGGAAGGATCCATGTCGATCGGCCGAGAAATAGAAGACATCGCCCGAGACCTGATCAAGCACCAGCACGACCATCCTCCGGTCCGCGACCTCAATCGCGAGGTCGAACGCAAGCTCACCTTCGCCGACCACGTTGCCGCCGATTTCGCACGCCTCGTCGGCAGCTGGGTCTTCGTCCTGGCGCAGGTCGGCATCATGGTCCTGTGGGTCGGGCTCAACGCGTTCAACCTGATCCACCCCTGGGATCGTTATCCCTTCCTCTTCCTCAACTTCATCCTCAGCCTCGAAGCGGCTGTCTGGGTCTCAGTGGTCTTGATGGCTCTCAACCGCATCGCCGACCGCGACCGCATGCGCGCTCAGCACGACTACGAGCTCAACGTCAAGGCCGAGGAAGAGCTGAAGGCGCTCATGAACCACCTGATGCACCAGGACGAGATCCTGCTGCAGATCGTCAACCGCCTCGACCGCGGCGACCGCGAGCTGAAGCGGATCGCCCGGCACCTCGAGGTGGTGATCGAGACGACCACAAACCCGCCGGTGCCGCGACCGACTGAATCCGTGCGCCCGCCGATCAGCCTTCCAGCGCCTTAACGTTGCGTCAGGGAAGCCGCTGACACGCCACTAGTGCGAGACGCGATACACCGTGTACTCGCCGTTGTCGAACACAAGCGTGCCGTGAGTGTCCCAGTACGCGCGACTCGCGCCGCGCGGGAGCTCCTGCGGACCGATCATCACATAGTCGATCCCGTACTTTCGCACGAGATCTCCAGCGGTCGCATCACCGTCGAGGATCCGCGTTTCGTCCACACCCTTCTGAACGTAATCAGGCATCCCATAGGTCCACAGCCAGCCCGGATATCCGCTCATCACCCGCCTGCCGGCCAGTGTCGGGATCGGGTTGTTGTGCTCGTCAGCCACGACGAACACAGCCTCCGGGCTCGTGTGCCCGCGCACCCAGTCCGCAACCTGCAGCCCACCCGCATCGGTGAACTGCACGGCGCTGACGCTGAAATCCGACGCCCGCGCCAGGTCGAGCGCTCCTGAGAGTCCGAGCAAGACCAAAAGCGCCGTCGCGATGATGGCCGAGCCCGGCCCCCGCTGAAACATCCGCGCCAGGACCCCTCCAACGAGAATGCTGCCCAGCAGCGCCCAGAAGACGAAGAACTTCGTGTTGTCCCAGTCCCAGGGCTGCAGCACGATGATGTTCGGGACGAGGAACCACAGCCACATCGGCGCAAACCAGCTCTCAAACCCGGTGGGAATCCAATTCCGCAGGAAATGAGCGGCGACGAGCAGTGGGATGAACACCGATGTGTTCTTGATCCAGAACCACACGAAATCGCGCCCTGCCCAGATCGCCGCTCCATGCTGCCAATCCAGGTACGACAGCCAACCGAGCTCGAAACAGTAGCCGTGGAGGCTGGGGTTGTTACCGCAGATGCTGTTGTTGGCTGGAGGCCACATCCACGCGAGGATCGGGATGCCGACCACCAGTGCCGGGATGAAGAAACCGAGCCATTGAATCCGCCATGTGAACAGAGCCCAGAACACCGCGAGCGCAACCACCGTGCCGTAGGCGTGCACGTGGTACACCGGCATCACTCCCGCGACGACGCCGGCAAACAAGAAGGGCTGCCAGCCCGACCCCTCCCTGCTCGCCGGGGAGGTCCCTTCCTTCCCCGCTGGCAGGGGAAGGTGGCGCGCAGCGCCGGATGGGGACGCCGGGTTGGGGGGATGGGGTAAACGAGTGCTGCTTCGCGCTGCCACCCACAGGACGACCAGCACGATGAGGGCGAGGCTGAAGCCGAACAGCGTCGAGCGCTGCGGCACGAGGTAGGCCAGCACCGGGTTCAGCCACTGGTAGTTCAGGTCGCGGTTCAGCGTGTACTCGCGCGGCAGATGGACGAGCGCTGCCAGGCCGCTGTGCTGAATGTCACCCAGCAGGTAGGCGAATCCCAGTCCACCGCTCAGCAGAAACACGAAGACGGCGATCACAGCCGCAGCGCGGCCCCCGGCGAACCTTTTAGCAGCCAGGTAGAGCACTGGCGGGAATGCCAGCCCGAGCAGGCCGCTTGTCATCACGAGGGCGGAGGTCAGCCGGCTGCCGAGCGGCACGAGGCTTGCCGCCAAGAAATCGACCATGAACGGGTAGCCGAGGTGATGCCCGGGATCGATCGGATACTCGGGCGGAAAGTTTTGACCGTAGGCGAACGATCCCGCGAAGCTGAGATGCGCCGCCCAGTCGCCCCAGATGTTCACGTAACCGGCGAACAGGCCGTTTGGCGCGTACACATAGGCCTGGTGCAGGAAGTGCACCGTCCACGTGCCGCACACGACCAGCACCGCCGCGAGCGGCCACGGGTGGCCCGGCGAGCGGGGTGACGACCACCATCGCGACCTTGCGTCCGCGATATCGGCGCGAACCAGTTTCATCTGCGTCGCAACCGCCGCTGCGGCTGCAAGGATCACGATGACGAGTGCGAGCAGGACCGTGACCCCGGTGACGTCTCGAACCGCGAGCGACACGACGAAGCCCGCCGCTGCAACGGCCATCGCTCCGAGCACGGCTCCAAACGCAATTCGCTCCTCGAGGCTCAGGGCGATGCCAACGAGATAGGTGAGGCCGAACCCGGCGGCAACGCACGCCGCGAGGAATGCTGCCGGTGCTAGTTCCAACAGAACAGCTGGGGCTGGCTGGCAGGCAGGTTGTCGCGGCAGTTGACGAGCCAGGTCTTCGGGCCCCACGGAGGGGTGCCGGATCCGCTGAAGTAAGCCGACCCAGAGATCGGGAGCCCCGTCCACACCGGGTAGAAGTAAAGAAAGAAGAGCACAGCGATGCCGAGATAGTTGACGACGAGCAGCATTCGCGCGGGTCGTCTCAACTTCTCAGCGATATGCGCCAACACGAAGGCGGCGGCAAGGATCATAAAGATGAGGCCGCCGAACATGTGGTACATGAAAATCACGCGGCTGATCAGGGACCACGGCAGGTACTGCGAGATGAACCCGAGCAGGATCACGGTCGCTGGAAAGCTGCGATATCGGACGATGAAGTACGGAAGGGAGGCCACGCACGGCAGGCTCGTCCACCAGATCCATGGGTTGCCGAGATTCGCCATGCGTGAGATGAGCTGCTGGCCCGTCCAGTGATCGAGACCGAGGTTCGTGTACTCCGCGTAGTAGAGCACCGGCCGTGAGAGAAACGGCCACGACCACCACGGTGAGCCGTACGGGTGAGTTGCCTTCAGCGTTGCGTGATAGATGTACGACTGCTTCTGGTAGTCGATGAGGTCCGCCAGGTTGTGAAACTGGCCCCGCGCAAAGAACGGGTACCAGGACTCGACGTAGATCGCGGCCGGGATTGCCACCAGCGCCACGGCAGCGACCGCCAGGTAGGTGGGCCAGAACGCGCCTCCGGGGGTCGCGCGCCGGCGGATCGCCCTGATGACCATCAGGAGGACGATGCTCGCGAACGCCGCGAGCACGATCCACTTTGACGCGATGCCGATCCCGAGCACGACACCCAGCGCGACCAGCGACACGAGCGAAGAGCGCGGCGTTCGGCTCTGGATATGGACCAGGTACAGGAAGTACGCGAGCAGGATGAAGAAGACCGGGAAGATGTCGATCATCCCAATCCGCGACTGGATGAAGAACATCCCGTCGAAGCAGGCGAGCGTCGCGGCAGCGATCGCGAAGATCCGATTGGGCCACAGCCGCCGCGCGAACAGATACATCATCGGGATGCACAGCGTTCCGAAGATGCAGGCCGCAATGCGCCATCCAAATGTGTTGAATCCGAGGTCGATGTAGTTGCCGGAGGCGCCCTGGAAGTGTGCGCGGTACCACCCGTATCCCCACATTCCGGCGGCGATGATCAGCTTGGCCAGCGGCGGTTCAGGGTCGAAGTAGTTGAAGCGACAGTTGGCCGTGGTCGGCGTGCACAGCTCCATCCCCTTGACGTCGTTGTATGCATCGACCGGGAAATAGATCTCATCGAAGACCTGGCCGTTGGGCGGCGAGAGCTGACCGTTCGCGTCGGCGTAACCGCGAGTAAACGGATAGGCGAGCCCGCAGATCGTGCCCGGGTCACCCTTTGGGTCGATCGGGGTGTTCGGGACGCAGTTCGTGATCGCCGGACCTTGAAACGGATGGACGAAGAAGTCGGGCATGATCGGGCTGAAGAAACGCAGGACGAACGCGACTGCCGTCAGCGCCAGCAGTGCGATCAGATCCCAGCGGTCGAAATAGGTCGTCTTGGGAGCGACCTGGGTGGGTTCGAGCGCAGTCACCGCCGCCGTTTGCGGTGTTTCCCGCCACCCTGGTTCTGTCCCAGGTGGTAGGGCAGGCGCGAGCTGATCTCCCACGCGGCGGCGTCCGCGTCAGGAACCGGGATGGCGATCGTGTCCTCGAACATCAGTCGGGACCCAAGGGTCTTCTTGATTGCGGCCAGCTCACTTTCGTCGCCCCGGATCCTGATGAAGAGCGCGGGCTTGTCGACGTACTGTTTCATGACCGGCGCGATCAGCCGGCTCCTACGATCCAGAAAGTGCTGGCGAAGCGGCAGCGCCTTCACGGACTTTATGGAGTCGTAGTCGAGAAGCACGCTCGAAAGCAAGGTCGACACTTTGACCCCGCTCTCCAGCACTTGAACGTTGCTCCGGTGTCGGTAGTAGAGAAACGCTCCTCCCAGCAGCAGGCCGCTGGGTACATAGAGCAGCCAGATCAGGTTCGCGGTGTGCATGATCTGGCCCTGGTAGATCAGGAGCCCCGTCATGACCACGCCAACCAGGACCAGGAAGCCGGCGAAGAAGCGCTGCTGCCGCCACAGGTGATGGGCGTGCATGTTCTGGTGCCGGACCCGGCCGGGGGGCGCTTCGGTGTTCAAGGTTTACTGATTATCGGGTCTCGCCCAGTCGCGACTTCGGTCTACGGCCTCTCGCCATCGCGACTGAAGGGTATCGGCCTGGTCTCGAGACATGCTCGGTTCGAACTCGCGGTCGAGCTTCCACAGGCCCTCCAGGTCGGCGTCGGTCCAGACCCCGGCGCCGATACCGGCGAGGAATGCTGCGCCAAGCACCGTGGTCTCGGTCTGCCGCGGGCGCCGCACGGGGATGCCGAGGAGGTCGGCCTGGAACTGGCAGAGCACGTCCATCACCGCCGCGCCGCCGTCGACGCGCAGCTCTCGCATGCGTGAGCCAATGTCGCGCTCCATCGCTTCGACGACGTCGCAGGTCTGATAGGCCATGGATTCGACAGCCGCCCTCACGAGCTGGGCGCGCCCGCTGCCTCGGGTGAGTCCGACGATCGTGCCGCGGGCGTAAGGATCCCAATACGGAGCTCCGAGCCCGACGAAAGCCGGGACCATGAATACCCCGCCGCTGTCCGACACGGAGGACGCGATAGGTCCCGCTTCGGAGGCAGCGCTGATGATGCCCAGGCCGTCGCGTAACCACTGCAGCGCAGCACCCGTGATGAAGATGGCGCCCTCGAGCGCGTAGCTGAGACGCGCCGCCCGACGCCATGCGACGGTGGTCAGCATCCCGGACTGTGAGGCGACGCGATCCGGCCCCGTCTGCATCAGAACGAACGAGCCGGTGCCATACGTGTTCTTGGCCATGCCGATCGTCGTGCAAGCCTGGCCGAACAGCGCGGCCTGCTGGTCGCCGGCGATGCCGCTGATCGGCGCGACGATGCCTCCAAAAGCATCGGGGTCGGTCACCGAGATGTCACCCGTCGAATCGACGACACGAGGCAGGTTCGCTGTCGAAACACCGAAAACATCGGCCATCTCCTCGCTCCACGCACCCTGCTCGATGTCGAACAACAATGTGCGCGACGCGTTCGAGGCGTCGGTGACATGGTCGCGGCCCGCCGACAGGCGCGCCACCAGCCAGCTGTCCACGGTGCCCACCGCCGCGCTTGCCGCGCCATCGATGTTCTCAATCGCCCACGCCAGCTTGGTGGCAGTGAAGTACGGATCAATCACCAGGCCGGTGACTTCGCGTACCCGCTCCTGGTGGCCCGCGTCGCGAAGGTGGTCGCAGACAGCGGCCGTTCGGCGATCCTGCCAAACGATTGCCGGAGCAAGTGGCTCGAGCGTGCGGCGGTCCCACACGACCAGGGTCTCGCGCTGGTTGGTGATGCCGACGGCTCGCACGTCGGCCGGAGTGACGCCTGCAGCGTGAAGCGCGTCCTTCGCAGTGAGCTGCACCGCGGACCAGATCTCCAGCGCGTCGTGCTCGACCCACCCCGGCTGCGGATAGTGCTGCGCGATCTCTCGATAGCCCTTCGCGCGCACCTCGCCATCGAGGCCGACCACCGCGGCCGTCGCGCCGGTTGTGCCCTCGTCCAGGCTCAGCACTACACCGCGCTCAGCCACAGCTGACTCCGAGCCTTCGCCGTGAGTTCGTGAGGACCTCGTTACTTGGAGGGCTGCCAGGTTCGGTTCAGGCTGCCGGTCGCGTAGCCCTCGAGATCGGCGGACACGAACTTGTAGCCCGCCTTCCGCACGGCCTCGACCACCTGATCGCGCTCCGCGACAAGCCTGCCGATCTCCGCACCGTCGACCTCGATTCGAGCCACCTCGCCGTGATGCCGGACACGGACCTGCGAGAAACCGAGCGCCTTCACCGCGGCCTCCGCCGCCTCGATCTGGCGCAGCGCCTCCACGGTGACCTGGGTACCGTGCGGGATCCGCGAAGAAAGGCATGCGAACGACGGCTTGTTCCAGTTCGGCAGGCCGAGCGCCCGCGCGGCGGCGCGGATCTCGGGCTTACCCATGCCGGCCTCGAGCAGCGGGAAGCGGACACCGCGGCGGATCGCCGAGCCGTGGCCGGGGCGGTGATCGCCTGCGTCATCGGCCGTGGCCCCGTACGCAAGATGCCCCAGCCCCAGCTCTAGCTGGATGGGCTCGAGCTTGTCGAAGAGCTCCTCTTTGCAGTGAAAGCAGCGATCTGGGTTGTTGCGCGCGTACGCATCGAGCTCGAGCTCGCCGGTCGAAACCTCGACCAGCTGGGCGCCCAGAGCCCGCGCCAGGACGCGTGCCTCCCCTTGCTCCGATTCCGGATAGGCGGGCGAGCTGGCGAGCGCCCCCACCGCGCGAACGCCGAGCTCGTCCAGGGCGAGCTTGAGCAGAAGCGTGGAGTCAACTCCGCCCGAATACGCGACCAGCACCGACCCGAGATCGCACACGATCGCACGGGCTCGATCGAGGCGGGTGGCGTCGTGGCGGTCGAGCT
>Ga0208848_1000125_pt1 | contig 14843 bp, 15 predicted proteins | sample NGESurshal072012_2_FD_184455 | JGI IMG/M metagenome (GOLD analysis project Ga0208848, IMG submission 184455) | Arctic peat soil microbial communities from Barrow, Alaska - NGEE Surface sample 210-1 shallow-072012 (SPAdes) | ecosystem: Environmental > Terrestrial > Soil > Wetlands > Peat ... | reverse complement strand
GTGGAACTCGGTCAACGGCGCCTTGATTCACATCGTAGGCAGCATCCAACACGACTTCACGCAGGATCTCAAGGAGTGGGAGCGCCTGAGCCAACAGTGGCAGGCGTTCGGTCAGCAAGTGCAGGGCTTCGACTACGCCCTCACCGGTGTTGATCTCGTCAACGACCCGACGACCGGCGCAACTTTCGAGGCGCCGTATGCGACGTACACCCGGAGCGGTCCAGACGGCCCGGGGTACTACTCCCCAGCGGGCACCAAGCTCCAGGTCGAAACCCCGTAACGGTTGCACCATGCAATGGTGCTTTAGCAGCCGCAGTCGCTACGCCGCGGCGCAATCGCGCCCGTGAAATCGGCACGCCGCACCCCAACGTGGTTCGCGGCCTTGCTGGGTCTTTTGATCGGCGGCGTTCTGGCTATCCCGTTGCTCACGCCGATCGACTCCGTAAAGGGTCTCCAGCTGTCGGCCGCCGACGCACTCTTCGCGAACGAGAGGGGTCCGCAACTCGGTTTCTTCCCCCACCGCCCGGACGTCGTCATCGTGAGCGCAGACGTTCAATCGGCCGAAGCAATGGGTGGCAGTCCGACCCCAACCAACGACGTCGCCCTCTATGAATCGCTGTTGGCACAGGGAGCGATCGTCGTGGGCGACCCTCGCCCGGTCACCAAAGCGATCGACGCCACCACGATCGTGCACGGATTGGGGCAGGTGCCTGGTGCCGCAGGACACGTGTTCCGGAACATCGAGATTCCCGCCAGCACCCCGCCTGTCCTGACCGATGCCGAGAAGACGAGCTACGTCGGAGCCGATCTTCTTTACACGGACGCCGCCACAGACGTCAACAACTCGGTGCGTTACTACCCGCTGATTTCCCAGGACCCCGATCAGCACTTCGATGAAACGCTTGTGCTGAAAGTCGCGCGAGTCGCGCTCGGGGCGCCACTCACCACCAATGCCCCGCTGGTGGCCCGCGATGCGGGCATCTTGGGCTTGTGGATTCGACTGACGGTCAGCCCCAACCAGATCACCGGCCCATTGCTATCGGCGGTGAACACTCCGCCGGCACCCTATCCGCTGGCAGCTGGACATCAGATCCCGTGGGTGGTCCGCCCCTCGGCTCAACTGTCGACTCTGGTGTCCCCGGCGGCGATCTGGATCAAGTACCGCTCGGCTCCAGCCAGCGCTCCCGGCAACTACGTGTATGCCCACTACTCGTACGTGGACGTGCTCGACGGCCGCCTGCCGTCGGGAGCGCTCAGAGGCAAGGTGGTGCTGGTCGACGACGCCGGCTCCGGCTTCCCCGTACCAACTGCAAGCCGCCACGAGACCCGGGCCGAGCTCGACGCACAGGTCCTGGAAGAGGTTCTCGACGGAACCTACCTGCAGCCCGAAGCTCCGCTGATCGCCGTTCCAGCAGTCTTGCTCATGGCGCTCATCGGTGGTCTGGCCCTTGCTCTTGCAGGCTTGCCAAAGGCACTTGGGGTGGCCAGTGCCGCCCTCGTCGTTTACCTGGGGGCGAGCACTTTCCTCTACCGCACAGGCACCTTCCCGGATCTCGTCCTGGCACCGGCCGCACTACTGACATCGGCAGCCTTGAGCGGCGGTCGCCGCTATGTCGAGGAAACGCTGGAAAGACGCCGCATCTACGACCTCTTTGGGAGGTACGTGCCGCGAACCGTGGTCGCCGAGCTGGTCCGAAGGCCGGCCGGCCGAGCCCTGGCTCTAGGCGGCGACAAGCGTGAGCTGACGGTGCTGTTCGCGGACGTGCGCGGCTTCACCAGCTTCTCCGACCATCTCCCGCCGGAGGAGGTCCTGGGCCAGCTGAACACGGTGCTGCGATCGATGGTCCAGGCGGCCTTCGAAGAGGAGGGCACTGTCGACAAGTACATCGGCGACGCCGTCATGGTCCTGTTCAATGCGCCCCTCGAACAGGCCGATCACGCCGAGCGGGCCGTAAGGGCGGCATTGAAGATGCAGGCGGCCTTGACCGGCGGCCAGCTCTCGGTTGGTGTCGGCATCCACTGTGGGATTGCGGTGGTCGGCAACATTGGAACGGCCGAACGTCTCGAGTACACCGCGATCGGCAGCACGGTCAATGTGGCGGCGCGACTTTGCGAGTCGGCGGGTAAGGGTGAGGTCGTGATCTCGGAGGAGGTCCGCGATAGGTTGGGCGACAGAATCGAGGTGGAGATGCGAGCCCCGATCCTGGTCAAAGGTATTGATCGGGAACTCGTGACCTACAGGGTGAAAGCCGTCCGGTGATCTTGCGGTCCGTGTCGGCGAGGCTCACCACGAGGAGCGGTGGGCGTTAAGGTGCAGGCATGAAACCGGAGGTGGCCGGCTCCGCCAAGAAGAGGAGCCGGTGGTGGCCCCTGAACCTGAGGTGGGTCCGTGTGGCGCTCATCGTCGGCGTCCTCCTCTACGCGGTCAATTACGTCGTGGCGAGCCTCTACCCAGGCGCGCAGTAACCAGGTTCGCCCCTCCGGCCTTTAATCCGCAGCCTCCCGCCGCATCACCACGATCCGCGTCCCGAGCAGCCGCACGACGACGTTGACGAGTGGGATCAGGCGCCTGAAGTACGGCGGGTACTCGGCCGTCTCGAGACGCCTGAAGCCGAAGCGCTCGTAGTAGCCCTCCAGCTCGCGCCGGCAGGTCAGGTGCAGGACAACGCCAGGCTCACGCGCGAGGAGCCTCTCGATGAGCGCACGCCCGACGCCTTGGCCCTGCCGCGCAGGCACGACGGCGATCGAGGCCAGTTCCCGGCTACGGTCCTGGTGTGCCTTGACCTGGCCCAGACCGACGATCGCGCCGTCCTCCTCGGCCACCACGAAGTTCGGCCAGTGGAGGCTCATGCGGTTCAGGTTGGCCTCTTTGATGAGGCGGCGGATTGTGGGCTGGTCCGCTTCGGTCGCGGGGCGGATGGTCACGAGTCCAACCACATTAGCTGCCGCGGCACCAAGCCCGGCGGGCGCCACGTTGTTCGGCTCGACGCGTTAAGACTCTCAGCGAACTTTGAGGTTGTTCTTGGCGCGCTCCCAGCACGAGCCGCGACACTGGCCAACGCGCAGGGACGCTTCGCAGAATGTTCCGGCAGACGATCGATCGTGCCGATGGCCTCAGGGCACTTCCGGCGCGGCCCTAGTTTCGGCGGGCCGTGATCTTCATCGTCGCGCCCGTTGCGGGCGTCCTGGCGCCTCCCCCGGCATCAGCTGCCCTGCTCGTGACGGCAACAACGCCCCAGGCTGTCACGGCTTGAACCGGGATTTCAGCCGGCGAGGGCCCCCTGGAGGTCGGACAGGTGGTGGCGCTGGTGGTTCAACATCTCCGCCATCGCCTCGCCCAGCGACACGCCGGCGTACGGGCCGATGGTGACAAGTGTGCCCAACGTCAAGTCCGCCAGGGCCATCACCAGGTGCGTGGTCCCTGCGTCATATTCATCAACCAGCTCCTGAGCTTGCTTGTCAGCGCGCCGCCGGATCTGCGATGCATTCCAACGCTTGGAGTCGAAGGGCGGTGCGTTCGGATCCTTCGGCCCAGTCACAGAGGTTGCAACCGCCGGCAGCGATGCGGCCGTGCTCGACAAGTGGGCGAGAAGGTCCCGGCACGTCCATCCTTCATAACCCGGAGCCGGCGCCGTCCAGTCTCCATGCAGGGCGCGAACGATGCCGGCCAGCTCGATGTAGCCGGACTGAAGTGAGCTAAGCGAAGTTCCGCCGGCCACGACATACGAGTTTAGTGCGCCGTCGAACCCGTTGCGGGCTTCGCCAGTCGGAGTCCGAAGTCGGTGCCGATACGAGTGTGGTGTCGGACTTCACGCGAGTACCAGATACCCCCATAGGGTCTCCCGGCCTACGACGACAGGGCCTCGTGGCACTGGGTATGCGGCGCGCCGACTCCTAAGTTGTGAGTACAAACCAAGGAGGTTGAACGAAATGATGTGGGGTTATGCGGACGGTTCGAGCTGGATCTGGATGTCGGCCATGATGGTCCTTTTCTGGGGCGGCATCTTCACCTTGGCGGTCGTCGCGTTTCGCGCTTTCTCAGGGCCCAAGGGCAACGACCAGGCCATGGACCTACTCCGGCGGCGGCTTGCCGGCGGTGAGATCACCCAGGAGGAGTTCGAGAAGACCCGCAAGGCGCTGCAGGGTTAGACGGCCATGCGCACACGCGGTCTACTTATTATCGGAATCGCGGCCATCGGAGCATCGCTGCTGCTCGGCGTTGCAGGCTTGGCGACCGGCTCGGATCGCTGGTCGACTCATGCTCCTGGCGGAATGATGAACCGCATCTTTGGCGCCGGGAGCGGTGACGTCGGCATGGACCGGGCGGTCACGATCGCCCAGGATGTGGCGGCGTCATATTCGAGCGGAGGCCTGGTGGCCGACGAGGTGATCGAGTTCGCCAACAACTATTACGCATCGATCCGCGAAAAGGGCACCGGGATCGGAGCCTTCGAGATCCTGATCGATCGCGTGACCGGAAATGTGACCAGGGAACCAGGGCCGGACATGATGTGGAACGCCAAGTACTCGGTGATGCGCCCGGGCATGATGGGCGGCTTCAGCCTCATCGAATCTGGGCCGATGACGGTATCCGGGCAGCAGGCCCAGGCCATCGCACAGCAGTGGCTTGACGCGAACCACGCCGGCACAAAGGCGAATTCGCCTGATCCCTTCTACGGCTACTACACGGTCGACTTCGGAACGACCGGGCAGCTGGTCGGAATGCTATCCGTCAACGGTTACACCGGCCAGGTGTGGTACCACGGCTGGCACGGCAGCTTCATCGAGCTGAGAGATCTGGGCGCGTGAGGCGCTCCATCCACGCTGGAGGTTAGATCGGCATGAAACAAAACTATACCCCCGAGGGGTATAATCGCAACATGCCAGGCTACAAGTCGCACAAGCCTCAGGTGCAGGCCCGCCTCAGGCGGATCGAGGGTCAGGTCCGCGGCGTCCAGAAAATGGTGGACGACGACCGCTACTGCATCGACGTGTTGACTCAGGTGGGTGCTGTCAAGGCAGCCCTTGACGCGGTCGCGCTGCTGTTGCTTCAGGACCACACCGAGCACTGCGTCGTCGAGGCCATCCAGGCAGGCGGCGGATCACAGAAGGTTCGCGAGCTCAATGAGGCGGTGGAACGTCTCGTCAAGGGCCGGTAAGAGATGGCGATCCGAATCAACCGCACGATTAGAACGCCGAGCGCCGGGCGGCCATGAACCCGGGGGATATCGCCGTCGTCGCGGGTGGACTGGCGCTGACCGGTCTATTGGCTTGGTTCTTCTTCGGCCCCAAGAAGGCGCACTCGGCAGAGCTGGTCGGGTCCATTCAGGAAGTCAAAGTGACCGTGAAGGGTGGCTACTCGCCCGCCCTGGTGCGGGTGCGCCAGGGCGTTCCGCTGCGGATCGTCTTCGACCGCCAGGAAAGCGGCGAGTGTACCTCCCGGGTGGTGTTTCCTGACTTCGCTCTGAATCGGTCTCTCTCCGCTTTCGCGCAGACGACTGTCGAGCTCCTGCCGGAGCGCGCGGGGGAGTTCGGATTCGCCTGCGGGATGAACATGATTCACGGGAAGCTGATCGTTGAGCCGCAGGCCAACGGTCACGGCGTGCCGCCTAAGGTCGCACCGGAGAACGATTCAACTCGCCCCAAGGCAGACGGCACCAATGAGTCGGACCCGAGCGCCGACGATCACGAGATGGCCGAGCGCAAAGCCGAGATCAGAGATCTCACGCGCCGCGCGCTCGTGGGCGCGGTGCTCACAGCCCCAGTGCTGTTCGCAGCCATGGCCGGCCCGTTCCTCCCGGTAGGAATCCTGTCCAGCCACTGGCTGCAGCTGACTTTGATCACGCCGGTGATGTTCTACTCCGGCTGGCCAATCCACCGCACTGGCTGGCTCAGCATTGCTCACCGGCAGGCTGAGATGAATGCGCTGATCACGCTCGGCAGCTCAGCGGCGTTCGGCTTCAGCCTTGTCGTGACTGTTCTTCCGGCCATCCTGCCGGCCGGGCTCCGCGACGTGTACTTCGAAGCCGTCGGCGTGATCATCACCCTGATCCTTCTCGGCCGCCTCTTCGAGGCCCGCGCCAAGGCCGGTACCGGGGCGGCGATCCGAAACCTGATCGGGCTCCAGGCGCGCACTGCGCGCGTCGTCCGCAACGGCACGGAGACCGACGTTCCGGTCGAAGATGTGGTTGCGGGCGACATCGTCATAGTCCGCCCTGGCGAGAGGATCCCGGTCGACGGCGAAGTCGTGGACGGGGAGTCATCGGTCGATGAGTCGATGGTCACGGGCGAGCCGATCCCGGTCACCAAGCGTTCCGGCGACTCCGTGATCGGCGCCACCATCAATCGCACGGGCTCATTCCGTTTCCGAGCCACCAGGGTCGGCCGCGACACGATGCTGGCCCAGATCATCAAGCTGGTCCAGCAGGCGCAGGGCTCGAAGGCGCCCATTCAGCGCCTCGCAGACACGGTATCGAGCTACTTCGTACCCGCGGTGGTCGGCATCGCGATCTGGACTTTTGTGGCTTGGTTCCTCTTCGGGCCGCAGCCCGCATTCACCTCAGCGCTGGTGAGCGCGGTGGCGGTGCTCATCATCGCCTGCCCATGTGCGCTCGGCCTGGCGACTCCCCTCTCAGTGATGGTCAGCACAGGCAAAGGAGCTGAGCAAGGCATCCTGATCCGCTCGGCGGAAGCCCTCGAGACTGCACACAAGCTGGACACGATCGTCCTGGACAAGACGGGCACGATCACGCGCGGCCAACCCGCGATCACGGATGTCGTCACCTTTGGCGGAATCAAAGAGGGCGATCTCCTGCGGCTCGCCGCGTCCGCCGAACGGACGTCCGAGCACCCGCTCGCTGCGGCATTGGTGGCGGGAGCCAGGTCTCGCGAAATCGTCCTCGGTGAACCCGTCGGATTCGATTCCATCACCGGCAAGGGCGTCCGAGCCATGGTCGACGGTCGATCGGTCCTGATCGGAAACCCGACCCTTCTTCGTGATGCGGGCATCGATACCACCGCTTTGGAAGCCGAGGCCGATCGGCTCTCCGCTGACGGCAAGACTCCGCTTCTTGTCGCTGTCGACGGCAGTGCGGCGGGCGTTCTCGCAGTTGCCGACACCCTGAAGGAAGAGTCTGTGGCCGCGGTGGCCAGCCTGCGCGCGCTCGGTCTCGATGTCGTGATGATGACTGGCGACAACCGCCGCACCGCAGGCGCGATCGCGCGCCAGGTCGGCATCGGGCGCGTTCTCGCCGAGGTCCTGCCGGACCGCAAGGCGTCGGAGATCCGGCGACTTCAGTCCGAGGGCAGGCGCGTGGCGATGGTCGGCGACGGAATCAACGACGCGCCCGCACTGGCCCAGGCGGACGTCGGCATGGCGATCGGGACCGGCACCGACGTGGCCATCGAGTCGTCCGACATCACCCTGATCTCCGGGGCGCTAAGCGGCGTGGTCACGGCGATCCAGCTAAGCCGGGCCACCATGCGCAACATCCGTCAGAACCTGATCTGGGCCTTCGGCTACAACGTGATCGGGATCCCGATCGCCGCCGGCGCCCTCTACCCGTTGATCGGGCTGCGCCTGAGCCCGATGATCGCAGCCGGCGCGATGGCACTCAGCTCTCTGTCCGTAGTGACTAACTCCAACCGCCTTCGTGGCTTCCGGCTCCGAGCAGCACGCTCCCCTTCGATTGCGAAAGTCACCGAACCTGTGGTCGAGGTCGGTTCCTCTCAGGGAGGCGAAACCGTCGACGCCGGCGATCGTGGCCACCTGTACATTGGGGACGCAATGCCTGGAGGCGAAATGGTGAAACAGCAATCGGCGATCGACCCGGTCTGCGGAATGAACGTCGACCCCGCCAACACCGAACACCGGTCGGTTCACGACGGCCAGACGTATTACTTCTGCTCGAGCGGCTGCAAAGAAAGCTTCGACAAGGATCCAGGCTCGTTCGTTGGCGGAGTGAAAACCGAGCGCGCCGGCACCTAGCTCGAACTCCGTCTCGAATGGGGGACAAGCGCCCTTAGCGGGCCATCCTGATGACCAGCTCAAGTTGGTAAACGAGTTTGGCCGGGCGGGCAGGTAGAACGCGAAGTGGCGCCATCCCCGCAGTCATCTGAAGGGTATTCGCGACGCCCTCGGCCGGTAGCCGATCCTGAGTCTGATGCAGTCTCGCTCGCCTCGTTCATCGCAGAGGTAGGGTCCACGAGAGTCGCCCGCTATTGGACGCCGAGTTGTGGGCGCACCGGGCCGGCCTTCATCCGCTCGGTGGAAAGAGCCCCGCCCGCTGCGTATTCAAATCCTCGCTCGAGTTCTCGTCCTACCGGCCACGGGATTCCGACTTGTGTTGCCTCAGGCGTTGTCAGGAGTATCCCCGGGGTTCTAATCGCGTAGGAACCCCAATTTGACCTGAACCCCCGTTAAGAAGAGGTGATACAAATGTTTGTTCGCAAACTGTCGATTCGAGCAAGAGCCGGGGCTGATTCGCTCCAGAAGACCCCCAAACGGAACCACCTCAGGCTGTTCACCCTGCTCACGTTGGGTACGGGTGCAGTGTCTGGGTTCGCCGCCCTGGTCATTGGAGCGTTCTTGACTAACGTTCAGGCGGCCGCCGCCACCTACCTTCACAGCAATCGTTCTGCCGATCCGATCCAGGCGGCCACCCTGTTTCCGCCGGTGCCAGCCGTGACCAAGGTGATCGATGTCTACGATCCCCCGCCTGTCGCGGCGCAGCCCAGGCCGGCGCAGAGGGCCCCCGCGGCCGCGCCTAGGACTCACGAGGGCTCGTCGCCGATCCATTCGACTCCATCCTCGCCAGAGCACGATGACTGAAGGCCAGCTGACGGACAAGAAACCTGAGCAGGTCGTCCGCGACCGGGCGATCTGGGTCGTCCGCCTGGCCGCTTTCGGCGGTGCGGCAGGCGCGCTGGGTCTCAGCTGGCTTTTCGGGGGCCTCGCCGAGGCTTACTTCTCAGGCAAGTCGCCCACAGCCCTAGCCCCGTCCGCCCCCGCAGAGGTGCCGGTCGAAGGGGCTCCGGTACAGCAGCCACCGACCGTCGTGCAACAGGTGGTCCGCCACCCTTACGGATCGCAGGCGCCAGCTGCCGCCGGCTCGGCGCCGCGCGCTCCGGGACAGGCGCCCGCACCCGCCCTGGCGCCACCTCCAGCACCGGTTTGCAACTCCACACCCTCCAAGCCATGCTGAACCTCAACTCGTTCACGGCCACCGGCACCACCAACAGGGTGTCTTGACCGCGCACGTGTTCGCGGCTGCGGCAGCTGCAGCGAACTCACCCAGCTGGTTCTGGTACGCAACGCGCGGACTCGGCACGGCCACCTTGATCGTGCTGACCGGCACCATCGTGCTCGGCATCACCACGGCGACAAGGTGGAGCGGCGAGACCACCCCTGGCTTCGTCGCGGCCGACGTGCATCGCAACCTCAGCCTGCTGGCGATGTGTCTCCTCGCTGCGCACATCGTCACCACCGTCCTCGACCCTTTTGCGCATATCAGCGTGCGCGACGTGATCATCCCGGTGGGAGCCCTGTACCGGCCGGTCTGGCTTGGCCTGGGTGTCGCTGCGATGTGGGTGCTGGTGGGGGTCGCGGCAACCAGCCTGTGGCGGGATCGGATAGGCCCGCGTCTGTGGCGCCTGATCCATTGGGCGGCGTACGCCGCATGGCCTCTTGCGGTGGTCCACGGACTCGGCACCGGCAGCGATGCACAGGCGCCATGGCTGATCGCCGTCGTTGCTTCGTGCGTGGTGGCGGTGCTGTTCTCGCTCGTCCTCCGCCTCCGCCATGGCCGCCCTTCCACGCTGCCGATTCGGGTTGCCGCCGCGATCGTTGTCGCGCTTGTGATGGTCGTGGCGGGCGGTTGGGCTCTCAGCGGTCCGTTTCAGCCAGGATGGGCGGCCAAGGCCGGCACCCCGCCTGTCAACGGGGCCGCTGCCAAGTCGGGGCCGGTGCACCCGGGCCCAGGGGGCTTCAGCGATCCGCTCGCGGGTGTCCTGGCGAAGGACGTTACGGGTAGCGTCCAGATCTCCATGAGAGACATGGTGGACACCGGGCTCACGATCGCGATCCGCTCGCCGAACGCCAGCGAGACGCTTCCAGTGGTCACGATTGCGAGGGACGGCCGCGTCCTGTGCACGGTGCCGGCCACCGCCGGCCTCACGCTTTACTCCGTCTGCGGCCCGACTCGCGTCACCATCGCGTTCTCCGGTCCCGACTCCGTCCTGAACGGGGGTGGCCAGGTCAGCGGGCAGCTGACCACCTCGGGTCCGCTGAACTGAACGCCGCCAGAACGAGCCCCGGTGCTGCAACGAGGACTCGCGCGGCGCTTGGCGCCAGGCTCACGGCAGGGCCCGGACAGGCGGCTGGCCACGAGCGCATCGACGACCACCAACGCCGTATGGGAGTTCGCCCGGCCGGCGGTGAAGGTCTAGTCGACCTCCTTCGGCGGAGCGGCCTGCGCGGCCGTGGAGGAGCGGGGTTTCCAACCTGGCGCAAGTGGGCCGCCGTGTCGGGCAGCTCGGATGGAAACTCTGTAGTGGTCATCAACGCTTCTGAGGGTGAGCCTCTCAGTGCGAAGGACCGCACCTTGATCGCGCTGCGCCCACACCTGGTGCTCGACGGGGCCGCTCTGGCCGCGGACGCACTCGGCTCGGACGACATCGTCCTGTACCTCTCACGCGGAGCCAGGAAGACCGAGGCGACATTGCAGCAGGCGTTGAACGAGCGGGTTCGCGCAGGCTTGGCCGAACCTCCGATCCGTATCGTTCGGACGGCCCATCGGTATATCGCCGGGGAATCGTCGGCGGTCGTGAATCGCGTGTCAGGCGGTCCCGCCAAGCCCAAGTTCAGCGTGAAACGTTCTGCCGAGAAGGGCGTCAACGACCGGCCGACTCTCGTGCAGAATGCCGAGACTCTCGCCCACGTAGCGATGATCGCCCGATACGGGAGCGACTGGTTCCGAGCCCTTGGCACCGAGTCCTCCCCCGGCAGCGCGCTCATGACGCTGTGCGGAAACGTCAAGCATCCGGGCGTGTATGAGGTGGACCTGGGAACGCGCTTGGGCGGCGTTCTGAAAGCGGCGGGGGGAACAGTGTCGCCGGCGGGCGGCGCGCTGCTGGGCGGGTACTTCGGAACCTGGCTGCCTCCCACCTTGCTCGAAGACCTGCCCCTTGACGGGGACACCTTGCGCTCGACTCACGGGGCCTCGCTGGGCTGCGGGGTGCTGGCCGTGTTGCCGCACGGGGGCTGCGGATTGGCGGAGGCGGCCCGCATCTTCAGCTACCTGGCCGCCGAGACGGCCGGTCAGTGCGGGCCCTGCGTCAACGGCCTGGGCGCCATCGCTGAGACGATGGAACGCATAGCGGTCTCGACCTCGGAGCCCGGTGATCTGGATCGGGTACGGCGGTGGGTGGATATGGTTCGCGGACGCGGTGCATGCCATCACCCGGACGGGGCCGTGGGCATGTTGTCCAGCGCGCTGACCGTCTTCAACGATCATCTACGGCTGCACGCATCTGGCCGGCGCTGCTCCGGTGCGGGCCTGGCCGGCTTTCCGCAGCCTCCGGTCCCCGGACGGGGCTGGCGGTGAGTGAAAATGTTCGGCGCCGGCTGCGGGTGAACCCGATCCTGTGCGACGGGTACGGATACTGCGCCGAGATCGTGCCGGAGCTCATCTCACTGGACGACTGGGGCTTTCCGACTGTCGCTTCACGTCCTACCGATGACGGCAGAGTGCTGCGTCTGGCTGAGCGCGCGGTCACAACCTGCCCACGGCTGGCCTTGCTCCAGGAGGACGTGCCCCCAGGCCCTCACTGATCCACTGCGACAGCGGCGCCCTAACCGAGGCTGCCACGCAGCGCACCACTACGTCCACCCACCTGTGCCGGGTTTCCAGCCCAGGCGGCGTAGCGAGCTCATAGACTCACTTCATGCGTTCCTTCTCTGAACTTGCCGGTGCCGACCTCCATTGGGAGTTTGATTCCAGCCCGGTCATCCCCAGCACCGGCGATCGCCACTATGTCTTGTTCCGCGGCTCTGAACCTGTGATCACGGCGCAGTCCAAGTGGGAAAAGCTCGTCTTCTTCGAAGTGGTGTTGGAAGCCGGTGAAGGCACCTACTTCGTGTATATGCACTTGACCGGTACCCCTCTCCAGGCCGTGGTTTGGAAAGCCGGCACGTCGTTCAGCGCGGCGGGGTTCTATCTGACAGCCTGGTCTACCTCGGCTTTCGCCGGTACCATCACCACCGCCGGCGGGCGCACGCTGGGGTGGCGGCCCAAGACTTTTCTCGGCCTACCGAGCACCAAGGGGTTGTTGATAGCCCCGGACGGAAGCATTCTCCTCTCGATTGTGGCCAAAACCGGCTTGGCAACTTCCGGCAAGATGTGGATCTCGCCCGCTCTTGCCGCCGACCCCGACCGCGCTGCCCTCAGTGCCCTCGCTTTTGCCCTGAGCAACGAGCAAGCCTTGTATTTGCACCTGGCGCCCGGCCTCGGCGCCAGCACAAATCAGGAGGGAAGACTTCGCTATCTCCTCCGCGCTCCCCGCCCCGACGACGCGGTCGGCCCTATGGGCGCCGTGACGACCGGTAAGTTCGGCCTCTTCCTCCTCGCCCTGTTGCTGGGCAGCTTCTTCCTGTGGATCTTTTCCACCACGCTCGAGGTGATCGACGTCTTCGTGCTTTTCACATTAGCGATTGGACTCAGTCTTTGGTCCAAGGTTCGGCGGTAGTCGCCGGTCGATGGGGGCCGTGGCCGGGTATCGCGGTCGCCGAGGGACTGTGTGGCATTGTTTCCCATGTTGAGCAAGGTCGAGCGTCTCAAGTTCGCCGTGGCTGAAGTCGCGCCATGAGATTTCTCGACCTGACGCAGGACTTCTCGCTGCACACGCCGGCGTTCGCAGGCTACCCCGGGCCTGCCATCCGCTGGATCAAGCATCTTGCTTTCGACAGGGCGGGCGGCCAGGAGATCACCATGACCTTGCACGTCAGCACGCACATCGACGCACCGGCCCACTTCATGACGCGGGGCAAGTTCATCGGGGATTTGACCTTGAATTTCCTGGTCGGGCCGGCGTGTGTCGTTGACCTGGAGCGTATGGGCATTGGCGACTACGACCTGTACGGGCCCGAGCACTTCGAGCGCTGGGAGAAGGACACCGGCCACCGGATAGAGCGCGGCGACATCCTGGTCATCCACACCGGCTACCACCGTTACTACCCCGAGAACTGGACCGACCGGACGCAGGCGGACGAGACCAGGTACTTCATCCGCCATCCGGGCCCGACCCGCGCCTTCGCCGAGTGGGTTCTGGACCGCGGGGTGCGCTGGATCGCGGTCGACGCCGGCAGCGCGGATCATCCGATGAACACTGTTATCCGGCGCATCCGGGCCGACGAGGCGGAGGAGGCAGAGAAGAAGCTGGGCCGGAGCCTGGACGAGATCTTCCCCAAAGCCGACTACCAGATCATGCACACGCTGCTCTTCCCACACGACGTCGTCCACATCGAGAACCTGGGCGGGCAGATCGATGACGTGCTGGACCAGAAGATCCAGTTCGGCTGCTTCCCGTGGCGCTTCCAGGGCGGTGAGGCGGCACTATGCCGTGCCGTCGCGATGCTTGACCAGTAGATGAAGCCGCCGCCCTTCGAGTACCACGCCCCAACGACCGTGGGGGAGGCGTGCGCACTCCTCGGTTCACTTGAGGACGCCAAGGTGCTGGCGGGCGGCCAGTCGCTCGTTCCGCTCCTCAACTTCCGACTGGCTCGGCCTCCCCACCTGGTCGACATCAATCGCATTCCCCGCCTAGATGGGATTTACGAGCGGGACGGAGGGATCGCGGTACAGGCGCTGGCCCGCCAGGCGGCGGTCGAGGACTCGGAGCTCGTGGCGCGGGTTTGCCCGCTGCTGACCGCCGCGGTTCGGCTGGTCGCGCATCGCGTGATCCGCAACCGGGGCACGGTCTGTGGCAGCCTCGCCCACGCGGACCCCGCCTCGGAGCTGCCGGCGGTGCTGTTGGTCCTCGGCGGCCATGTGGTCGCCCGCTCGACCCGAGGCGATCGCGTGATCGCCGCGGACCAGCTTTTCACCAGCGTGATGGAGACGACGCTGGCGCCCGACGAGCTGCTGGTGGAGGCCTGGTTCCCATCGTCGGCAGGACCCTTCGCGATCGTCGAGGAGTCACGCCGCCACGGGGACTTCGCTCTCGCCGGTATCGTGAGAGCCGCCGACCGGCTGGCTTTGTTTGGCGTCGCCGCCACGCCGGTCCTGGCCGATCCGCGCGACCCCACACGCGGGCTGCGGCCAAGCGGCGACCTGGAGGCCACGCCCGAGTTTCGCCTGCACCTGGTGCGCGTCCTGACGGAAAGGCTGTTTGCGGCGTGAAGGTCAACGGCGTCGTCCGTCCTCCGCCTGGAGATCCACGCCGCCTGCTTTCGGACCACCTCCGCCATGACCTCGGCCTGACCGGCACTCACGTCGGTTGCGAGCACGGCGTGTGCGGGTGCTGCACCGTGCTGTTCGACGGCATGCCCGTACGTTCCTGCCTGATGCTCGCTGTCCAGGCCGAGGACCACGAGGTGACGACAATCGAGGGCCTGGCGGTTGACGGCGGTCCATTGCATCCGGTGCAGCAGGCGTTCCACGAGTGCCACGGCCTGCAGTGCGGGTTCTGCACTCCAGGCTTCGTCATTTCAGTGGTGGGGCTCCTGGCGCAGCATCCCAGCCCGACCGAGGAGCAAGTCGAAGAGGGCATTGCCGGCAACCTGTGTCGCTGCACCGGCTACGCATCGATCCGGCGTTCGGTTCATCGTGCGGCCGAGCTCTCACGCT
>Ga0208848_1000124_pt1 | contig 14852 bp, 11 predicted proteins | sample NGESurshal072012_2_FD_184455 | JGI IMG/M metagenome (GOLD analysis project Ga0208848, IMG submission 184455) | Arctic peat soil microbial communities from Barrow, Alaska - NGEE Surface sample 210-1 shallow-072012 (SPAdes) | ecosystem: Environmental > Terrestrial > Soil > Wetlands > Peat ... | reverse complement strand
AGCAATCCAGGTCAAATATAGCCGACGTGGCGTACGCTGCTGCAGGACGTTGAGTTGATGCCGCAGCACCAGGACTTCGGCTTCAAGCCGTCGTCGCGACTTGAAACAGTCGCATAGAACGCGGACAAAAAGGAAGGCAATAGCGAACATCCAGCAATCATGTTCTGATTCGCCAGCGATCGCGAATCCAATGGGTGGAGTTTTCGGAACCGACAGGCCCGATCGGGCCCCTTTGCATATCGGCGGCGCGACAATTCTGACGCCCATGATGAGGTGATTTCACCGGTCTCGGGATCGACTTTGGTATTGGCGGTTGGTGGATCGGTTTCGACTGTAGCGCCGCCGCGCCGGCGGCTGAGCAATCAGAAAAGAAGACAGAAGCTGCATTGATCTGACCTAGATTATTTGAGCTAGCATTGTGAGAGAATGGCTTGGAAAGGAACTTGTGATCTCGAAGAATAGCGATTGATCATCGAGGTCACGGCGTATCGGGCCGGCGCAGCTGTTGCCTCAAGCGCGTCACTGTTTCTTCAATACTAACCACAAGCGGGCTACAGCTTCTTCGGCAGTCGGGTGGGACCCGCTGTTGGTTTGCGCGTCTTGGATCTCAATTGACGCAAACCATCCGAGTTGTCGATGCTCAAGGATGAAGTGGTCATAGCCTTCCTTTTCCTCACACGCCTCTATGAGTTCTTTGAGGTTGGGAATGAACCAGTTTTCTGCGGGAGCTAATTCACCCAACGAATAGACAGACACGCGATCATCGGAGGCGAGAAACTCCCTGCCTTGCCGATGTTGCACATCCTGGATGTTGGGGAATCCAGCGTCCCGCAGCTCTTTGGCTAGTCCAAGATGCATAAACGAATCATAGCACACCCATTATCGCCACTGGTACGCGGCGCTGCCGCGATCACGAAGGAAGGCGGTGCGGACGCTGTTGGCTTATACAACTCGACAACATGGCCGCTACGTCATCTTCCAGATGGCCGAGGTCGCGGTGCCGAGGGAAATGTTTGGGGAAATCCTGCGGCTGATCGACGGACTGCGACCAAGACCGGCACCAGCGTAGGAACTGGGACGGTCGGATGCGTTATTACGACGGGATGAGTGTGTCTGGATAACGAGGAAAACGGCCAAATCGGCCATTCCGGAATGGTCCGGGCCGCGCCCAACGCCAGAAGCCTTGCGGACGCCGCCTTTTGGCTTTCCCCAACCCCAGCAGAATGTTAGCGTTCACGCCGATTGTTGGCCATCTTGGAAATGCTGATTAAGACAGCCAGAGATGATCCCTCGAACGATAACATCGAATGATTGCAGCGAGCTATTTGGTCTTTGGTAAAAAGGGAGTGAGCGGACGCGCGGCATTCAATCTATGTTCCCATTATCTTTGGCTCTCCATTCCAGTTGGCCGGCCTCATGTATTTCCTTTGCTAGGAGAAGAAGACATGCAGTGTCCAGTCTGTGATGGCTCGGCGAGGGATCATACTCCTCCCGAATTTCATGGAATTGTTGTCCGCTGCGCCACATGCGGAAATTTTGACATCGCCAACGAGTACTTAGACAAGCTCCGAGCGTTAGAGCCGGCCGCGAGACGTGAAATCCTCCGGAAGGCGAAACAGCTTGCCAAGCTCGCGGGTCCATCCATTAATAGATGGTGTTTCTAAAATATATAATCGCCATCCCGAGTGGGTTGATGATCCACTGGTTCTGTCTTGGGATCTAAGTGCCAATCGCCCGCCCCAAAAAAGAACAGCGCTGCGCAGCCGCGCTCTATTCGACACCGAGTGGACACAAGACCGCATCGAAGAGTAACGAGCCTGTCGACGTCATCCGTCGCCGCGTCGCCATGTGGCGCAAGGGCGGCCACGTTGGATGTGCCATCGACGCGTCCGCGGGTGGCAAACGTATCGCGTTTAAGCTGCGGCGCTACTGCTGCGAACTCACGTTGAGAGCGAACCTACGGGCCGGGCCGGCCGCAAACCATGCCAACATCTTTGCGTAGGGGCCGCTGTCGTCCTCGCCGCTCAAGTCGGCCTCGCGGCCGGTCACGCAGTCGCACGTGAACGATGCCACCCCGTCCGGCACGAAAGCGCGGCGCCATCCTGTTACCCCTCGCGTGGCAGGCGGCGGGCACTGAGGCGCCCAACCGCGACCAGGATGCCGAAGATGATGGCCTCCGGGCGCGGCGGGCAGCCGGGGATGTAGACGTCGACAGGCAGGACCCGGTCGACGCCGCCGGCGCTGGCGTATCCCTTCCCGACGATGCCCCCGGACGCGGCGCAGGCTCCCACGGCGATCACGATGCGCGGATCGGGGATGGCCTCAAACGTGCGGCGGACGGCGGTCTCCAGGTTGCGCGTCACCGAGCCAGTGACCACGACCCCGTCCGCGTGGCGCGGGGAGGCGACGAAGTCGATGCCGAGGCGACGAACGTCGTACACTGGGTTCAGGAGGGCGGCGAGCTCCCAATCGCAGGCGTTGCAGGAGCCTGCGTCGAGGTGGCGGAGGTGCAGCGATCGGCCGAGCACCCGGCGGATCTCGGACGAGGCGCGGGCGGCCTCGGCGTCCGGGTCGGGTGCCAGTCCCGCCGCTGGGACAGCAGAGTCGTCGGCCGCGACCTCGATCCGCAGATCGTCGCGGCAGCGCGCCGCGAGTTCGAAGTCTCGCCCCATGGCAACCGCACCGGCCCATGGATCCTCGGCACAGCGGCCGCAGAAGACGCACCGCGCGAGGTCGAGGGCAACGTGACGACGGCCGGCGACGAGATGCTCTGAAAGCGCACCCGCGGGGCAGACGGCGGGAGGAGGCAGGGCGCTGCCGGGGCGAAGCACGGGTGCCCCCCGAAAGCGGTCCGGCGGCACGCTCGGCTCCGCGGGGTAGCGGGTCGTAACCACCCCCGTGCGAAGCGCGTTCATGATGATTCGCAGCATGTCAGCGATCCGTGCACGAGTAGCAGAGCTCAAAGCTTTTGTTGACAAGCGGGAAGTCCGGGACAATCGCCGTCTCGGCGGCCAGGGCAACCGCGGGCCAGTTGTGGTAGCTCGGCGACCGGAGGTGGTATCGCTCCACGCGCCCAGCGGCATCGGTGCGAAGCCAATGGACCGCCTCACCCCGCGCCGACTCGATGGCCGAGATTCCGATCCGTCCACCCGGCAGCGGCTCTGCGAGGGCGACCTGCAACGGCCCCGGCTCGAGTCGTCGGACGAACTCGCCGACGAGCCGGATCGACTCCCGGGCCTCCAGGGCGCGAACCGTCATGCGGGCCATCGCATCGCCCTCCGAGACAGTCACGACGTGCAGATCGGGCGGTTCGGGACTCGCGAACGCGCCGTGGGGATGGTCGCGCCGCGCGTCGCGGTCCACGCCGCTCGCCCGGGCCGCCACTCCGGCGACGGCGAGGTCCAGCGCGGCCTGGTGTTGGAGGATGCCGGTGTCGTCGAGCCGATCGACGACCGAAGGGTTGGCTTCGATGCGTCCCATCAGACCGTCGAGCCCGGCGAGAGTGTCCTGGAGTGTGACGGCGAGGACTCCGAGGAGGTCGTCTGTGAGATCTAGGCGCACGCCGCCTGGGACCACGAGGCCTCGGAGGAAGCGATTGCCGGCGAGCCGCTCGTTCATCTGCTGAAGGCGCTCCTTTAATCGCATCCCAGTGGTGGTGCCGTAGTGGAATGAGGCGCCGGCGCAGACATTGCCGACGTCGCCGACGTGGTTGTAGAGCCGCTCCAGCTCGAGAGCGATGCTCCGGATGAGCCGGGCCCGCGGTGGGGCGTCGACGCTGGCAATCTGCTCGAGTGCCTCGCAGTAGCCCAGGCCGTGCGCGATCGAGCAGACCCCACAGATACGTTCGGCGACATAAAATGCGTCGAGCGGCGAGAGCCCCTCCATCCGCTTTTCCAGCCCGCGATGCGTATAGAACAGGCGCGCGTCGAGATTGAGCACGGTTTCGCCGACCGACGTAAAGCGGAAGTGACCCGGTTCGATGATGCCGGCGTGGATCGGGCCGACCGGGATTTCGAAGACGCCCTCGCCTTCGGCGACGAGGTGCGGAAACTCATCGGCGGGCTCGATCGGGACGCGCCGCGAGCCGTCGAACGCCTTGCGGAGCGGGAAGACGTCCTGCGGCCACCCGTCGTGGACCACGAGCGGGCGAGGATCGGGGTGCCCGACGGGGACGATTCCGAAGAGGTCCTGCATCTCGCGCTCGTGCCAGTTTGCGGCCGGGATCGCCGTCGTCAGCGAGGGCACCTCCGGGTGCGCCGCATTCACGGAGATGAGAAGCGTCACGAACCGATCCGGGGCGCCGGGGGCGGTGGGCTCAAAGACATAGCGCACCTTCAGATCGCCGTCCGGCGTCGCCGTCTCGTCGGTCGCCACGACCGTGGCCAAGACCATCGAGTACGGTGCGATGAGCACGGCGGCCGCCGCCGGGAGATCGCCCGTGCGACCGAGGCGCACCGTGAGGTCTGATCGGCGCGGTCCGACGTCCGCGTCGACGGAGCCGCCCGCGCCCGCCCGCAGCGCGTCCATGAGGGCACTGTCAGCCAACGACGACCTCCGTGGCGCGCTGAAGAATCCCGTCGAAGCTCGCGGGAATGGTGAGGCCAAGCAGGACCATGATCGCTGCGAGCAGCAGCATCCCGAGCAGCGGGGACCAGGCCTCGGCCTCCCGGCCCGCCGCCGCCGTCGGCTCGCCGAAGACCATTGCGCCGACATGATGGAGAAGGCCGGCAAAGATGACGACGACCATCGCGAGGAAGATCGCGATCGCCACCCAGTGACCGTGGCCGATACCGGCGCGCAGCACCATGAGCTCGCTCATGAAGATCGAGAACGGCGCCATGCCGGCGAGCGATAGCGCCGCTAGCATGAGGAGCGTCGCGCCGATCGGCGCCACGGCGAACAGGCCCCGGATGACATGCATGTCGCGCGAGCCGTAGCGGGCGATGGCCGTGCCGGCGGCGAAGAACGCGAGGGCCTTGGTGATACCGTGGTTCACCACGTGCAGCAGCGCACCGTAGGTGCCGACGGAGCCACCGAAACCGAGACCGAGCGCCACGATCCCGACGTGCTCGATGCTGTGGTAGCCAAGGAGACGCTTGATGTTTTGCTGAACCAGGATGAACGGCGTCGCCACGACGACCGAGGTGAGGCCGAAGACGAGCAGCACCTCCGCCGGGAACGCCGGGCCGCACGCGGCGGCGGCGATCGTCTGGAACCGGATGATTGCAAGGAGCGCGCACTTGATGAGGATACCCGAGAGTAGCGTCGAGACCGGCGTGGGTGCCTGGCTATGGGCGTCCGGCAGCCAGAGGTGCATGGGCGCGAGACCCGCCTTGGTGCCGTAGCCGACCATCACGAAGATAAAGCCGATCCGAATGATACCCGGGTCGAGCGTGGGAGCGACCTTCATGATCGCCGACCAGCTCATCGCGCCCGCGCCTCCCATGACGTCGGTGGCGGCGGCATAGACGAGCACCGTGCCGAAGAGGCCGAAGGAGATGCCGATGGTCGTCACGATAATGTACTTCCACGCCGCCTCCAGGCCGTGCTGGTGGCCGTGGTAGCCGATGAGGACGGCCGAGGTGATCGTCGTCCCTTCCATCGCGATCCAGAGGACTCCGAGGTTGTCGGCGAGGACCGTTACGACCATCGTCGCGACGAAGGCGTGCACGAGTGCGAAGTAGGACCGCAGGGACTCGGCCTTCATGTTGCCGACCTCCACCGCCTGCCTAAGCCACCCTACCGTATAGATGGAGACAGCCAGAGTGAGGACGACGAGGAGGAGGAGAAAGACGAGCCCAAGGTCGTCCACGCGGAGGACGCCCAGCGCCTGTGGGCCGCCGGTTGCCACCTCGCGGGCAAGGACGAGCGTGAGCGCGAAAAGGACCGCTGAGCTACCGACGTCGATGGCCGAGAGGATACGGCGGTCGCGCGTCGTGAGCATGAGCAGCGCCGTGACGGTCGGGACGAGCGGCAGGACCCAGAGGAGCGTTTCAGCCACGGATCATCCCCTCAGCCGGTCCAGGTCCGCGATGTCGGCATCGACCGTCGAGCGGACCCGAAGCACCATGATCGTCATGACGAGCGCGGCGAGGATGACGTCGAGGATCACGCCGATTTCGATGATGAACGGCATGCCTTGCGTCACCGCCATCGCTGTGAAGAAGATCCCGTTCTCCGACGCGAAGAGGCCCACCATCTGGGTTAGCGCCGTCTTACGGGTCGCCATGACCAGCACACCGAGCAGGGTGAGGGCGATACCGACGGGAAGCGCGTTGCCGGTGATCGCCTGGCGGACGGTGCCGAGTGAGGCACTCAGGTGAAACGACATCACGACGACCACAACAGCGAGGGCGAGCGTTGCGGAGATAGCGATCACCGGCTCAATCTCGCGCCGGACGTTCAAGCGCCGGACGACCCAGTGCAGCACCCACGGCAGCACGATTGCCTTGATGGTGAGCGTAACGCCGGCGATGACCCAGAGGTCCGCATTCCCGGTGGCCGTCGCCAGGACTGCGCCCGCGATGGCGATGAGGAGCGATTGGGCGGCCACGGCGTGGATGGCGTTGGAAATCTGACGTGCCGCGATGATGAGAATCATCGTGAACAGCAGCAGTGCGCCGAGGTCGTCGATGATCGTCTGGACCGTCTCGGGGGTCATAGGATCCTCAGCGCGAGCGCCGTGAGGGCGCAAACGAAGCCGATGCCAAGGTACTGCGGCACCCGAAAGAAGCGAAGCTTGGCGTAGGACGATTCGACGAGCGCGAGCCAGGTCGCAAGCACGAGGATTTTCGCCGCGAACGCGCCGGCTCCGAGCAAGAGGCCCGTGACGCCCGCGCCGTCTGCTAGTCCGACCGGGAAGAAGAGGGCCGACACGAGGCCGAGAGTCACGATTTGTCGGGTGTGCGACGCGAGCATCATGCAGCCGAGCCCCGGCCCGGAGTGCTCAAGCAGCATGCCTTCGTGCAGCATGGTGAGCTCGAGGTGGGTGTCCGGGTTGTCCACAGGAATGCGGCCCGTCTCTGCCGGGAGTAACACGAGCATGGCCGCAAAGCCGAGGAAGTCCGCCGCGCGCCAGGCGAAGATCCACGACGCCCCGCGATGCGCTGCGAGGGCGCCGAGTTCCGTCGTCCCGGCGGCCACCGCGGTCGAGAACACGACCATCATTAAGACCGGCTCGACGAGCGGCGCGATCGTCATCTCTCGCGAGGCCCCCATCCCGCCGAACGCGCCGCCGGCGTCGAACGCACCGACCGCAGTGAGGAAGCGGGCCAGCGCGAGCAGCCCGAGGAGCATCAACGCGTCGCCCAACGGAAAGGCCGGCGGCCCCGCCCGGACGACCGGAACGAGTGCACCCGCAGCCACCGTGGCAGCCAGCACGACCACCGGAATCGACCGGAAGAAGCCCGAGGTCGTGTCCGCCTGCACCGTGCCCTTGCGGAGCAGCTTAATGATGTCGTGATACGGCTGAAGGATCCCGGCTCCCTGCCGACACTGGAGCAAGGCCTTGAGCTTCTGGATGGTGCCGGTGACAAGCGGCCCGAGCAGCACGAGAAGGGTCATCTCGAGGAGCACGAGCGTGAGCGGTCTCTCGCCGGTCATCTTTGGCCCACCCCGAACAGCAGCAGCGCCACGAAGAGGGCTCCGAGCACGAATGCGATGTACCCGTGGATGCGGCCGGTGCTGCGGGCGCGAATGGCCTGCGAGAGCCCCGAGATACCCCGCTCGACGCGGTGGTAAATTTGCGTCTCCGCGAGATCCATGACCTCTCCGGTATAGTGAATGCGTCGGACGACGTACGGCGTTCCGGCGGTCTCCCGGATCACCTCGCGGCGGAGGTGGTAGAGCGTCGCGAAGACGAGCCGGAGCGGCTTGGCAAACGCGGTGGCCGTGTAGTCGAACCGTGCCGTGGGGCCCATTCCGCACGTCCACGTCGGCGCGCCGCGCTGCGGGGCACGCCGCAATCCGCGGCGCAAGACCCACGCCATCGCGGTGAGCGCGATGATGAGTGCGGCCACCATCGTCATCGAAATGGCCGTGGCGTCCGTTCCCGATGGCGTTAGTGCCGCCGCCGACAGCACAAGCGGTCCCCGGGCCGTTACGACGGCGCTCGCCCCGGGGCCGTGGAGCAGCTCGGCCGTTGGCGCGTCGAGCAGGCGCATTGCGTAACCCGGTGCGACGCCAAGGGCCACGCACACCGCCCCGAGCCAAACCATGCCGGCGATCATCGACGGCGGTGCCTCGGTGGCGTGTTCGGCATGGGGCGTTCGCGGGCGGCCGAGGAACGTGACGCCGAACGCCTTCGCGAAGCAGGCAGCGGCGAGGCCTCCCGTGAGCGCCAGCATCGCCGCGGAGAAGACGATGCCGAGCCCGGCGGGGCCGCGGAAGTGGCTGGCGCCGTCGAGGAGGGCCTGGAAGGTGAGCCACTCGCTGACGAATCCGTTGAGCGGGGGGAGGGCCGAGATCGCGACGGCTCCAAGCAGGAACAGCCCAGCCGTCCAGGGCATGCGCCGGGCGAGCCCGCCGAGTTCCTCCATGTTGCGGACGTGTGTGCGGCAGAGGACGCTGCCCGCGCCGAGGAAGAGCAGGCCTTTGAATGCCGCGTGGTTGACGGTGTGAAGGAGTGCGGCGGTGAGCGCGACCGTCGCGAGGGCGCCGCCCGCAACCTCCCGACGCCATAGAATCATCGCCAGCCCCACTCCGATAAGGATGATCCCAATGTTCTCCACGCTGTGGAACGCGAGCAGGCGCTTGAGGTCATGCTGCTGTAGCGCGTAGAGCACACCGAGCACGGCCGAGGTCGTGCCCACGACGAGCACCGTCCATCCCCAGGAGGATGGCAGTGGCTCGGCGGCCGGGGCGAGGAGGTCGAAGGCGAAGCGCAGTATCCCGTAGATTGCGACCTTGAGCATGACGCCCGACATCAGCGCTGAGACGTGGCTCGGGGCCGCAGGGTGTGCGCGAGGGAGCCAGACGTGGAGAGGGACCACGCCGGCCTTGGTGGCGAAGCCCCCGAGTGCCAAGAAGAACAGCGTCGTTCGTGTCGCGCCGTCGAGGCCACCCGCCGCCGCGCGAAGGGCCGCAAAGTCGAATGCCCCGGCCCGCTCGGTGAGGGCAAGGAATGCGACGAGAAGCAGCGCCATTCCTCCGTGGGCCATCACCATGTAGAGAAGCCCTGCCCGAGCGTTCTCGCCATCCCGGTCGTCGGAGACGACAAGGACGTAGCTAGCGAGCGTCATGCCTTCCCAGCAGAGCATAAAGGTTAGCGCGTCGCCGGCGCAGCAGACGAACGCCATGCAGCCCAGGAACACATTCAGCGCGACCGCCTGCGCCGCTTGCCGCGCCGGTCCCGCGTCGGGCGAGTGCGCCCGGAGGTAGGCCGGACCGTAGATCGCCGCCGCGACGGCTACGAGGGAGATGACGAGCAGGAAGTAGGCCGAGAGCCCGTCCACCGAGAGCGAAAGCCGGGCAAACGGGAAAAGGACCGGGAGCGGCTGGGTCAGTGTACGGCCCGGGTCGCCGAGGAGAACGCCGAGCGAAACGCCGAGGCCTACCACGGCCCCCGCAAGCGCGGCCAAGTGACCCATGCCAAGCGCGAGTCTACCCGACCACCACGCTAGCAGGGACGAGAGCGCCCCTGCCCCGTAGCAGGCAGCCATCAGAAGCGTGCCCGTCAGAAGCAATTCTTGGTTGGTGGCGAAATTGATCACGCCGCACTACCAATCACTTTGATGAAATCGCGACGTCTCATGTAGCGCTCCCCCGGAGCCTCAGGACCACGCTAAACGCAGGTCAAAACATTACCACATCGGGCCATCGCGTGTGGGAATTGGAACGAGGATCAAAGAACGAGAACTGCCATCAACTATTCTACGCTATGCATGTCCGGATAGGGTCTTGTGTCACGAGCGCCGTCTGTACGACGGTGCGTAACTGTACGAGAGATGAAGGAGAACCCTTCGAGGTCTACAATCAGGTGTTGATCTCAAACCACCGCAAGCTGCTGTTGTCAAAAGCAATGGTGGTGAGCGTTGCGAAAACGCCGGGACAAGATTCCGGCAGGCAAGGTTGAGAGAGGCGAGCGCAAGCGAACCGTTGCGGAAGTGTCGAAAGATGGGATAATCGGCCGACCGGCTTGTGGATAGCTGGAGATTTTGGGTGCTGCGCTTCAGGCTGATGGTGAAAACGAGGTCCGCGTCGACCGGTGTGTGTACCAAAAATTAGATTCTGCAATATTGGTGGTGCAGGCCGCGAGCTTAGCCCGTCCGTTCCCTGCGACTACGTCGAATCAAATTTTCGGTACACACAACAAGCCCACCGCGCCGGCCTCGCCTTGGCAGAATGGCTTTGCCGAACGGCTGATCAGGTCGATCCGGCGTGAGTGCGTGGACCATATCGTCGTCTTGGGTGAGGCGCGTCTGCGCCGGATCCTGCGAGCCTATGCTGGCTATTACAATGACATCAGAACGCACCGGTCTTTGGACAAAGATGCGCCGGTCTCTCGCTCCGTTCAGCGGACTAGAATCATCAGTTCACGCCCGATCCTTGGCGGCCTTCATCACCACTATGTCCGGGTTTAGGTTTTCGGTACACACAAGGCCCCCGAGATCACCGCCGAGCGTTTCGAAGCGCTGCTGCCCTATGCGGTCGCGCTCGATGTGGAAAAGCCCTGGTCCGATGCCTTCGCCGCCGCCTTACGCCGCAACGGGAGCGCTTGAGCGAGTTGTGGGCACAAAACCGTGTGACAGTCTTCAGCCAGCCTTCTTCTGCTTGAGTAGCGTCTCAATGGCCTCGATGGCTTGCGTGTAATGCGCAGGCACGATGCCGCCCAGGTGGGCTTTTGTCTGAAGGCCGGTGACCCATTCGAGCCGCTCTGCGGTGGCTCGAGTCATGATGGCGTCCACGCCCGCTTCCTCGAGGGCATCGACGGACATGCGCGCCTCCTGGGATCGTCTTTCGGCATGAATCACGTCGGTAACGAGAAGGAAATTCGCAACCTCCTGGAAGGAACGGCTGTCCATGAATTTGCCGAAGGAGCTGAGCACGGCTTCGTCGATCCCGTAGTGCCGCGCACCGAGGACGCACTCCAACAGGAGTGCCTCCAAGCCTTTCGCGATCACCGATCGCATGATCTTGATGCCCGACGCTGCACCCAAATCGCCTTGAACATGTTCGATCTTCAATCCCCACGGAGACATTAGATCGCGAAACTGCTTGGCCGCCGGTCCGCTCGTCAGGATCGGCAGACGATGCCCATCGACATGCGGCGTGCCCATGATGGAGGCATCCGCGAAACTCGCGTTGCTGGCGCCGAATGCGCGTCCCGCCGACTGCTTCATCTTGGGCGTGGCCGAAGCAAGATCGACAAAAATGTGCCTGGGCGTGAGGTGCGGCGCAAACGCTTCGGCGCTTTCAACGGACGCTTTACCGGGTGTCACGCCGAGGATGATCTCGCTTCGCGCCGCTAGTTCTTGCGGGGATTGCACGAGCGGCACGCCGGCTGCGGCCGCGCGACTCTGGATCAAATCATCGAATGGCCCATCAAAGGCGTATTTGTCGTAGGCCGCGATCTCGATCAGCCCCTCGTCGCGAAATCCCCGGCCGAGGGTACTGCCGACCTCGCCATAGCCGACAAGGCCGAGGCGAACTTGTTTGCGATCCATCATGGCATTCCTCTTCGCCGCCGCTTCCGACGGCATTTCCCTTCTCAGAATTCAGGCTGCCGCGACCGCGAGCGATCGAGTGCGGCCCCAGCCCGTTGATTGCCGTTGGCTGCCTAGAAGCCATACAAGCGCGCGGGATTATCCACCAGAATGCGCCTGTGCACGTCATCATCTGGCACCCAATCCAGCAGCAAATCGAAAAACTCTGTCGAGTTCGGCATCGGTCCGGCAATGTTCACATGCGGCCAATCTGTCCCCCAGAGAAGACGGTCCGGCCGTGCCGCCACGAGGGCATGGGCAAACGGTATCACCTCCGGATAAGGCGGAAGCTGCTGCGAGGCGTGATAGCCCGCCGAAAGCTTGATCCAGCACCGGCCTCCGTCCAGCAATCTCAGCAATGCCTGAAAGGCCGGTTGCTCGATCCCCTGAGCGGCTTGGATATCGCCCATATGATCGATGACGAAGTCGCAGCGCAGCTTTTCCAGGCGTGGCGCCAGTTCTACAAGGTGAGCAGGCGCCAGCATGAGCTGGATATGCCAACCCAACGCCCCGAGGCGCTCTGCGTATCGCTCTAGCTGCGCGAGCGGCAGGCCCCCTGGCTGCGTTGGAATGAACCGCACGCCGCGCGCGCCAGCGCGATAGAGATTGTCAAGCTCTCGATCGGTTATCGCCGGTGGAACGACGACGATCACTCTGGTCGGAATGTCCATCTCACGCGCCGCATCCAGCTGCCGACGATTGTCGGTGCCGTAGCTGCTCGGTTGCACCAGCACGGCCCGCGACAGTCCCAGCGTCCTGTGCAAATGCAGATACGACTCAACCGAGGCATCCGGAGGCGTAAAGCGGCGATCCAATACGAAGGCATAGTTTTCTTCCGGCCCGAAGATGTGGAAATGCGTGTCGGTCGCGTCGGGCGGAGCCTTGAATCGGGGCGGCCGGGGATTGGGATCAGGCTTCCGGCACGTCGGCATCATCGTCCCGATCCTCAGAAGCCGTACAGCGCAGCAGGATTGTCGACGAGGATCTGGTTGCGCGTGGCTTCGTCCGGCACCCAGTCAGTCAGGAGATCCAGAAGATCGGTCGTGTTCGGCATCGGGCTTTTAATGAAGACATGCGGCCAATCGCTCGCCCACACGATCCTGTCAGGGCGCGCCTCCACGAGTTGGGCCACATAGGGTCTGAGTTCGGGATAGGGCGGCATTTGCTGCGAAAGGCGGTAAGCGCCCGATAATTTGATCCAGTGTCCTTGGCCCAGCAGGCGCAGCACAGCCTGAAACACTGGCTGATCGAGACCATCGCCCGGCCGGAACATGCCGATATGGTCGATGACGACGGGGCAAGCGAGCTTCTCGATGCGTGATGCGAGCTCCAGGAGTTGTGGGCCTTTGGCGAGCAACTGTATGTGCCAGCCGAGCTCATGGACCCGCGCGGCCCATCGCTCGAGATCCGAAAGTGGAAGGCCGCCCGGATGCGCAAGGACATAGCGCAGTCCGCGCGCACCCTGCTGGTGAAGCGCTGCAAGCTCCTGGTCGGATGTCTCATGTCGGGTGACAATAACGGCGCGTGTCGGAATGCCGATTTCCTTGGCTCCCTGGAGCTGCGCGCGGTTGTCGTCGCCGTAGACACTTGGCTGGATCACCACCGCGCGCTGAATTCCCAAGGTTTCGAAAAGTTGCCGCGCAAGCGCTGGCGTAATGAGAGGTGGCGTGTATTCGCGCAGCTCCACGAGTGGATATTGGCTTTGCGGCCCGAAAAGATGGAAGTGCGTATCGGTTGCGCCAGCCGGCATCTTGAAGCGCGGAGGGCGCGGATGCAGATCCGGGCCCTGACACAGCTCAGGTATTTCCGTCATTCTTACGCTCCCTGCGGAGGAGAACAACACGGCGCGGCAGCGCAGCCGCCCATGCAAGCACTCGACGGTTGTCTAGCATTCTTCGGCAATTGGTATTCCACGGAGAAAATTGACGCGGCTTGTCGCGGCCTCCAGCAGCAGGCTATGATCACTGCCGGCGAGCACCATCCGCACACCCATCCCGATATAGCGGCTGGCCCACTCCTGATCGTAGACGCCGCCCATCGCAAATATTTTATTGTGTCGTCGGCACGCCTCTGCCACCTGCCGATAGGCGTTCTGAACACGATCGTTGCCGATCTGTCCCGCAATGCCCATCTCTAGCGTGAGATCGTTGGTGCCTATGAGCAGAGCGTCGATCCCTTCGACGGCCGCAATCGACTCGGCGTTTTCAACGGCTTGCGGAGTTTCGATCATCGGGATCAGCAGAAGTTCCATGTTGAGAATCCGCTGCATCTCAAGCGCGGGCGGCGCGCGGAAAGCGAATTGTGCGGGCAGCCCACCGGTGCTGCGATGGCCCATGGGATGGAACCTGAAAGCTTCGACCAACCGGCGTGCCTCATCCGGTGTATCAACGTGCGGTATGATGATTCCCAAAGCGCCGTTGTCCAATGCCCGGGTGCCTTCATCAAGGGCTCCGCGGCAAACGCGCACAATCGGCGCAATGCCGGTCGACAGAGCCGCGAGACAGAGCTGCGATATCTCCTGCATGGAGATTGCTCCGTGCTCAGAATCGATGAATAGCCAGTCGTAACCGGCTGCCTTGGCAAGCAATGGCACAGCCGCGCCACGCAGATGGTGCACCCCGAACCCGAGCGTCAAACGGCCGCTACGGATCCGCTGTAAAGCCTCAATCGCCAGCAATGTCATCGGGCGTCCTCATAATGAAACGAACTTGTGTCTCAGTACTCAGCCTCGTGCGCAGATGGAACGCAGCCCGGTTCCTCGTTACAATCAGCGTTCCCCTAACAAATGCGGGATCACGTGGGTGAACCACGGCACGAAAGCCACTGCAAGAACGCCCGCGATCAGCACCGCGAGATAAGGCAGCATGGTCTTGGCGGTGGCTTCCACGTCGGCTTCGGACACGGCGCACGAAATATAAAAGCAGATGCCGATCGGCGGGATGAAGATGCCGACGCCCATCGCCAACAGGATCACCATCGCATAGTGGATGCTGTCGATCCCCAGCTGGGTCGCAATCGGCAGCAGCAGTGGTCCTAAAATGATCAGCACTGGCAACCCTTCGAGCAGCGAGCCGACCGTGATCAGCAGCACGATCGATCCGATCAGGAACAGCATCGGGCTGTCGCCGGCCAGGTGCAGCACCTTGATTA